>Ga0256406_1000814_pt1 | contig 53570 bp, 49 predicted proteins | sample RumenRJG_03DNA_FD_185986 | JGI IMG/M metagenome (GOLD analysis project Ga0256406, IMG submission 185986) | Bovine rumen microbial communities from Lethbridge, Alberta, Canada - RJG_03 | ecosystem: Host-associated > Mammals > Digestive system > Stomach > Rumen | place: Canada: Alberta | collected...
TTCGCTATGCGCTTCCTTCACTGCAAACATTACTGTTTACAGCTTGCGCTCCGCTACACTCGGCGACAAATACCTGTAACTGGACTTTCACCAGCTAGAATCGTACCATGCCCGGCACACTAAAAAAGCGGCAGCGCATCAGCGCTGCCACCTTCACGAACCACGAATCACGAAATCTCGGGCTTGACACATCCGGAGCTCGCCGCAGTGAGGCTGACCCACGAATACCGTATGTGACTCATTCCGCAAAACGGACAAATGTCTCACAAAACTAATTCGTCTTCTTTCCCTGGCCTTCTACCGGTTTTGTGATTTTGCCGGCAATGCGGTCGAGGAGTTTATTTCCTTTTTTAGCCTTTTCAGCTTTTTTCTTTTCGTCTTCTTTCTTCTTCGCTTCTTCAGCTGCTTTGGCTGCGGCGGCTGCCCGGGCTTTGGCCATTTCATTTCTTACGGAAGCTGGGATATTGAATCCTTTTTCGCGGTAGTTCCGGAGGGCTTCTTTCATGTAGTCTCTCCAGATGGCTGCCGGAACGGTACCGCCTGTATAGCCGGCGTTTGTATTCGTATCGTCGCCAATCCATACGGCCGTCACGAGGCTCGGAGTATATCCTACGAACCATGCATCGTGTTCATCGTCCGTAGTCCCTGTCTTGCCTGCCGCAGACCGCCCGATATAGGCATTTCCGCCGGTGCCCCGGGAAATAACTTCTTCCAGGATGGAGGTGAGGCGGTAAACCGCATTTTCACTGACTACCTGTTTGTATTCCGGTTTTGCGGAATGGTCTTCGAGGATATTTCCATTCCGGTCCACCACTTTGAGGATGGCAATCGGTTCTACCAGTTTGCCGTTATTGGCAAATACGCTGTAGGCTTTGGCCATATCGTAGACGGATACGCCGTTGGTGAGACCGCCGATGGAAGCTGCCAGGTTGTTATCGGTGGATTTCCCGTCTTTGACAAGGGTGGAAATACCGCAGGCTTCGGCCAGTTTCAGGACTTTTCCCATGCCCACTTCATTGGCCAGGTCGATGGTGGGGATGTTCATGGAATGAACGAGGGCTTCTTCCAGGGTGACTTTGCCGCCGGAAGTGCCGCCGTAGTTCTTCGGGGTCCAGCCGCCGGGATAAGTCTTCTTTTCATTGCTTACCGTATCGTAGGGGCTGAATTTATTTTCAAAAGCGGTGACATAGACGAAAGGCTTGAAGGAGGAGCCCGGCTGACGGACCATCTGGACCGCGCGATTGAAGTGGTCTTCGCCGCGGCCGCCTACCATGGCTTTGATATGGCCGGTACCCACTTCGATGGAGAGGAGGGCGCCCTGTGGCTGAGTGAGTCCCTTATTGTCTTTGGAGCCCTGCGGAAGATCGGCTTTGAGAGCTTTTTCTGCTTCTTTCTGCATGTCCAGGTCCAGGGTGGTGTACACCTGGAGTCCTTCTTTGTAGATGGCATCTGAATCGTATTTATCGCTGATTTCCTGAATGACGTAGTTGATGAAATAGGACGCCGCCCGGGAAGTTGCGCTGCCGGACTGGGGTTTGGTGAGGTGCAGGTCCGCTTTTTTCGCAGCTTCTGCATCAGCCTGGGAAATATACCCATACTTGGCCATCTGGTCGAGGACGATGGCCTGGCGGTATTTGGCCGCTTCTACACTGCGGAATGGAGAGTAGTAGTTCGGGCTGTTCGGAAGGCCTGCGAGCATGGCGCACTGCGGAAGGGTCAGATCTTTCACATCTTTGTCGAAATAAACGCGGGAGGCTGTCTGGATGCCGTAGCAGCCCTGACCGAAGTAAATCTGGTTCATGTACATTTCAAGAATCTGTTTCTTGGTGTACTTGCTTTCAATTTCAAGAGCCAGCACCACTTCGAGAAGTTTTCTCTTGATGGTCTGTTCCTGGGTGAGGAAAGCGTTGCGGGCCAGCTGCTGGGTGATGGTGGAACCGCCCTGACCGGTGGCATTCCGGGTAATGAGGTTCGACCAGATAGCGCGGAGAATCCCTCTGGGGTCCACCCCGTGATGTTCATAGAAACGCACGTCTTCTGCAGCCACGAAGGCATTCTGCAGATTCTGGGGCACTTCTTTGATGGAAACGGGAATACGGTTTTCCTCTGCATGGACGGTCGTGATGAGCCGCCCCTTTTCATCATAAATGCGGGAAGACGCGTTGGGCTGGATGTTGGTAGTCACATCCGGAAGATTTCCGGTGACGGAAACAAGGAAACCTGCCGTAGCCCCGGCCCCCGCAATGAGGACGATGACCAGAAGAAATACGATGACCTTCGTGAAGAAGGAAGATTTCTTCTTTGGCCGGACACGGCGAATATCTGAATTCTTCATAGAACTTCTCCTTATACAATCAACCCTTTTCCCACTTTTGAAAGGGAATCGAGGTATATATTTATATTATTATACCATAGGTAAGAAAGAATTCGCGAAAAAGTGGGAATTAGAATCGATTTAATGGATGACGACTGCGAATTCCGGATTTCTTTTACCATTTTCGAAAGCGGGGCCTTCGGGTCATGAGCCCGGACATTCGAGGCATTCAGGCTGGCTGCTTTTCTACATTTTCCCCTCACCCGCCTTGCAGGAACTCCCCGAGAATGAGTTTACCTTTTAGCTCATTTTCGACTTGAACGAGAGTACAGCCCCTCCGGCCGCTGCGCGTCCTGCCCGAACTTCGGGGAGACTTACCCATCCGCATAGCCTGCTTCAGTGTCACTTGATAGCACAGGATACGTGATTTTCAACCCCGCCTGTGCATAGTCCCCATTAAAAAAGTGCCGCATCAGCGGCACACCTTCACGAATCACGAATCACGAACAACGAATAACGACCAGCTGATGAAGCACTCTGCCATTAGCTGACTGTTAATCACTTCAACACCATATTCATAAATTCATTCCGAAGAGCGCTCTCGGTGCCAAAAGCGCCGGAAGAAGCGATGGTCCTGGTCCTTGTACCCGGCTTTTTGATGCCCCGGGCGGTCATGCAGGAGTGTTCGCCTTCGATGTAGACGATCACATCGTCGGAATGGGTGACCATTTTCATCACGTCCCGTATATCGGTGCCGATCCGTTCCTGCAGCTGGAAGCGCTTGGACACGGCATCAGCAATTCTTGCGATTTTGGAAAGGCCGATGACCCGTCCGTGAGGAATGTAGCCCACGGCCACTTTCATATTGTACATGAGGGCGATGTGGTGTTCGCAGTGGGAAAAAATCGGAATGTCCTTCACCACCACCATGTCGTTTTCCGGAGTGGCGAAGGTTTTTTCAAATTCTCTCGCAATTTCTTCATTGGATACGTCGTTATAGGCAAATTGTTCCGCCATCATATCGGCAAAGCGCTTCGGCGTTTCAAGCAGGCCTTCACGGGCCGGGTCATCCCCTACGGCCTCGATGATGAGCCTTGCCGCCTGTTCCAGTTTTTTCAGATCCATTTATACGCCCCTCCTGTCCGGGTCCCAGATGATTTTATGAAGCTGCACCTGGACGGTCACGTCCTGCAGCTGATTATTTCTTACAAATTCCACAAGCTCCGCCGGGCGGATTCTGCCCCACACGGGACTTACGTAGAACCGGGGATCGTTATTTCCATGGAAATATGTCTCAATGACTTCCTTCATTTCGAGGAGGTCTTTTTTTGTGCTCACCACGAATTTCAGGACGTCCTTCTTTCCAAGAAGCTTGAAATTATGGAGGTCCATGGCTTCCTTCATGCCGCTTCCGCTGCATTTATAGTCCATGGTATAAAAAGTGCCCGCCGGACGCTCCCGGTAGAGGGGGACGGCACCGTTTGTCTCGATATTATTTTCATAGCCCTCTTTCCCCAGCCGGTCCAGGAGATGGTAGAGAGGGTGAAGGAGCGGTTCTCCGCCGGTAAAGGTCAGCCGCTTCCAGGGAAAACTTCTGATTTTCTCATAGAGCGCATCCTCTGTCAGCGCTTCCGCCGTATCCTCAAGAGAAAGAGAATACTTCGTATCGCAGTAATTGCAGCGGAGATTGCAGCCGGCAAGGCGGATGAAAGTGGCCATGAGGCCGGTCCTCTTTCCTTCGCCGTCGATGGAATCGAATATTTCAGTTACATGGAAATATCCGTCATCATAGGTATATTTATTTCTCATAGGTCGCTACATTGCCCTCTGTTTCCTGCACGGATACGCGGATGCACTTTGGGATTCTGTCGCAGAGCCATTTGGCCATATTTTCGGCCGTAGGATTGATGTCTCCCAGTACATCATTGATCACATGGTGGTCAAACTGGTTCACGATTTCCTTGATTTTCGAGAAATCCACCACCATTCCATTTTTGTCGAGAGTCTCGCTTTGGACAGTGACAGTGATGATCCAGTTATGGCCATGCAGGTTCGTGCACTTGCTTTCATAATCAAGATGGAGGAAATGGGCTCCGGATACTTCTATGCGTTTCGTTACGGTGAACATATTGTTCCTTTCATTTAGCGATAATTATGGTTTGTGTCATTGCGGGGTGAATCGGATTGCGGATTGGGGATTTCGGATTGCGGGAAGGATATGGTTTCCCTTCGGGAAACCAATTTTTTGTAGTGCGCTTCGCGCACGGCCTTTGGCTCTCACATATCGTTTTTAACGATCGTATGACCCCTTCGGGTGCCCTGACCGGGGGAGGAGAGGAAATTCGTGGGCTGATGGATGACTTTGGAGAAAATGGGCTTTCAACTTCGACTGTGCAGAGTCCCCATATATAATCGCGCCGCATCAGCGGCGCACCTCCCCGCATCCCGCACCCCGCACCCCGAAATCTCGAAGTTTTCTCAAAGGAGACGTGCCGTAGTGAGGCTAATTCCCGAATACCGAAGTAGTCTCAGGCCATGGTATCTGACAGATGACTCAATTAAGTGCCGGATCCTTGACTCCATTCGCCGCGAAGGCAGCTGCCCGGTCGATGCAGGTGCCGCAGGTGCCGCAGGGTTTATCTCCCCCTTCGTAGCAGCTCCAGGTGAGTTCATAGGGCGTGTGCAGTTTGAGACCCGTGGCCACGACTCCTGCTTTATTCATATCGGCAAAGGGGAAGACCAGATGGACTTTCCCGTAGGTGCCAATCGTTATCGCATCGTTCATGGCTTTCAGGAAGGGTTCGCTGCAGTCCGCATAAGCGTCCCCTGCCGCATCATCTGCATGGGCACCGATATAAATGTCCACTTCTTCATTTTCAAAGAGGGACGCTGCGAGAGAAGCGGCGGTAGAAAGCATGAGGCCATTCCGGAAAGGCACGTAAGTGGCTACCTTTCCTGCGCCGTTCTCCGCAATCTGCTCTGCGTAGCTCTTGTGAACGATTTCTTCGGTGGAACCCGAGAGAAGGGAGCAGTTGGAATACTGAAAAATCTGGGACAGGTCGAATTCGTAATGTTTCAGGTGGTAGTACTCCGCCACCTTTCTCGCCGCCAGTATTTCCTTCTTGTGTTTCTGGCCATAAAAAATAGAAGCAGTCACAACATTGTCTGCTCCCAGTCTGTCCACAGCCAGGGATACGCAGGTGGTAGAATCCACGCCCCCGCTGGATAGGATAATCGCTTTTTTCATCTTTCCTCCTGTTTTTTTAAGTTGGTTAACAGATGACAACTGGGTATTGATTTGGAAATATTATACACTGTCTCTATGTGAATTGCAAAATTTTATATGAAGAGCCGCTAAAGTCCCGGGCAGCCGGGTCATGTATGGAAACTCCGATACGAAAAACTGTGCATTGGGGTTAATGGTTGGAATACTCTGATTGTGTAAGGAAATCTTCATTATGAAATACTGTGTATTGAGGTTAATGGGTAATGAGCCGGGAACTTTGATTGTTGAAAGGAAACTTCATTCTGAAAAACTGTACATTGAGGTTAATGGGTAATAGGCGGGGCACTCTGATTATGTAAAGGATACTTCTTTATGAAAAACTGTGCATTGAGGTTAATAGTTAATGGGCGGAATACTCTGATTGTATAAGGGACACTTCATTACGAAAAGCTGTACATCGGGGTTAATGGTTAATGGGCGGGCTCAACTGATTGTGTAAGGGATACTTCATTACGAAATACTGTGCATCGGGGTTAATGGTTAATGGACGGGACACTCTGATTATATAAAGGATACTTCATTTTGAAAACGGTGCAGGGGTAAAGGCTCCCTGTGCGGTTTCAAGGGGAAAGTTCTCCATCAAAAATGCGGCGCTTCTTATTTTGCGCCGCACTTTCACTTACCACTTAGCACTTACCGCTTATTACTTGCCACTAATCTGTCATTTAGAAATGAAGCCGGGTAGGGCTCCCTTGTCCTACATCCCAAGTGTCTCGTCCAGCGGTTCTTCGCAGAAGAGTTTCATGGCTCCTTCCGCCATTTTCACTCCTTCATGGGCAGCGCCAGGGACGATGCTCTTCTGCCAGCGGAAGGGGATGTTCAGTTCTTTCGCCTTTTCTTCGCAGGCTTTGAAATAGTTATTGCACCGCTCCATGCGGTTCATGCCCTGGGCATCGGCCTCGGGAGTATCGCGGAAAGGTTTCTTTCTGGAAATATCATTTCCTCCCATGAGCATGTACACGGGCCGGGAAAAGGCGCGGATGAAATCTCCTCTGGAAACGGGCAGATCTTTCATGCCGTAAGGATAGGCGATTTTTTCATCAGGCATGGTAAACCATCCCGAATTGGCGCAGATGATCGCATCCACCCGGGGATTATCGCCAAAGAGGGAGTAGCGGTGCATGAACTGTCCCCCTGCCGAATGACCGAAGAGGTACACCTTCCCTTTGCACCGGGTGCGCCGGCGGACGGATCCGATGACCCGGTCGATGGCGGAAAAAGTCCACTCATCTCTTGGCTGGATATGGCCTTCCTCTCCTTCCGCATCGGAAATATTTCCTTCCTGGTACCAGCGGGCACCGGGATATTTCTCCGCGCTAAACTTTGGCGAAGCGATGAGCATATTGTACTTCACCGCCAGCGGTTCCAGCCTCGTCCGGAATTTATCTCCCGTCCTCGTATAGCCGGGAAATGCGATGAATACGGGGTCCCCCTCGGACCAGGTGGGCGGGCGGTAATAATACACCTCCACCGGATCTTTATTGACACCGGTAGGTTCATCCATGAAGTACCGGCTTTCCCCCACCGTCAGGACGGGCTCCTTTTTCTTCTTTCTTGAAACCATGAACGCCCCGGCCGCCCCCACCACAAGGGCTGCCACCGCTTTCACCAGAAGATCCATAGAAACACCCCTTTTTAGAAATATGACTGATGACCAACTTTTAATTTTATTATAGCATGAAATATTTCCACTGCGGAATGTAGATTTGGAAATCCGAAACCGCTGAATAAAAAAAGGGGGGGGGAATGGGAAAAGGGAAGGTATCCCTGCTGAGGCAGGGACGAGCTTATATGGGGTATTTGCACAGACGAGTTGAACAACCGGCAGAGCATTCCACCCGGTATCGATGGAATTCTTTAAACAGGATTTCTGCTATACGAAAAAGAACGCTGCGTTTCCCCGTTCCACGCGCCCGGTCGGGATTTTAACCCCGCCTGTGCAAAGCCCCCATAAAAAAATATTGGCTGCATCAGCAGCTAATCCTCCCCGCACCCCGCATCCCGAATCCCGAAATCTCGGAAATGTACTAAATGGTGCATGCCCGATACAGGGCTAACTCCCGAATACCGCAGCTGACTCAGGTCGTATATCTGACAATTGACTCCAATAAACCGCCTGTGCAAATTCCCCATTAAAAAATGCGGCGCATCAGCGCCGCCACCTTCCCGAGCCCCGAACCTCGAATCCCGAAATCTCGGAAATGTACTAAATGGTGCATGTCCGATACAGGGCTAACTCCCGAATACCGTAACTGACACAAACCGTATTATCTGACAGATGACTCAAATAAATCACCATTCAATCCACGTCAGCGCCTTTTCCAGTTCATAAAAGCTCTTTCCATCCCAGAGGATATCCTCACAGAGATGGTCAAGCACATCATCGGGATCGTCGGATTCATAATTGTACACCAGTTCCATGAATTCCTCGAAAGGTTCCCTGGTGAACCGGTATTTCTCCACGCTTACGCTGTAGGTGTGGCGGCCGGGGTGATATTTCAGTCCCGAAAACCGGTACACGTAGCCCCGGTGCCGGACGGATGCTTCTCCGTCATTCATATAATCGATAAATTCATCTGCGTCTCCGCCCTGCATGATCTGTCTCCTTTACAATGGGCCAGGCCCCTTCTTTTATTTCCACCTTACCATGTTTTTCCGCTGATTTCAACGGGATGGTCCTGAAACAGGAAATTTCGGCGCCCCAAGATACACTTTTTCCGCCATTCTTTCATTGGCTTCATCCACCAGGAGGGGCATCCGGTACAGGTCGAAGAACATCCAGAGGAAACAGCCTCCCAGAGTCAAAAGGTAGAGGATATTCCGCTTCGGATTTCCCAGATAGAAATAATGAAGGCCGAAGACCCAGGCAGTCATCGCTTTCCGGAACTGTTTCTTCGCCGGCAGATGATGGGCCATGTACCGTTCCTCTTCTTTGGGAAGCATGAAAATCCAGTAAGGGTAGCCCTGCTGATAACTGAAAAGAAGGCCCGCTGCCATTTCATAGAGTTTGTGAACCCTGCGGGCCCTGGTGAGCAGGTCCTTTTCCCTTCCGGCTTCCTCCATTTCCTTCCGGAAAGCTTCCGGATTTTCCGTCATCGGCACGGCCTCCTCGATCTGGGGAAGCATGTCCATGGCCGTATTCGTAAAAAACTCACCGGCTCCCGCCTGGTACCATTTATCCATCACCGGACGGACTGCACTGTAATCGGTGAGCATCACCAGGTCATTGGAAAGGAAATCCCGGAAATCGTCGAAATCTTCCTGCTGTTTCTCAGGGTCTCCTTCTTCCCTTTCCAGATGAAAAGTCCCCGCTTCCTGCCCATTCCGCACACGCAGGGCCGCAGCCCTGTCAATGGTCTCACTTTTTTCATCAATCGAAAGGATGAGGATGGTATAATTCTTCACCCGCCTGCGGATATAGCCCATGGATTTCCCTCCTTTCCCCAAAGTTCCTGTAATCGATTCTATTATAACATAAGGGTATAGAGAAAGTTTCAGCGTATTTCCGGAAAGGCAGGAGAAAATAAGACTCTCCCTTGACAGCCACGGTCCACGTAAAAATCCCAAGCAAAAAGCCGCCCGAAAGGTGCGGCTTTTTCATTAGAACATGGTATTGTTATTTTCCGCCTTTTCAGGAACATCCTGGATGATATCCCAGTGTTCCACGATTTTCCCGTTTTCCACACGGAAAATATCGACGGCAGACTGTCCCCTGTCTGATTCATTCATTTTGATATGGTTATGGATGAAAACCAGGTCCCCATCGGCAGCCACCCTTTTAATTTCCGCCGTGCTTTCCGGGAATTCTTTCAGGAATCCGATAATGGCCGTCCTGAAAGCTTCCTTTCCATCCGCAAATCCCGGGCTGTGCTGGGTGTAAACATCGCCTACCGCCGTATCGATGATAGAAGCATTGTGCTTGTTGAAAACTTCATTCCAGAAATTGACCACCAGTGCCTTATTCGCCTCATCCTGTCTTTCCTTCTGAAGTTTGGAAATCATTCCATTGTCCCGGATAGGTGGAAAGGCATGGGCCTCGCTCCCCAGGGCAGGAACCATGACAAAAGAGGCAGCTGCCAGAGCAGCAATCAATAATTTTTTCATACAAATCTCCTTTCAGAAATTATTTTATTTGATATCCGTTATCAATATAGCAGATTGGGAAACTTTTGAAAAGAGGAAACTTAATAAGCCCTCATTATATGATTAAGCATATCGAATATTTCCCGCCTGCGTACATTCCCATCCAAAAAGGGCGGCGCATCAGCGCCGCACCTCCCCGAGCCCCGCGCCCCGAAATCTCGGAAATGACAAGAATGGGGCGTGCCGTGGTGAGGCTAAGACCCGAATACCGATATTGACTGAGACCGCAGTATCTGCCTAATGACTCCAGACAAATCCCGTCATCGCCATGGAGCCCAGGTTGCAGACATCGTTGAAAACTTCCGCCTTGTCCCCTTCAGCAGCTCCCAGTGTATAGAGGATAGGAAGGTAATGGTCCGGAGTCGGTACCGCATAATCAGCGGAAGGTCCCTTTTCATAATCGATCAGGGCCTTTGTATTTCCTTTGGCCACTGCTTTCTTTACGTAATCATTGAAAGCATAGGCCATGGGAGTCCCGCCTTCATTGTCCCATTCCACTCTTCTCAGGTTATGGACTACATTTCCGCTTCCGAAAACGAGGTATCCTTCGTCCCGGAGAGCCGAGAGTTTCTTTCCGATTTCAAAATTTTCCGAAGGCTTTGCCTGACCGTCCACGGAGAGCTGGACTACCGGGATGTCTGCTTTTGGAAACATATGGGTGAGGACGGTCCAGGTACCGTGGTCAATGCCCCAGGAATTATCTTCCTTCACGATCTTTCCCAGAAGTTCCATCACTCTTTCGGAAAGGGGAAGGTATCCTTTGACCGGATATTTCACTTCGTACAGTTCCTTTGGGAAACCATACATATCGTACACCTGCTTCGGCACGGGAGCGGTCTGGATCCAGCTCCCTCTCGTATACCAGTGGGCGGAAACAGCCAGGATGGCCTTTGGTTTTCCGTATTCGGAAATGACCTTTTTTCCGATTTTCTTCATACCTTCCGTAATGTCATTCTGTTCCAGCGCGATCATGGGTGACCCGTGGCCGGAGAAAATGACGGGCATCCGTTTTCCCATATTAAACCTCCTCTACGGTAAATGTGCCTTTGTGAAGAATCCTTGCCCTCTTTCCGAAGGCATTCTCATCATTCCATGTCATAAAGGCAGAAACCTTCCCGCTTTCGAAATCAAGAAGCTGGGAGAGTACAGTGCCCGGGCCTTCTACCCAGTTCACAAAGTACAGACCGTCCCTGATTTCCAGGACTTCATATTTTTCCTCCTCCTGCGTGACAGCAATGGATTCCCCCAGCGCTTTCCAGGAAAGAATCCCCTCCACCGGATACACGATGGTAAATGCAAAACCCGATTCATAACGGACAGTCAGTTTCTTTCCCTTTACGCGATCAAAAAATGTCATGATGTGCCTCCTATTTTATACATATATAAAATAAATAACTGATTTGGAAATATGGATGTGCCGGCAGTTCATAGTTAATGGTTCATAGTGAATGGTTTCTCACATAGAGCTGGCGTACTTCAGGGTCCGACGGTAAATTCTCCGCCTGTGTAAAGTCCCCATATAAATTCCGCGGCCATCAGACCGCCACCTTCCCGAGCCCCGCATCCCGAACCCCGAGATCTCGAAGTTTTCTCCACCGGGGCACGCCGTAATGGGGCTAAGACCCGAATACCGAAGTAGTCTCAAACCATGGTATTTGACAAAAGCCTCATCCCCAGGGTATTTCCTTCTTCACGACTCCTGCTCCCAAAGAGACGACTTCGCTGTTCTTTGCCAACGGATAAGCTGCAAGGAGTTTGTCTACCAGTTCTTTGCCTGTCTTTGTTTCCTTCTCAAAAGAGATGGACTTTTCCAGATATGCTGCCGTGTGAGCCAAAGCTTTTGTATCGAAGGAGCCTTCGGGGACTCCGTGGGAAGGAATGACGATGGAGGGTTCCAGGGCTTCCAGTTCTTTTACTCTGGAAATCCAGGCCTTTTTGTCTTCTTCGGACGCCGTGTCGGCGAGGAATACATGAATTTCATTGAAAACGTCAATACCGCCCAGAAGGACCATTTCCGTTTCTTCATAAAGGGAGGCGCGGGTGAGATCGCTTCCCACCACTTTGAAGGTAAATCCTTCGAAATCAAAACTTTCTCCCGTGAGGACTGCCGGAATGACCGGATTGATGGGTCCTTCTTCTTTCAATACGGGATCCCAGAAAGTGACTTTCCCACAGAGGGTATTCATGATATGCTCTGCCGTTTCCTTTGTGGCATAGGCATAGGCTTTCGGGAATGCTTCGCGGATTCTTTCCAGACCGAAATAATAGTCCGGATCTCCATGCAGGATGAAGATTTTTTCCAGCGTCAGGCCCTCCGCCTTCAGGTAGGAAACCACTTCTTCTGCAGAAGACCTTGTGAAAAATGAATTCACCAGAAGAGCCTTGTCATCTTTCACCACCAGGGTGGCAGTCACGTAGAAACTCTTTGCATCCGTAAAAAATGTGACTAAATCGTAATGTGCCGTATGAATCACTTTGTTCATTCTATCGCCTCCAGTGACTTAACTATACTGATTTTTTATTTCACCCGGAATAGTCAATATAAATATTGGCATGAAGGTTTTACTTCATGCCGGTTGAGAATGAATGGCGAACTGCCTATAATTAGAAATAGAAATTTGTTCATAGCTAATGGCTAATAGTTAATAGTCCCAAACCCTTTTCTTACATCAGTTGTTATCGGTTATCAGCTGACAGGTCAGGGATATTTCACTATTTCCATAATTAAAAAGGCGCGCCTTACTGTCGCGCGCCACCGCCCCTAATTCCAGATTCCCAATCCCCGATTCCTTTCGCCAAAGGTAATCCGGAGAATTGACTCCACCCGTCTAAGGAGGCCAAAATGACCGACCGTCAGCTCGAAGCTTTCATCAAAGCAGCAGAATGCGGCTCTTTCACAAAAGCCGCCGCACTCCTTTTCATTACTCCCTCCGCCCTCATGCAGCAGGTGAACCTTTTGGAAAAGGAAGCGGGATTTCCCCTCTTCTACCGGACAAGCCACGGGGTAAAGCTCACTCCCGGAGGGGCCCGTCTCTATGAAACGGCAAAGGAAATCCTTGCAAAATACAGGGAAGCCCGCTCTTACGGCCGGGAACTCCTGAAAAAGGAAGAGTACCACATCCGCTATGCGAGAGGGGACGAAGGCCTTCCTGCCTTCATATGGAAGCCCTACCGCGCTTTTCAGGCGGACCATCCCTACAGCCTGCTGGAATTTCCCTATTTCACCTCGGATACCCATTTCGATGATATTCGGGAAGGAAAAGCAGACATCACCACGGTGGCCGAACCAAAGCCCTGCGCCCTGGAAGGTCTTTCCTATATACCTCTTCTCGAAGATACTTTCACCTTCCTCATGGCCTCCGACAATCCTCTTTCATCCAGGGCAATCATCCGCAGAGAGGACCTCTCGGGAAAAACCATTCTGGCCGGGAAATACGCTTCCATGGCTCATCCTTTTGAAGACATGCTCCCCAAAGAGGCCAAAGTCGTCCTTCTCAATAAAGCTTATGACATGAAAAGCCGCATGCAGAGCCTTTTCTCCGATGATCTCACCATCATCCACTCCGCCTGGGCCCATAACTTCTCCGGCTGCCTCAAAGCCGTCCCCTCCGACATCCCCGCAGGCGGCGTGGGTCTCCTCTGCCGAAAAGAGGCAAGCCGGGGCGTGCTGGAACTGATACAATATGTGAAAAAAGCTGTCAGCCGATAATAGCTAATGGGTAATAGGTAATAATTTCTGCCACAAATTCTATAAGCCATTAGCCACTTCTCAAAAGTGCGGAAATGTTTTGCCCAATGGCAAATGATCCGCCTACGCACAATCCCCATATATATTCGTGCCGGAGAGCGGCACACCTTCACGAATAACGAATCACGAACAACGAAGAACGAACAGCACCTGTGGGGATTCCGGTGGTCCCGTTGGTTCGAATTCACAACTTCTTTTCAATCTGGAGTTTCTATGCCCTTCTACATTCTCACCATCATTGGCCTCCTGGCCGGACTATTCATCATTTCCCTTGGCGGAGGGGGAGGCGCCGTCTATGTAGGCGTGCTCACCGGACTTTGTAATATTCCGCCGGATATCGCTGCTTCCACCTCTCTGGCTACCGTCATTCCCACAGCCATGATGGGTGCTTTTTCCCATTACCGGGCGGGAAACGTGCACCGTCATCTGGCCCTCTACCTGCTTGCCGGCTGTATTCCGGGAGCCATCGTGGGTTCTTTCTTTTCCACCCTTCTGCCCCTCTGGATTTATAACAAAATGACCGGCGTCATCCTTCTGGTGCTTGCTCTCCAGATGGCCTGGACCTGCATCCGTCCGCCAAAGCACGAAGTCCACAGCGAAGCAGACCTGACGAAGAAAGACAAACTGAAAGCAGGCGGCTTTGGCATCATTGGGGGTCTCCTATGCGGCCTCGTCGGACTTTCCGGCGGCGGACCCATTACGGCTGGACTTTTCATTCTGGGCTGCACTCCCCTGGCAGCCGTCGGAACTTCGGTTTTTGTCATCTGCGTCATGAGCATTGTGGGATTTCTCATGCATTTATCCGTAGGAAGAGTGGACTGGGACCTGGTGAAATACCTCCTCTCCGGCACCTTAATCGGGGCTTTTCTGGGCCCCTGGCTCATGAGCAAACTGGACAGAAATAAAGTAAACAGAGTCCTGCGACCTATCGTTGCCGTAGTCAATCTGACCATGAGTATTATGGTGCTGATGAAATAACCGTTTTCAGCCTTTAGTTGTTAACAATAAGCATACTTGTCATCCTTTGCAAAAGCTTTGAAAAAAGGGCCGCCTTTTCCTGGTGCGGTCCACCTTCACTTACCACTTATCACTTACCACTTACCACATTATTCATTTCGTCGGAGGTACGAAAATGTCCAAATCTCTCGTCGCTTACTTTTCCGCCACCGGCACCACCCGGCGGCTTGCAAAAACTCTTGCTGAAGCCGTAGGCGGAGACCTTTATGAAATAAAGCCCCTCCGTCCCTATACGAATCAGGACCTGAACTGGAACAGCTCCACCAGCCGCACCACCAGGGAAAGCAAAGACATTTCTGCCCGTCCGGCTCTGGCTGAAGAGTGCCCGGACCTTTCGGATTTTGAAACCATTTACATCGGCTTCCCCATCTGGTGGTACCATGCGCCGAAAATCATCCATTCCTTCCTGGAAAGTTCAAATTTCACAGGAAAGAAAATCATCCTCTTCGCCACCTCCGGCGGAAGCTCCATGGGAGATACCCTTTCCTTCCTGAAGCCCTCTGCCCCGGGCGCTGCCTTCAAGGGCGGAAAAGTCTGGAACGTGAGAGCCACAAAAATCGAGCTGTGGAAATGGGCGTCGGAGTTACTGGCAAGATAACAGCCCAAATAAAACATATAGCTGCTCATCAAAAAACTGTCATTTTAGTTCGCAGTTATCAGAATTCCATTCGGGCAGGAAACATTCTCAGAAAATTCAAACCCCTGCGGGTGACAGCGCCTTCGTAAGAGGGCGCCTTTTTATTGAAATTTTACGAAAGATTTCTGCCCGGTTGTTACTCCTGGAAATTGCAGATTGAATTCCTGTTACACTCTGCCCTCCTGAACCCGCATTCGATTCTGTAAAAAAATTATCTCTTCGCAGTGCCACTGGCCGCCCCGGATACAGAAAGGTGCCTTTCATAATAAAAATGTTCATTTTCAATGAAAAGCATGTAAAAAAGCCCGCACCCAATTGGATGCGGGCCCCTTCACTGATCACTTTATAAATTCCGGTAGCTCAAAATAATGTGTATTGATTGTATTCTCATAGATTTCCTTATTTCTTCAGCAGGGCCTCTTCCCATTCTTCCTGTTTAAAGCCTACCAGCACTTTATCTCCGGAAAGGAGGATGGGCCGTTTCACCAGCATACCGTCAGTGGAAAGAAGGCCGATCATTTCCTTTTCGCTCATGGTTTTGAGTTTGGCGGAAAGTTTCTGCTCCCTGTAGATTTTACCGCTGGTATTAAAAAACTTTTTCGGTTCCTTTCCACTCTCGGGAATCCATTTCTCCAGTTCTTCAGCGGTGGGATTTTCTTCCTTAATGGGCCTTATGGTATAGGAAATACCATTTTCGTCCATCCACTTTTTTGCCTTTTTGCAGGTGCCGCAGCGGTCATAGCAGATAAAAGTATTCATTTTCTTTCTCCTTTCATACAGAAATCATTTAAATCGCCGGATTGATTCACAGATACCGGACCGTTTCTGACAAATCTTTCCGATGAGTATGGTTCGGCAGGGCTTTTACGCCTTCAGCAGCATAGCCCAGGTCGAGAGCCATGAGGATTTCTTCATTGTCCGGAAGTCCCAGGGATTCTTTCAGCTTGTCAGGGTCGAAGAAATTAATCCAGCAGCTGTCCACTCCTGCATTTTCTGCAGCCAGAATCATATGGGTGGCCACGATGGAAGCATCTTCGATACCGGAATTTCTCTTTCCGCCGGGATAGGTGAAGACGTTTTCCTTATCATAGGCAACGATGAGGACAGTCGGTGCCCCATAGCGGCAGGGAGTGGCCTTATCGAATTTTGCGAGCGCTTCTTCCGATTCCAGCACGTAAATTTTCTGCTCCTGCAGATTCTTCGCCGTAGGCGCCAGCCGTCCGGCTTCCAGGATTTCCACCAGTACTTCTTTCGATACTTTCCGACTGCCAAATTTCTTGCAGGCAAAGCGGTTTCTGATGACTTCCGTAAATTCCATAAGTACCTCCTTTAAATTTCATTCACGATAAACAGGGGACTGACAATCCCGGGAAATCTAAAGTCTCACTTTATTTTACTCGGATTTTAGAAAAATTTCCTGAAAATATATTTTCAAAATATCCCTGCAAATCAATTAAACCTGCGGAAAACGGATACTTTTATCCATTCCCGCAGGTTTGATTTCATGTCAGGAAATATAATCTCACCGATGCAGTGAGAAATTTTTGTGTCCGTTCCCCATAAATACTCGTGCCGCGAAAGCGGCACACCTCCCCGAGCCCCGAATCCCGAACCCCGAAATTCCGGAAATGAGCCGAGCGGTGCATGTCCCGAACAGGGCTAAGGCCCGAATACCGATATTGACTCAGACCACAGTATCTGACAGATGACTGCTGCCAGCTCATCACTTCAATAAATCATATTCTTCATCACTCACCGGTTCCAACCATTCATTGGAAGTTTCCTCGCCTTCCACTTCGAAGGCCAGATAGCTCATCCAGGAGTCTTTGGCTACTCCGTGCCAGTGTTTCACTTCCGCCGGAATGTGGATGACTTTGCCCGGAGTGAGTTCCACCGCTTCTTTTCCTTCTTCCTGATACCAGCCTCTTCCGCCCACGCAGATGAGCATTTGTCCGCCGCCGGATTTCGCATGGTGGATATGCCAGTTGTTGCGGCACCGGGGTTCAAAGGTCACATTGTGCACCGGTACCTGTTCCTCAGAAACAGAATACAGGTAGCTTCTCCCGATGAAATATTTTGCATAGGCGGTATTCGGATTTCCGATGGGGAAGAAGATTTCCTTCTGGTAAGCTTCTTTGTCCGAAAGAGGCGAAGATTCTTCATTCCACACATTCTTTGCCTGATTGAAGGCGGCCCATGCCTTCGGCCAGCCTGCGTAAAAAGCCGCATGGGTGATGACTGCTGCGATTTCTTCCTTTGTCACTCCATGAGCTTTTGCATTCTGCAGATGATAAGTGAGGGAAGAATCAGTCACCCCCGATGCCATGAGGGCCGTTACGGTAATGATGCAGCGGGTCTTGAGGTCGATAGCCGGATTGTTCCAGTTCTCCCCGAAAAGGATATCATCATTGAAATGCGCAAAGTCCGGCGCGAAATTTCCCAAAGCTTTTCTTCCTGCAGAGGTCTTCATACTGCCTCACAATTTCATCGGAAATCACACAGCATTTTAACATATCACCGGTATTCATACTATTGTCCTGACTTCCCCTTCCGGGGGTTGATTTATCTGTATTATAGAAAAGGATAAAAATGATGTCTAATACTTAGAATGTGCTTTGGAAATATGCCTTCCGGGCATGGAAAGCCATCAGTCCCTGACGGATAATCGGGAAGCATGAGGCCGGCATTCTTCAAAAAGTGTCCTTCCCGGGCAGGAATTTTTACCGGATGAATCAGCGGCTCCTGTCTTGACATTTCCGTATTTCCAGTATAAAATAGCGTTAATCTCATATCAGCCATGAAGAGAAGAGTAAGCAGTGACGAATGGCAAAGAGAGCTCCGGCGGGTGAAAAGGGGCACAGGAAGGACTGCTGAAGATGGCCTCTGAGCTGGCACTGCCGAATGATGAAGCAGTCCGGGTTCTCCCGTTACAGAGACAGGGTATCAAGGCAAAGCCGGCGTACCTCATGAGGTCTTTCCGGTAACGGAAAGATAAAATTGGGTGGTAACACGAGTATCTCGTCCCTTTGGGAACGGGATTTTTTTATTGTCATAAATGGGAGGTTTTATCGTGCCAATCAGAATTCCTGACGGAATCGAAGCTATTCCGGAACTGAAAAAGGAAGGAATCGTCACTATCGGCGAAGAAAGGGCCAGGACCCAGGACATCCGTCCCCTGAAGATTTTAATTTTAAACCTGATGCCCATCAAGAAACCGACGGAAGTGCAGCTTCTCCGGCTCCTGGGCGATTCACCGCTCCAGATCAATGTGGATTTCGCCCGCATCGCATCCCGCGAGACGACCCACACGGACCGGTCTTATCTGGAAGAAAATTACCTGACCTTTGATGAAATCAAAGACAGGAAATATGACGGATTCATCATCACCGGGGCACCGGTGGAAAAAATGGCCTATGAAGAAGTGGAATACTGGCCGGAAATGCTGAAATATTTCGAATGGGCTGATACCCACGTCTTCTCCACCCTCCATCTCTGCTGGGCAGCCCAGGCAGGGCTCTACCGGGATTACGGGGTACAGAAGAAAATCCTGCCGAAAAAGTTCTTCGGCGTGTACCAGTACAATTCCACCATGGCCTATCATCCGCTCCTCCGGGGATTCGATGACCGTTACTTCATTCCCGTGTCCCGCCATACGTCCATTGACGATGAAGCAGTGGATAACTGTCCGGAGCTGGACGTCCTTTCCCGGTCATCCAACAAGGGCATCAATATTATTTCCGATAAAGAATCCCGCCGCATCTTCATCCTGGGCCATTTCGAATACGACCTGGGCACCCTTTCCTGGGAATACAAACGGGATAAGGAAAAGGGCCTTCCCATCCGCCTTCCGGAAAATTACTACCCCTACGACGATCCCCTGGAACGGCCAAGATTCGTATGGTGCAGCTATGCCCACCTCTTCTATCACAACTGGGTGAACTTCGTCTACCAGGAAACGCCCTACTCCCTGGATAACCTCATGCCCTTCGATGTGCATAATCCATTGCACGAAAGATGATCTGCCTGCCGTTTCGACTTGAACTCTGGAGGCATTTGTGGCTGGAACTTTAAGGTATTCGTGTGGCCTGCCTTTCCGACTTGTCCTTTGGTGGCATTCGAATCCGGAACTTTGAGGTATTCGTCTGGCCTTCCTCTTCGACTTGTTCATTGGAGGCATTTGTACCTGAAACTTTGAAGTATTCGACTGGCCTTCCTCTTCGACTTGTTCATTGGAGGCATTTGTACCTGAAACTTTGAAGTATTCGGCTGGCCGACCTCTCCGACTTGTCCTTTGCTGGCATTCGAACCGGAAACTTTGGAGTATTCGTCTTGCCTGCCTCTCCGACTTGTCCTTTGGAGGCATTGGAGCGAACCGCTTCCGGGTATTCGTTTAATTCCCCATTTGCGGCAGGGAATATTCTTTACTCATTGCCTGACCGAAAGAGCGGGAAGCAACCAGCTATTAGCTATTAGCCATTAACTATTACCTATTAACCATTAGCCATTAACTATTTCAAAAAAGGAGTTCATCATGGAAAAACAGCCGAAATCTTTATTGAAATTATTTGCCCTTCTTCTTTTCTTCCTTTTTGGCATCGGTTCGGCCCTGGGCCTTTCGGGCTGCGGGGCAGCGCCTGCCGCTTCGAAACCCGCTGCTTCTGCAGCGAAAAAGGTCATCCGTGCAGGCATGGATGCGGCTTACCCGCCCTTCGGGTTCCAGGATATGGACAAGAAGGAATATATGGGATTTGACGTAGATATCATTAAAGCCATCGGCAAGGAAGAGGGCTTTGACGTGGAAGTGCGGAATGTAAACTTCGACGGACTTATCCCTGCCCTTCAGTCGGGAGACCTGGACGTGGCCATCAACGATATTACAATCACCGAAGACCGGAAGAAATCGGTAGATTTCTCCAAACGCTACTACATTGCAGGTCTGGGCGTAGTGGTCAAATCAGATAATAATTCCATTCAGAAAAAAGAAGATCTCTCCGGTAAGACCCTGGGCGTAACCATCGGCTCCACCGGTGAAGAGGCAGCCCGCAAAATCGAAGGGGCGAACGTCCGCGTATACAGCACCCTTTCCGATGCATTCCTGGACCTGAAGCAGGGAGCTGTGGACTGTGTAGTAAACGATATTCCTACCAATGAATATTATGTGGCAAAGACAAGCGACAAATCCGTGAAGACTGCACCGGTGGCCCTGACTACGGAAGATCTGGGCATTGCAGTGAAGAAGGGAAATAAAGAACTCCTCACGAAGATTGACGATGGTCTTGCAAAAATGAAGAAGAACGGCGAATTTGCAAAAATCTACAAAAAATGGTTTGGCAAAGAACCGCCGGCTGAGGTATTGAAATAATCCCAAGGAGACAAAGATGATTGAAAAAATTCTGAAGAAATATCCATTCATCGTGCTGGACGGCGCATTTTCCACCGAACTGGAGCGCCAGGGTTTTTCCATCAATGATGAACTGTGGAGTGCCATTGCTCTCTATGAAAAGCCGGAACTGGTGAAGGCGGTCCATCTCTCCTACTATGAAGCAGGAGCAGATATCGTGACCAGCGCCAGCTACCAGGCAACCATCGAAGGGTTTGAAAAGAAGGGATTTTCCAAAGAAGAAGCCAAAGGACTTCTCCGTCGCTCTGTAGAGCTGGTCCAGGAAGCAAGAGATGAATATCTTTCCGAAGCAGAGGAAGAAAATCGTCCCGTGCCCCTCGCGGCCGCTTCAGTTGGTCCCTACGGCGCTTATCTCGCAGACGGCAGCGAATACCGCGGAGATTATGGAAAGACGAGAGAAGAACTGGCCGCCTTCCATCGGGAAAGACTTCACGTCCTTTCCGAAGCAGGCCCGGACATTTTTGCCTGCGAAACCATCCCCTGCCTTCTCGAGGCCCTGGCCGAGACAGACGTGCTGAAAGAAATCAAAGGAGCGAAAGCCTGGATTTCCTTCTCCTGCAAAGACGGACTTCACACCTGCGGAGGAGACATGATATCCGATTGTGCAAAGGCACTGGATGAAATCGATGAAGTGAAAGCCATCGGCCTCAACTGCACGGCCCCGGAATATGTGGAATCCCTCATCAAAGAGGCCAAAAAGGGCACGTCCAAACCCATCGTCATTTACCCCAATTCCGGCGAATCCTACAATGTGGAAAAGAAAACATGGGAAGGCTCCGCCTCCTCCTATGCGGATTATGTCAAAGTATGGTACGCGGCAGGCGCCCGCCTCATCGGCGGCTGCTGCCGGACAACTCCCCAGGACATCAAAGCTGTGGCGCAGTTCAGAAAAGAACTTCTGAAATAAGGAATAAAACCGGGACAAGGGAAATTTCCTCTGTCCCTTTTTATTTCCCCGGAACCGTTCCTTTATTTCCTCCCCTATGACTGATGATGGAAACAATGGTATAATAAATACACATTTTGTCATTTCACAAGGAGTCCGTCTATGTTTGATATTCTCGATTTAGGGACACTGCTCTACCGGGTACCGGCATTGCTCATCGCCCTTTCTTTCCATGAATTTGCCCATGCCGTGGTTTCCGATTCCCTGGGCGACCCCACGCCTTCCGCCACCGGGCGCCTCACCATCAACCCCATGGCCCATCTCGATATGCTGGGCACGGTGATGCTGGTACTCTGCGGCTTTGGCTGGGCCAAACCGGTGATGATCGATCCCCGTTACTACAAGCATTACAGGACGGACATGCTGAAAGTATCCTTCGCAGGTCCGGGGATGAATCTTTTCCTGGGATTCCTCTCCATGCTGCTGGCAGCCATCCTGAACCGTCTGGGCATGCTCACGGCCCAGAGCTACCAGTTTATCGACTGGATCATGATGTACAATGTGTGGTTCGCCTTTTTCAATCTGCTGCCTGTGCCCCCGCTGGACGGGTCAAAAATCCTTTCCATGTTCCTTCCCGGTGAGCTTTCCTGGAAATATGAAAATTTCAACGCCCGTTACGGATTCCTGATGCTCATGGTCATCGTATTTACAGGCATTATGAATAAAGTGATCAACCCTCTGGCCAATGCATTCATCGGGCTTTCCTATTTCATCATTCACCTGATTTTCTGAGGCTCCTATGTCAACAACCTGGATGATTTTTGAAATACTGGGCACCATCGCCTTTGCCTTTTCAGGAACAGTCGTTGGTCTTGCAAGGCGCATGGACATATTCGGTATTACCGTGCTTGCAGTGATGACCGGCGTAGGAGGAGGCATGATCCGGGATGTGCTCTGCGGCATTACACCTCCCACGGCCATCGTCCATCCCATGAGCCTGCTCCTCTGTATAGCCACGGCCCTTGTCATTTCCTTTGCATTTCCCATCTGGCACATTCCCAAAGCGGGAAAGCTTCTGGTGGCCGTTTTTTATCATATTTCCGATACCCTGGGACTGGCTGCCTTTACGGTGACCGGTGCCCTCACTGCTTTTTACGCATTTCCCCAATACCACTACATCCTTCCGACCATGCTGGGCGTCATTACCGCCGTGGGAGGAGGTATCATCAGGGATATGATGGCCCGCCGCATGCCGGTGGTCCTTTATATGGACGTATACGCCATAGCTTCCGTCATCGGGGGACTGCTCCTCTGCATCCTCCGGCCCCGCATGGATACGACCCTCGCCTCCTGGATCGCTTTTGCCGTGGTCCTTGCCATCCGGGTGGCTGCCATTCATTACGGCTGGCAGCTCTACCATCCGGTCAAAGGAAAACACCGGGAGTAATGGACAAAAAAGAGTCATCTGTGAAAACAGGTGACTCTTTTTGATTGATGAAACGGGGGGATGAGAGGAGAGGTCAGCAGTTAGTTTTTAGTTTGTAGTTGCCAGCCGCCGGCTGTCCGCCGTCCTCCGGCAGCAGAAAGATTTTTTGCGGAAAAAGAAACCGCAGCTTTCGCTGCGGCTGTACTATCTCAGTCCAAATACCCTGGAAAGGATTCCCGGTCTGTTCTTTCTGGCAGACTCGGCCCATTCGGCGGATTTGGCTTCTGCATGTTTCACTTTATATGACTGGAAAGCGCGGTACGAGTCCATATCCACCAGGACGACGCATACTTTGCTCTCTCTATACTGGCTCTGCAGGATTCTTTCTTCGGAAGGAGCAGGAATGGGTATTTCCTTTTCTTCCATTTCAAGAAGGGAAGCAGCCATGGCATTACGTGCTTTAACTGCCGCTTCGCTCATGGAACTGCCCTCGGCACGGCAGCCGGGGAGATCCGGAAAAACGGCGGCAAATGACCCGCTTTCAGCATCCTGCTGAAAAATAGCGGGATAGAAATATCTCATCATTTCCCCCCTTTCCCCGTAAAGTGACCCTCTTGATTACAAAAATTCATTACATATATTTTATAACATTTTGAGTCTGCTGCCAATGGCCTTTTTACCATAAATTGACGTTTCTTTCTTCTGAAAATACCACCGGCAGTAGCTGCCTTCTCTTTTTAAAATTCAAAGCATGAAAGATTTGAATTTCCTTAATTATGTATCCAATGTTATAATAAAGGAAATAAACGACCGGGAGGTGCCCCATGTGTCCGAAAGAGCTGGATGAAACGGATAAGAAAATCATTAACGAGCTGAAGAAAAACAGCCGCATTTCCATGACAGAGCTGGGCAGGAAAGTCTTCATGACCAGCCAGGCTGCCAAAAACCGGGTAGAGCGGCTGCAGGACCTGGGAGTCGTAGAAAGGTATACAGTAAACCTGAACTGTCCCGTCTTCGGTTATGCCACCCACCGCCTTTTCATCATGCATACCGACGAAGGAAAAGCGGAGGACTTCATCCGGTTCGTCCATGAAACGGAATTTCACATCCTTCACTGCTACCGGGTCCAGGAGAATACATTCTTCATCGATGCCCATTTCAAAGGAGAAGAAGGAGTAAAGGCCCTTGTGGAAGCAATCACCCCTTACGGCCATATCCACATCCATCCGGTACTGGAAGAAGTGAGACATGTCCATCCGGTGGATGAATGATTGGATTGTGCTTACATTGTCAGATACTGCGTTCCGAGTCAGTTACGATATTCGGGAGTCAGCCCTGTTTGGGACATGCATCTTTCAACTCATTTTCGAGATTTCGGGGTGCGGGGTGCGGGGTGCGGGGAGGTGTGCCGCCGACGCGGCACCTTTTTTGATGGGGAATTTGCACAGGCGGGGTTTATCTGAGGCAATTGTCAGATGACCGGAAAGAGTCAATTGCGGTATTCGGGAGTCAGCCCTGTTTGGAACATGCATCTTTCAACTCATTTTCGAGATTTCGGGGTGCGGGGTGCGGGATTCGGGAAGGTGTGCCGCTGACGCGGCACCTTTTTTATTGGGAATTTACACAGACGAGATTGAAAATCCCGCTATTAGCCCAAATTCACAAACTGGAATTGCACATATGAGGCTGGCTGACTAAAGGTCCCCGGAAAAGTGAATCTATCGGAAGGCAGGAGGCCCTCCTCGAAAGGAGGGCTCCGGCACGGCTGGGAGGACGAACTGCACAATTGAGGAAATATATCCCCGGGCACAGATGAGGGCCGAAGGCCATATCAAAATTGCGGCGCCCATGACTTTGCGCCGCACCACCCCGCAATCCGCCATCCGCAATCCGCAATCCGATTCAGCACATGTGACGCTCATTATCCCCTTGCTCCATGATGATATAATAGAGTCACATCCTTCGGACTTTCACTCCGATGCGAGTTTCGGGATTCCCCGGAATGATGGTTTATGGGAATTTTCCCACAGAAAGGATTTTTTATGACAGAAAAGAAAAAAGTGGTCGTCGCCATGTCGGGCGGTGTGGATTCCACGCTTTCCGCCAGGCTTCTCCAGGAGCAGGGGTATGAAGTGTATGGCGCGACTATGCTGCAGTTTGACGGGCAGGAGGAAGAAATCGAAGGGGCGAGAGCCATGGGTGAATTTCTGGGCATTCCCTTCAAGGTCATCGATGTGAGAGAGGCATACAAAAAGTTCGTGCTTTCCTATTTCATCGACGCCTATTCGAAAGGCATGACCCCCAATCCCTGCATGATGTGCGATTTCCATGTGAAATTCGGCCTCTTCTATGAGGAAGCAAGGAAAGCATTCGATGCGCCTTATTTCTCCACCGGCCATTATGCGCGGATCGTCTTCAATCCGGAACGGCAGAAATATGAAGTGAGAAAGGGCATCGATATGTCCAAGGACCAGTCCTACATGATGTATCATTTGACCCAGGACCAGCTGGCCCACATTATTTTCCCCCTGGGCCGCACGTACAAGAAGGATACCCGCCTGATTTCCAGAGAAAAAGGACTTCCCACCTACAACAAGGCGGAGTCCCAGGATATCTGTTTCCTTACCAGCGAAAAAAATTATGTGGAATTTCTGGAAAATCATGCACCGGAAGCTTTCAAACCGGGAAATATCGTAGACCTCAAGGGTCGTATCCTGGGCCGGCACCATGGCATCTGCCACTATACCATCGGCCAGAGGAAAGGCCTTGGCATTGCGGCAAAGATGCCTCTCTACGTAGTGGCCCTGCGTCCCGACAAAAACCAGGTAGTCGTCGGTTCCAATGACGACCTTTTCCGCACGAGACTTCTGGCTGACGAACTTCACTTTACCGACGGTGAAGCGCCGGCGGAAACATTCTGCTGTCAGGCGAAAATCCGCTATGGTATACGGGTCCATGAAGCAGAAGTAACCCTGGAGAAAAATGGGCGGGCGGTTGTGAAATTCGACGAACCCCAGAGAGCCGTCACCCCCGGCCAGTCGGTCGTCTTCTATGACGAAGACCGGCTCATCGGCGGAGGGACGATACTCCGGGGGCTGTGAAAAAAATTCAGCAGTCAGCCGTTAGTAGTTAGTAAAAAAACTGCCTCGTGGAGAGGCAGTTTTTTATTGGAAATAATGATTCAGGAAATCTGTGTACTTTCAGCTTTAAAGCTCTTGTGACTAAAAACCAACTGCTAATCTCAGTTTTTCCCGTTATATTCGCTGATTTTTTCCTGAGAAACATGGATGAAGGCCGGACCCGCCTCGAAGGCATCCAGTTCCCCCGGATTATACAGAAGACCGATGCTCCGGTCTTCGAGGAGGAAATAGTCGCCGGTCAGCCGTTTCTGATACTCCCAGTTTCCGGTGGATTCTCTCGTATAGAGGGAATATTTCGGAAGGTCATAGAGGGAATCCAGATCTTCTTCGCTGATCCGTAGGAAACTTTCCAGAGGAAGCCGTCCTCCCGTAGCTTTATCGTAGACAAGCCCTATAACTTCCGGTTTTCCGTAAGGACCGCCGGAATAGACGTAATTGGTGATGATGATGGAAAGAAGTTCTTCATCTTCGTACATCACTTCAAAGGACAGGCCTGTACCCTTCTGAATCTTTTCATTTCCATAATTTTCCCGGATCTGGACGAGGAGTCCTTCGATATCTTCATTAATCCTCTCTGCCGCCTTTTTATTTTCCAGCCGTACTACGGGATAGCTCATAATAAAATCATGACCCTGCCTTGTTTCCGTCAGGATTTCCGCCGATGCGGAAAGAGGCAGGGAAAGGGCCAGAGCGGCTGCGAGGACTGCTGCTTTTTTCATCATCATTCACCTCCGGAAGTTTTCTTCTATTATGAAGGAAATGGAATTCATTGGCAAGAAATTTTTATTTCCTCTATTTTCAACTGTTTTTAAAATACAGCAAAGAGCCCTGTGACGTATTATATATAGTTATTATTAAAATAAAGGCATATTTTAAAAAGTGTATCAATTGTCATGTCCATGAAATATATGACCTTGCAAAACGCATAAAAAAATTATACTGTATATAAAGACTTCCCGTGGTCAAAAAGCGAGGCCCTGTCCGGGCGGATTCTGAAGCCGGGGAAGCTTTTTTATTGAATCTGTTTACTTTCCAAAAAGGAAGCGATATCCATTTTATGCGTACATTGATAAAAAACGGCCATGTCATAGATCCGGCCAATCACATAGACGCCTGTCTGAACATTGTCATTGAAGGCGAAAAAATAGTCGATGTCACCAGGGAAACGCCGCCGGCAGACAGGACGATTGATGCATCCGGTCTCCTGGTCACTCCCGGTTTCATCGATATCCACATGCATGAGGACCGTCTTATTTCCGGAAAAGATGTAGAAAGCGGCCGGCCAGGCCTGGAGATCCCCTCTGCAGCCAATGACATGTCCACAGATGAAGTAGTCCTGGATACGGAAGATTCCACTGCCATATTCAAATGTGAACTCCGCATGGGCGTGACCACCGTGCTGGGCGGAAACTGCGGGCAGAATAAATTCGAGCCTTCCCGGTACCTGGATGTGGTAGACAGGGACGGAGCAGCCGTCAATGTGGCCCTCCTTGCCGGTCACGGAGAATCCCGCCAGGCCATCGGCCACAAAGACAGGTACACCCCTTTGACCGGAGAGGAAATGGAACGGCTCGAAAAATATGTGAAGAAACAGCTTGATAGCGGCTGCGCCGGTATTTCCTATGGAATCCGCTACGACCCGGGAGCTACGGAGGAGGAATTATACCGCATGGCTGCCCTCTGCGTGCCGGAGGATAAAATGATTGCCGCCCATGTGCGGGATGATGCGGCGGCTATTTTCAAATCCCTCGATGAATTTGCCCGGATTGCCGTGAAATTCAATCTTCCCTGCCAGGTCTCCCACATCGGTTCCATGGCCGGTTTTGGCCAGATGGAAGAGTTCCTGCGGCAGGTGGATGAATACCGGATGCGGGGACTCCGGATCACTTCCGACTGTTATCCCTATGAAGCTTTCAGCACCAATATCGGAGCCGCTACGTATGATGACGGGTGGATTGAAAGGTATCACTGCGATTACGGGGTACTGGAAATATGTGAAGGGAAATACAAAGGCAGACGGTGCACGAAAGAAATTTTCGATGAAGTTCGTAAGGAACACCCCGAATATCTCACCGTATGCTATGTCATGAAGGGAGCAGATATCGACAGGGCCCTGAAGGACCCGGGAGTGATGCTCTGTACCGACGGGACCCTTCACGTGGGACAGGGCCACCCGCGGGCAGCGGGTTCCTTCCCCAGACTGATTGATCAATATGTGAAAAAGGGGAAACTGTCCCTCTATCATGCAATCCGCATGATGACCACCCTGCCGGCCCAAAAGCTGGGCCTTTCCCGAAAAGGCTCCCTTTCCATCGGAGCCGATGCAGATATCACCATTTTCGACTATGACCATATGAAAGATCTGGCCACTTTCAACGAACCCACAAAGCCGCCGGAAGGAATCCGGTACGTCCTTCTGGGCGGAAAAATCGTGCTGAAGGATGGAGTAATTACCGACGAACACTGCGGGAAATCGATTCGTTTTTAATTGACAATGATCAGAAAACAGAGAGACTCTCATGATTCTGATGCAAAAGGGGAATTTTTATGGAATACGGAATTTTTTCAATCATACCTCCGGTACTGACCATCGTACTGGCCCTGGTTTTAAAGAATGTATATGTGGCGCTGCTCAGCGGTATTTTCCTTGCTTCTCTCACGCTGGCCGGCGGAAATATCATCGTTGGACTCAACAGTTCTTTTTACGGAATAGTCAAGACTTTTGCAGGCAGCGGCAATGTAATCGTTATTTTGTCCATCCTGATGATCGGAGCATTTATCCATCTGATTGAACGGTCCGGCGGGGTCAAAGGGTTTATGGAAATGATGGTGGAAAAAAGGTCCATTATCAGCTCTAAAAAAACAGCCGCTTTCTTTACCTGGCTCCTGGGCATCATTGTTTTCACTTCGGGGTCTCTGAGCTGCATGCTGACCGGTTCTGTGGCAAGGCCTTTGAATGACAGTATGAAAGTTTCCCATGAAAAGGCAGCTTTCCTGGTCCATACCACTTCCACCCCCTGGTGCGTACTGCTCCCCCTTTCCGGCTGGCTGGCAGCCATGGTAGGCTACCTGACTTCCGGCGGAGTGAATGAGGCAGATGCCATCAATACGCTCCTCGCATCCATTCCGCTTAACTTCTACTGCATCATTGCCGTAGTTTTCGCCCTGCTCTCCACTTTCCTGCCTCTTGACTTCGGTCCCATGAGACAGGCCGAAAAGCGGGCAGATACGACGGGCGAACTGGACGACCCGGAAACGTCTTCTGCTTCCCGCAAGTCCAAAGTCGGAGATATTCCTGATATGAAGCCTCATGCCATCAATATGTTCCTTCCTATTCTGATCATGGTCGGTACAATCCTCGTCGTACTCATCGTTACAGGTAAAGGAAATCCCACCAGAGGTTCCGGTATGCAGGCTCTTCTCTGGGGCTGCAGCATTTCCCTTCTCTCCATCTGCTTCATGTGCCTTGTGGAAAGAGTCTTCACTCTGGAAGAACTGACCAGTGAAGTACTGGATGGTATGAAAGGCATGCTTCCTATCGCTATCGTGCTGACCCTCGCATTTACCATGGGTACCCTGGTCAAAGGACTGGATACGGGCCACTACCTTTCCAGCCTCTTTGCCGGATTCCTCACACCTGCCCTCCTTCCGGCACTGACTTTCATCATGGCTATGCTTCTTTCCTTCGCTACCGGCACATCCATGGGCACCATGGCCATCATGGCCGTCCTTGCCCTGCCTATGGCCATCAATATGGACGTCAATATCCCCCTCACCGCCGGTGCCCTCTTTGGCGGATCCATTTTCGGCGACCATGCATCCCCGGTTTCTGATACAACCATCATGTCCTGCGCTTCCACAGGCTGCGATATTATGGACCATATCAAGACCCAGATGCCCTACGTCCTCTGCTTTGCCGGTATTTCACTGGTTCTTTATATCATTCTTGGATTTATCATGTAATCAGGTGTATTCCTGATCATCAGGCTCTTTCCCCTGTCAATCAGGGGGAGGAGCCTTTTTTGATCCCTGTTTCCAGAGGACAGCCTCTGTCACATAAAAATGATATACTTCCGTTAAAGGAGATGATATCCATGGAAGAAATACCGGTGAAGAAAGAATTGACGGAGGAGGAAAAAATTTCTCTTCTTCGTAATTTTGAGCGAGAGGGCGGGGAAAGCGGTGCCAGTGAGGAAAAATTGAAGGAAATACGGCCCGTCATTGATGAACTTTGCGAAAAAGATGTGGAAGAAGCCCTCCGCCTGAAAGGGTACGCCTGCTATGGAGGCTCCAGGCTTTATCCCTGCGACTGGGAAATGGCCCGGCAGATTTTTGAAAAACTCTGCTCCATTTCCGATGACCCCTGCTATGCCAATACCCTGGGCTACATCTATTATTATGGACGAACCACCAAAGGAGTCCCGGACTATGAAAAAGCCCTCCACTGTTTCTACTTCGGAGCCCTTCAGGGTCACCCCGAAAGCATTTACAAGCTGGGGGATATGTATTTCAATGGATACGGAGTAGAGAAGCGTCCGGAACTGGCAAGGACTCTTTATCAAAGAATCTATGATCAAACGAAAAAGCAGTTTCCGGAATGGCCGGATGTGAACTTTGCCGATGCAGCCCTCCGCATGGCAAAGATATATGACACCTGTTATCATTTACAGGAAATCAGTTACCAGTATTATCTCGAAGCAGACTATGCAGCAAGGAAGCGTGCAGCAGCCAGCGATTTCTTTGGCAATCAGGAAGTGGCAAAGACCGCAGCCATGGCCAGAGCGGAAGCCAGGGAAAAGCTGGCGAAGGATTTCTTTGTTTCTTCCATTCTCATGGATGACCTGGACGGTCTGGAAACGCTTTTCTGGGACATGATGGATGATCGGTATCCATTGATGATTACGGTTCACAGAAAGAAAAAGCGCATTTCCCTTTCCATCAGCCGCCTTGATCCGGATTTCGGAAAAATCGTCCCCTACCTGTACACAGAACCCCGCTTTGACTACTGCAGTCTTGTAAAAGCAGTTACCCTTCATCAATTTCACGGAAAAATTTCCGGTAAAAAGGATCCCCTGATTTTTGACCGGTTTGAATGGGATTTTGATAAATACAGGTTGAATTTCTATTGGCACAATAAAAAAGCCGGCTGGCTCAGTCTACGCTCAGGACAGTTTGACTGCCCGAAGAAAAAAGAAGGCGGCCCCCTCCGCCATCTGGCCCGTATCACTTTCCAGCCCGGAGGAAAGCTTTATGATTACCTCTGTGAAATAGAAGACGTAAATGCCGGTGATACAGTCATCGTCATGGGTTATGACGGAGAAACGCCGGTAACCGTGGTGAAGACCTTCGACTGCCATGAATCGGAGCTGCCCATTGCGATTGAAAGGTATAAGAAAGTCATACGAAAAGTGAGTGATTAGCAGTTAGTTTTTAGTGCTTAGTGATTTGGATTTCACTCAGTTAAACCCCCGGCCGGTACCGGCCGGGGGTTTTATTTTCCAGAAGAGAACGCTGCGCTCCCTGCTTTACGCGCGGGGCCGGGAATACACTTTGCCCCTCGTGCGGGGATGCCCGTTCACGTATGGCCGGGAATACAGGTACAGGCCGTTCATGTAGAGCCATCGACTGTGTACAACCCTTAATAGCACAATTGCGGGCCAGAGGCCCGTGCGCGGAGCGCACTATATAAATTGGTTTTCCGCAGGAAAACCATATCCTTCCCTTTCCCCTTACCTCTTTCCCCTGTTTTTATTTCCATATAAAAAAGCGGCGCCCATCCATTTGCGCCGCACCTTCACTTACCACTTATCACTTATCAATTTTCACTTCTAACCACTAATCACTCATCGTCCTTCTGTTCCCACAGGTACCGGTTGTATTTCTCCTGATAAAATTCCGCCGATTTCTTCCGGATCCAGTTGTCCCGGTCTTCGCAGATGGCCAGCATTTCGTCCACCAGGTCTTCGGCCCGCTGCTCTCCTGTGTGGCGGAGGTAGCCGATCATGCGGTTGATGGCTTTTTCGCCGGAGAGCTGCTCAGCCATGAGGAGGCCCAGTTCCGCCGGAAAGCCTCTTTCTTCTACGAGGCGGACCAATTCTTCTTTTGCTTCATCTACCATGAGTTCCTCTATTTTTATACATTATTAAAAAGGAAAGATGCCGAAAAGTTTTTTCTTTCTGATCTCCGGCGCTTCCGGGATGATGGCCGTACCCGGCACTCTGTCGAAGCGGGGGAAATGGATTTCCTGTCTTTCCGGGATAAGGCCGTGGGAAATGAGGATCCCGTCTCTTTCCCGTATTTCCTGTATTTCCCTGAAATCTTCAAAATTCCTGAAAAGGGAGGCCAGCTCCCGGGCCTTGTCTTTTTCTCCCCGGGAAAGGAAATAGATTTCCTCGTTCCGCAAACGATGGAAAAGATTCATGAGCACTCTGGCCCCCTGCCAGAGGACCATGGGCTTCATGGGAATCATCCAGTCATTGATTTTTTCCTTTGCCAGCGAAAGGCCCTGGGGAAAATGAGTGCGGGTGAGGGTCAGGGCATAGTCGATGTCCTTTTCTTTCTCTCTTTTTTCTTCCCTCATGGAATCTTCATAGGAAAGAAGGAGGTCCGCCCCCGGAATCGTTTCCTTCTCTTTTTCTGCCAGCGAAGAAATAAGGGTCGTCCACTTTTCTTTTCCCGCCCGCTCTTTTACCTTGCAGGCGGCTTCGCCGATATTTTCGAGAAGGTCCCGTTCGCACATTTCCACATGGGAATAATCGTACGTCCCGGCCAGTCCCGCGCTTCTCCTGTCTTCATTGAAGAGGGCCGCTGTAGCAATGGGGTCGATTTTTCCGTAATCTTCGCAGATTTTGAGGAAAAGGGGCAGCGGGTCCTCATAAGCGCCGTAGTACAGGCAGTTCACCGCCAGGACGATGGAGGAAAGGCAGGGGAAATTGATGGAACCTGCCGGTTTTCCGGAGATAATATCGTCGATATATCCATAAGCTTCTTTCTTCGTCAGAAGGGGCAGCCAGAAAAATTCCGCACTGCTCCGCCGCCGGCTGTGGGTGAGGTCGTACTCCGCATCCAGCAGGCGGTTCCGCTCTTTTTTGTCTTTCGCCTTCTCCAGTTTTTCCTGAAGGGCCGTGGAAATCGCCTCTTTCCCGTCCTTTGTATGAAGGGAAAGGATGTAAAAGGGATTATCGGTAAAAAACATGGCTGCCTCCTTTCTTTAATGCTATTCTCATTATATCCTATTTCCACAGGCCTTGCCTCATGAAATCCAACTTTTTAACTTTTTCAAGTGGTAAAGAAACTTTTTCAAAAATTTTTAAAAATAAAATCCTCTTTTTGTACTATACAGGTAGAGCCAGGGAAATGGCCATTGAGAAATCCTTCAGGAACTGCCCGGCGCGCCAAAAATTAAGGGCAGCGGAAGGATGTATCAAATATTTTCCCCGGTTCCTGCCGCGGTAAACAAAAATAAAAATCCCCCGATTCCGGATTCGAGCTGAATTTCACCACACCTTCACGACATGAAAAACTGACCGGCCTGCTGTCCATACGTTCGCTCCGTCCCTGCACATCCAGGCCAAAGTCCCTGCAGCCGATTGACTTTTGTGGTACGAAAAATCACCCCGAATCAAAAAATCGGGGGATTTTTATTTTTTTGAGTCATCTCCCAGCTTTATGGATAGAGTCAGGACCGGCTTTCATGAATCACCTTCACCCTGAAACGCCCCTTGGAAGACACTTCCGGAAGTATGAGAAAAAGGTTCTCTATTTTGATGTACTCTCCTGAAAATCACTTTTAAATTTCCATCATCCATGATATAGTTAGGTATACTTTTGTAAAATGAAGGAGGAAATTCCTACGGAAACCATACTCCAATACCTTCTCATCTGCCCCCTCGTCATGATTGCGGGCTTCGTTGATGCCATTGCCGGCGGCGGCGGACTGATTTCCCTTCCGGCCTACCTGATTGCGGGCCTTCCCGTTCACAATGCCATTGCCACAAACAAGATGAGCTCCACCATGGGGACTGTCCTGGCCACTTTCAAATTTGCCAGAAGCGGCTTCATCCCCTGGAAACTGGCAGGAGTCTGCGTGATTTTCGCTTTTGCGGGATCCTCGCTGGGCGCAAAACTGGCTCTCCTCATGGATTCCCATCTTTTCCTCCTTTTCATGCTGGTGGTACTCCCGCTGACAGCCATTTATGTGACCCGCGGAAAAGCCCTTGTTTCTGAAAAGGAACCCTATCCTTATAAAAAGACAGCCGTTCTTTCCATTCTCATGGCTCTCTGCATCGGTGTGTATGACGGATTCTACGGACCCGGCACAGGCACATTCCTGCTGCTTCTTTTAACCGGTGTCGCCCATCTTTCTCTCAAAGAAGCCAATGGGGTCACAAAAGTCATCAATTCCACCACCAATATCGCCGCGCTCTGCGTTTTCCTCCTGAACGGCAAAGTCCTCTTCCCCCTGGGCCCCATCGCAGGCTGCTTCGGCATGCTGGGCAACTACCTGGGCGCCCTGTACTTTGCGAAATCGGGCGCTAAAAACGTAAAGCCCGTCATCATCGTGGTGCTTTCCATATTCTTTATCAAAGTCATATATGAACTGTTCTTTAAATAAGAGAAGAGCAGTTAGTTTTTAGTGCTTAGTTTTTAGTAATCAGTCAAGACGGCCCGCATGATAATTTAGAACGCGGGCTATTTTATATGATATACTTAATCTGGTTATATTCCCGCCCGGGCAAAATCCCCCTATATACTCGTCGCTGTATCAGCAGCGACACCTTCCCGCAATCCGATTCATCCCAATTGACTCCATCCATTCCACGAAATATGAGGCAAACATGAACATCCCATCCCCCAACCGCAGCAATCCTTACGCTCTTCTTCCTTTCGTCATTTTCATCGCCATCTATCTGGGAGCCGGCATTTATTTCCAGCTTCAGGGCGTGCCCATGGCTTTCTACCAGTTTCCGTCGGTAACGGCCATGCTGGTGGCGGTCATTGCCGCCTTCTGCCTGTCGAAAGATCCCATTATGTACAAATTCGGGATTTTCTCAAAAGGTGCAGGCAATGACAATATCATGACCATGCTCATGATTTACATCCTGGCCGGCGCTTTTTCTGCCGTGGCTTCTGCCATGGGCGGAAGGGATGCGACAGTCAATCTGGGCATCAGCCTCATTCCGGCTGAATACCTCACTGCAGGCATTTTCCTTATTTCCGCCTTCCTCGGCACAGCCACAGGGACCTCCGTAGGCACAGTAGCAGCCATCATCCCCATTGCCGCAGGGATCGGGGAGAAAAGCGGCATCCCTGTCCCCCTCATCCTGGGCGCCTGTGTGGGCGGAGCCATGTTCGGCGACAACCTGTCCATGATATCGGATACCACCATTGCCGCCACCCGCACCCAGGGCTGCGAGCTGAAGGATAAATTCAAAGTGAATTTCTTCATCGCCCTTCCGGCAGCCATCTGCACTGCCCTGCTCTTCCTCTTTACCGGCACCCCGGGCACTGCAGCAGCCGCTGTGGGTGACTACACCCTGCTGAAAGTCCTTCCCTATCTGGCAGTACTCATCCTTGCCCTCACCGGGATGAACGTATTTCTCGTCCTTCTGACAGGCATCGTCCTCTCAGGCATCATCGGAATCGGTGCCGGTTCCCTGTCTGTTATTTCCTTTGCCCAGGAAATATGGAAAGGCTTTACCAGCATGAGCGAAGCTTTCTTCCTCGCCCTCTTCTGCGGCGGTATTTCCGAACTCATCACCTACTATGGAGGAATCGCCTGGCTCATTGAAAAACTGCAGAAATCCATTACCGGACCGAAATCCGCCCAGCTGGGCATGGCCGCCCTGGTCTCCCTCATCGACTGCGCTACGGCCAATAATACCGTAGCCATCATCGTAACAGGCGATGTGGCAAAAAAGATTTCCGACCGTTACGGTGTGGACCCCAGGGTCACCGCCTCCACCCTCGATATCTTCTCCTGCGTCTTCCAGGGAATCATCCCCTACGGCGCCCAGCTCCTCACTGCGGCAGCCCTGGCCAGCCAGACAGGAATCACCATCAATACCCTGGACATCGTCCCTCATATGTGGTACTGCTATTTCCTGGCCATCTTTGCGATTATCTCCGTTTTCGTGCCTTTTGCAGCAAAGTGGATGAAGAAATAAGGTAAAGTCATTTTTGCAAAAACGATGATCTGACATAATCTGTATCGTTCTTCGTTGTTCGTTATTCGTTGTTCGGTTTCAATATGGCTGGCTTTGCCGGCCATTTTTTATGTCCTGCAGCGGGAATCCCATACCAAAACTGCGCCCGCAGGGCGTCACCTTCACGAAGAACGAACAACGAATCACGAAGAACGACTGGCAAAACAAAAACGCCGGAATGGACTCTATCCATTCCGACGCTTTTCTCATTTCACCAAGAGTATATCTTCCAGTTTCCTCTTCGGCACGCAGTAGTTCTTGTTTTCATCGAGGTAATACTTGATGCTGCCGCTTTCAGGAACATCCACGATTCTGCTTTCCACTCCCGGATAGCCCAGGGCGATGAGGAGTCTCGGGGCCCAGTTTTCCGGCGTCTTCAGGAGAGATGTAACCTTCGGAAATTCCACAGCTCCCAGAATGGCCGTAGCGATTCCATGGGACATAGCGTTCAGAGCGATATTTCTGACAGCGATGCCCATATCGATATCGGCCCAGGCATTGCCCCTTCCTTCTTTGCAGACGAGGATGAAAGCCGTGGGCTGCTCACCCGCCTTCGGCGTGCCCAGTTCCTTCGGAAGGGCAGCGGCCCAGTGAATCATGGGCTGCATTTGAGCCACCAGCTGCGGATCCTTCACCAGTACATAACGGAGCACCTGGCCGTTCATGGCAGAAGGAACGATGCGCACATTCTCCATGAGCTCCATGAGGATTTCCTCCGGAATCTTCTCCTGCGTGAATTTCCGGTACGTCCGGCATTTGACAGAAAGTTCATTGAAATCCATAAGATGACCTCCTTTATTTTCTATTATGTATATCATAATGCAGAAACGGGGAATTGTCATGAGGAAACCGGAAATATCTGTCAGTCATAAAGATAACCGTCAAACAGTTAACTTTTGAATCGGGGGTATCGGGGTGATCGGGAAGGATATGGTTCGCTGCGCGAACCAATCTTATATACTGCGCTTCGCGCACAGGCCTTCGGCAGCCAGGATGATATTTCCCATATAAAAATGCGGCGCTTCATTTTCCGATGCGCCGCACCTTCACTTATCACTTACCACTTTTACTAACGGTTCCCGGCTAAAATGCCTCTGTCCTTCAAGTCGGGCAGAAAGGCCATTCGAATACCCCAAAGTTTTCCATTCCTATGCCTCTGCTCCACCAGTCGTACCGGAAGGCCACACGAATACCTCAAAGTTTTCCATTCCTATGCCTCTGCTCCACCAGTCGTACCGGAAGGCCACACGAATACCTCAAAGCTTTCCATTCCTATGCCTCTACCTCACCTGTTGCAGCGGCAGGCCATACGAATACTTCAAAGCTTCCCGTTCATATGCCTCTGCCACACCAGCCGCTCCGGCAGGCCACACGAACACTTCAAAGTTTTCCATTCCTATGCCTCTGCTCCACCAGTCGTACCGGAAGGCCATTCGAATACCTCAAAGCTTTCCATTTCTATGCCTCTGCTCCACCAGTCGTACTGGAAGGCCTTACGAATACCTCAAAGCTTTCCATTCCTATGCCTCTGCTCCACCAGTCGTACCGGAAGGCCATTCGAATACTTCAAAGCTTTCCATTCCTATGCCTCTGCTCCACCAGTCGTACCGGAAGGCCATTCGAATACCTCAAAGCTTTCCATTCCTATGCCTCTGCTCCACCAGTCGTACCGGAAGGCCATTCGAATACCCCAAAGTTTTCCATTCCTATGCCTCTGCCTCACCGGCCGCTCCGGCAGGCCATTCGAATACCTCAAAGCTGTCAGCTCATTCGCCTCTGCTCATCATGCCGGACTAGCAGGCCATCAGTCAATCTCAAATACAACCGTCACCCGTCCCTGGAGTTTCGATTCGCCGGGATCAATGGGGGTCACTGCATCTTCGCTCATGGCAGCGGAGGCCATTTTCATGTTCACCATGCGGTAGGGCATGACGTTTACATTGTCTTCAGAGGCGGAAATAACGCCAATCACATTTCTGCCAAGGCCGGCGGCGATGATTTTTGCTTTTCTTGCCGCATCCTCGGCCGCCTTTCTGAGGGCTGCGTCTTTATACAGCTGGGTATCGCTGACGGAGAAGTCCACGGAATCGATCCGGTTCGCTCCTGCTTCCACCGCTGCATCCATGATGGCTCCTGTTTTCGAAAGATTCATGACCACCACTTTCATGGTATTGTCGCAGCGATATTCTTTTGATTTCACTTCTCCCTTATTGTTGTAAATCTGCTGGGGATAGACGTTGTAATTCTGAGTCTCGATCTTCGATGCTTCCGCACCGGCTGCAATGACTGCATTTCTGACGTCGGTCATGGTATTTGCATTTTCACGGACTGCCGCCTTTGCATTGGGCGAATGGGTTTCCACAGTAATATTGACCGTAGCCATATCACTCTTTGCCGTCACTTCACTGGTGCCGGTGACGGTGATGCTTCTTCTCGGTTCCTCCGCCTGTGCAGTCATTCCGGAAAATACGATGAGTCCTGCGGCCATGAGGGCCATTACCTTTTTATTCATAGGAAATCCTCCTTATTCAAAAATTGACTTATAGTCATATTGTATAATCTTTTGCTCTCTATGTCAAATTATAGCAGATAGCGCCTTTATTTTAGAAAAGATTTCATTTAAAATAAGGAAATACTCCATTGGGAATTGGGCCCAGGCACAATGAACATGGTTGGGACAAATCGCCCCCCCGCGCGGCCGGGAATACAGGGACAATCCGCCAGTGTAGAGCCACCGCCTGCGTAGAATCCCATACAGCTCATATGCAGGCCAACGGCCCATATATCATTGGCCGCTTTTTAATTTTAAAGCGGCCACCTTCCCTTACCCCCTTCCCCTTTTCCCTTTCTTTTCATGGCCAAAGGCCCGTGCGCGCAGCGCACTATATAAAATTGGTTGGCGGAGCCAACCATATCCTTCCCCCAATCCCCAATCCCCAATCCGTCTTTCCCTATTTCTCCGAAAGGATTTCCACATGGATCTTTCCCTCTACCTTCCCTTCCTCGGCGCCGCTTTCCTTCTCATCATCGCGCCGGGTCCCGCCAATATTTACATCCTGACGAAGAGCCTGGCCGCCGGAGCGCGCCAGGGCGTAACGGTGGCCTGGGGCCTTGCCACCGGCCCTATCTGGCACACAGCCCTCGTCATGGCCGGAGTGGCCGCTTTTATCCAGAGTTCTCCTGCCGCTTTCAGGGCCCTCACTTTCTGCGGAGCCGCCTACCTCCTCTACCTTTCCTACTGCTCTTTCAAAAGCGGCGGCGGAAAAATCACCATTGGGGAAGATAAAGATCACATGAAAAGTTTCGCTCTCTACCGGAGAGGATTTCTAATGAATGCATCCAATCCAAAGGTGCTTCTCTTCTTCCTCGCCCTCCTTCCCCAGTTCATTTCGACCGGAGCTTCTTTCCCGCCGGCTCTGCAGATCGGCATCATGGGCCTCACGTTTTCCATTATGACCGGCTGCATTTTCTCCCTCTTTGCCCTCTGCGCAGGAAAATTAAGAAATACGCTGATGACCCACGAAAATTTCCCCCTCATCATGAGCCGGGTGGAAGGCACCCTTCTGGCCGCTATCGCTCTGGGCCTTGTGCTTCTGTAAGACAGTCCCTTTTATTTACAACCACTCCAAAATTGAATAAAATAAAGATATAAGGATTCTGCAGTTCAACAGGACAGGTGAGGTGGCTGCCATGGACAAGACAATCGATTTCATCAGGTATTTCCCCGGAGCTATCTGCCTTGTTTCCATGGATGAGGAAGAATCCCTCCTCTACGTCAATGAAAATCTGGCATCCATGGCCGGTTTTTCTTCGTCCCGGGATCTGCTTGCGCAAGTCCCCCGCCTGTCGGACCTCGTTTACCCGGATGATTATATTTCCCTTCGCAGCCTTTTTAAAAGTTACGGAGGAGAAATAGAGCTTCCGGTCCTTTTTCGTGTCCGGAAATCGGACGGAAAGCCGCTTCGCTTCAATGGAACAGTGAACGAATGTGAAAATCCCCTGAACCCGGGCGAAAAGTGCTGGGCCTTCTTCCTTTCCCACACCAGTTTCAAAGAATTTTTCTCCGACCAGGACCCACTGACCGGTCTTTTGAAGACGGACGCCTTTTTCCGGAAGACCACCCACATCTACGAAACGAATAAAAAGAACGGCACCTACGGTTCCTGGATTGCGATTTATATCAATCTCACCAATTTCGAGTTCTACAATGCCCATCATGGGGTGGATGCAGGAAATAAGGTCCTCCGTCATTTGGGAAAGCTTCTCTCGGAAGCTTTCCCAAATTCCATCACCGGCCATCTGGGGGCCGACAAATTTGGTATCCTCACGCCCCGCGCGCCGGTAGGAAAGAAGCTGGAAGATATAGCGGCTTCCATGGATTCTTTCATCGGTGATTCTTCCGTCACCATGAAAGCAGGCATTTTTGAAGACTATATGGACCGGGAAGAAAAGATGGGGAAAAATTCCCGCCACACCTTTGACCTGGCCCGTCTGGCATGCATCTCCATCCGGTCCGAAGCCGGCCGTGTCTGGGCGCTCTACGATGAATCCATGGGGCACCGGTTGGAAGACAAGGCCTATGTACTCCGCAATTTCGAAAAAGCGCTTGAAAATCACTGGATCAAAGTGTACTACCAGCCGGTGGTGCGCACCCTCACCGGAAAAGTCTGCAGTCTGGAAGCCCTCTCCCGCTGGGACGATCCGGAGCGGGGCCTCCTCCCTCCGTCTCTCTTCGTACCGGTCCTGGAAGAAGCAGGCCTCATCCCGAAGCTTGATTTCTACGTCATTCATGAAACAGCCCGCCACTTGCGCCGTCTTCTCGAAGAAAGGCGCCCCGTCCTTCCCGTATCGGTCAATCTTTCCCGCATCGACTTCGACCGGGGCCATCCGCTAAAGCAGGTGGAAGAAATCGTCCGGACCTTCCGCCTCCAGAAGAGCTGGCTCCGCATGGAAATCACGGAATCCGCCCTTACCAGGGATAACGGACATCTGAAAGAAGAAATAGAAAAATTCCACCGCGCCGGATACCGGTGCTGGCTCGATGACTTTGGAAGCGGTTACTCTTCCCTGAACGTCCTCCAGGATTTCCACTTCGATGAACTGAAGCTGGACATGAATTTCATGAAAGATTTCTCTCCCCAGACGGAGAAAATCCTCCGCTCCCTCATCCTCATGGCGAAATCCCTCTCCATCCATACCCTGGCAGAAGGCGTGGAGACAAAAGAACAGGCAGGATTCCTCCGCTCTCTGGGCTGCGAAAAAATCCAGGGCTACTACGTGGGAAAACCAATGCCCTATGAAGCCCTTGTGGACCACTGCAGAAAGAAAGGCCTCCTTTTCGAAACTTCCGCAGAAGAAGAAATCTTTGAAAAAGCAGGCCATATCAATATGCTCACTGATGCGCCGGCAGCCATCTTCCTTCAGGAAGGAAGAAATCGTACGATTCTCCTCATGAATCCCGCCTTCCGGAAGAATCTCTCCCTTATCCCGGGAGCTCCTCTTTCCGAAGGACCGGTCTCCCTCAGCCATTTCCCCGAAAGCCCGCGCCTTGCAAGCCTCTTCGAAAAAGCCCTGCAAAGCGGAGAAAAAGAATCCATGACTTTCGCAGCTGACGGGAAATACCTCAAACTGAACCTCTCCATCGCATCGGCCGGTGAAAATATTTCCATCGGCCGGGCCGAACTCTACAATATCACCTACGATGAAGATACCAGAGAATCCCGCAGGCTGGACAAAATTTTCCGCAGCATGCTCTTCCTTTATGACAATATTTATTACTATGACCGGAGCGAAAACCGGCTGGAAGTCATCTCTTCCACCTTCCCCCGGCACAAAGCAGGATCCATTTATCCCTTCCGGGAAATCCTGACACTGGAAACCTATATCCACCCAAGGGACAGGAAAGAGCTGAAGCGTTTCCTCGATCCGGCCATCCTTTCCCGGAGAGTCCGCGCAGAAGGCGTCGTATCCGGCCTCTTCCGATTCCGCGAATCAGACGGCAGCTATTTCTGGAAAGCCCTGGACGCAGTCAATGCAGGACCCGAAGGAAAAGATGCCTTCCTCCTCTGCATCCGCAGCACATCCCTCAGGAATGCCGTGAACACGCAGGCTCTTCTTGCCAGAATCCGCAGCCTCCTGCCGGAAGAGCTGAAGGAAAATACGGAAAAGACCATCCCTGACCGGTTCCCTCTGCTGGATATCCTGAAAAACATGTCCGGCATCAACTTCTTCTGGAAAGACAAAGACCGCCGTTTCCTGGGCGCCAGCCGGGGATTCCTCGAATACTACGGCATAGAAGATGAATCCTTCCTCCTTGGAAAGACCGACGAAGACATGGGCTGGCACGTAGACAACGAACCCTTCCGCCGGATCGAAGAAAAAGTCATCTCCGAAGGTTATATTTCCGAAAAAGCGGAAGGCACCTGCATCATCCGGGGCCGGGTCCACCGCATACGGGCCAGCAAGTACCCCATCTACCTTTCAGGCCGCATCGTGGGGCTCCTCGGCTTCTTCGAAGACCTGGACAAAGAAGTGGATACGGAAAGCATCGATAAAAAACTGGGTCTCCTGAGCCGTGAAACGGGACTTCTCACCTACCGGGGAATGATGATGACCATCCTGGACTACGAAGAAAATATCCGCCGGAACGGCGGAGACTTCCTCTCCATCCTCCTCCAGGTGGACGGATTCGAAGAAGTCTCAAGGCGTTATGGAGAAGAGACCGCAGAAACCCTCACAAAGAAACTGGCCAGCCTCATAGAAGAACACTTCCCCATCGATACCACCCTCACAGTTCCTGCCGAAGGCTGCTTTGCCCTCTTCCTGGAAAACCGGGATAATAAAGAAATCATCTCCCGGCTGGAAATATTATCCGCAGACATGTACAGCCTTCAGGAAATAGAAGGCCGCCCCATCACCCTCCACCTCCGCTATGCCCTCGCCCGGGGCAGCGAAGCAGGAAATCCGGATGAACTGATTGAACTCCTTTCCAGGAGGCTGAAGGAAACGGAAGGGGTTAGTGGTTAGAAAAGCGGGCCGGCTGCACGTACAGCCGGCCCGCTATTTATCTGAAAAAAGGGAAAAGAGATAAGGGAAAAGGGAAGGTAGCCGCTTAAAATTTAGAAGCGGCGAGTATATATGAGGCCTTTGGCTAGCAATAGTGCTTAAGATGATTCTTCGCAGGTGGTGACTCTGCAATATCGACCTGTACCTGTATTCCCGGCCTCACGAGCAGCTGTATCTGCGTACGAGGGAAAATGTGTATTCCCGGCCCCGCGCGTGGAACGGAGAGAGCGCAGCGCTCTCCCTGGGGTGCCGGAAATCCGGTTGGACAGATTTGATCTATTCCGACTATATCCATACAAGTCGTTATTTAAGCCCTCCCCGCCTCCCCTGGTCAGGGCAGGTCCCGGAGCGAAGCGGAGGGGAAGGGGTTGTACTATCGTACAAGTCGAAAATGAGATAAATGGCAATCTTCCCCGGGAGGGCTTAAACGAAGTGAAGGCAGGTGGATTACTCCAACGGTCCTTCAACTCCGCCTGTGTAAAATCCCCCTATAAAATAGTGCTGCCGCATCAGCGGCAGCACCTTCCCGAAATCCGAAATCCCCAATCCGCAATCCGAAAATCGCATCTGACTCAGACCAAAAATCTGACAGATGACTCAGATACTTCCCACTTCCGCCACCATAAATCCTGCGGCGTAGGGCCCTATTTCATACTGCTGGAAAACCACGTAAATCTTCCCGTTCTTTCCCACATAAAAAGTCTTCGGCACGCGGTTTACAGAATGATTGTAAAAAAGCCTTTCTTCCGGAATCTGCTCTTCAATGGCCCGGTTCACATCTTCTGCCGAAAGATCCGGCAAAAGATCATTCAATGTGACTTTATGGCCCCATTTGTCAAAATTCATGGACCTGGCTCCGGTGATGGGATGGGCCGCCCCGTCTGCATAGCATGCCTCGAAAAGGATGAAACTGGTGATTCCTTCCGGATTGACCATTCCTTCCTGCCAGTAAATCCAGCCGTTCGTCTTCCAGTCCCCATTGCGCTTTCTGATATATTTCGAAAATTCATCCACTTCCGTATCGATGGCTGCATTGATCCGCGCCCTCCGGAGGAGATTTCCACCGGAAATGACCGGCTTTTTGACATCCATCACGTCATCTTTATTCAATTCAGCTGCAAAAGAAGACTCCTCTCCCCCTCCGATGCCCGGTCCCAGCGTCCACTCCGCCGAAACAGGAAGAAAAGAGGACAGGAAAATCAGAGCCGCCGGAATCACTTTTCCAAATTTCATATTTCATTTCCTCCAGGATTCAAAACCATGGTACACCAAATTGTTGACAGATTTCTCCCCCACATACAGGGCTAAGGAACTACACTTTTCCCACCGGCACCGCAAATACTCCTTCGCTGAAGGGCGTCAGGTCATTCTGCTGGTAGATTGCATAGACCACCTTGTTCTTGCCCACGTAGAAATTGGTGGGAAGCTCGGTAACTATATGTTTATCAAGGAGAGTGATATTTTTCTTCTTTGCCGTAAGCTCGATGCATTTATTGACTTCTTCCACCGTCAGGTCCGGCAGCACTTTGGTGAGATCCATAAGGTCTCCGGCTCCGTTGAAGTTGAGGCCTTTGGCAAAAGTCTTCCCATGCTCTGCGCCTTCCGAAAGCTTCTGCTTCACCAGGACGATGGAGGTGATTCCATCCACATTGGAAATATAATTGCCGATGAGTCCTTCATGCCAGATCATCCAGCCTTCGGTGTAGACCTTCTGATTATCATTCCGAAGTTCCCCGATGAAATCGGTTTTTTCATGAGCAATCGCCGCATTCACCCTTCCTGCGAACGTTTCATTGTTGGAGCGGGTGATGAGGTAAGGACTCCGGAGAAACGTATTTCCCACATGGTAATCATCGGTCCGGAAAGCGCCGGACTTCTCAGAAACCTTCGAAGCCAGCCCCGGCCAGAGAGAAGCCTCGGACACACAGACCCCGCTGAAAAGAAGAGCGGCCGAAAGAAGAATAAAGGCAGATTTTTTCAGATGCATGGTAGACCTCCCGGAAACCGGACAAAAGATTGACAGGCAGCAGTCAGCAGTTAGTAATCAGCCATCAGCTATGAGCTATTAATCATTAACTTTACACGGCTGCCTGCTCAAAAGATTTCTATTTTATTTTCTTTATTATATCGTACCCGACGGAAAAGAGGAAATCATCTGCTTCCACGCGAAAAGCCCGGCGCAAACCGGGCTTTTCCTTTCCATCCTGCCATCTCCATGAGGGGCGTGATATCCCTCCGTTTGAGATGAGACAAATATTTCCCATCCTTCTATCCTGCCATCATCTAATCTTCTATTCTTCCGGTACTATCCTTCCATCCTTCATTTCCTGCGGCAAAGCCGCCCTTCTGTCTTTTCAGACTTTCCATTTTTAGTGATACGTGTGAAGTGGTCGGTGTTAAATGAAGGATATGGTTTTCTCACGGAAACCAATCTTTTTATATATGGCCTTCGGCTCTGTTTGAGCTTTATCTCCATATATACCTGCACCCGAAGGGTGCCGCCTTCACCTACCACTTATCACTTGCCACTTATCACTTTTACTTCCATGCTCCCTTTTGCCCGGGGCGAATCCCCCTCTTCCCCGGGACAAAAGTTCATCGCATGAAGTATAGGACTCTCACCGCCTTTGAGTCACGACATCTCATGAGCTTTAGCTAAAAAGTGAATATCGGAATGCCCCACATGTGCCTCGAAGCGCCAGTACGACCCACCCGCCGCCTGCGGCGCCACCCTCCCAAACCTGGGAGGGCTTTTACGTTTCGACACGAACAACGAGAGCCAATTGTCATCTGTACCGGCAGCTGGATTCTGCTCAGAAGAGCTCTTCAATCACGCCTGTGCACATCCCCCATATACTCGCGGCGCATCAGCGCCGCACCTTCCCGATAACCCCGATAATCCCGATAACCCCGAAATCTCGAAAATGGGCCGAAAGCGGCTTGCCGTTGTGGGGCTAAAACCCGAATACCGTATCTGACTCAAACCTTAAAACGGATAATGAGCTTTTACTCCACGACGGAATATTTCCCATCCTTCATCTTCATCAGGATCAGGTCCACTACAGGGTCTCTCTTTTCATCGAAGGAGAAGGTGCCGCAGACACCTTTGAAATCTTTCATCTGGGCCAGGGCATCCCGGATTTTCTTCGTATCCGTGGTTGTGCCGGCCCGTTTCATGGCATCCATGGCCATATAGATTCCATCGTAGGAGGAGGCAGCGAACTGGTCCGGTGCGTGGCCGTATTTCTTTGTGTAATCCGCTACGAATTTCTGTACTTTTTCATCTTTTCTTTCCGGAGACCACATGGAGGAGACGTATACATTGTCAGCGGCCGCTCCTGCCATTTTGCCCAGTTCCGGGGAAACGAAGCCGTTGTCTCCCAGTACCGGCTGGTTCATGCCCATTTCTCTCATTTTCTTCAGGATGCGGGAACCTTCCTGGTAGTAGGAGCAGACTACGATGACATCCGGGTTTTTGGACTGGATATTGGTGAGCTGGGCGGAGTATTCGGTATCTTTGGAGCCGAAGGTTTCCACGTCTACCACTTTGACTCCCAGTTCTTCCATGGTTTTCTGGAAATATTTCTGTGCGGTCACATGCTGTTCATTGTCATGGGCATAGAGGACGGCAGCCGTTTTATATCCCAGGATTTTATAGGTTTTCTTCACGGTCTGGGGAATATTCTTTGATTCCGGTACGGAATTCCTGAAGATGCAGTCCCCCATATCGGTGATATTTTCTGCCGTCACAGAGACTTCCAGGGATGGTACTTTTGCATTCTGGATGATGGGACCTGCCGCTTTGGCTTCGTTGGAGGTCATGGGTCCGATGATGATGGCTGCTTTATTCTGGATCATCTTCTTTGTGGCATTCATGGCTTCCGCCGGAACGGCCTTTGTATCTTCAATCATGAGATCGATGGGGAAATCACCTTTGGCATTGATTTCTTCCACGGCCATGCGCACTCCTTCTTCTTCGGATTTGCCGTATGCGGCAGCTCCGCCGGAGAGGGCTGCGGAGAATCCGATTTTCGCCGCATTCTGGGCGCCTGAGGAAACGGCGTTTCCTCCTTTATTTCCACAGCCTGCCATACCTGCCATCACGATGGCTGCCATGGAACAGATGCCGATCATTTTCATTGCTTTTTTGAAGTTTCTCATTTTCATTTCCTCCATTTTGTTCCAGGCAGCAAAACGCCCCTGGAGAATTCTTTGAAATTTCTCCAGGGGCGTCATCCGCGGTACCACCCTGTTTTATCACTCAGCGGAGTACAGGAAGCTTCCCGGATAAGAAAAGCCTCTGTCCCATCACGGGACAGAGGCGACTCGTCGCGGTACCACTCTGCACTATACTCCATGTCCATAACGGGGACTCCCGCCTTCTCTACTTCGTTCGATCCGGTGCTCCCAGGAGAGTTTCGTCTCATGCCCCATACCGGTTTTCACCATCCACCGGCTCTCTGCCATGGCTGTCATCAGACTTTTTCCTGCTCATCGCGTTTATTTCAAGTTGCTTAAGATGATACACGATGATTTTCCTTCTGTCAAGACAGATTTTGAGATTTTTTTTGCAGAAAGATATGTCAAAGGATGAGAGTCCACTATCTTGACAATTTCCCTGCCGCTTACTACACTAATCTTAACCACATGTTTCTTACCTTCAGTATTTCAAAAATGGGAGGATTTATGTACAAGATTCAGAAGAATATCGAAAAAAGCGAAGCTCTCGTTGCAAGAGATGCCAAAGTTGTGGCACCCTGCCAGCACCTTTCCTATTATCCTTTCGCCGTTGAAAGCGGCCGGGCCGAAATCCTGAAGGATGTCGATGGCAATGAATACATCGATTTCCTCACTTCCGCTTCTTCCCTGAATCTGGGAAGCTCGAACCCCATTCTCACGAAAGCCATCGAAGCGCAGCTCAAAAAGTGCACCCAGTACACCGCAGCTTATACCTACAATGAACCTATGATTTCCTATGCGGAAAAGCTGACCAGTAAATTCCCGGGCGGTGTGAAGGCAAAGATTGCTTTCGGCAACTGCGGTTCTGACGGAAACGATGCGGCAGTGAAATTTGCCCGTGCCTACACCGGCCGTACAAAGATCATCACTTTCATCAACGGTTACCATGGAAATACTTACGGCTCCTGCTCCATGACCACCTGTACCACCCGTATGCATGCAAAGATGGGACCGTTCCTTCCGGAAATTTATCACTTCAATTTCTATGGGGACAATCTGCCGGACGAAGTGGTGGAAAGCCATGCATGCAAGGATATTGAAAATGCATTCCGTACTTACATGCCTGCCGATGAAGTAGCGGCAGTGGTCATCGAAGCGATCCAGGGCGATGCAGGCATCCTTCCGGCTCATCCGATTTTCATGAAGAAACTGTATGACCTCTGCAAGAAACACGGAATCCTCTTCATCGATGAAGAAGTACAGCAGGGCTTCTGGAGAGCCGGCCACTTCTTCGCTATTGAAAACTACCCGGGAATCATTCCGGATGGTATCATTATGGGCAAATCCATCGGCGCAGGCCTGACGCTCGGCGCATTTATGGCCAGAGCGGAAATCATGGACTGCCTGCCGGCACCGGCCCACCTCTTCACCCTGGGCGGCAATGCCATTGCCTGTGCAGCGGGCAATGCGGCTTTTGACTACTACGAAAGCGATGAATTCCAGACTATTTACCATAGAAATATGGCCCAGATGAAGGAAGAACTGGCCAATCTTCAGAAGAAACATCCGGATACCGTTCCCTACTACCGCGGCCGCGGCATGTCCTGGGCTATCGGCATCGGCAAGAAAGATAAAGATGGAAAATTCCAGCCCGATGGAGACGGAACATTCAAGATCTGCTTCCGTTCCTATGAAAAAGGACTCATCATCATCACCCTGGGTGAAAACCTGCTCCGCGTACAGCCGCCGCTCAATATTTCCTCTGAAAACCTCCACAAGGCCTTCACCATCCTCGATGAATCCCTGACGGAACTGGAAAAGGGAGAAATCTCCGACGGCGTATTCGACTATCGCCACGGCTGGTAACCGGTTTTCGTGAAAAATTTTTGACAGCGGAAATAAATATTTCCTGTATATTTATTCAGAGTATTGACTTTACAGAAAATCAAGTGTATACTCTTACATAATTAAAAAACTACCTGCATGGACCGAGACAGGGCATTGCAAATATCTTTCAGAGAGCCGGCGGAAGGTGAAAGCCGGCAGAAAGCATGGACCCGCTCACTCGCGAGCAGCCGGATTGAAACAGAGTAGGTCCGGCGGTTTACCCCGTTACGGTATGTTTATGGCATCTGTCATAAACCGGAGTGATAAGTGCAAGGTGGTACCGCGCAAAGGAGCGCCCTTTCAGAAATTTTCTGAAGGGCGCTTTGTGTTTACACGGTACGGGCAGGGATTCAAAATTGGAGGGGATGTAGTATGGAAGAAGAGAAAAAAGGGTTATTTTCAGGATCCATCGGGAGGCTGATCCTTCCGGGGATCATCCTGCAGTCAGTACTGATCGGCGGCGGTTATGCGACGGGCCGTGAAATCGTCGAATACGGTGCCAAGTACGGAGCCATGGGCTGGCTTTCCGGCTTTGCCACATTTATCGGATTTGCGGTAGTCGCTATCCTTTCCTTTGAACTGATCCGTCTGTACAAGACTTACGATTTCAAATCGTTCCTGAAAGAACTGATCGGACCTTTCTACCATGTATTTGATGTGGTCTACCTGCTGTTCATGGTCATCATCATCGCCGTCATGTCGTCCGCAACGGGCGCGGTAGTCGAGCAGATGACGGGACTCAACTACTGGTACGGTGTCGGTTTCATTACGATTGTCGTAGGTATACTGAACTTCTACGGTGAAAAAATCATCGCTTACTTTGAAACCATCGGTACCATTCTTCTGTACATCGGGTATATCTGCTTCTCCATCCTCGTCATTTCCCACGGAGGAGATAATATTTCCCAGGTCTTTGCTACCGGCGATCATTCCTTCGTACCGGATGCAACCACCGGCGCAGCTCTCTGGACCGGTATCCTGTACACTGCGTACAACCTGGTCGTATTCCCGGCCTCCTTCTTCACCATCAAGGCCCAGAAAAACAGAAAAGATACCGTCATCAGCGGTATCATTGCCGGTCTTCTCATGATTATCCCCTGGTTCATGACCTACTATGCAGTCATGGCTTTCTATCCGTCCAAGGAAGTCCTCGCTTCCCCGGTCCCCTGGGTAGCCATGATGCAGGCCGATAACGCACCGGGCTGGCTGCTCCTGCTCTTCTCCATCGTTATGGGCTGGACACTCATCGAAACCGCTACCGGTATCATTCATGCACTGCTGGAAAGAATCGATACCGGACTCATCGGAAGCGGAAAGCTCCCCATGAAACGTAACCAGCGCGGAGCCCTGACCATCGCTATCCTGGTCGTTTCCGTAGCTATGGCAAAGATCGGTATCATCGACCTCATTGCAAAAGGCTACAACGCACTTGCCTATGCTTTCATCGTCATGTACCTCGTACCGATCCTTACCATCGGTATCTACAAGATAATAAAGAGAAACGGCAAACCGGTAGAAACGGAAGAAGAAAAAGCAGCAGAATAATTAAATCTATATGAAATAAAAACAGCCTGCGAGCCAAAACTTTGCAGGCTGTTTTTTATGTACAGGAAATAAAATAAATGATAATCACAATCACTCTGCGTTTTGGCCCAGGAGCCAGTCCAGTGCATTCACCTTTCGAATGCCATTATAACTGGCTTCCCTTTCCAGTTCATCCAGCGTCAGCAGGTACTTGGGATACTGATCACGAATCTGCTGCAAAGGTTTCAATTCCCGGGCAAGGACCGCCGGGTCCAGAGTAGACAGGGCGACCTGATAATACTCGGGTCCCTCATTTCCTATAGCTGCGAAATCGACTTCCGTTTCATCCATTTTTCCCACATACACCGTCTTATGGCGGCGAAGAAGTTCCAAATATATGACATTTTCCAGCTGATGGCCTGTATCCCCGCCACGCCGGCCCAGCTTACGGTTCCTCATTCCCAAATCTACCGCATAATATTTGGCAAGGGTCGAGAGCAGCTGCTTACCCCGGATATTATAGCGGGGAACCTCATAGATAATCAGGCTGTCCTTCAGCCCTCTCACATATTTCTCGATGGTTTTGCTGTCAGTCTTTCTCCCGAGACTTGTCAGGGAGTCGGCAATCTTTCTGATTGAAATTAAACTTCCCACATTGTCCATAAGATAGCGGAATACGCTTTCCAGCCGCATAACATCATTAATCCGATACCGGGCTGCCACATCTTTCAGCATGATTGTACTGTAAATCCCATCCAGATAAACGTCGATATCCTCCTGTCTGCCGTCAAACTGCAGAGTATAGGGAAAAGAACCCTGCTGCAGGTATGCATTGAAATTAGCCATGGGGCTTCTTTTTGCCGCATTGGCATCACCTGTGCAGAATTCCCTGAAAGACAAAGGCAGCATGGAAAGTTCCACATACCGGCCGGCAAGCAGCGTTGCCAGTTCACCGGACATGAACCAGGCATTGGAACCGGTCATGTAGATATCCAGATTGCTGTGGAGAAAGAGACTGTCCACGGCTCTTTCAAACTCCGGGACCTGCTGGATTTCATCAAGAAATACATAGTTCATTCTATCCGGAACAGCATGAGAAAGCACATATTCATGGAGTGCCCGGTAATCGGTAAGCGCCGAAAATTTTAAATCTTCAAAGTTAATGGAAACAATCTGCCTGGGGGACACATTCTCTTTGAGGAGTTGTCTCTGAAAAAGTGTAAATAAGGTCGATTTCCCGCAGCGTCGTACACCGGAAATGACTTTAATCAGCTGCTTCTCACGGAACTGCTGCAGAAAATTCAGATAATCCGGGCGTGGTATAAGGTCCATCCGATTCACCTCCGAAAATGACTGCACTTATTCCCTCCATTATAATCCATAAACCTTTAGAAATAAACGAGTTTGTGGAATTTATTCCTCAAACTTCTTAAATTTATAAGTTTTGGGATTTTATTCCTCGAAATTATAAATATCATCATATTTCCAATACCCCTTGTCCCATCTGCCCTGAAAGAAAAAACCGGCCCTGCCCGGACCGGTTCTGTTCTGCTGACCGCTGATAAGTACTCACTATTTTCTCGCCCATGCTGCCACTTCAGGAAGGGTCAGGGAAAAATGGATTACCACGTCCGGATATCCCTTCACCGGCAGCCATCCGCGGATCTTTCCTTCCGACGGCCGGTCGATGCCCGCCTTTCCCGTGGAAAGGACCTTCAGCTTGAGACATCCCCGGTGATTTTCCGGAGACTTTCTCGCCGCACAGATTTCGCCCGCCTTCATACCCTGCGCTTCTGCAAAAGGATTCACCGCAATCGTGAGATGATGACGATCCACAATCCTCGCCACCCCCGGGAACGTGTCCCAGGTCTCATGAAACGAATGGATGAGATTTGTGTAATCCTGTTTTTCCATAATCATGCTCCTCCTATGCGAATCACATTTCCAAAGTGATAAGGGTGAAGTGGTAAGTAATAAGTGAAGGATATGGTTTCCTCCCGGGAACCAATCTTATATACAGGGCCTTCGGCTCCTTGTATGGATTTCCCCATATATACTCCCGCCGCGTCAGCGGCGGATCTTCACGAACCACGAATCACGAACCACGAAATCTCGAAATAGACTCGAAAGAAGCATGTCGATGTGAGGCTAATCCCGAATACCGAAGCTGACTCAAGCCGCCATATCTGACTAATGACTCAAAGATAATTACGCTACGCATGAACCATTCAGAGTCAGTCCGATGGTTACGATCGTACGCCCCCTCACCCTGCGGGAGCTCCCCGAACGCGGGGAGCAGGTCGCTATCGATGAATAGCCGCCAGTGTCTCATCGGGAAAACTAACACGCCTGGGAAAGTCCCCATATATACTCATTGCCGCATCAGCGGCAATACCTTCACGAATCACGAACCACGAACCACGAAATCTCGAAATAGACTGGAAAGCGGCTCGCCGAGGTGAGGCTAACCCACGAAAATCGTATGAGACTCAAACCCGGGTAACTGCCTGATGACTCTAATAAAAAGCCTGTGCACAGCCCCATATATACTCATTGGCTGCATCAGCAGCCAATCCTTCCCCGCACTGGTAATGTTAAGATAAGAATGTACAGAAACTTCAACTTAAGAATGTACAAATTTCTGTTCTGAATGGCGCCGTTTGGGATGAAATTGTATGTAATTATGTTGGATTTCTGTACCGCCTCACCGTC
>Ga0256406_1000815_pt1 | contig 53561 bp, 49 predicted proteins | sample RumenRJG_03DNA_FD_185986 | JGI IMG/M metagenome (GOLD analysis project Ga0256406, IMG submission 185986) | Bovine rumen microbial communities from Lethbridge, Alberta, Canada - RJG_03 | ecosystem: Host-associated > Mammals > Digestive system > Stomach > Rumen | place: Canada: Alberta | collected...
GCGAAGCGAGCAGGGCACGCTTGAAATTTTGTCAAGAGTTGACAGCGAAAAAGTGGGGGGATTATGAAATGAGGAGCACAGAGAAAAGAGCGTTGCCTGTACTCCTAAGAGTTTTCGACAACGCTCTTGTTCTATGAGGGGGATATCACGCTTCTGCAGAAACGGATGATCACGCTGGTCGGCACAAGAAAGCCCAGTGTGCAGGGAGCCCAGGCTGCCATTGCCATCACGTCCCGGCTGTGCAGACAGTTTGTGATCGTCAGCGGTCTTGCCAAAGGCGTTGACGGCATCTGCCACCGCACTGCACTTGTCCATCAGAAACCAACCATCGGTGTCATTGCCCATGGCCTGGATACGGTATATCCCATGGTGAACCAGGATCTTTATGCAGCAATGAAGCAGAAAGGACTGATCCTGTCAGAATTTCCCAGAGGCACACCAGTGCGCAAATACAGCTTTCCCTGGCGCAACCGTATTCTGGCCGCATTGTCAGAGGCCGTGATTGTCGTACAGGCAAGCGTGCACAGCGGTACGATGCATACAGTAAGGGAAGCACTGCAGCTGGGAAAAGAAATCTGGTGCGTGCCGCATCCTTTTCAGCAGGAGGAAGGATTTGGCTGCAATGCTCTGATTGATGATGGGGCAAGAATCCTGTACGATCTGGATCAGCTGCAGGAGATTGAACAAACAAAACCGGTTGAAAATGCAAAACGTTTCGTGTAAGGTAAGCCTTGTTACAAATTTTATGCGAAATCAAAGGGAAAAATGCAAATGAAGAATTTAGTCATTGTAGAGTCTCCATCAAAATCGAAAACGATTGGAAAATATCTGGGACCGGATTATACGGTCGTCTCCAGCAAAGGACATATCCGCGATCTGGCCATCAAAGGTAAAGATGGCCTTGGCGTAGACATTGATAATGGGTTTACGCCCGTATATGAAATCTCAAAAGACAAAAAGGATGTTGTCAAAGAACTGAAGGATGATGCGTCCAAAGCGCAGAATGTCTATCTGGCAACCGACCCGGATCGTGAAGGAGAAGCCATTTCCTGGCATCTGGCCCAGGTGCTGGATCTGCCCGAGGATGCCACGGACCGGGTCACCTTTCATGAAATCACAAAGAATGCAGTCAAGCAGGCATTCTCACAGCCCCGTCAGATTGATATGGATCTTGTCCATTCTCAGGAAACCAGAAGAATCTTGGACCGCATCATTGGCTTCAAGCTTTCCAAACTGCTGAAAAGTAAGATCAAGTCCAAGTCTGCCGGCCGTGTACAGTCGGTTGCCTTGAAGCTGATTGTAGAGCGTGAAAAAGAAATCAAGGCATTCAAGCCCCAGGAATACTGGACGCTGGATGCCATCTTCCGCAAGGATGGCACTGAATTTACAGCAGCTCTGAGTAAAATTAACGCAGAAAAGGCACAGCTGCACAATGCAGAAGAAGCTGAAAAAGCATTCCAGGCATGCCAGGGTGAGTTTGAGATCACATCGATCAAGACCTCAGTGCGCTCCCGCCGCCAGCCGCTGCCGTTCATTACATCCACATTGCAGCAGGAAGCTTCCACCAAGCTTGGCTTTGCGGCCAAACGCACCATGTCCATTGCCCAGCGTTTATACGAAGGTATCGATATCGGTTCAGGTCAGGAAGGCCTGATCACCTATATGCGTACCGACAGTACCAGACTTTCAGATCTGTACATCAATGCCGGCCGCAAAAAGATCGAACAGGAATTTGGCAAAGAATATCTTGGCAGCTACCATGCTCACAATGATGCCAATGCCCAGGATGCTCATGAAGCGATCCGTCCGACCAACATCGAAAACACACCTGAGAAGATCAAGCCATATCTGACCAGTGAACAGTACAAGCTGTATCACATGATTTATGCCCGTGCGTTGGCTTCTTTGATGGCACCGGCACGCTTTGATGCGATGACAGTTGTACTGAGCCAGAATGGCCATGACTTTACAGCCAGCGGTTCCAAACTTGCCTTTGACGGCTTCCTGAAGGTCTACAAAGACTATGATGCCAGCAAGGATGTGCTGCTGCCGGTATTGGAACAGGGTGAAAAGATGCCGGCTGCATCCCTGCAGAAAAACCAGCACTTCACCGAACCGCCGGCAAGATACACCGAAGCAAAGCTGATCAAGGCAATGGAAGAGGAAGGTATCGGCCGTCCAAGTACATATGCCATGATCATTGATACCATCCAGGCAAGAGGCTATGTCACGCTGGAACGTACGTCTCCTAAAAGCAGAACCAGAGTATTCTTCCCGACGGATCAGGGTATTCTGACAACCGAAAAGCTGGATGAATACTTTGCCAGCATCATCAATGTCAAATACACTGCACAGATGGAAACAAAGCTCGATGAAATTGCGGATGGTGAAGCCAGAGAACTAGATACGCTGACGGCATTCTGGCAGAAGTTTGAACCACTGCTGGATGCGGCCTATGAAGGCATGGAGAAGATTCAGCCGGAAAAAACAGGCGAGAAATGCCCGGTATGCGGCGGTGATCTGGTCTACCGGGTCGGCCGCTATGGCAAGTTCATTTCCTGCTCTAATTTCCCGACCTGCCGCTATACCAGACAGATCGAAACAGACAAAGAAAAGCCAGAGCCGATCGGCCGTACCTGCCCGGACTGCGGCGGTCAGCTGGTCAAGCGAAAAAACCGGTATGGTTCCTACTTTATCGGCTGTGCCAACTATCCTAAGTGCCACTACATGGAAAACATGCAGGGAGAACGCGTGTACTCCAAGGCAGAAAAGGCTGCCATGAAGCAGGGAGATGGCAAAGAAGAAGACAGTACGAAACCTGCAAAGAAGACAACAGTCAGAAAGACGTCGCGTAAAACAACCGCTAAGAAAACATCGGCTAAAAAGACGGCAGTCAGGAAGACCGCTGCCAGAAAGACAGCTGCAAGGAAAACAACAGCCAGAAAGACATCTTCCCGGACAAAGAAGACAGGTGAAGAGGCATGAAGCAGGCATATGTGATTGGTGCCGGCCTGGCGGGATCTGAGGCTGCCTGGCAGCTGGCAGAGCGTGATATCAAAGTGACATTGTATGAAATGAAACCGGTCAAGCATTCAGCAGCCCATCATGAGGATACCTTTGCTGAGCTTGTATGCTCCAATTCATTACGCTCCAATGCATTGACCAATGCTGTTGGCGTACTCAAGGAAGAAATGCGTACAATCGGTTCTTTGATCATGGCAAAAGCTGATGAAAACCAGGTGCCGGCAGGCTCTGCTCTGGCCGTAGACAGAGAACGCTTTTCACAGGCTGTCACCGATGCCATCAACAGCCATCCCAATATCACGGTTGTCCATGAAGAAGTGGATCATATTCCGGACGAGCCATGTGTCATCGCTACCGGACCGCTTTCTTCACAGGCAATGGTAGATGCCATCGGCTCCCTGATCGATCAGAAGTACTGCTATTTCTATGATGCGGCAGCACCGATTGTGACAGCGGATTCCATCGATTACAGCAAGGCTTACTTCAAGAGCCGCTATGACAAAGGCAGCGCCGACTATCTCAACTGCCCAATGACACTGGATGAGTTTAATGCATTCTATGAGGCGGTAATCACTGCGAAAACAGCCGATCTGCACAGCTTTGAAAAAGAAGTCTACTTCGAAGGATGCATGCCGTTTGAAGTGATGGCAAAAAGGGGCAGAGATACATTGCTGTTTGGCCCGATGAAGCCGGTTGGACTGGAGAAGGATGACGTGCGTCCCTATGCGGTTGTGCAGCTGCGCCGGGACAATGCTGAATCTTCCCTTTACAACATCGTCGGCTTCCAGACCCATCTGACCTGGGGTGAGCAGAAGCGCATCATCCATATGATCCCAGGTCTGGAAAATGCGGAGATTGTACGCTATGGCGTCATGCACCGGAATACCTATATCGATTCACCGGTTATCTTAAACGAAGGCTATCAATACAAAAACCGGAAGGATCTGTTCTTTGCCGGACAGATGACGGGTGTGGAAGGGTACATTGAAAGTGCTGCCTCCGGCATGCTGGCAGGGATCAATCTTGCCCATGTTCTGCATGAGGAACCGCTGGCTCCGGCTGATCGGGATACGATGATCGGCGCCATGTCCTATTATGTCAGCCATGCCGATCCGGCTCACTTCCAGCCGATGAATGCAAACTTCGGTATCATGCATTTAAGCGCCAATGTGAAGAAAAAAGACCGCAAGGCAGCCTATGCTCCGCAGTCTCTTGCATTGATCCGCCAGATGAAGGAATCCCATGTCCTTTGAAGACAGTCTGGATGGCTTTCTGAGCCAGATTTCCCGCAGCCGGACAGGTTCCAAGGACACCCGGGATGCCTATCACCGCGATGTACAGCGTTTTCTTTCCTATCTGGAAGATCAGAACATTACTTCGTTTGAAAATGTGACAAGAAATGATATTGCGGATTATATCACGCAGCTTCGCAGCGGCCATATCGGCGGCCATGTTCTGTCCAATGCCTCTTTTTCCCGCAATCTGTCTTCCCTGAAATCGTTCTGGCGGTATCTGAACCAGTATGAACATGTCCAGGCGAATCCCGTGCAGGCCTTCCATGGCTCACGCCATACACGCAAACTGCCGGAATATCTGACCTTTGATCAGATGGAGAGTCTTCTGAACACATTTGACTTATCAACATTGAATGGGGTACGTGACCGCTGCATCCTGGAAACCATGTACGCCTGCGGGCTGCGTGTCTCCGAGTGTGCCGGCATCCGCATCCAGGATGTCAGTCTTTCCGAAAACTATCTGCGGGTGCTGGGCAAGGAAAGCAAGGAGCGCATGGTGCCGTTCTATCCCAGATGCAGCCAGCTGTTAAAAATCTATCTGCAGCAGGTGAGGCCTTTGCTGATGCAGGGCCATCCGGAAAACGGCATCCTGTTTGTCAACCGCTTTGGCAAAGGAATCTCATCCCGTTCCATCCAGATCATGGTAGAAAAGGCAGGCGTCAATGCCGGCCTGTATATCCATGTTCATCCCCATATGATCCGCCACAGCTTTGCGACGCATCTGCTTGACAATGGCGCTGATCTGCGGGTCGTACAAGAACTGCTTGGGCATTCTTCTTTGTCGACGACCCAGATCTATACCCATCTGACACAGGACCGCCTGGCAAAGGTGGTGGAGGCGGCCCATCCGCATTCTTTGACAAATGAGGAAAAACAGCAGAAAACGGGCATTTCAGATGATAAAAAGCTTTGAAACAGATGCAGGTTATGATACCATACTTGAGGCATCTGTTTTTTTGATGCAGAAAAGACAGATGTACTTCTCACATAGTGAATTCACCATCCCGTGCATGCAGAGACTGTAAAGCATGCGGGCTGCATGTTGCTGGTGTTCGAAACTGTGGCGGAAAACAACGGAAAGCGAGGTAAAAATTAAAATGACTGTTGTTTCAATGAGGAAAATGCTCGAAAACGGTGTTCATTTTGGACATCAGACACGCAAGTGGAACCCGAAGATGAAGCAGTATATCTATACTGCCAAGAACAATGTTTACATCATTGATCTTGCCAAGACACAGGAACAGCTGGACAAGGCATATGCTGCCCTGAAGAAGATCACGGAAGACGGCGGCAAGGTTCTGTTTGTTGGTACCAAAAAGCAGGCACAGGCTACTGTGCTGGAAGAGGCAATCCGTTCCGGAAGCTTCTATGTCAACCAGAGATGGCTGGGCGGCACTCTGACGAACTTCAGAACGATCCAGAAGTCCATCAAGAAGCTGACTGACATTGAAGAGATGGAAACATCCGGCACCATTGAGCACTATACAAAGAAGGAGCAGGCTCTGCTTCTGAAGCAGAAGGATAAGCTGGAAAACTATCTCGGCGGTATCAAGGAAATGAAGAAGCTGCCGGATGCTCTGTTCATTGTCGATCCTCTGCAGGAGCACAATGCTGTCGAGGAAGCACGCAAGCTGAACATCCCGGTATTCGCACTGATTGATACAAATGCAGATCCGACCAAGGTGACATATCCGATCCCGGCCAATGATGATGCCGTACGTTCCATCAAGCTGATGGTCAGCGTCATCGCTGATGCTATCGTTGAAGCCAAGGGCGGCGTTCTGGAAGTTGCTCATCAGGAAGAAGAGGGTGAAGACATCACCATGAAGGATGTCATCATCAATGTTGAGCAGCAGGCTGCTGAATATGAGCGCAAGAGAAGACAGAGATTTGAAGAGCGCCGTGCCCAGATGGCTGCCGGCAATGGCCGCAATGGCCGCTTCTCCAATGGCAATGGTGAGCGCCGTGTATTCCGCAGAGACAGCCGCAACACAAATGCTGCTGCACCTGCCGCAAAACCTGCAGTAAAGAGTGAGGAAACTGTAAAGGAGGACAAGTAATTCATGGCAGCTGTAACTGTTGCAATGATCAAAGACCTGCGTGAAAGAACAGGCGCAGGCATGATGGACTGCAAGAAGGCTCTGACTGAGTCTGACGGCAATATCGAAAAGGCAATTGACTGGCTCCGTGAAAAGGGCATTGCCAAGGCTGCATCCAAGGAAGGCAGAATTGCTGCTGAAGGTCTTTCCAGAATTCTGGTGAAGGGTGACAAAGCCGCAATCGTTGAAGTCAACTCTGAGACTGACTTCGTTGCCAAGAACGAGAAGTTCCTGCAGCTGCTTGACAAGACACTGAACACTCTGATTGACTCCGATGCCAAGACAGTAGACGAGGCAATGGAGCTCAAGACAGAAGATGGCACACTGAAGGACACTTTTGTCGCTGCTGTTGCTACGATCGGTGAGAAGATCACCCTGAGACGCTTTGCCATCCTGAGCAAGCAGGATGATGAAGAGTTTGGTGCTTACATGCACCAGGGCGGCAGAATCTCTGCTTTGACACTGGTCAAGGGTACAGATGATCCGCAGGTAGCCAAGAACATGGCAATGCAGGTTGCTTCCATGAACCCGACATATGTTTCCAGAAATGATATGCCGAAGGAAATCGTTGATCATGAGCGTTCCATTCTGGAAGCTCAGCTCAAGGATGATGAGAAGCTTGCCAACAAGCCTGAAAAGGTCAAGGCTGGCATCATCGAGGGACGTCTGTCCAAGGATCTGCAGGATATGTGCCTGGTAGATCAGCTGTTCTTCCTGGATCAGGATGTCAAGTGCGGCCAGTACCTCAAGGAGAATCATGCTGAGGTTGTGACATTTGTCAAATACAAGGTTGGCGAAGGCATCGAGAAGAAGAAGGATGACTTTGCGGCTGAAGTTGCGGCAATGGCCCAGAAGTAAGCATTTATCCAAAAATGACGCAGACATTGTTCTGCGTTTTTTTATGCGCTGCTGCAAGTTTCAACGTATGATAACAGTGAGGTGAAAACATGATTGACACAGTCATATTTGATGTTGGCGGGGTATTGGCCAACTATGAACAGAAAACCTACTTCATGCATATTGGTTACAGTGAAGAGATGAGTGAGAAACTCAAGAAAGCAACAATGGACCATCCAGCCTGGAAGGAGTATGACCGCGGTGTACTGACAGATGAAGAAGTCAGAAACAGATTTAAGAAAGATGCCCCGGAGCTTGCAAAAGAGATTGATGCATCATTGATGCATATGCATGGACTTGTTACCCGCCGGGATACTTCCATTCCATGGATCAAATCTCTCAAGAAGAAAAACATCAAAGTGTATATACTCTCCAACTTTGCAAAGACAGCACTTATTGACTGTGCAGATGCGCTGGACTTCAGGCCGTATTGCGATGATTGTTTCTTTTCTTGTGAGCACAAAGTCATCAAGCCGGACCCGGCCGCATTTCTGACCCTGTTCTACCTGTTCCATATAGATCCCTGCCATGCTGTATTCATCGACGATACGCTGCCTAATATCATATCCGCCAGGCAGTTTGGCCTGCATGGTATACATTATCAATCCAAGATGCAGGCAGAAGCAGAACTTGAGAAACTGCTGATGATGAAAAATGACTGACACCAAAAAAGTGATCCCTGTTCCGGTACGCATCATGTGCGATGCCAGTACAAAGATCACTCTTCTTTTATCCTCAGATACGCTTCAATACAAAATGCAGCAGGAAACCTTCTCTGACACCATATTCACTGGATACAAATTCCTGAATGCCGAAGCTTTTGGCAGCTGCTGCCAGCATTCCAAGCCCTGGCACGAGCACTGGGAGACGGTCAGGTGTAACATTTTCCTTTGCGGCTTTCTGCCAAAAGGGATCTTCTTTTTTCAATCCTTCATACAGGGCAAGCAGATCTGCAGTGAAAAACCGTGCCTGGCTGCTGCCAGTGACACCTTCTACGGTCTTGCGGCATGCTCTTATTGTTCCGCCGACACCGATGGCAGTTGGGCTGTTGAGCATCTGCGGATGGATCGTTCTCATCTTTTCAATTTCTGTTTCTGAAATCTGCGGATCAGGTGCCATTGTTGAAAGACGCACACAGCCAAGCGGAATGGACACTGCATCCAGAATCCGGTCCTTTGCAAAGCTGACAAATTCTGTTGATCCACCGCCAATATCGATCATCAGTCCATCATGAACCGTCCTGTCAAGGCTGGTACCATAAAAGTCGCACATTGCTTCTTCCTCACCTGTTAACAGTCTGACATTTTCCAGGCCTGCTTCTTTGATTGCAGAAAGGAAGGCCTCTTGATTGATCAGATTCCGACCACATTCCGTTACGTCCCCATAGATCTCACTGACATGCATATCCTGACACTTTTCAAGATATCCTCTGATGATGTTCTGTGCTTTCTGCAGACCTTCATCACTCATTTTATGATCATGAATGCATGCGACAAGATGCGCTGCGATAGACTGATAATACAGTTGGTGAAGGCCGGTATCATCCATCTGGTAGATGACAAGTACGATGGTATTGGAGCCAATATCAATAATGGCGGTTGTATGCATACGGATTCCTCCCGGGTGACATTATACTGACAGGCTCATGAAAATGCAGAAGAAATCCGTGCTGTCATGCTATAATAAATGCCAGAAAGAACAATCAGGAGGAATATCATGTATAAACGTGTCTTACTGAAACTGAGCGGAGAAGCATTGTCCGGGACACAGGGTTCTCCTTTTAATGCAGCAGTACTGGATGATCTTGCGGACGAAATCGGACAGGTTCAAAAAGCAGGCATTCAGGTTGCCATTGTTGTCGGCGGCGGAAATTTCATCCGCGGCAAGATGGCTGTGGAGCTTGGGATGGAGCGCACACAGGGAGACCACATGGGCATGCTGGCAACAATCATCAATGCTCTGGCGATTCAGTCCACACTGGAAAAGCATGGCATTGATACCCGCGTACAGACATCCATCAGTATGCCGGAAGTTGCTGAGCCATTTATTGAAAGAAGAGCAGTAAGACATCTGGAAAAGGGCAGGGTCGTCATCTTTGGCGGCGGCACCGGCCTGCCGTATTTCTCTACCGATACAACGGCAGCACTGCGGGCATCTGAGATCAAGGCAGATGTGATTCTGATGGCAAAAAATGGTGTAGACGGCGTCTATTCGGCGGATCCGAAGAAAGATCCCAATGCCGTGCGGTTTGACACACTGACATATATGGATCTGCTGGAAAAAGGACTGCAGGTTATGGATGCTACAGCTACATCGCTGTGCATGGACAATCAGATGGAGATCATGGTCTTCAACATGAACCAGAAGGGCAACATTGTCAAAGCATGCATGGGTGAAGATATTGGAACAATTATAAAAGGAGAAAAATAACTATGTCGTACCCGATTATTGAAAGCAGCAGTGAAAAGATGGATAAGGTGATTGAGCATCTGCATGCAGAGCTCAATCAGATCCGTACCGGCATGGCCAATGCCAAGATGCTGGACAGAGTGGAAGTGGAATACTATGGCACACCGACACCGCTCAACCAGATTGCCGGTATTTCCGTGCAGGAAGGCAGAACGCTCGTCATCAAGCCGTATGATCCTTCTTCCCTGAAAGATATCGAAAAGGCCTGCAACCAGGCAAACCTCGGTATTGCCCCGCGCAATGACGGCACGGTTATCCGTCTGACCGTTCCTGAACTGACTGGCGAAACCCGTAAGGAAATGACCAAGAAGGTTTCCAAGGTTGCAGAGGAATGCAAGGTGCAGATCCGCAACATCCGGCGTGATGCCAATGATGCTGTCAAGAAGGACAAGACACTGGATGAGGATATGCAGAAGGATGCCAAGGAAGAAATCCAGAAGCTGACTGACAAGTATATCAAAAAGATTGAAGATACAGCTGACAAGAAGTCTGCTGAAGTTCTCAAGGTTTAATGACAGAAACGCAGAAACGCATGGCAGAAAGTTCATGCGTTTTTTTGCCGTTAAAGTTGAACAAGACTATAATGAAGACAGAACCCATCTGGGATGAAAAGGAGAACGAATATGGATAAGTATCAGTGCCCGTGCGGATATGTGTATGATCCGGAAGTTGGTGATCCAACGCAGGGAATCAAGCCTGGCACAAAGTTTGAGGATCTGCCGGAAGACTGGGTCTGCCCGGTATGTGCATTGCCGAAGTCTGCTTTTACCAAGGTTGAGTAGACACAAGAGAGGATGCTGTCTATGGCATTCCTCTTTTTTTATGGGCATGCATGGTATAATACGTACCGAGGTGGAGTATGAAAGAATGCAAACACGTCGCCATCATTATGGATGGCAATGGGCGCTGGGCCAAGGCCAAAGGCCTGCCGCGCACTGCCGGCCATAAAGTTGGTGCAGATAATGTCAGAACCATTGCGATTGCGGCAGACAAACTTGGTGTGAAATATCTGACTCTCTATGCGTTTTCAACCGAAAACTGGAAACGCTCCAAGGATGAAGTCAGCTATCTGATGAAGCTGCCTGCATACTTGTTCAAAATGTATATGCAGGAATTCCTGCAGAGAGGCTTCAGAATCAGGCTGATCGGTGATCTGTCTGCACTTCCTGAAGCAACCCGCCAGGTCCTGCTGGATGCGGCAGATGAGTCCAAGGACAACACCGGCCTCAATCTGGTCATTGCCATTAACTATGGCTCCCATGATGAGATTGTCCATGCGGCAGTTTCCTATGCAAAGGATGTCAAGGAAGGAAAGGCAGATCTGAACCTGACACCGGAAAAGTTTGAACAGTACCTGTATACAAAGGATTTCCCGCCGGTTGATCTGCTGATCAGAACAAGCGGTGAGCAGCGTATTTCCAACTATCTGCTTTGGCAGATTGCTTATGCCGAACTGGAATTTATACCGGAATCCTGGCCTGAATTCACCCCTGATGTATTAAAGCGCTGTCTGGAAGAATATTCCCACCGTGACCGGCGCTTTGGCGGTGTCAAAGATGAGTAAGAGCATGATGATCAAGATTGCTACAGCAATTGTACTGATTGCTGTGGCGGTCCCGCCGCTGGTATTAGGCGGTATTCCGCTGAAGATCCTGTGTGCTGTCATTGCCGTACTGGCTGGCTGTGAAATTGCCAGTCTGAACAAAGAAAAGAACAAGTGGCTGACAGCCATTCTCAACATTGCAGCAATCTTTGCCATGGTCGTTGCACCTGTGGATCAGTTTGTTATGGTCTGTGCCTTCTATGTCACAGTCCTGTTTGCCATTGTCATGTTTGATGAAACCACGACAGCAGAATATGCAGCCTATTCCTTTCTGATTTCCTGCCTTGTCGGCATGGCACTGCTTGGCCTGAACAATCTGTATACATTCCATAACGGGTTTCTATTGACACTGTATGTCGCCATTGCCTGCTATGGCTGTGATACCGGTGCCTATTTCTTCGGCGTTTTCCGCGGCAAACACAAGATGATTCCGCGCGTCTCTCCTCATAAGACATGGGAGGGCAGTATCGGCGGCTATTGCACTGGTGCACTGCTGTCCATGCTGTGGGGATTCTGCCTGTGCCGCGATATGATGCCAGCCGGCATGATCATCGCCGGTTCACTGACACTGCCACTGCTGGCCCAGCTTGGTGATCTTTCTTTCTCCAGCATCAAGAGACACTTCGGCATCAAAGACTTCGGCAGTATCTTTCCGGGACATGGCGGTATTCTTGACCGCATTGACAGTATGATCTTCTGCCTGCTGTTCTTCCATGCACTGCTCGTGCTGGGAGGCCTGCTATGACACGCAAACGGCTCGTCTTGTTAGGGGCATCCGGTTCCATCGGCACCCAGACAATCGATATCGTCCTGCAGCATCCTGATCTTTTTGAAATCAAGGCTCTCAGTGTCGGTCATAACATTGACTGCCTGCGCAAAATACTTGCAAAAGTAAAAGCAGATCAGGTGTGTGTCATGGAAAAACAGGATGCACAGCAGCTTTCTGCAGACTATCCGCACATTCACTTTGTCTATGGCGATGAAGGATTGCTGACACTGGCAGAAAGAGATGATTATGATGTGCTGGTCAATGCACTGGTTGGCTTTGTGGGGTTTGCACCGACACTGGCTGCGATTCAGAAAAAGCACAACATTGCTCTGGCCAACAAGGAGACACTTGTGGTAGGCGGTGAGCTGATCAAGCGGGCCCTGCATCAATATGGTGTCAGCCTGTATCCGATTGATTCTGAACACAGTGCGATCTTCCAGTGCCTGCAGGGAAACAGAAGGCAGGATGTCAAGCGTCTGTGGATTACCTGTTCCGGCGGTGCATTCCGCAATAAGAGCAGAGACGAACTGCAGAATGTAACTGTGGAAGATGCCCTGGCCCATCCCAACTGGTCCATGGGTGCCAAGATCACGGTTGACTGTGCCAATCTGATGAACAAGGGCTTTGAAGTCACCGAAGCACACTGGCTGTTTGATATGCCGTATGATGATATCAAGGTGCTGATGCATCCACAATCCATTGTACATTCCATGGTGGAATACGCTGACCATTCCATCATTGCCCAGCTTGGTGCTGCCGATATGCGCCTGCCGATTCAGTATGCCTTGACCTGGCCTGAGCGGTATGACTTCCATGAGGAACATCCGCTGGATCTGGCCATGGCACCGGATCTGCATTTTGAAAATCCAGATACAGAGCGCTTTCCATTGCTTGCTTTAGCCTATGAAGCAGGAAAGAAGGGCGGCAACCTGGATGCGATCATGAATGCGGCCAATGAAGCGGCCAATCTGGCCTTCCGCCAGCACAAGATTCCGTTCCTGATGATTGAGGAGATTGTCATATCAGCTGTGCATGAAGCACCGTACAAACAGGTCAATGATGTACAAGACCTGCTGGATGCGGATGCCTGGGGGCGTCACTATGCACAGTCCAAAATAGAGGAGTATTTGAATTAATGGTAATTACACTCATCCTGTTTTTTCTGCTGCTGTCTGTCATTATTACGATTCATGAAGCCGGCCACCTGTTTGCGGCGAAAAAGTTCGGTGTCTACTGCTATGAATTTTCTTTTGGCATGGGCCCGGTGATCTTCAAGCGCCAAAAAGGAGAAACCCAGTATTCCATCCGTGCTCTGCCAATCGGCGGTTTTGTCGCCATGGCAGGAGAACAGGATGGCGATGAAGCCTATCCGGATGTACATGTGCCGGAAGGCAGAAGGCTGACGGAACAGAAGTGGTGGAAGAAAGTCATCATCATGCTGGCAGGCGTCTTCATGAACTTCGTGCTGGCATATGCGATCTTTGTCGGCATTGCTCTGGCAGCCGGCGGCGTACAGATGTCACCGGAGCCAGTTGTCGGCTCGGTTGTGGCAAGCAGTCCGGCAGAGCAGGCAGGCTTTGAAGCAGGAGACAGGATCATCAAGATTACAGCCGAAGACGGCTCTTCAGTAAAGCCAAAGACTTTCCTGGACATGCAGTCGTTCAATACGGAAGGACAGGCATGTGTCTATACAGTCGAAAGAGATGGACAGACGCTTGAATTGACTGTAACACCTGCATACGATGAAGAGTCCGGTGCTTACCTGATCGGCATCACATCAGTAGAAGGTAAATACGTCAAGGTAACCCCAGCGAACTGTCTGTATTTTGGCGGCTATTACATGGTGACAATGACAAGACTGATGTTCCAGGCAATTGGAACCATCTTCCATGGTTCTGGCCTGAAGCAGTTATCCGGACCGGTTGGCATTTATAAGGCAACCGGACAGGCCGCATCCATGGGCTTTGGCAGCTACATGCTGCTGATTGCAGAGCTGAGCCTGAATGTCGGCATCTTCAATCTGCTGCCATTGCCGGTACTGGATGGCGGACAGGTTGTGATCACGCTTGGCGAAGCCATCTGCCGCCACAAGCTCAACGAGAAAGTCAAGACAGGTCTGATGCTTGGCTGCTGGGCACTGCTGATTGTGCTGATGGTATTTGTCACATGGAAGGATATTGCCAGCCTGTTTGCATAAAATAATCTTGAGTATTTGAAAACATGGTGCACAAAGCCATGTTTTTTCATTTATAATATCCGGGAAGACAAATCTTCTGCTTTTTTCGTATTATGAAAGATAACAGCTGTCATCTCAGCTGCACATGCAGATTCGACGTAAACTTCTCTGGCATCTGGTTCAACATTGGAACAACGGCCAGATCACATCTGTTTCATCCAGAAGGGATGATGCTGCAGATGCGGTACGTACTTTACCCTGAACAAGTAAGTTGACCGCAGGATGCAGATCACATCATGCCATCTGCTGGAACAGTGTGCGCCTGCAGGATTGCACATAAGCGGAGTCGTCAGTCCGCCGACATTGGTGTATAAGCTGCAGACAGGGGAAATCCGTGCTCCCATGATGATCAAATGCACGATGGCTTCTGACAGCATGAAATGAGAAGGCATAACATTGGTGCCGGGTCATATTCTCTCTGCAAAAGTCATGATACGCTGACGAATCCAAAGCAAGTACACACGTGATTTCTGAACCTGTATATTTCCACAGAAACACATTCCTGTTTTTTAGCATCACAAATTTCCTGCGGTGGCATCTCTGCCTGAAGCAAGAAGAGGGAAGGAATCACATGAAAATAATCAGACAATTTATTCTTGTGCTGGCTCTTGCCGGCAGTACTCTGCCTCTTGGCAGCAAAGTCTTTATCAAAGCAAATGCAGACAACAGCAATGACTATTCCATACACCAGGGCTGTGTCTTTGATGTGGACGTCGTCAATGACAATGGCGGCTTCGATCACAAAGGATGTTACAGTGATTTTAATTCTGCCAAAAATGCAATGAATTCGCTTGGGCAGGATGCGGTCATCCGCAACGCATCCAGCAAATCTCCAAGTAAAATCATTGCAATGGTTTCCGGTATGGTCATTACGAATCCATATCGTAATAATGGCAGAGAGCTTTCCTATTACTATATGAATCAGGATTTTTCTGGCTCTAATACGTATTCCCGTCAGTATGCCCAGGCGCAGTACCATGATACTGCCTGGTATGACACTGCCAGCGGCGGTGGCGCAGTATCGATGACCATGAATGGATTTGACGGCTACGTCAAGATGGCAGAATGCGATCTTGTGCCGATCAAGTACTACACCAACCACCTTGCCATTCAGCTTGGCGGTAATAATCCGGAAGATCCTGTCTATACGCTGTATCCGGAAATGGACCATTATACGGTTTCAACGGATGGCAGCAAGGAAATGAAGTTCTATTCCTACTGGGGATGGTCTAATTCGGTCAAAGCCAGCTGGCAGACCTATGCCGTACCTGACCGCCGGGGCGTTATTCTGCCGGGGGCGGACTGGATGAGCGATGGTGCAACATATTACAGTGCCAACGGTTATGATTTCTATACAGATCAGGCAATGACGCAGTATGCTGGTACATATTACAACTACTATCAGTTTCTGCCGCTGCGTACAAAGTCCAATCTGACCGCTGCCGATCTGCAGAACTTTTTGAATCAGAGCGGCTATGCCGGCAATTCGGTCATGAACGGCAATGCCCAGGCTTTTATCGATGCCCAGAACAAATATGGTGTCAATGCTCTGCTTGTCTATGCCATGGCTATTCAGGAGTCCGGCTACGGAACAAGTTATTATGCAAAAACAAGGCGCAATCTTTTCGGTTGGAATGCAGTGGACTCCAATCCGAATCTGGCAGCTTCCTATAGCAGCATATATGCGGTAGTAGAGCAGCAGATGGGCGTAAATCTGAATGGGTATCTTGATGTGGACGATGGCCGCCATTTTGGTATGGCCATCGGCAATAAAGGCAACGGTTTCAATGTCTGTTATGCCTCTGATCAGTACTGGGGTATCAACATTGCATCCTTTGCCTATCAGATCGACAAAGCAGCCGGCTTCAAGGACCTGTATTCTGTTACCCTCGGTGTTGTGAACTCTGATGCCAGTGTATACTTTACAAAAAATGCCTATACCAGCACAAAGTGGTATGACATTAAAAATGCCGGCGGATCTGCCGGAGGCTATTTCCCCAGGGCATACCTTGTGCCTGTCCTTGGTGAAGAAAATGGCATGTACAAGACACAGACCTCTGATCATTTATCCAATGGCAGACTCACCCGTGCCTCCGTATCCAACAAATGGACCTATGACTTTGCCAGCAATGTAGCCTACATTTCCAAAGACTGGCTCACGATTCTTACCAACGGTACACCGTCTGGCAACAATACCGTACCAGAAGAAAAGCCGGAGACAACACCGGATCAGGCACCTGAGACAACACCTTCACCAGAAACGACACCGGAGCCATCCGAAACTCCTGAAAATGAAGTTGGGGATATGAGCAATGCTTCTTATAAATATCGTTCTGGCGTTGGAGCAGTGTCCTATAATGAGTCATCACATGTTGTGACGATGACTGGCCTTGGCTATTTTGATGGTGCAGCAGCTTACAATCATTCTGTCAAGCAACAGATGAAACTGGTGAATGCTGAAACAGAAGAGGTAACAAACCTTTCTACACAGACAACGGATTATCAGGGTATCATGAAAGAATTGTTTGTGGGCTACGAGGCTGTTGGATATCAGACAGAAATTGACCTCGATGATATCAAGCCTGGGAATTATATTCTTGAATTAGAAACTGTTAACGGCTCACATGACGCCATGAATTCATTGTTTTATAACGATCTGAAAGAAGGATACTCGATTACCCGTGAAGATGGAAATACGGTTACTTTCTATACTTCTCCTCTTAACAGTTACAGAGTTGAGGTTTCTTGTGAGAAGCAGAATATCAATATGTCTGATGTGAAGAAGCCAAGTCTGATGACACCCGTATTTGGAGCTGACACCATATCAATTGACAATGGACATTTGACGATCACAAATGGTTATTCCTTCTTGCGGAATGCAAGTATGTCAGCAGATACACATCCTTCCTATACGCTTTATCTTGAGGATGAAGACGGTAAAGTGTATTCTTGTGCGATTGATGCAAAAGATAGTGTTTATGATTTCAAGTCGTGGTTGAAGAATTATCAATACGAGACTTCTATGTGCAGTTTTGATGCTGATATCGATTTGTCTCATCTTTCTTCAGGTACATATCGTTTGTATTTGGAAATTAAAACAGATGAATACAAAGATATCTTTGAATTATATCGAAATTGGACTGACAAATTGAGTTCAAAATCTGGCGGGCGCATCTATTCGCTTAAGACAGAAAAAGCAAGGTCAAGATATATTCTGACCATTGAGTGAGGAAAACAAGATATGTCATTAAAATTAAAACTGGGCATGAAAATAGCTCTGGCGGCTGTGCTGACAGCGGGTGCTGGTACAAGTGCCTATGCGTATTACGCAGTCAATGCGTCTGATTCCATTGATGTGCCTGATTTTACCGGCAAGGCACAGCGTATTGTTGAAATGTGGGCTAAGAAAAATGATCTGAAAGACCAGGTAAAGTTTAAAGAGGAATATAGTGATGATGTACTGGGCGATTGTGTAATCAGTCAGTCAGCACGAAAGGTGTCTTCCAAGAGCACAATCACCTTTACGCTTTCACAAGGGCCTGATCCTGATAAGGAAGTTGAACTTCCTGATTTTGCCGGCAAGAAAAAGGACGAAATTGAAGCCTGGTTTGCTGATAATTATTTTTCCAACGTTTCCTATACCTATACATATGTCAGTGATCAGGATTTGGAAGATGATATGTTTGTCAGTATGGATCCTGCTGCGGGCACAAAAGCGAAACGTTCTGATGCCATTACCGTAACTCTTGCAACAACCGAGGTTGTGGCGCCTGACTTCTCTTCTATGAACAAAGATGAGATTCAGAAATGGGGCGATGAAAACGGCATTTCTATCACATTTACAGAACAGGAAAGTCAGATACTCAATGATGGCGATATCATGGAGATTTCGGTTAAAGCCGGCGATAAGCTGAAAAAAGGTGATACAGTAACGGTAACAATTGCCAAACACGTGGATAGTTCCCAGACCGAAAAGACAGATGAGGAAGTACAAAGACAGACCACAGATACAAATGCCAATGGCGGTACACGTGATCAAAGTTACTCCAATTCCGGTAATACCCAGCAAAGCAGCGAATCATCTGGAACGGATAATACGAATAGCAACACATCTGGAAGTGCGACAACAGAGACGCCGTCACAGTCTTCCGGAGTCTGCTTGTCGAATAATGCTGGTAATGCATTAGGCATGCTGTATGTTGGAGAGGAAGCATCTGACATTAACGATTATCTTGTTAAAGTGCGGCAGAATGGATGCAAAGTAACTGAAAATTACATTAATTCTTCTAATAACAATAAGGGGTTTGCTGGATATTCAACAAGTCTAGACGGATCAAGTGCAACTGTTAATATCTATCAAAGCAACTAAAAGCTCTTCCTTTTGTTGTGTGAAACAGTTCTGTTTGCAGGACTGTTTTATTTTTTCACAAAAAGTTATGTAAAGATTTACAAGTGTGTTTTGACAGGATGAAAACGTGGTATAATATTTTGCGTAGGTAAGGAGATAGAGTTAGATGGCTACAGGAAAAGTAAAGTGGTTCAATGCTGAGAAGGGCTATGGTTTCATTACAGGTGATGACGGAAAGGATATTTTCGTTCATTACTCTGCCATTCAGGGTGAAGGCTTCAAGACTCTTGACGAAGGTCAGGCTGTAAGCTTCGATGTCAAGGATACTGACAGAGGCCCGCAGGCTGAGAACGTTGTCAAGCTGTAATAGAAGATAACCATTTGCAGGAGAAATCCTGCTTTTTTTGTGCGTGCATGAAAAAAGCCTGCATGTGCAGGCTGTTATTTCAGAATTGTTTGATGCCTTCAACAAAGCAGGAAGCAACACTGTAATCATCATTGAGGATGGTAAGGGACGCATCATAGCCGACTTTGATATAGCCAAGATGGTCATCCATATGCAGCAGTGCTGCCGGATTGCATGTACAGCTGTTGAGAGCTTTGTCGAATGGTACGAGTGCTCTTTCTACCAGGTTGCGCAGGCCTTCATTGGTTTTCATGGTTGATCCGGCCAGGTTGCCTTCTTTGATCAGGTGGGCGGATCCATCAGGATAGATGACGATTCCCTGGCCGCCGAATTCAAACTTTGTGCCGACAGGGTATCCCTTGCACATCAATGCATCAGAAATCATGATTGCCTTTGTGCTGTCTTTTTCACGGAAGAAGATGTTCAGTGCTTCCGGCGTGGAGTGGTTGCAGTCACAGATGACTTCACTGTACAGGTCATGCAGTCTCAGAGCTGCACCAACCATACCATTCTGTCTGTGGCTGAATGGGGACATTGCGTTGTAGGTATGGGTGATGGAGGAGGCACCATTGGCCACTGCCATCATCGCCTGCTCATATGTAGCAGATGTATGTCCCATGGACACAACCGTACCATGCGTGCTGGCATACCGTGTTAAGGCGAAGTCCTTGTCGTGCTCCGGGGCAAGGGTGATCACTTTGATCAGATTGTGGGCTGCCTTCTGATATTCCTTGAACTCTTCCACAGAAGGGGGAACAATGGCCGCTGCCGGCTGTGCACCTTTCTTTGCCATATCGAGATATGGTCCCTCAAAGTGAATACCTAGAATCCTGGCTCCTTCATATCTGTTTTCATCATGTACCTTTGCCGCATTTTCTACAGCCTTTGTCAGCACAGGCTTCATCTCAGTAATGGTTGTGGCAAGAAAACCGGTTACGCCTTCATGCACAATGTTCTTTGTCCATTTCTTCAGGCCTTCTTCATTGGCATAGTTGGTATCAAAGCCATAAGCACCATGACAGTGAATGTCAATGAATCCCGGCACTATGCGGAGATCACCATAATCAATGTCTGCCTGTGTCTCATAGGGCAGCACACTGACGATCGATTTTCCTGAGATTTCAATGACACCCGGCATGAAATCGCCGGCAATCCAGATACGCGTACTCTTGATTTTCATTACAAACACCTCCTGTTTCCACTGTAGCACTTTTGCGGTTTTCTGTTTGTTCATAAGCTGGCATATTGTTTCGATTTGGCCCCGGCATATACTTCCTGATATAATAAAAAAGACGAACAGCTTTGTGCTGCTCAGGCTGCTGTGTTCATTGACAGCAGAAGTTGTAAAGGAGAAAAAATTATGCAGATTGGAATGGCATTGGCTTTCTTTGTACTTGCCATCGATGGTGTTGTTGGTACAAAGATCCTGCATATGCCGCTGGTCGTATGTACGTTGATCGGTGCCCTGCTACACAATGTACAGTCAGGGGTTACGATTGGTGCTGCCTGTCAGCTGTTTTACAGCACCGCACAGCGTGATGACACTGGTGCAGGCATCTATTGTGCCATCGCTGTGATTGCCGCTGTGCGCGGAGGCGTGCAGGCAGGTGATCTCAGTGCCGGGATTCTGGCATTTGGCTTTGCCTGTACCATGGACGGCTTGTGCCGGCTGATTGGCACACTGTTTCTGCCAGCTGCCAGAAAAGCAGCAGAAAAGGGAAAAGCAAGCACCACTGCTGTGTTTGGACCAATGTTGATCCGCGGCGTGCTTGCCGCAATTGCCGGTTATTATGCGTATGGTCTTGGGGCAGATGCCGTCAATGTGATTGATGGCTGGATGAATGATCTGCCATGGCTGTTCCATGGAATTGCCACAGCTGCTGCCATGCTGCAGTTCCTTGGTATTGCGGTTGTCATGCGCAATCTTTACTATCAGGAATATCCAGCTGCACTGCTTTCCGGCTTTGCCGTTGCTGCACTGGCATCCAAATCTGGTTCCTATGGACAGTTTGCCTGTGGTCTTCTGGCTCTTGGCATTGGTGCCTTTGTGCTTTGGCATTTTACCCAGCAGAATAAGGAAACTGCTGCTCCGGTAAAGAACAGTACAGTAGAAAAGAAAGGAAAGGCTGAAAAATGGTGGTAGGAACAACGCCGTATACGGATACAAAGGAAGCATTTCCGCTGGATAAGAAAACACTGCGGAAAATTGCGTTCCGTTCATTCTTTACCCATGCCGGTGAAAATGCAGAAACGGCTGCTTCCACAGGCTGGACATGGGCAATGGAACCAGGCCTGAAAAAGATTCATTCCAATCCGCAGGATCTTGCCATATCGCTTGGCCACAATCTGGAATTCAATGATCCATCCTATCTCTTTTCGTCTTATGTGATGGGCGTGGTTCTCTCACTGGAAGCACAGAAGGCAGATCCATCTGTGATCCGCTCTTTGCGCACGACGCTGGCACTTGCCGCAAGCGGACTGGAGCGTGCTCTTGTCTATGGACTCTGGCTGCCCATTATGCTTGGTGCTTTTTACAGTATGGTCAGCAGCGGCAATGCCTGGGGTGTTGTTATTGTGGCAGCTGTTTCCTTCATCCTGCATGTGATTCTGCGCTTTGTATTAATCAACGTCGGTTACAAAGGCGGCACTGCATCCGCAGAGAAACTGATTGCTAAAAAGGATTCATGGAGTAAGGCAGCCCGCATCTCCGGTCTGTTTATGACAGGTGCCATCATTGGCTTTGGCTCATTGCTCACCGGCCAGATTGGTGTACATGGTTTGCGGGCTTCCAATGCATTCCTGCAGCCGATGGTTCTTGCCAGCCAGGTAGTACCGGGCCTGATTGGTCTGTGTGCAGCTCTGGTGACATACTGGCTGCTAACCAGGAAAAACTGGTCCATGTGGAAATGTGCCATCCTTCTGATCGCAGTAGGATTTGTCATTGGCATGCTTTGAGATGCACAGGAAGTGCATCTCTTTTTTTCGGCAGAAAGGACGTATGATTGTAGTTATGACAAAAGAATTGAAGCAGATCCATGTGGCGGCTGCTGTGATTTGCAAAGATGACAAGATCTTTGCAACGCAGCGCGGCTATGGGGAATTCAAAGACGGCTGGGAGTTTCCCGGCGGGAAGATTGAAGTAGGGGAGAGTGCCCGACAGGCACTTGTGCGGGAAATCAAGGAAGAACTGAATACTGACATTATCGTTGGAAATTTTATCGGCACTGTGGAATATAACTATCCACAGTTTCATCTTTCCATGCAGGTGTTTTCTGTCAGTGTAAAGCATGGATCTCTTGAACTGCTGGAACATGAAGCAGCACGATGGCTGTCCCCAGGCGAGCTGGACAGTGTTGCCTGGCTGCCTGCGGATCAGTATATTGTGGATCATTATCTGCGCAGGGAAATGAAAGTAAACAAAGACAAATGAATGTGTACTGCTTTGTGCAGATACCATTTTCATCATATTTTTCAGGGAATCTGCCATATTGGATGCCTATATACAGGTGGAGGTATCGTTATGGCAATGATCAAAGATCTTCCTGCGGCTGAGAAACCGCGGGAGAAAGGCCTGCAGTTTGGCATGCGTGCTTTGAGCACACCTGAGCTGCTGGCCATCTTAATTCGTACCGGCACCAAAGGCAGAAGTGCTGTCGACACGGCTGGTGATCTTTTAAAGAAAGCAGGCAGTGTTGCCGGTGTTTCTGCAATGAGCGTACCTGAGCTGACCAGAATCTCAGGCATTGGTAAAGTCAAGGCGCTGGAAATCGTGGCAGCCATGGAACTGTCAAGAAGAGTCGCTTTGGAGCGTGTTTCACAGGGCAGCATCCTGGATACGCCGGAACGGCTGTTTCACTGGCTGCAGAAAGAAATCGGCTCATCCATGCAGGAAAACTTTCTGGTTGTGTACCTGGACGCTGGTCTGCACCTGATCAGTTACCGCGTCTTGTTCACCGGCTCACTGAATGATGCCCGCGTGTATCCACGGGAAGTTTTCAAGGAAGCACTGTTAGCCAATAGTTCTGCCTTCATGATGGTGCATAACCATCCCAGCGGCTCACTTGTTCCAAGCGGCGCAGACCTGTCATTGACCAAACTGATGTGTGAAACCGGCAGAATGATGGGAGTTGCGGTCATTGATCACATCATTGTGACCGCAAACGGGTATTATTCCTTTGCGGCAGAAGGTCTGCTGAAAGATGCCATGGATGAGACTTGTGCCTGATGGTAAAATGATATGACAGAAGAAGGTGCACATTGATCAGAAACAACGCCGGCAGGAAAAACAGAATACAGCAGATATCCCGCAGCAGAAAACATGGTCTGGGGCACTGCACCCGGATCCTGGTTGCCTGCGTGCTTTGTGTCTGCCTGCTTGGCTGTCTGCCGGGCTGTGTTTCTGTTCGCACTCAGATTGCCTACAGTATTTACCCCATTGGCTGGCTTGTGAGCGCACTTGCCCAGAATACCGTTACCACTGTATCTCTGCAGGATGGGCAGACTGCCCAGAGAGCACAGATCCAGAGCAATTATCAGGATATCCTTGCCAAGAGTGCTGTCTTTATGCATATTGGCGACCTGGAGCCATATCTTTCAGTGTACCAGAATGAGATCGCGTCCAGCGGTACGCCGGTGCTGGATCTGTCTGCCCACAATGCTGTTTATGACTTTGCGCGCTATACGCCTGATGACAGCAGCAATGCCTCAGATTATCAGGAATCTGCCTGGTATGATTCTGCTTTGTTTGATCAGACAGATATGTATGAAAAAGATGTTTCTTTGTGGAATGATCCGGTACTGATGCTCTCGATGGCAAAAGATATCCTGAGCTGGCTGGAGAAGACCTATCCGGAGAATACAGACCTGTACGAAACAAACTTTAAAAAGCTGGAAGCAGATCTGGTTGATCTGGATGCACAGTACCAGGCTCTGGCCACCCAGGCGGCGGACCAGTCCATCACGCTGCGGTTTGTGACAGTGACGCCAAGCTTTGGCAACTGGCAGAAAACATATGGCTTCCAGGTATATCCGCTTGTGTTAAGCCGCTATGGTGTACTGCCGGATGAAGAGGAGCTGGCTGTGATGGAACAACGCATTAAGACGGATGGTGTACAGTATATTGTTTATGAAGACAGTATGCCGGATGATATGAAGAGTCTGTTTAACAGAGTTATGAATGACTGCGGACTGACCCGCATTGATCTTTCCAATCTGAGCAGCCTGACGCCACAGCAGGAAGAAGATGGCAAGGACTACCTTTCCATCATGTACGAGAACCTGGCTGTGTTGCAGAGCATCGTGGAACAGAAAGATCAGGCAGGATGAAAGTAGAAGAGGTAGCGAAAAGATGAAAAAGTTAATGCTGGTGGATGGCAATTCCATGCTGTTTCGGGCTTACTATGCCACTGCCTATGGCAAGAAAATGACGACGGCACAGGGCGTGCCGACCAATGCTGTGTTTGGTTTCTGCCAGATGCTGCAGAAAGCTCTGGATGAGCAGAAGCCAGATGCCGTCCTGGTTGCTTTTGATGCCGGCAAGCATACGTTCCGTCATGATCTGTATGCCGATTACAAGGGAGGGCGCAAGCCGGCACCGGATGATCTTGTTCCACAGTTTCAGATGGTCCGTGACTTTCTGGACGCAGCCCACATCAAATGGGTGGAGATGCCTGATATAGAAGCCGATGATCTGATTGGCACCATGTCAAAGAAATATCCTGACTGTCAGACCATTATTTTCACAAGTGACCACGATCTGCTGCAGCTTGTCGATGATACAACGTCGGTGCTGCTGATGAAAAAGGGCATGACAGATATGGATATCATGACGCCGGAATCCATGAAGACTGAACTTGGCATCCGGCCATTGCAGATTATTGATCTCAAGGGACTGATGGGTGATCACAGTGACAACATCCCGGGTATTCCCGGTGTTGGTGAAAAGACTGCCGTCAAGCTGCTGAACCAGTATGACACACTGGAAAATGTGCTTGCCCATGATCAGGAGATCAAAGGTGCCCTTGGCAAAAAGATCCAGGCAAACCATGAACTTGCCACACTGTCCAAAAAGCTGGCAACCATCCGCCGCGATGTCGATCTGGATATCAAGCTGGAAGACTGTACCTTTATGCCGGACTATGCATCCCTTGTCCATTTCCTTGAAACACTTGGCATGAAGATGCTGGCGTCCCGCTATCAAAGCAGACTGCTTGGTAATCAGGAACAAAAAGCAGAAGAAACGATTCAGGTACAGCGTGTATCTGTGATCCCGGAAAACGTATATACAGGCCGCTATGCGGTATTTGGCTGTGATGACCATCAGCAGTTCATGGGGGCATCCCTCTATGGACTTGGCATTGCCAGCCAGGCAGGCCTGTATTATATCAATGCAAAGGATCTTCCTCATGATGCACAGCTGCTGAAGCATCTGGCGGCATATGAAGCGGCTGGCTATGATGTCAAGCGTCTCATGCATGTCATGCACAATATCCATATCGAGATTCATTTCAGGGATGATGCCATGATCATAGCCTCTCTGGCAGATTCCACACTGACAAGCGATGAGAAGATTACAGAGAAGTATGATCTGCATACCACGGACAGCTATGAAGATGTCTTTGGCAAACCAGGCAGGCCTGTTTCTGTGGATGAAGAGAAAGAAGCCCGCTTTGCCGGGGAGAATGCTGCCAATATCCTCAAAATTGTGGAACAGGCAGAACCTGTCATCACTTCCTGCAACATGACGCATCTCTACCGTGATGTGGAAATGCCTCTGACAGAAATTCTGTGTGAAATGGAACGTGATGGCATTCGCTGCGATGAAAAGGTGCTGGATGCCATTTCTGACAAGACGCAGGCCCAGATTGATGAACTGCAGAAGAGAATCTATACCCGTGCCAATAAACAGTTCAATATCAACTCTCCCAAACAGCTGGCTTCGGTGCTGTATGATGATCTGGGACTGTATGGCGGAACGAAACGTTCCACATCGGCTGACCGGCTGGAGAAGCTGCGCGGTGCCGATCCGATCATTGACGATATTCTTGCCTACCGCAAACTTGCCAAAATCTTAAGCACGTATGCGGAAGGCCTTAAGAAGTACATCTGCAAAGATGGACGCATCCATACGATTTACAACCAGGCAGCCACAACCACCGGCCGTCTGTCCTCATCCGAGCCTAACCTGCAGAACATATCTGTGCGCGATGAACAGGGCAAAGAGGTGCGCAAGGCATTCCCGGCCGACCCAGGCTGTGTATTGATCTCGTGCGACTATCACCAGATTGAGCTGCGGATGCTGGCTCATATGGCCGATGAGACAAGCATGATTCAGGCTTTCCGTGACGGCATTGATATTCATACCAAGACGGCCATGGATGTGTTTGGCGTTTCCAAGGAAGAAGTGACGCCGCAGATGCGCCGTCAGGCAAAGACGGTGAATTTCGGCATTGTCTACGGTATTTCTGACTTTGGTCTGAGTGAGCAGCTTGGCACCAGTGTGGCCCAGGCACGTGATTTCATTGAAACATACTACAGGAAGTATCCCCGCATCCGTACCTATATGGATCAGGTTGTCAAAGACTGTGAGAAAAACGGCTATGTGACAACACTGCTTGGCAGAAGAAGAGAGATTCCGGAGATTCATGACAAGAACCGGATGATCCGGGAATTTGGCAAGCGGGCAGCAATGAATGCACCGATTCAGGGCAGTGCGGCGGATCTGATCAAGCTGGCCATGATCCGCATTGACAAGGCAATGAAAGAGAAGAAGGTAAAATCCCGCATGATTCTGCAGGTGCATGATGAACTGATCTTTGAAGTGCCTCAGGATGAAATTGACATGATGAAGGCACTGATCAATGACGGCATGGTTAATGCCATGAGCCTGAAAGTGCCGCTGACAGCAGAATGTGCCGTTGGCAAAGACTGGTATGAGGCTAAATAATGCCGGAACTGCCAGAAGTTGAAACGGTTGTGCGCACACTGGAACATCAGATCAAAGATGATGAGATTCTGGATGTACAGGTGCGCTATGCAAAGACGGTCGATGGTGATCCAGGATCATTTGCCAATGCTTTGCGGCATGAACATTTCCGCATCTTTCAGCGGCGCGGCAAGTATCTGATCTTCCGCATGGACCATGTGACCCTTGTTGTCCATCTGCGCATGGAAGGCAAGTTCTATCTCATGTCACCATCAGATCCTGTCAACCGGCACATGCATGTCATCTTTCAGATGGCCAGCGGCAGATCACTGCGCTATCACGACACCCGCAAATTCGGCCGCATGTGTATCCTGCCGCTGGACTATGACTTTTCATCCTTCCATGGCCTTGGCCCGGAACCATTTGATCCATCGTTCAATGCGGACTATGTGCATCAGTACCGCAAAGGCAGAAAGGAACCATTGAAGTCATTATTGCTTGACCAGAGTTTTGTGGCCGGCATTGGCAATATTTATGCGGATGAAATCCTTGCTGCATGCCATCTGCGTCCAGGCAGAAGCTGCAGCCGCATTACCAGAAAAGACGAGCAGAACATCGTTGATAACACCAGACGGATCATGAAGGCAGCCATTGCGGCAGGAGGCACCACGATCCGCAGCTATACTTCTTCCCTTGGCGTGACCGGCCGTTTCCAGACAGACTGCACGGTGCATATGCAGAAGATCTGTCCGCGCTGCCACGGACCAATCAAAGTCAAATATATCGGCGGCCGCAGCAGCTACTACTGCCCGCACTGCCAGAAATAAAAAGAACAGGAGGACGACACATGAGAATCGGGATTACCGGAACCATTGCTTCAGGCAAGACAACTTTCAGCAAGATGCTGCGCCAGCGCGGCATGCCCGTATTCAACGCGGATCAGTATGCTGCCATCTGCCTGTATGGCAGCCACCCATGTGCAAAAGTGATTGCCAGTGAATTTGGCGATGTATGCATGCCCAATGGCGACATTGACCACAAGAAGCTTGCTGCTGCTGTCTTTCATGATGAAACAAAACGAAAACGGCTCAATGCCATCGTCCATCCCTATGTCATTGCCGGCATGGAGCATTTCTTCTCCAGCCAGAACGGCAGGCTTCTGTTTGCTGAAGTACCGCTTCTGTTTGAGGCAGGTATTGAAGATCATTTTGACTGCATCGTCCTGATCACCTGTGACAAAGATACAGCCATCATGCGGATGATGCATGACCGCGGCTATTCCAAAGAAGAGGCGCTGGCCCGCTATGCAAGCCAGATCGATCCACAGATTCAGAAGCAGAAGGCAGACATTGTCATTGAAAACAACGGTACAACAGATGATTTGAACCATGCAGTAAACAATCTGATGAAGCAGCTGCGCGCAAAGGAGAGACCTCATGCTTAGAAATGAAGATACGTTCCGGGTGGAATGCGTCAACAGCATTTCCGAAGACAGTATTGTTTCGCTTGCCAATCTGTATCAGCCGCTGATCGGCGGAGACGGCCTGCTGCTGTATCTGACCCTGCATGCCGAGGCAAGACACCAGCGAGCCCAGGCTACGCATAAGCACCTGTGCCGGATCATGAACAATATCTCCCTGGATACACTGGAACGGGCAAGACTGCGGTTAGAAGAATACAATCTGCTGCGCGCCTATATGCGCCAGGGCAGCGGCCATGATGCCTGGATTTATCATCTCAATACACCGCTTCCTACTATGGACTTTCTTTCCAATCAGATCTATCTTTCCCGGTTCCGCAATGAAATCGGTGCCAAAGATACGGATGAGATTGTTGCCCGTCTTGGCAATGTCGGTCTCTCTCTGCAGGGATACAAGGATGTCACCAGACAGATCCGGACAACACCAGTGGAAAGAACAATGCCGGAATCAGCCTGGACAACGGTGCGGCCGCGCTATCAGTTCTCTTCGGGCAATGAAACGATTGATTTTGATTATGAGCGTTTCCTTGCCACAACCAGTGCCGCTGTTTTTCCAATCGTGCTGCGCACCCAGGAAAATATGGCACTGATTGGCAGACTTGGCACTGTCTATGGCATTTCCGCAGACCGCATGCGGCAGCTGATCGCCAACTGTACCGTTCCAGATCCAGCCTTTTTCAATGCAGATAAGCTGAAACTGATGTGCGAAAAGGAAAAGGTACAGACAAAGAATACACACGACCCTTACAGTCTGCCGCCGGTATCGTTCCTGCAGTCGCTGATGAATGGCCGTGAAGTACCGCTTGCAGAGAAAAAGATTCTGGAGAATCTTTCTACCCAGATGCACTTTTCCAATGAGGTGATCAATGTCCTGATTGCCTATGTTCTCAAGATCTCGGACAACCGGCTGTCTGCCCGCTTTGTCAGCTCTGTTGCTGCGCAGTGGGCACGTGATGGCATTGAAACGAAGGAACAGGCACTTCTGGAAGCGAAGAAGAATTTGCACAGCAGCCGCAGCTATCAGAAGGTGGAACTGCCGGCATACATGAATAAACCGCTGCCGGAAAGCAAGCCGGCCAGCGAGCAGCTCGTACAGAAAGTCAAAGCAATGCAGCAGGAGATGAAGAAACACGATGCGTGATGGATTCCAGAAAATGAATTTTGATATATCACTGAGTGATGCGCAGAAAGAAAAGACCAGAGAGCTTTGCGCACAGCTGCAAAAAGATCCGGATGTGGCATATCTGATCCAGCACAAAGGTGTGCCGGCCAGTCTCATCCAGCAGTATCCATGGCGGATTCATGACTGGTGTCAGGGCATTGCCGCATGCCATAACTGCAAGGGACTTGATCACTGCAGGCAGAAGAAAACAGGGTACTATGACGATTTGATGTATGATGGCATCCTGCAGAAGGTGGTATCCCCATGCCGGTTTATGAAGGAAAAGCTTAAACAGGAAGAACATCTGCAGTACTTTCTGATCAACGATATGCCAAAGCAGCTGCGCACTGTTGGCTTTGCTTCGATTGCGGCAGACGGTGAGGATGGCGCCTATGTCAGTGTGCTGGCCGCATGCATGGAAGCGTTCCGCGGTCAGACAGGCGTGTATCTGTATGGGCATATGGGAACCGGCAAGACCTATCTTGCGGCAGCAGCCTGCAATGATGCGGCCCGAAGAAAGCAGAAATGTGCCTTTGTGTACTGGCCGGACTGCGTGCAGAGAATGGTCACCGGCATTGACTCAGGAGAGTACCGGATAGAGCTGGAACGTCTCAAGTTTGTGCCGTTTCTGGTCATTGATGATATCGGCGCCGAAGCAGTGACCCAATGGAACCGTGACCAGATCTTACTGCCGGTTCTCAATGCCAGATATGAAGCGCATTTACCGACCTGGTTTACCTCCAATGAAGACATTGCTTCTCTGCGTGCACACTTTGCAATTTCCAGTCGCGGGAAGGAAGAAGCGATGAAGGCAAACCGCATTATTGAGCGCATTCAGGCAATGTGTTCTATGAAAGCGCTTGAGGGAAAAGATCGCCGTCAAATGGTTGACGGAACCGTTTACGATGCTAGAATTAAAGGCGAAATCGGAGGCTAAACAATGGTCAGGAAGATTGGTGTATTGACCTCGGGCGGCGACGCACCGGGCATGAATGCGGCGATCCGTGCCGTTACCAGAATTGCACTGAATAATGGTGTTGAGGTCGTAGGTGTTCACAATGGCTACCGGGGACTTCTCGAAGAAACATTTGAGGATCTTGGGCGTACCAGCGTGTCCGACATCATGGACCGCGGCGGCACTGTTCTTGGGTCTGCCCGTCTTCCTGAATTCAAGGAAGAAACGGTTCAGGACACATGCATTAAGAACCTGAAGAGGGCAGGCATTGATGCACTTGTTGTTATTGGCGGTGATGGCTCCTACCGGGGTGCTCTTGCCATGACAAAGAAGGGAATCAACTGCATCGGCCTTCCGGGTACGATTGACAATGACATTCCGGGTACGGATTTCACAATCGGCTTTGATACTGCTCTGCATACATGTGTAGAGAATGTCGATAAGCTGCGTGATACGTCCAGTTCTCACCACCGCTGCTCGATCGTGGAAGTCATGGGAAACCATTGCGGCGATCTTGCTCTGTATACGGCAATCAGCTGCGGTGCAGAGATGGTGATTACACCGGAAACAGGATATGATGAGCTTGAGGTCATCGAAAAGCTCAGATATCTTGGCGAGGCTGTCAAGAAAAACCATGCCATTGTGATCATTTCGGAAAAGATCTGTGATGTGGATGCACTTGCCAAGAAGGTCAGTGCAACAACAGATTTCTCTGGAAGAGCAACGGTTCTCGGCCATATCCAGCGCGGCGGTTCGCCAACTCCGACCGATCGTATGCTGGCAAGCCGTATGGGTGAAAAGGCAGTGGATCTGCTGATGGAAGGCATCGGCGGACATTGTGTCGGTATCATTGATAATCAGATTACATCAATGCCGATCGACGAAGCACTGAACCGTCCGTCACAGAGCCGCAAAGCCCTGTACCGTTTGTTTGACCGTCTGGTTTAAGGAAAAGAGGAAATTGAATTTTATGGCTAACGACAAGCACATCTTCAAGAAGACAAGAGTTGTCTGCACCATTGGCCCTGCTTCGGAAAGTGTTGAAGTACTGACAAAACTTGCCTATGCAGGTATGAACATTGCCCGCATGAACTTCTCTCATGGCACACATGAAGAACATAAGGCAAGAATTGAAGCAGTCAGACATGTATCTGATACAACTGGCATTACACTGGCAGTTGCTCTGGATACAAAGGGACCGGAAATCAGACTTGGCAACTTCAAGAATGATACCGAGAACTATCAGATCGGTGAGATTGTTTATCTGACCAAGGCTGAATGTGAAGGTACACATGAGCGTTTCTGGATCCAGTGCCCGGAACTGTTCGATGATCTGAAGGCTGGCAATTATATCCTTGTCAACGATGGCAAGATGAGACTGACCGTTCTTGAGAACGATGGCTCTGAGATGAAGTGCAGAGTTGAGGTTGCTGGTCCGATCAGCTCCCATAAGGGCTGCAACGTGCCAGGTGTCAAGCTCTCCATGCCGTTCCTGTCCGAAAAGGATATCGATGATATCAAGTTCGGCTGTGAAATGAATGTTGATTTTATCTTCGCTTCCTTTGTCAGAAGAGCAAGCGATGTCAATGCAATCCGTAAGATCTGCATTGAGATGGGCAAGCCGCACATCAACATCATTGCCAAGATTGAGAACCAGGAAGGCTATGATAATGTCGATTCCATCCTGGAAGCTGCTGATGGCGTCATGGTTGCCCGTGGCGACCTGGGTGTTGAGATTCCGACCATGATGGTTCCTGTTTACCAGAAGCACATCATCCGTGAGGCTAACATCATTGGCAAGCCGGCTATCACAGCTACTCATATGCTGGATTCCATGACACATAACCCGAGATGCACACGTGCTGAGGCATCCGATGTCTGCAATGCTGTGCTGGATGGTTCTGATGGCGTCATGCTGTCGGCTGAGTCTGCCGCCGGTGATTATCCGGTTGAAGCATGCGAGACCATGAGTGAGATTGCTGAGGAAGCTGAGAAGATCATCGACTACCGCAGCAGACTTGACTGGCTCAAGACCACATCCAACAAGACTGTGCAGGATGCTGTTTCCATTGCCATTTCTGATGCAACACTGACACTGGATAACATTGGTGCCATCGTTGTCTTCACACAGGGCGGCACAACGGCAAGAAGAATCTCCAAGTTCAGACCGTGTGTTCCGATCCTGGCAGTTACCTTCACGAAGGATACCCAGAGAAAGCTGCTGAGCTACTGGGGTGTTGTTCCGCTGTTCTCTGATGTACAGAACCAGCTCACCAACGATGACGATCTGGCATCCCTGTTCGCCAAGGACTACGGTGTCAAGCCGGGCCAGCTGATCATTATCTCTGCCGGCTATCCGACAGGCGAAGGTTCCGCAAACATGATGAAGATTGTCGAAGTCAAGTAAATCTTCAAATATACCAAAACAAAAGGACATCTGCTCAATACTGAGCAGATGCCTTTTTTGTAATACAAGCTTATGCTTTATGCATTTCGCCGGCAAGCTGAAATCCTTTTCTTGCCGCAAATACAGCAATGATTTCATTGATGACAGCAGCAGCCGCAATTGTTCCTTTCACAAGCGATGCAAGATCCGGACGAGATGCCTGCAGGGTGGCACAGATGATGCCGGTAAACACAAGGGAAACACCAGAATGCGGCAGTAATGTCAGGCCAAGATACTTCTGTACGGTCTTTGGCATGTGGGTTGCGGTGGCACCGATACGGGCACCAAAGTACTTGCCAAACGCGCGGGAAGCGATATACAGGAATGTTGTGACACCGGCACCAATGATCAGATGGTAATCCAGCGGTGCACCAAGATCGACAATGGCAGTGACCAGACTCACAGACAGAATGTTGTTATACCATGCTGTGATATGATTCAGCGTTTCATCATCTGCCATGTTGGAGAAGGTGGCAGAGAAGGATACACCCATTAACATATAGTTCAGTGTGATCGTCGTAAAGACAAGCTTGTTGAACAGCAGGCCGATTGCTGCGGTGGCTGTGACACCAATCAGCAGAATCGCCAGTGTGGACTTTTTGTCATGGGGCTGTTTCAGGATTTTCCCTGTCGCAAGACCTGTGCAGATGCCGATCAGAATCGGCAGGAAGATCATGAGGGGGATCATATACAGCGGCAGAGCACCGCCGGATACGGCTCTGGCAATGCAGGAATCTACTGTGAAGAAGACGGCAATGCCAACGATATCATCGAGTACTGCCATTGGCAGCAGCGTGCTGGTCACCGGTCCTTTGGTATGAAATTCCTGCACGATGGCAAGAGCTGGAGCAGGGGCTGTTGCCAGGGCAATGCCGCCAAATGCAAAGGCAAGATAGATCGGAATGTGCATGAAGACAAACAGAATGGCAAACATCGCGGAAACAAACAGGAAAGTGCCAAGCGACTGGGTCAGTGTTGTGATCATCAGTGCTCTGCCATATTTTTTCACACGCCGCCAGACAAGCTCGGTACCAAGCATCAGACCAAACGAGCACTGCATCCAGATGATGATAGTCTGATACAGCGTTGTATCTAACAGCTTCTGCGGTAATAGATTCAGTGCATGGGGACCAAGTGCCATGCCTGCAATCAGCCAGCCCAGAATGGCCGGCATTCTCAGTTTCTGCATTGCCTTACCGGCAAACACTGCCAGAATCAGTGTCAGAATCCATCGCAGGATATGCAATATCATGTTATTTACCTCTTTTCTTCAATAATTCCATACAGGAAGATCTGCAGTGCCTTGCGGCAGTCCGCATCATGCTGAAGAATGGCTTTTTCGTCATGCTTGATCAGAGAATTCCGATATTCCGCATTCAGAAAATTCTGGAATGCACGGAAGATCCGCTGTACATCAGCTTCCTGATACCCGCTGCGCACCGTCTGATCAGCCAGCACGGCTCTTAATACAGCCGCATTGACTTCATCATACTTTTTCCGGCAGGCTTCCATCTGCTCCTGCAGTTGTATCGGATAAAACAGCAGAGCCTCACAGAACATTGCTGCCTTGTCAGGATTCTTTCCAAACCAGGCAGAGCGGGCTGCAAAATAGGCATCAATACTGCCATCTGCTGTTCTGCCAAGTTCTTCTGCCAGCTCATCAAACACAATTGATGCACAGGTCAGATACAGATCATCTTTATCTTTGAAATAGTGGTAGATGATCCCTTTGGAGGTTCCTGCATCACTGGCAATATCCTGCATCGAAGCTGTCTTATAGCCATCTTTTGCAAAGATATGAAAGGCACTTTCCAGAATTTTCTGCTTTGTCAGTGCCGTCTTGATTTCTCTTTTCATCTTTTTACCTTCCAAATATTGACTAATCGGTCAGTTTCTGATGATACCACAATTGACCGATCGGTCAATAAATATTTTCAAATCTTTTGATTACCTTTATGTGCAACCTGTTTGATAATGTGGTTCAATAGACAGGCACTAAAGGAGTAACAATGATGATTATCATGTCTGGTACGATTGGTGCTGGTAAATCCAATCTGACCGAAATTCTTTCCCGCCATCTTGGCACCAAAGCATTTTATGAACCGGTAGAAGACAATCCGATCCTGCCGCTGTACTATGCCGATCCAAAGAAGTATGCATTTCTTCTGCAGATTTACTTTCTGAACAAGCGTTTCCGGCTGATCAAGGAAGCGATGCGCCAGGACAACGATGTACTGGACCGTTCGATCTATGAAGATGCACTGTTCTTCCATATGAATGCAGAAAAGGGCAATGTGACAAAGCAGGAGATCGAAGTCTATGATGACCTGCTGGACAATATGATGGAGGAGCTGCCTTATGCAGCTGCCAAGAAAGCACCGGATCTTTTGATCTATATCCGCGTATCGCTTGATACAATGCTGGCCCGCATTGCCAGGCGCGGCCGACCATATGAACAGCTTTCGGCAGATCCCGGCCTGCTGAATTACTACAAGGATCTCAATGCCCACTATGAGCCATGGTACAGGCAGTACAATGCCTCCAGCAAGATGATCATTGATGGAGACCGCTATGACTTTGTCAATAATAATGATGACCGCCGGACAGTCCTGCATATGATTGATCAGCGGCTGTACGAGCTTGGCAAGCTGGACAAAGAAACATATGACAGACTTTGCAAAGATCAGGATGCATGACTGATCTTTTTTCTTACCCTTATGATTCTTAATAATTTGTGATGTCTGTAAATGCTATCATGTTGTTAGAAATACCCTAGGGAGAGTTTTATATGAAAAAGATGGGAAAAAAGAAAAGGGGCATCATTTTTGCAGTGGCAGCGGTTGCGGCCGCAGCGGTCATCGTTGTACTGGTGCGTGGTTTTTCTTCAGGATCATCCAGTGACGGCGGCAATGTGGTCTATGTGCAGAAGGTATCCGATCTGACCGGCATGACATCATCGCTCAACCCCAGCCAGCGCTTCTCCGGTGTTGCCCAGGCCCAGGAGAGCGTGGATATCAAGGCCGATTCTTCCCGCAAGATCGACCAGATCTTTGTCAGTGAAGGACAGAGCGTCAAGAAGGATGATCAGCTGTTTTCCTACCAGACAGATGATCTGCAGAACACAATTGACAATGACAATCTGTCCATTGAAAGTCTGAGCAATGATATCAGCGCGCTGAATGAGGAAATTGCTGACCTCAACAGCCAGATGCAGAGTGCTGCGCAGAATGACAAGTTCCAGTACACAACGCAGATTCAGGCCAAGCAGATGCAGATCCGTCAGGATCAGCTGGATATTCAGACAAAACAGAATGAAATCAAGCATACCCAGCAGGAAATCGATCAGTCTGTTGTGAAATCGACGATTGATGGTGTTGTCAAAGCGATCAATGATACCAGTGCGACCAATTCTGATGGATCCACAAAGCCGCTGATGACAATCGCCAAGACCGGCGACCTGCGCATCAAGGGCACAGTGGATGAACAGTCCATCGGTATACTCTATGAAGGACTCAGTGTCATTGTCAGATCCCGTGTGGATGAAAGTGAAATCTGGCAGGGAACCATCACCAGTGTGGACAGTGAACCGGCCTCTTCTGACAGCAGCACAATCATGTATGGATACAGCTCTTCCAGTGACAATCAGGCATCCCGCTATACGTTCTATGCCTCTTTGGACAATGGCACCGGCCTGATGCTCGGCCAGCATGTCTATATTGAACCTGCCGGCTCTGCTGCGGTTGCTAGGGACGGGATCTGGATCAATCAGGCATTCATAGTTGCCGATGAGGATGGCACATCCTATGTCTGGGCAGATCATAATGGCAGGCTTGTTAAGCAGAAAGTAGAAATCGGGCAGACGGATGACAGCGACGGTACGGTGGAAATCGTATCAGGACTGAAGCAGGAAGATGGTATTGCCTATCCGGATGATACGCTGCAGGAAGGTCAGAAGACTGCCTATGTTACAATGACAGGAGGCATGTCATGATCCTGTCTCTTTCACATGTCTATAAAAACTATGGACAGGAACCTGTCATCGTACCGGTTCTGAAGGATATCTGCCTGGATGTGGAAGAGGGTGAGTATCTCGCCATCATGGGTCCTTCCGGTTCCGGCAAGTCCACATTGATGAACCTGATCGGATGCCTTGACCGTATGACCAGCGGCAGATATATCCTGGATGGGGAAGATATCAGTACGCTGAATGATAATGAACTGTCCGATATCCGTCTCAATAAGATCGGTTTTGTCTTTCAGACATTTAATCTTCTGCCCAGAGAAACAGCACTGGAAAATGTGGCACTGCCATTGATCTATGCCAATGTTCCCAAGGCGGAACGCACAAAGCGGGCAATGGTACAGTTGGAAAGTGTAGGTCTTGGTTCCCGTGCTTCCTTTACACCAAGTCAGCTGTCCGGCGGTCAGAAACAGCGGGTTGCCATTGCCAGAGCAATGATCAACCATCCCCGGATTCTATTGGCAGATGAACCTACCGGTGCCCTGGATCAGGCAAGCGGCGAGCAGGTGATGCAGCTGTTTGGACAGCTTAACCAGCAGGGTGTCACCATCATCATGATTACCCACGATGCCAAGGTCGCCGCCCATGCCCACCGCATTCTATCCCTGGTAGACGGGCGCCTTGGCCCATTGGAGGCGGCAAGATGAAGAAAAAAGGAATGATCATCACTGTCTGTATTGCAGCCGCCATTACCGGGTCTATTGGCGGACTGCTGCTTTATCGCCGAAACAATACAAAAACCACGGTGGTCCGCGCAGGTGATATCGCCAGCACAGGTCTCAGCAATGACAGCAGTCTGTACGGCATCATCTATGAAGCAGACAATCAGTCTGTCTATAACGACGGCACTGCCCAGATTGCAGAAGTCTATGTATCACAGGGACAGCAGGTCCATGCCGGTGATAAACTGCTTGCTTATGATCTGACTTCACTGCAGCTTTCTGTCGAAATGAAAAAGCTTGCTGTACAGCAGGCACAGAACACACTGGCAGGGGAACAGCAGAAACTCAATGTTTTGAAAAACACGCAGCCGATTGTGGAACCGGTTGTCATGCCGACGCCTGAACCAACTCTAACGCCAGTGCCGACGCCGACACCGCTGCCTGAACCACAGCAGGATCACGATGCCTGGAATATCATCACCGATGATGATAAGTGCATATATCATCCTGTCTCTGAACCTTCACCAACTGCTTCTCCAACAGCTTCGGCTTCAGCGTCTCCAGAACCATCACCATCTTTATCCGCTTCTTCCGTTCCGTCTGCTTCACCATCTTCAATTACAGCGGCTTCACCATCTCCATCTGCATCTGCTGTGCCTGAAGGCACAGCGGCAGACAATCCGATCCGTTTCATCGTGCAGAAAGACGGCACCATTGCTGGTTCTTTGTTCAATCAATACCGCACCAAAGATCCTGCTGTCTATCTGTCTTTTGAAATCTGGGAAGACAACACGGTAGAGAAGGGTAAGCAGCCTTTGTCACAATGGCTGGTACGCACGGATCTTTTACCAGAATGCAGTGATACAGACCAGTGGTATGTACTGACGCATCAGATGGTGGAAACACAGTCTGCTGAACCAGTACAGGAAGAGAAAACCGTTTCTTCAGAAACAGATGCGGAAGCTGTACAGGATGGTTATACGGCCAGTGAGCTTGCCAAGGCAATCCGCTCTCAGGTAAAAGCAGTCAAAGATGCAGATCTGAATGTGAGACGTGCGCAGTTGGATCTCAAGACTGCCCAGGAGAGTCTGGATGATGGTGTTGTGTATGCCAAGCGTGATGGCATTGTGACAAAAGTCAGTGATCCGGCTGATCCGCCGCAGGATGGCACAGCCTTTCTGACTCTGTCCACCAGCAGTGGTACGTATATTCAGTCTGCACTTTCTGAATTGCAGCTGGACAAGGTAAAAATCGGCGATACTGTGACAGTGACTGACTGGAATACCGGATCCGTCTATACGGGTGCTGTTGCCTCGATCGATACAGATCCAACTGACAGCAATTCCTATTCCGGCATGGGCAATCCCAATGTTTCCTACTATAACTTCTATATTCAGGTGGATGAGCAGATGCCAAATGATGCCGGCAGCGGTGTTTCTGTTGCTTTGAATGATGCTGGAAACGCACAGGCAATGTGGCTGGAAGCCATGTTTGTTCGTGATGACAATGGTGTCTATTACGTCATGAAAGAAGATAACGGCCGTCTGGTCAAACAGACGGTGACCGTTGGCGATACCATGTATGACATGATGGAAATTATCGATGGTCTGGGTGAAGATGACTGGATTGCCTTCCCATATGGATCCAGTGCAAAACAGGGCAGCCTGACCAAACATGGTGATGCTTCGGAGGTGTGGCAATGATTGAAAATATTCGTCTTTCTCTGCGCGGCATCTTATCGCATAAGATGCGTTCCTTCCTGACCATGCTTGGCATCATCATCGGTATTGCCGCCATTATTGCCATTGTATCCACGATCAAGGGGACAAATGACCAGATTCAGAAAAATCTGGTCGGTTCTGGTACCAATGCCATCACTGTTCAGGTGCAGCAGTCAGACTGGGAATATGATTTCTCTCAGGGAATTCCTTCCGGCTTTTATCCGGTCAGTGAGGATACAAAGCAGCAGCTTGCGGCGATTGAACATGTCAGCCAGGTGTCACTGTTTCATTCCCGTCAGGACTACACAGGCATTTATCACAATGATAATGGCATCCAGAGCGGCTATGTCATGGGCATCGATGAAAGCTATCTTGGCACGGCGGATCTGACGGTCAGCCAGGGCCGCGGTATAACCGCCGCTGACAACAAGAACAATGCACGCGTGGCTCTGCTTGACAGCCAGGCTTACAAGAGCCTGTTCAAAGGGCAGAATGCGATTGGTGAGACGATTGAAATCCAGAGTACCCCATTTACGGTTGTCGGAATCGTCACATCCAAGCAGACATATGAACCGGTCATCAATTCAGCAGCGGATTATTATACCTACAGCCAGAATGACAGTACGAGTGCCAGGGTCTATGTGCCATCCGCACAGTGGCCGGTGCTGTATCAGTATGATGAACCGGAAAGTGTCATGTTACGGGTGGACAATGTCAAACAGATGACCAAAGCAGGCAAAGCAGCCGCGGACATTCTCAATGCCAGCGTCATGTCCTCAGATACGTCGATTCAATATGCAGCCAAGGATCTGCTGGAACAGGCAAAACAGATCCAGCAGCTCTCCAGTGCAACCAACCGCATGCTGATCTGGATTGCCGCCATCTCACTGCTTGTTGGCGGCATTGGCGTCATGAACATCATGCTTGTTTCCGTTACGGAACGCACAAGTGAAATCGGCTTGAAGAAAGCACTGGGAGCCCGTAAAAAAGCAATCATGACCCAGTTCCTGACGGAAGCGGTTGTATTGACTTCCATCGGCGGTATTCTTGGTGTCATCACCGGTATTCTGCTTGCTTTTCTCATCGGCAGGTTTATGAGTATTCCAGTTGCCATCAGTATACCGGCATCAATCTTTGCCGTATTATTCTCCATGGCAATCGGCATCCTGTTTGGCATGCTGCCAAGCTACAAGGCTGCCAACCTGGATCCGATTGAAGCACTGCGCCATGAATAACAAGAGAGAGCTTCGGCTCTCTTTTCATATGGGAAGATTTTGCTAAACTAAAGGAAAAGGAGGCAGAAGTCATGAGTAAGATTTCGATTCAGTATCTTGGCCATTCCTGCTTCAAGGTTTCCTACCAGCAGGACTCCATCGTACTTGATCCGTATGCAGATGATTCTGTACCAGGCTTGGCATTGCCCTCTGTCACAGCAGGGCAGGTACACTGCTCTCACCAGCACAGTGACCACAATGCGGCTGATCTGGTGAAGATTGTGCCATGTGAGAAACAGATATCCTATGAAGGCATCATGGTCCCCCATGATGATGCAGAAGGTGCGAAAAGAGGTATGTGTGAAGCCATCAAACTTCATGCCGGCAGCTGCACCATTGAACATCTCGGTGACCTTGGCCGTCTGTTAACTGACAAAGAGCAGATATTCCTGCAGGGATGTGATGTGCTGATGATCCCGTGCGGCGGTTACTTTACGATTGATGCACAGCAGGCACGGAAGGTGATCGAACAGATCAAGCCAAAGCTGACCATTCTGATGCATTTCCGCTGCGGCAATACCGGTTATCCGGTCACAGCAGACTTTGATGCTGTCAAGGCTGTTTTCACGGAAGCAGAAGACAGGGAACAAAGCACGATCACGTTTGATGAGGATCATGTACCAGAAGGCATATTGATCCTGAAACCGCAGCAGTAATATAAAAAAGACGGCTGAGCGTCTTGAAAGTGATTTCTCACTTTCTTGTCTCAGCTGTCTTTTCGTTTTCCTTCTTTTCAGAATGCTGTGCACTTCTGGCTGTTCTGCCACCTGTGCGCTTCACATTCCTTCTGCCGGCTGTCTTCTCTTTGATTTCCGCAATCGCAGCCTTCTGATTCAGAATGACCGGAATGACAATCGGATTGCGGTGTGTCTTCTGGAACAGATACGGCTCCAAAGAAGAGCGGATGCAGTTCTTTAATTCCTGGAAGGTTGTGCGCTGCTGCATCTTCTTGGTCAAAGCATTGTATACAATGACCTCTGCTTCCTTGAGCAAAGGCTGTGAATCCTTGATATACACAAAGCCTCTGGAGACAATCGATGGACGGCACAGAATCTTGTTATAGCGGCTGTCAATCGCCACAATGACAGCAACAAGACCATTCTCTGCCAGAATCCTTCTGTCCTTGATTACAGAAGTGGAAAGGCCGGAGGCGTCATTGCCATCCACATAGATGGCATCGGTCTGTACACGTTCATTGGCGATGAAGCATTCCTCATTGCGCAATACCACAATATCGCCGTTTGCACAGATCAGACAGTGATCCTTGGGGACACCCGTCTCCTGGGCAGTGCGGGAATGCTGAACAAGCATCTTGTATTCACCATGCATCGGCATGAAGTACTTCGGCTTGATCAGATTGAGCATCAGCTTCTGCTCTTCCTGCGGCGCATGACCAGTTGTATGGAACGATGTCAGCGGGGAATTCACGACGACATTGGCACCGACTCTGGTCAGCTGATTGACAACTGCCGAAACACTGGTGCCATTGCCCGGAATCGGATTGCTGGAGAACAGCACTGTATCACCCGGAATAATCTTGATGAAGCGGTGAGTGCCATTGGCAATACGCGACAGAGCAGCCATCGGCTCACCCTGGGAACCTGTGCATACAATACAGATCTTGTTAGCCGGCAGGGTATTGAGCTCGTTGCCGGTAATGAAGGCAGAATCCGGAATTTTGATCGTGCCAAGCTTCTTGCCGATCTCACAAACATTTTCCATGGATCGGCCAAATACCGCAACCTTGCGTCCGCAGCTGACGGCTGCTTCCAGAATCTGGTTCAGACGCAGCACGTTGGAGGCAAAGGTGGATACCAGCAGTCTGCCCGGTGTCTTGCGCATCTGTTCATTGATCGCCTGGGCAACCTTCTTTTCGGAAATGGAGAAGCCCGGTACACCGGAGTTGGTGGAATCACTCATCAGCAGTGTCACACCGATCTGGCCGATATATGCCATCTTCTGATAGTCAGAATTGACACCAATCGGCGTCAGGTCAAACTTGAAGTCACCGGTCTCGACAATGCGGCCGTTTGGCGTATTGATCAGGACACCGTAACTGTCCGGAATAGAGTGGACAACATTGAAGAAGCCGATGTGGAAGTACTTGGTATCAATGCGTGTATCCGGATTGATGTCACGGATGGTAACACTGCGCAGCTGATGGTGTTCTTCCAGCTTCTTTTCAATCAGAGCCTTGGCAAACGGAGCAGCATAGATCTCTCTGAGATGCACGGACTGCAGGAAGAAAGGGATGCCGCCGATATGGTCTTCATGGCCATGGGTAATGATCAGAGCCTTGATCTTTTCACGGTTTTTGACAAGGTAGGAATAGTCCGGAATGACATAGTCTACTCCCAGCAGGTCGTCTTCGGGGAACAGAATGCCGCAGTCGACAATGATAATCTCGTCATTGTGTTCGAAGCAGTACATGTTCTTGCCGATTTCGCCAAGACCGCCCAGAGCATACACAAGCGTATCAGTCTGATGATTGATAGACTTGGCTGTCTCTTCAGAGATCTGGGAGTAACGAACCGGATGCGAAGGTCTTTTCGCCGTTTTCGTTTCTTTCATGTATGATTTCCTCTGTTTCTGTATGATTTCCTCTGTTTCTGTATGATGGCAGACAAATAACTCTCTGTCTGCATTATAGCACGATTGATATTGATAAAACTGCAGAATTGTCAGATCGCAATGGCATCTTCAATGCGATGGAACGGATTCTTCTTGTCGATCTTGTCATAGAAGAGAATACCGCTGAAATGATCAATTTCATGCTGGAGAACGATGGCAAGATAGCCTCTGACCCGGATGCGGATATTCTTCTCACTGTACAGGTCATATGCCTCAATGGTGCATCTGGCACTGCGGTAGACAAAACCATCATGTTCCTTCTCAACGGAAAGGCAGCCTTCACCTGAGCGCAGGAAGGCCTGCTGCACACTGGAAGAAACAATCTTTGGATTGGCCAGCATGAATTTCCACTGGATCTCATTGCCATCTTTGTCAACATCCGGTACAACCACCGCTGTCAACTGGCGGGGAATACCAATCTGAATCGCGGAAATGCCAACCGCCGGCCGCAGGTTTTCCTTTTCAGCCAGTTCTTCATTGGTAGAATCTTCGACATACTTGAGCATGTCGCGCAGAATCGCTTTGTTCTCATCAGAAAGAGGCAGCTCTACAGGCTCACTCTTCTGGCGGATCAAAGGATTGTCATCCTTGATGATCGTATCATTATTAATAAGCATCTTGTTTACCTCGGTTGTTATGATAGTGAACCAAAGCCTTCTTGTAAAGCTGAAAGCAATGCTGAAACCGCTTAACCATCCGGCTTTTTTTTTCGAAAGGGACAAAATATGCTAAAATCGTATCCATGACAGTACAGACACAGGATATCCACAAGTCAAAGCGGCTGAGCAATCCATTCCGGATGGCAAAAGGGCATGACCCCGTCATCCATGTCACATTAATGCTGCTGGCCTTTTTCGGCGTTGTCATGATCGGCAGTGCCACAATGGGTGAAACCGTTGGAGCACCCAAGACATTGATGCTCACCATTGCCAAGCAGCTCATCTTTGTGATGATGGGGTACTTTCTGATGGCATTTGCCTCACGGAATTTCCGCCTTTCCCAGCTCCATGGCAACGGTTTTTCCGTATGCATCATCACGCTGTATATTCTGCTGCTGTCTACCCGTGCTTTTACAGGTGCCAACGGCTCCTATGCCTGGATCCGTATTCCGGGCGTCGGCATCACCATTCAGCCATCCGAATTTGCCAAGATCGCAACTTTCCTTGTTGTCGCAGGACATCTGGGTGACCGGCGTACCCGGAATGAAAAATTCTGGGAGCTGGTCAAACGGCCGGTGATCATCTGCTTCATCATGAGCTTCATTATCCTCATGATTCAGAAAGACTTCGGCACCATGTCCGTGCAGTTCATGATCTTCTGCATCTGCTTCCTGATTCCCCGCAATCCAAAGCTGAAAAAAGCACAGAATATTCTGCGCTGGCTCTTCTATGGTCTTATTGCTCTGGCTGTTTTTGTCCTTTCTCCCCAGGGAGAACATCTGGTGGAAGCACTGCCGTTTAAGACCTATCAGAAAAATCGGTTCCTGTCTGCCATCAATCCGTTTGCGGATGTCTATGGCAGCGGCTATCAGCTCATTCAGTCACTGGTTGCCATGTCAGGCGGCGGCCTGTTTGGCAGGGGACTTGGCCGGTCTGTGCGCAAATATATGAACTTTCCGGAAGCCAATAATGACTATATCCTCGGTATTATTGTTGAGGAGCTTGGCTTTGCCGGCTTTGTTATTCTGATGGCAATCTATGCCATCATCATTTATCGTCTGCTCTGGTATGCCAAACAGATGAAGTCCGAAGCCGGCCGCATTGTCTTAGTGGGCACGGCTATGTATTTCATGCTGCATATATTCCTGAATGTCGGCGGTGTTTCCGGTTTGATTCCTTTGACAGGCATTCCGCTGCCGCTGGTGTCTGCCGGCGGCTCCTCCGCAATGTCCTTCATGCTTTCCATCGGCCTTTCTCAATCAGTCATCGCATCCTACCGCAGAGGTGATCTGCAATGAGAATCATTGCCGGCACCTATGCCAGCCGCCGCCTGGAGACATTAAAAGGACAGGCGACCCGGCCAACCCTTGATAAAGTCAAGGAAGCTGTCTTTTCAGCGCTTGGCGGCATGTTTGACGGCGGCACGATGCTTGATTTATACGCAGGCAGCGGTGCCATCGGTCTGGAGGCAGTTTCCAGAGGCATGAACCAGGCAGTCCTGGTGGATCAGAGCCATGCGGCAGCAGAAATTATCAGAAAGAACATTGCCTTGCTTGGCTGTCAGAAACAGACAAGACTTCTTGCCATGAATGACCGCAAGGCACTTTCCCTGCTGGCAAAAGAGGGCGTGCAGTTTGATCTTGTCTATCTGGATCCGCCCTATGAAAAACAGCACAATGAGGAAGTCATGACGTACCTTGTTGAACATGGGATGCTGAAGAATGGCGCCAGGGTGGTCATCGAGGCAAAGAAAGAAGAAAGCTATACGCAGGCGTTTGGACCGCTGCAGTATCAGAAAGAAAAAGTATATGGGATCATGAAGATCACATATTACCGGTTTGAGCAGAGCCATCCAGAAGAACGCAGTGAACAGGCAGGACAGGAATGAAGGGATTCCGGTCCTGCTTTTCATATATAAGGAAAAAATGAAAAACTGGAAAGAATTAGCACTTTATCCTTGACAGTGCTAACAGGTGGATGTACCATACTAGCAGGCAACAGGAAAGAGTGCTAAAGGAGGGATGCAAGGTGCTGACGCCAAGAAGAATTGAAATATTCAAAGCGATTGTAGATGAATATATCAAGACAGCTGAGCCAGTTGGTTCCAAGGCGCTGCAGCAGAAGTATCATCTCTCGTATTCATCAGCGACGATTCGCAATGATATGCAGGCTCTGGAAGAGATGGGGTATCTGGAAAAGACCCATACTTCTTCCGGAAGAATCCCCAGTACGCTTGGCTACAAGTTCTACTGTGAGAATCTGCTCAACGAAGCCCAGATGGACAAGAAGATGGAAGTTGCCATCAGCAGTGCCTTCGATGTCTCCAATATGAACATCGAAGAAGCAGTACATCAGTCATGCCGGATCCTGTCCGAGATGACCAATATGACCGCCGGTGCCATTGGCCCGGATTCCTCACAACAGCAGCTTGAACATATCAAGCTGTTCCAGGTGGATCCGCGCAACTGCGTCGGAGTATTCATTACCAACACAGGCCATACCGAGACAAAGAATTTCCACTTCGACGATGACATTCCATTCTCCGATATGGAAAGCTGCACCGACATCCTGAACAGGGAACTGCACGGGGTGCCGATCGATGAGCTTCCTGAGCGGATGAAGGAAGTCAGACCGGAGCTGAATTCCAATGTCCAGAAGCACGATATTCTGTTCGCAGCATTCGTCAAGGCATTTGTGAAGTTCGCCAGTGACAACGTCTACTTCAGCGGCAAAGACCGGATCCTGTATCAGCCGGAGTTCGAAGATATCGACAAGCTAAAGAAGCTGATGGGGCTTCTTGAGGATTCTTCCTCAGATGCCTGGCGGCAGCTTCCCCATGAGAAAAACGCCGTTGCTGTTACTACCCAGCAGGGCGCTCATCTGACATGGATCGATGATGTTGCCGTGGTCTCCAGTCCATTCAAGGTACATGACGGTGAGCATGGCAGACTGGTGGTCGTAGGACCGAGCCGGATGAATTATGACAAGGTTGTGGCCATGATTCAGTATGCGGCCAAGCTGATAGAAAAGATGTATGACGATTCAGATGAAGGAGGCAGCAGTCATCAAAAATGAGTGAAGAAGTAAAGAACGAAAAGCATTCTTCTCAGGAAGAAGTAAAGAAGCCTGAAAAAGAGAAGAACGAGAATAAACCGGAAACCGGTAAGAAGGAAGAGAAAAAGGCGGAAAGCAAATCAATCTTTGATCACAAGAACAAGGAGATTGAAGAGCTGAAGAAAAAGAATGCCGAGCTTGAGACACAGGTTGCCCAGCTCAAGAATGCGTATGCAAAAGCATATGCAGATACGGAAAATACCCGCAAGCGGCTGAACAAGGAATTTGAACAGCTCAGCAAGTACAAGATTCAGGATTTTGCATTGCAGGTATTACCGGTGCTGGATGACTGTGAGCGTGCCCTGGCGCAGGAAACCAAAGATGAAGCATACCGCAAGGGTGTGCAGATGATCCATGACAAACTTGCCGCGGCACTTGCGGCTGAGGGAGTCAGTGAGATTGCGTGTCTGAATCAACCGTTTGATGCCAACTGGCACCAGGCGATCATGAGTGAACATGTCGATGGCGTTGAACCTGGCATGGTTGTCGAAGTGTTACAAAAGGGATACAAACTGAAGGATCGGCTGCTGAGAGCAGCGATGGTGAAGGTCAGTGAGTAACTGATCATTAGGAGGAGAAATATGAGCAAGATCATTGGTATTGATTTGGGTACAACGAACAGCTGTGTAGCTGTCATGGAAGGCAAAGAGCCGAAAGTTATTACAAACCCGGAAGGCAATAGAACAACACCGTCCGTGGTCGCATTCAAGAATGGTGAAATCATTGTTGGTGATGCTGCCAAGAGACAGATGATCACCAACAAGAACACGGTTTACTCCATCAAGAGAAAGATGGGCACAAATGAGACCGTTGAGCTGGAAGGCAAGAAGTACACACCGCAGGAAATCTCCGCAATGATCCTGAGCTATCTGAAGGATTATGCGGAAGGTTACCTGGGTGAGAAGGTGACAGAAGCTGTCATCACCGTACCTGCATACTTCAATGATGCCCAGCGTCAGGCAACCAAGGATGCCGGCAAGATCGCAGGCCTTGATGTCAAGCGTATCATCAATGAGCCGACTGCATCTGCTCTGGCATTCGGACTAGGCAAAGATACATCCAAAGAAAAGAAAGTCCTTGTGTATGACCTTGGCGGCGGCACCTTCGATGTTTCCATCCTGGATATTGCCGATGGCACATACGAAGTACTTGCCACAGCTGGTGATACCCATCTGGGAGGCGATGACTTCGATAACAAGATCATTGACTGGCTGGCTGACAACTTCAAGAAGGAGCACAACATCGATCTCAAGGCCGACAAGATGGCTCTGCAGAGACTGAAGGAAGCTGCTGAAAAGGCTAAGAAGGATCTGTCCGGCATGGTCCAGACACAGGTTTCCCTGCCGTTTATCAGTGCCGGTCCGGAAGGCCCGCTGCATCTGGAAGCGACGCTGACACGTGCACAGTTTGATGATATGACCAGAGACCTGGTTGAAAGAACCATGGGACCGGTTCGTCAGGCACTGTCTGATGCAAAGCTGTCCGCAGGCGACCTCGATGAGGTTCTGCTGGTTGGTGGTTCCACAAGAATCCCGGCTGTCCAGGCTGCTGTCAAGAGAGAGCTTGGCAAAGAGCCTAACAAGTCCGTTAACCCGGATGAGTGCGTCGCCATTGGTGCTGCCATTCAGGGTTCTGTCATTTCCGGTGATACAAAGGATGTATTGCTGCTGGATGTAACACCGCTGTCACTTGGTATTGAAACACTTGGCGGCGTGATGACCGTACTGATTCCGCGTAACACAACCATCCCGACATCCAAGAGCCAGATCTTCTCTACCGCTGCTGATAACCAGCCGGCTGTAGATATCCACGTGCTGCAGGGTGAACGTCCGATGGCAGCTGATAACAAGACACTGGGCAACTTCCAGCTGTCAGGTATCGCACCGGCAAGAAGAGGCGTGCCGCAGATTGAAGTTACCTTCGATATCGATGTCAACGGTATCGTCAATGTCTCTGCTGTAGATAAGGCTACTGGCAAGAAGCAGTCCATCACCATCCAGAACTCTTCCGGTCTGTCTGATGAAGAGATCGACAGAATGGTCAAGGATGCTGAGGCTCATAAGGCTGAAGATGACAAGCGTAAGGCTGACATCGAAACCAAGAACAAGGCTGAAGCTTACATCAGCCAGATTGATGAGACCCTCAAGGCCAACAATCCGAATGTGACGGAAGCACAGAAGGCTGAAGTCAAGAAGCTGAGAGATGAACTGCAGGCAGCCATCGATAAGAACGATATGGATACCCTGAAGACGAAGCTGGATGCTCTGGAAAAGGCAGCCAACGACATGGCCCAGGCTATGTATCAGCAGCAGGGTAATGCACAGGCTGGCCAGCAGACCAGCAGCAATGACAATCACAACAATGATGATGTTGTGGATGCCGATTTCAAGGAAAAGAAGTAAGCTAAAAGATAAACACGCAAACAGGATGCGGGGCAGCATACGCTCCGCATCCTGTTGCATGAAAGGAATATAAGGAGGCTGGTTTAATGGCTGAGAAGAGAGATTATTACGATGTACTTGGCGTCTCCAGGAATGCAAGTGCAGACGAGATCAAGAGCGCTTATCGTAAGCTCGCCAAGAAATATCATCCGGATCTGAACAAGGCACCGGATGCCGCAGAGAAGTTCAAGGAAGTCAATGAAGCATATGAGGTGCTCGGCGATGCCGACAAGCGTGCCAAGTATGACCAGTTCGGCTTTGCAGGTGTAGACCCGCAGGCCGCAGCAGGCGGTGGTTTTGGCAACATGGGCGGTTTCAGCAGCGGCTCCTTTGATGACCTCAACGATATCTTTTCCAGCTTCTTTGGCGGCGGCATGGGCTCTGGCTTCTCATCCTCAAGACGTGCCTCCCAGGGACCGCGCAAGGGTGAAGACAAGTTCATGCGCATGAACATTTCGTTCATGGACGCATGCTTTGGCAAGACCGAGACGATCAATATTTCCGTGGATGGAAAGTGTGATGCCTGCGGCGGCACTGGCGCTGCCAGTCCCAGCGACATCGATACCTGTCCCCGCTGCCATGGCTCGGGCCGTGTGATTACCCAGCAGAGAACGATGCTGGGCATCATGCAGACAGAATCCGAATGCCCGGAATGCCATGGCACCGGCAAGAAGATCCGCCGCTACTGTCCGAAGTGCAATGGCGCCGGCTATCTCCACAAGCGTGTATCCGTTGATGTCAAGATTCCTGCAGGCATCAACAGCGGCCAGCAGCTGCGCATTGCCGGCAAGGGCGAGCGCGGTACCAACGGCGGCCCGAATGGCGACCTGTACATCGAGATCAATGTACTGCCGCATGACAAGTTTGTCCGTGATGGCAAGACCATCTACCTGGACATTCCGGTCAGTGCCGTTGATGCCACACTGGGCTGCACACTGGATGTACCGACCATCCGTGGTGAAGTGACCATGAAGATTCCGGCCGGCACGCAGAATGGCGCCCAGCTGAGACTGCGTGGGGAAGGCGTGCCGGATCTGCGCAGCGGACGCAATGGCGATCAGATCTGCACTGTCAAAGTACAGATTGACCGCACGCTGACAAAGCGCGAAAAAGAACTCTATCAGGAACTCAAGGATATTCAGGACAGCGGCCATGGTGAAACCATGTGGCAGCGGTTCAAGAAGAACTTTTCCTGATCTATAGCATCTCTTCAATATTTAGCAGGGAGGTGAGTGCATATGAATATCGATCAGATGACAGAACAGCTGCAGACTATTATTTCCAATGCGGTTACACTGGCTCAGCAGAAGAATAACAGTGAACTGTGCTGTGAGCATGTCCTGGCAGCGATGCTGTCAGACAATGGTCTGGATGGCATCTTTGAGCGTCTTGGCGTTGACAAGACAAAGATGCTGGAAAGAGTCAATGATGAAATCTCACACCTTCCAAGTGCGGAAGGCACACAGCCCTCTTTGAGCAGGTATCTGGCCGAAGCGGATGCCAAAGCCAATGCCTGGATGAAGCAGGAGGGCGATACCTACATGAGCGAGGCAGCACTGCTGATTGGTATCTTCCAGTCCAGTGCCCCGATTGCCAAACAGCTGATGCGGCAGTTTGGCTTCACGGTCTCACAGATCGAGAAAGCCGAAGAGGACCGCAGAGGAGGCGTCAAGATGGATGACAAATCAAATGAAGCACAGCTGGATGCTTTGAAGAAATACGGCCATGACCTGGTTCAGGATGTCCGTGACGGCAAGATTGATCCTGTCATTGGCAGAGATGATGAAATCCGCCGGGTCATTGAAATTCTTTCCCGCAAAACCAAGAACAACCCGATTCTGATCGGTGAGCCTGGTGTTGGTAAGACAGCTATTGTAGAAGGTCTTGCATGGCGGATCATGCGCGGCGACGTCCCGCTGGGATTACGCAACAAGCAGCTGATTGAACTGGACATGGGTGCCCTGATTGCCGGTGCCAAGTACAGAGGCGAATTCGAGGAGCGTCTCAAGGGCGTTCTCAAGGCTGTGCAGAAGGCTGACGGCAACATCATCCTGTTCATCGATGAGATTCATAACCTTGTTGGTGCCGGCAAGACCGAAGGCTCCATGGATGCGGCCAACCTGTTAAAGCCGATGCTGGCAAGAGGCGAGCTGAAGTGCATTGGTGCCACAACCTATGATGAGTACCGCAAGTACATCGAAAAGGATAAGGCACTGGAAAGAAGATTCCAGAAGATTCAGGTATCTGAGCCTACCGTTGAGGATACCATCGCGATTCTGCGTGGTCTGAAGGACCGCTTTGAGTCTTATCACGGCGTACAGATCAAGGATGAGGCTCTGGTTGCAGCGGCCAAGCTTTCTGACCGCTACATCACGGATCGTTTCCTGCCGGATAAGGCCATTGACCTGGTGGATGAGGCATGTGCCTGCATCCGTACGGAGATGGATTCCATGCCGGTGGAACTGGATGAGCTGCACCGCAAGATCATGACTCTGCAGATCGAACAGACTTCTTTGAAGAATGAAACCGATCCGAAGGCAAAGGAGCGTCTTGCCCAGATTGACAAGGAACTTGCCGATCTGAATGAGAAGATGGAAGCCGGCACAAGCCAGTGGAAGTCTGAGAAGAAGCAGATGGATGCCGTCAAGGATGCCAAGGAGCAGCTGGAAAGAGCAAAGCTGGATCTCGAGCAGGCACAGAACAATGCTGACTATGATACAGCTGCCAAGCTGCAGTATGGTACAATTCCTTCTCTGCAGAAGAAGATTGCGGATGCCGAGAAGAACGATGGTTCCAAGATGCTGCAGCAGGTTGTCGATCAGAATATGATTGCCAAGATCGTTTCCCGCTGGACACACATCGATGTTTCCCGGCTGCAGTCTACCGAGCGCGAGAAGATCCTGCATCTGCCGGATGCTCTGCGTAAAAGAGTCATGGGTCAGGATGAAGCTCTGACCCTTGTATCAGATGCCATCATGCGTTCCAAGGCAGGTATTCAGGATGAAAACAGACCGCTTGGGTCCTTCCTGTTCCTTGGTCCTACCGGTGTTGGTAAGACAGAGGTTGCCAAGGCACTTGCCGAGCAGCTGTTTGATGATGAAAGCAAGATTGTCCGCATCGATATGTCCGAATACATGGAGAAATTCAGCGTATCCAGATTAATCGGTGCGCCTCCGGGATATGTCGGCTATGATGAAGGCGGCCAGCTGACCGAGGCAGTGCGCCGCAATCCTTACAGCATTGTATTGCTGGATGAGATTGAAAAGGCACATCCGGATGTGTTCAACATCCTGCTGCAGATTCTGGATGAAGGCAGACTGACCGATTCCAAGGGTGTGGTTGTGGACTTCAAGAACACGATCATCATCATGACTTCCAACCTTGGTGCTGAGTATGCATTTGAATCAGAGCCAGAGGCACGCAAGGAACATTATCTCAATGCGGTTCACAAGTTCTTTAAGCCGGAACTGATCAACCGTATTGATGAGATCATCGTCTTCAATGCCCTTGGCAAGGACGTGCAGAAGCAGATTGCCGACAAGTTCCTTGGCATTCTCGCCAATCGTCTTGCCCAGAAGGACATTCACCTGGAAGTAACCGACAAGGCAAAGGACAGAATCGTTGCCTGTGGTGTCGATCCACAGTTCGGTGCCCGTCCGATGCGCCGTCATATCCAGCGTGAAATTGAGACGGAAGTCGCAAAGGTCGTCCTGGCCAATCCGGATATTGCCGGCAAGACCATCAAGGTCGATGCAGACGACAGCAAGTATCTGGTTTCGGTTCATTGACAAAATGAAGGGGCCTGTAACAGTTGCTAATGAATTAGCTCTGTTATGGGCCTTTTTTGTTTTCTTTTGTATTATCTTTACCAAGACTTATTCAACAGAGTCATTTCTATGCATGAATGGTTTATATCAAAGCATTA
>Ga0256406_1000817_pt1 | contig 53476 bp, 49 predicted proteins | sample RumenRJG_03DNA_FD_185986 | JGI IMG/M metagenome (GOLD analysis project Ga0256406, IMG submission 185986) | Bovine rumen microbial communities from Lethbridge, Alberta, Canada - RJG_03 | ecosystem: Host-associated > Mammals > Digestive system > Stomach > Rumen | place: Canada: Alberta | collected...
TTACCTTGTAGATGATGACGAACAAGGATATTTCAAATTTGCGCGTCATGCCGTTCCTCAAGGCGGCGGTGATACCCCGTCATACAAAAGCTTAAACCCCGCAATTATGGCAAGCCCGATTGCGGCACAATTTGGGGGATACTTAACGCAGTTAAATTCTTATGACGAAGCATTTCGTAATTTAGATATGAAGATGCTAATGACAAGGGAAGAAAGAAAAGCGTTAAGAATGAGAAATTCTTATGCAAGCGAAGTAAGCCCGAGAGTATTTTCACCTACGTATTTACCTGAGAAAGATAGTGCGGGTTGGTTCAGACCTTATGCAACATTTGAAAAGGTAGATTTAAGAGGCGGACCTAAAGTAAATAATGTAATGTACGGCTCATACTTTGGCGGTGATTCAGAGATGTATACAACAAAGAACGGCTGGGATTACCAGTATAGCGTATACGTCGGATATAACGGATCACATCAGGCATATTCGGGCAATGACATATACCAAAACGGCGGCAACTTAGGAGCAACGGGAATATGGTATAAAGATAACTTCTTTACGGCATTGACGGCAAATGTCGGCGCAAGCGTAGCAGAAGCAAGTACAATGTACGGACATGAAGATTTTCCTATGCTTATGACAGGAGTTGCAAGTAAGACGGGATATAACTGGGAACTTGCAAAAGGTAAATTCATTATTCAACCTAATTACTTGATGAGCTATACATTTGTCAATACGTTTGACTATACTAATGGAGCGGGAGTAAGAATAAAATCTGATCCTTTGCATGCAATAAATATAACTCCGGGGGTAAAATTCATCGGGAACTTGAAGAACGGATGGCAGCCGTATTTGAGCGTACAGATGGTATGGAATATAATGGATAAGACCGACTTTACGGCAGCTAATGTAGATTTGCCCGATATGAGCGTAAAACCGTATATTCAATATGGCGTCGGATTGCAGAAACGCTGGGGTGAGAGATTTACGGGATTTTTCCAGACGATGTTCCGTAACGGCGGAAGAAACGGTGTAGCATTGAGCGCAGGCTTCCGTTGGGCATTGGGCAAAGATCCTGATAAGGTGTCTGAAAAAAATAATGGTGCGGATAGCTTCCTCCCCGACATGGGGAGGTCAGGAGGGGTCTTGACTTCTCAACACCAAGCAAATTCGACGGCATCAACCCTCACCCGAAAATCTGATTTTCGCAATGCTCAAATCGATTTTCAACCCTCTCCCAAAGGTAGAGGGGTAGACAACCTTTCGACTTCGCAAGGTTCTAAAATTCTGAAACAACTTCAAAATGACAAATTGAGTAATGGGCGAGATGTAGTTGTTCGCAAAACAAACACAAAAATGTCAAACTTAAAAACAAAAATTGGCATATTCTTTGCAAAAATGAACGGCGAACCTTTGCCAAATACCACAATGACTTCAAAAGTTGCATCTGTTCAGAAATTGTAATCAAATGGGTGTCAAATACCACAGTCATTCTGAGCAATAGCGAAGAATCGCCTAAATTAACAAAAACAACGGTTCAAAAAGTACATAAGACTCAAGACCTTGCAAGCGGCACTAAGTCTGCAGAGGTTGTTTCGATTGCCAAAACTGAGCAAAAAGTTAATAACGTAAAAGCAAAAACAGCACAAAAACCTGCTACCCAAACAAATAACAAGGTTTTAAACAATCTGTCGGCTGTTGCTGTTACTCAAGTTACAAGCGTTAATACAACAAAGGCAACCGTACAAAAGACAAAGAAAGCATCAACAAAGGTTAAAAAAGCAAAACGCAACAACGGATTTATCGCAAGACTTAAAAGTTTAACTAACCGCCATAATACGGCTAAAGTTAACTCTGCACGTCCTGTTGCACAGGTTCAGCCTGTTGCACCTATTCAAACATCATCAGGCGCAAGGGTAATCAAACAGTTGACCCCGAACCAAAAACAACACCTTGAATACACGATCAAAACTCAAATGAAAGCAGTTGTAAACAAATTATAAAATAATTGTAAAAACACACTTCAGATGATTATTTCTTACACCTGAGATGATTATTTTTGGATTTTAAAATCATAAATATTCATTTTAATTTTATGTTTTTGTCTAAAAATGGATATAGTAAAATCGCAAATATTAAAAGAATTGCCTGCGTATATGTTTGTTCATGGTGGGCAGGTGCAAACAAGAATAATATATCAAATATTATTGCAACGATTATACATATTAAGATAAATGACAATATTGTAAATCTCATAAAAATATGATATACTAAAAACAGTCACATAATATTTACGGCACAAAATATAATGTTTGAATTTGATACATTAATAAAACAAGAAAAATATAAGGAACTGATAGAATTAGCAACAACGGATATAAATAATAATCTGCAGGATGAAAATGCTTACTACTACAGAGGAAAAGCGTACTATTATTTGAATGAACTTGATAAGGCTAAAAGCGATTTTGACAGTTGTTTAAAAATAAATGATAAATTTGCATTAGCATATACTTCAAGAACACTTGTAAGAATGTTGCAGTTCCCGCATACAGGTGCTGATGAAGAAGATATGTTTAATGATACGGTCAAAGCTATAAAAATTGAACCAAATAATCCTGTAGTACATTTTGAACAAGGGTTATTTTTAGCATTTGTTTGTGATGCAAGTGCTATCGATAGTTATACAAAAGCTATTGAATTAAATCCAAATTATGTTGATGCCTATTATAACAGAGGACTTGTTAAAAGCAATATTGGCAATTCGGAAGAAGCGATAAAAGATTATTCAAAAGCTATAGAAATTGATAAAACTTATACTAACGCATATCATAATAGAGCAATAGACAGGAGTAATCTTGGCGACTACAAAGGAGCAATTGAAGATTATACGTCTGTTATTGAATTGGAAGGATGCGCTTGTTATGAATATTTTCATCGCGCAAAAGAATTTGCTAAAATACGTGAATTTGATAACGCAATAGCTGATTTAGAGCATTTTACAAAAAGACGACCTAACACACAACATTTAAAAGACGCAAAAAAACTCATCAGATTTTATAGGCTTATTAAAAAATTTAAGAATGAAACTATAATAAATCTCTTAATGAAATTTGCATAATTAAAAATCCTTAATTAGCCATGCCACTCGTTATAAGTTGCACTTACGACTTTTTCGCAACATTTTCTGTGAAATTTAGTATGTAGGTTGGGCATGCTTGCTGTATAAGAACAAACAGTTTGATTTTTTGTAACAGGATGTTTGCCCCCTCACCCCAACCCCCTCTCCGATGGGAGAGGGTAGACAACCTTTCGACTTCGCAAGGTTCTAAAATTCTGAAACAACTTCAAAATGACAAATTGAGTAATGGGCGAGATGTAGTTGTTCGCAAAACAAACACAAAAATGTCAAACTTAAAAACCAAAATAGACATATTCTTTGCGAAAATGAACGGCGGTCCGAATATTCAAAAACAATCCGACAAAAAGGTCGCTGTTGCTAAAAAATAATTAACAATCGGGGGTGCAAAAATTTGTACTCCCGATGTTTTTTCAGATTAAATATTATATCGACTTTATTAGAATTTTGTGCTAAAATTTCGGGTATGGATTTTAAGAAACTGACAAAGAAAAAAAGGGTATATGTAATAATAATACTTACGCTTGTGGGTATTTTATTATGGGCGTTTTTTACTGCCAGAAACATTACTCAAGATTTTAACAGAAAACAAGTTCAGGGTCAGGAAAACGAGCAAAATGCCGTTGTCCATGGTGTAATTTTGACAGAAACCAAAAATGATAAAAAATACTGGGAAATATACGGCGACACGGGTCATTGGGACGGTAAAACCGGTATTGCACAGTTAAACGGCGTTCTGGCAAACTTTTATAAAGACAACAAAGTTTCAATGAGTTTAAAATCCGCTAAAGGTACTTACAATTCTAAAACAAAAGTTATAACGTTAAACAAAGATATCTTAATCGTTCTTGAAAGCGGTATAACTTTAAGACTTGATGAATTGACATACACAAGTCCGCATGATCCGATTGTCGGTCAGGGTCATGTAAGAATCCAAAAAGATAAATCGCTTCTTTCAACGGCAGAAAAAATTATCATAAGTCCTACTTATGAAGATTTCAGAATAATCGGCAACACAGTTTCAAAAGTTTATGAGGATAAAAAGTAGTATGAAAAAATTCTTATTGATATTAACTTCTTTATTTGTTTTGACGGGACTTTGCGTGCAGGCATCGGATCTTGTTATCGAGTCTAAAAGTCAAACTTATAAAGAACAGGAAAATAAAATCAAATTCAACGGGAACGTAAAAGTTTCGATTGACGATTTAAAAGTTGTCGGCGACAGCGCTGATGTAAATGTTACAAACGATCAAAAATTAGATACTGCTACTTTTTATGACAAACCTTATGCTTTTGAAATCAAGAAAAATAAAAAAAGAGAAGTAAAAGCAAATATTTTAAAAGTTTCGTTAATAACAAAAATTGTCAGAGCTGAAGGCGATACGCAATCTGTCGTATTTGACGGAAAAACTCCCATTGTCGTAATCAATGCCAACGTTCAGGAATACAATACAAAAACGGGTGTTATGACTGCAACGGGCGCTGTATCAATGTTGTATAAAGATATTGAAACATTTTCCAATGCGGCGCAAATTACAACCGATAAAAACGGTGATTTAAAACGACTTGTATTATCAGGCAATGCAAGGGTAAAACAGGAAAATAACGAGTCAACGGCAGACAGATTTGTTTATGATGCGGTTACGGGAAATCTTGTTGCTACGGGCAATACGACTTCAAACGCAGTTATGGACAACGGTGAAAAAATGGTATTAAAGTCGGGCTATCAGGAATATAACCAGAAGCGTTCGGTTTTCAATGCAAGCAACAATGTACGAATTTGGTATCAGGATTACTATGCGGCAGGTCCGAAAGTTACCTTGTATCCTGATGCAACTTCAAACGGCAAACCCAACGAAGCAAGATTTATCGGGCGTTCAAGCATTACTCAGGGTGTAAGAACAATTTATGCGGATAGAATAAAAATGACTATGAAACCGAAAAGCTTTGATGCTCAAGGTAATACAAGAACCGTTATTAAAAATATCGGCTCCGGCAACGATGATGGCAGTATGAGTTTAGGACTTTAATCAAAATGGATAATGATATTTCAAAACAAATAGATAAAGCTTTAGAATGCGTAAAAAAGAAAGATTGGAACGGCGCAATTGATTTGTTTACGGCTGTTTTGGAAAAAGAGCCGACAAATGCGCAAATCTATAACAATCTCGGTTTGTGCTATGCAAACTCGGGCAATGAGGAAAAAGCAGAAAAGAATTATTTGAAAAGTATTGAGTTAAATCCGAAAATCCCTCAGGCTTATATAAACCTTGTTGATATTTATTATCATCAGAGAAGATACGGTGAGGGAATAAATATTTTGTCTTATGCAATCGAAAATCTGCCTGATGATTTGGTTTTCAGACATTATCTTGCAAGATTTTATATAGAAGATGCAAAAAGAGATTTGGCAATTGACGAATTGGAATATATTCTTGAAAAGCAACCTGACAATTATGATGCATATTATGATTTGGGCAGAGTATATTTTGAACTCGGAAATTACGATTCTGCTATTGAAAATTTTGAAAATATTCTTGAATACAAAAAAAATAACGAATGGATATATTACTATTTGGGTGAAGCTTATCAGGCTAATGATGAAACCGAAAAAGCTCTGTCAAACTTCTTAAAAGCCATTGCGACGAATAACCGCTTTGCACTTGCTTATAAAAAAGCTGCAATTTTGTATATGGCTCGTGGGGATTTTGATGATGCCATTGAATATTTTGAAGATTATATGAATATGGATATTCCCAAAGAAGAAAAAGATAATATTCAAAAAATTGTTGAAAGAATAAAGAACAAAAAGAAATGAACTACAAATATTGGATAGCATTTTCATCAATAGAGCAAATTGACAGCCGCTTTATTAAACGGCTGTACGATTACTTCGGCGATATTGAAAAAGCTTTCAATTGCAGTTTGGAAGATTTAAAAAATATAGACGGTTTAAGCATTAAAAAGGCGCAAAATTTTATTCAATGCAGGGATAAAATTGATATAGACAAAGTTTTTGCAACAGTTGAAACTAAAGGGATAAATTTTTTAACCTTAGAAGATGAAAATTATCCTTATATGCTTAAAAATATCGAAAATCCGCCTGTCGTTTTGTATTACAAAGGTAAATTGTTTGAATGTAATTTGGGAAAAACTCTTGCGGTTGTCGGGTCAAGAAAGGCAAGTTCGGGTGCAAGAGATAATTTGCGCAAAATTATTTCAGGGCTCGGCAATACAGATATCTGCATAGTTTCGGGGCTTGCATCGGGCATTGATACGGTTGCGCATGCATCGGCTATTGAAAATAATTTAAAAACAATCGGCGTTATAGCAAGCGGGTTTGACTATGTTTATCCGTCGCAGAATAAGACACTTTATGAAAATATTGAAAACGGATACGGTGCTGTCGTAACAGAATATTATCCGACATTTGAACCTATAAAATTCAGATTCCCGCAAAGAAACAGAATAGTTTCGGGATTGTCGTACGGAACTTTGGTTGTTGAGGCATCGTTAAGAAGCGGTGCGTTGATTACCGCAAATTTAACACTTGAACAGGGCAGAGAATTGATGTGTATGCCCGGGGATATTTCTAATCCGAATACTCAAGGAATTTATAAACTTTTGAAAAACGGTGCAACTATGGTAACTGAGGGCAATGATATTTTAGATGCACTCGGTTGGGAACGAACGGAAGATAATCCTACGCAGTTGACTTTGCCTACGCTTACTCCCGATGAAGAAAAAATTTATAATAATATAAAAATCGAAGAACGGGGAATTGACGAGCTTTCGACATTGACGGGATTGAGCTTGGATAATCTGCTTATGAACCTTACTACAATGGAATTAAAAGGTATGATTAAACAGGTTAACGGCGACAGATACAGAGCTGTATAAAAATGAAAAATTTTAACAAAACTGAAATAAATAAAGATATAACCTTGTATAACGGCGATTGCATTGAGGTTATGAAAGAATTAATATCTCAAGGGGTGAGGGTTAATTCAATTATTACCGATATCCCGTACGGCACGACTGCTTGCGAATGGGATAGTGTTATACCGTTTGATGATATGTGGGATTGTTTAAAAGCTATCAGGCATGATAACACGCCGATTTTGCTGTTCGGGAACGAGCCGTTTAACAGCTATTTAAGAATTTCCGATATAAATGAATTTAAATATGATATTTATTGGCAAAAAGAGCGTGCAACAAATATTTTTCAGCTAAAAAAAAGACCCGGAAAAGTTATAGAAACTATTTGTGTTTTTTATAAAAAACAGCCCGTTTATAATCCGCAAATGGTGGAATATAACGGCGCTAAGCGCACGAATAAAATTAAAAACGGAAAACTCGGAGTGCTTGTGGACAGTCAAAACAGAAAACCTTATGAGTACAAGGATAATGGCAAAAGATATCCGCTTCAGATTGTTCAATTTAAGAGGGATATTTTGACTTCCAATCTTCATCCGACCCAAAAGCCGGTTGAACTGATGGAATATCTTGTTAAAACGTATTCGGATGAAAATGATACAATACTTGATTTTACAATGGGTTCAGGTACAACGGGTGTTGCGTGCAAACATTTGAACAGAAAATTTATCGGAATAGAACTGAATAAAGAATATTTTGAAATCGCAAAACAACGAATAGCGAATGAATAAATTCATAAAGCAGGTCGGCATTGCCATGCCGACAACATAAATACCCTTGGAGTTCTATCCCGACAATTATAAATTTTGCATGTTTTTTTTATAAAGCAAAATCAATAATTTGCTAACGTATATAAATTGTGGTAGGCTAAGAATATAAATTTAATTTTTTATATAAATCAGGTTTTGAAAAGTAAAATGGCAACGAAAGAAAAAGCACTTGTTATAGTCGAATCTCCGGCTAAATCAAAGACAATAAAAAAGATTTTGGGCGACGGATATCAAATAGAGGCAAGTTACGGTCATATTCGTAATTTACCTACAAAAGATCCGTCAACGGATAATTTGGGTTTTGATGTTAACGATAATTTTAAAATGAAGTTTGAAATTATCCCCGGGAAACAGCAGGTTGTGCGTAAATTAAACGATCTGGCAAAAAAAGCGGGCAAAGTTTATCTGGCTTCCGACCCCGACCGTGAGGGAGAGGCTATAGCTTGGCATGTCAGACAGGTTTTAAAAGTTCCCGATGACAAAGTATGCAGAATTGTTTTCAACGAAATCACGCCCAAGGCCGTTAAACATTCCGTTGAGAACCCTCGCTCCATTGATATGGATATGGTAAAAGCGCAGCAGACAAGGCAAATATTAGATAAACTTGTAGGTTACAAGTTGAGCCCTGTTTTGTGGAAAGAAATGGGCAACAGAAAACTGTCTGCGGGCAGAGTTCAGTCTGTTGCATTGCGTATGATTTGTGAAAGAGAAGATGAGATTGAAGCTTTCAAACCTCAGGAATATTGGTCAATCCATGCACTTTTGGATAAAGACGGCAAGACTTTTGAATCTGAAGTTTCAAAAATTAAAGGCAAATCCATAGAAAAAACCATTAAAAATCAACAGCAGGCGCAAGATATTGTTGATTATTTAACAGATTCGACGACAATTTATAATGTTTCAAAAGTTACTAAAAAAACTACAAAAAGAAAACCGACGGCTCCGTTTATCACTTCAACAATGCAAAGGGCTGCGAGTTCAAAACTCGGGTTCGGGGTTTCAAAAACAATGCAGGTTGCGCAAAAATTGTATGAGGGTATTGAACTTGAGAATGGTGCTCCTGTCGGTTTAATTACCTATATGAGAACTGATTCGGTCAGGGTATCTTATGATGCGCAAAATGCGGCGCATGATTATATTTTGCAAAATTACGGTGAAAAATATTATCCCGAAAAAGCAAATGTATATGCTAAAGGCAAACAAAACGTTCAGGATGCGCATGAAGCTATTCGTCCCGCATATATTGAAAGAACCCCTCAAAGCATAAAAAAATATTTAGATAATGACCAGTATAAATTGTACAAATTAATCTGGGAAAAATTTATGTCATCTCAAATGGCACCCGCTCAAATAGCAAATAAATCAATTGAAATCGAAGCGGGGGATTATACTCTCAAAGCAGGTACAAGCAAGGTTGTATTTGACGGTTTCCTGACTTTATACAATGAAGAAGAAACCGAAGAAAATAAAGATGCGGGCGAAAAAATTCCCGATTTAGAAAAAGGGGACAAAGTTGTTTGCAAAAAAGTTGAGCCTAAACAACATTTCACACAGCCGCCTCCGAGATTTAACGAAGCATCGCTTGTCAAAGCTCTTGAAGAATACGGCATAGGTCGTCCGTCTACTTACGCAACGATTATTACCGTAATTCAAACAAGAAAATACGTTGAAAAGAAAAACAAAGTTCTTTATCCGACATTGCTTGGCAGAGCCGTCTCAAAACAATTGGTCAGCGAATTTTCAGACATTATGGATTACAAATTTACGGCAGGCATGGAAGAAAAACTTGATGAAATCGCCGATAAAAAGGTAGATTATTTAAAGGTTTTGAAAGATTTTTATGCTCCGTTTATGAATGAAGTAAATAATGTAATGAAAACAGCGCAAAGGGTTACTGTTTCAACTAATGTCAAATGCCCGAATTGCGGTCGTCCGATGGTTTTGCGAACAAGTAAAAAAGGAACTCAATTCTTGGGCTGCAGCGGATATCCCGACTGTAAAACCGCATTGTCATTGGATATTTTGCAAGATTTGCAAGACGAGCAAAACGGTGATGGCGAAAACAAACCAAAAGAAGTTTGCGAAGAAAAATGCGAAAAATGCGGTTCTGATATGATATTCAAAATCGGACCTTACGGAAAATATATGGAATGTACAAACCCCGAGTGCCGCCACAGAAAGCCATACAGACGCTCAACGGGTGTAACTTGCCCCAAATGCGGCAAGGGTACAATAGTTGAGAGAAAATCAAAACGAGGCACCATATTTTTCGGCTGCGACAAATATCCTGACTGTGATTTTGTATTGTGGAATGAGCCGACGGGCGAAAAATGCCCCGAATGCGGATCTCTGTTGGTAACAAAAAAACTTAAAAACGGGGATGTTGTATGCTGTTCAAATCCTAAATGCAAATACAAAAAAGAACCGCAGCAACAAACCGAAAAATAAATTTTTTAAATAAGCGCTTTGAGGGCAAGTCCGATTAAAATTAATCCGCCCAGTATGTGCAGATATCTTGTTTGGAGATTTTTCAAAACATTGCCGCTCCAAAAACCTATTTGCGACATAATAAATGAACCTGCACCGATTATCAGGCATGCATTCAATAAAACGGTTGAAGTGAGCTTTAATGTTACACCTGATACCAATGCATCAATACCCGTTGCAATTCCGAGCGCTATCAAACATCCGAAACCTATACGGCAGATTTCCTCTTTTTCTCCTTTTCTGAAACTTTCAAGTATAAAATTTAAACCTAGAACGAAAAATATTGTAAATACTATCCATTTGCTGTACGGGACAATGAAATCATAAACTTTATTTGCCGCAACATATCCGATAATCGGCATTAACCCTTGAAACAGTCCCATGGTTACGGCAAGTTTGAGTGAATTTTTTCTTCTGTTTTTGACAAAAATTAACCCTTGGGAAAAAGATACTACAAGGCAATCAAGCCCGAGTGCAAAAGATAACAAACATAAATCAATTATATCCATATTTCGACCTCAAATAATCTGTTCCAAGGATATGAATATTTTACACCCGTTTCCCACCCGAGTGCGTTTTTCATAACATTTTCATAATCTTTCATTAGAGAAGTTAATTTTTCCGTGTCTGGCTCTTTTAACATTTGTCTTATATTTGCCTGATAAGCCCAATCGTCCAAAAATCTTGTAACTGTTAATTTGAGGAAGTTTTCTTTGTTGTAATTTTTTGCGGCAAAGTATTTTATTTTAGCCCCGCAAATTAAACTGCCCAGAGTGTTTGCGGTTGTATTCCATGCGCTGTAGCCGTAGAAATTTTTATCATCAATTTTGTTTTTTAAAAATTCTTTAACAAAATAATTATCTGCTCCGTTTGCAAATCGCACATCTGCAATCATATACGGTCTGTCAGGTGCGGAAAATTTCCCGTCAAACGGTTTTGTATCACGTTTCATAACGATTTCGCCCTGATTATTTTTGAAATTATTTATATATAACAAAATATCCGCATCGTCATGCTCATACACTTCGCATCCCGCAAGTTCAATTTGTCCTTTGACGGAATTTTCAACCGAAATATCTTCATAATTCGAAACCAAATCTTTAGAATTTCCCTCCAGAAATATCGGATAAATTTTCAGTTTTTTATTGATTGAACGGGATAAAAGACTTAAAGGAATTTCATCTGCTCCCGTTTTTACAAAAGCACCCGATTTTTGCAGTTTTCTTGCTTCAATTGCGTTTAGTCCGTATGGTGAACAGTCATCTTTTGAAAATACGAGAAATTCAATCAGCCTTTCTTTTTGAAGTTTTAAAAATTCAAGATTAATTTTGAAATTTCTTTCTCTCGTATTAAGGTAATCTTTTAAAATTTCTGGCGGGACATCGGTTTGCGCCTGCCCGTTTTTATCAAATTCACAGGAGTATTTAAAAATTTTTTCTCCCCAATCTGACCAGTATTCTTTTTCTTCAATGTTGTAGTTGTTATTTGAAATTCTCATTATGCTTGAACATGCGTATATTTTAGCATTTTGGCGGGTAAGAATTTCTTTCAAAATATCTACCCTTGATTTCAATTGCTCAAAACTTTCGGGGCACCTGCGTGAGGGAATCAATCCGCCATAAATGAGGGTGTCTAATGACATAATTATTGCATCCTGCGGAGGTAAATTTTTTAACCATTTGAATAATTCTTTTATATCTGCCTGTTTTGTTAAGTCGCCTAAAAATTTTCTGTCAGGCATGGAAAATTCAATATCATTGTCTATCCCTGCAATAAGCTTGGGCAGAGTATAGCAGACAGGTCTGTTATCTATCGGTAAAAATGCAATCTTCATAGTTTTTATTATAGTAAATATTTTGATTTTGGACAAATATATTTATTTCCAATATGGTTTAAAATTTTTTATTTTATCCAAGGTTTCTTCAAAACTATTTTCAAAACAAATAGCCCTGTCATCAATATATACAAACGCAGGAATTTTTACGTTTGTTATATCTTTAAAATATTTATCTATATTATTATCATATAACCATTTTGCGGACAGCTTCAAATTCCTTGTAGTGAATAAGTATAAATCTCCGATATTGCTTAAATTTTCTAAGAAATTGACTACTCCTGCTTTTATCTCGGGAATTATATCAGCATAATATTGCCCTTTATATTCATTTAATACCCCATCTAAATCTATCAATATTTTCTTTTTAAAAATTTGTGCCATTTTTCCGCCATTTTTGAACAATCATACTTGTCATTAATTTTACTCAGAAATTTTATACAGGCAAGTAGTTTACAAGAATTTTGACAAATAAGATTTGGTAGAAAAATACCATATAAAAAGCATAATAACAATATGAAAAAGGCAAATTTGAAAAAACTCGGTAAAAATATTAAATATGCTCGTAAAGCTAATAATCTTTCTCAAGAAGAACTTGCAGAAATGTTAAAATTAAGCAGAAACTATATTGGAATGATTGAAAGGGCAGAAGTTAATGCACCTGTTGCGACGCTATTTGATATTGCAAAAGCTTTGAAAGTAAATGTAAAAAGTTTTTTTGATTTTGATTAAATAACTGTGATTTTACACAAATATTTGTTTATTGTAGAATGTATTTATGAATTTAGACAGCCGGATTGACACTTTTTTAACCCCGATAGCAAATAAGGTTTCAGGGGTAATTTTTTCTCATGTAACTATCAACGGAGTTCGAGTAGAATTTTTGATAGCATTGTTAATCATTGCCGCTGTTTATTTTACATTAAGAACAAGATTTATAGGGTTCTGGGGATTTCGCCATGCTTTTGATTTGCTTACTCAAAAGTATAAGCATCAAGACATTATTAAAAGAAAGCGCAAAGGAGAAGTTTCATCTTTCCAGGCGCTTGCGGCAACGATTTCCGCATCGGCAGGCATGGGAAATATCGTAGGTTCGGCGCTTGCTGTGTCAATAGGCGGTCCGGGGGTTATATTCTGGATGATTACGGCGGGAATATTTTCTATGGCGTTGAAATTTTCAGAAGTTCTCCTTGGTATAAAATTCAGACAAATAAATAAAGACGGCACCTCATCAGGCGGTCCGATGTATTATATAATGAACGGTTTAAAAGCGGATTGGATAAGACCGTTTGCTCCATTGCTTGCAAAGACTTACGCTTTGTGCTGCGTGTTTGCAATGATTGGCGGCTGGAACCTGTTCCAGATTAATTCCATAACCACGCAGGTTTCAAACGTTACGGGATTATTTACAAATTGCAGATGGCTCTTTGGGCTTATAGTTGCTGTTATCACTTATACAATCATTATCGGCGGAATAAAATCGATAGGAAAATTCGCCTCAAAAATAACCCCTTTGATGTGCAGTTTATACGTATTAAGCGCTTTTGTAATATGTTTGATAAATATCGGAAACGTTCCGAATGCAATCGTATTAATAGTAAAAGAAGCTTTCAAACCGCAAGCACTTGTCGCAGGCGGCGTTTGGAGCTGTTTGCTGTGGGGTTTCCGCAGGGCAATGTTTGCAAACGAATCGGGTTTAGGCACGGCGCCGATTGCTTTTTCTGCCGTTAAAACAAGCAAACCCGTTGCACAGGCTTTTATTGCAATGTTGCAGCCGTTTGTTGATACCGTAATTGTCGGTGCTTCAACAGCTTTTATAATTGTCGTAACGGGTGCTTATAAAAGTTATCTCGGTGCCGGTGCGGGAATTGAACTTACTTCTGCCGCATTTGAAAGCGTATGGTCATACTTCCCGATACTTTTAACAATTATGGCAATATTTTTTGTACTGTCTACAATGCTGTCAGGTTCATATTACGGTGTAAAAAGCTGGACATTTTTATTCGGAGAATCAAAACTTAAAACCAGAACTTTTCAAATTATTTACTGCATATTTATTGTAATCGGTTCTGCCATGAATTTAAAAAGCGTTGTCGGATTGTCTGACGGGTTCACTTTGTTCCTTGCCGTTCCGAATTTGATTGCGGTATTTTTACTTTCAAATGTTGTAATGAAAGAGTTGAAAAGATACTGCAAAAAATATCAAATCGGAATATTTAAATAAGAAAAGTAGCAGGTCGACATTGTTCCTACATTTTCTTGGTGAATGTTGTTCCTCCCCGACATGGGGAGGTTAGGAGGGGTCTTAATCAGGTTGGCATTGTGCCAACATTTTCTTGGCAAAAATTGTGAGCTGTAGGTCGGCATTGCTATAAGAAAAGTTTTATAACTGTTTTTTTATTCATATATGGGCTATATGTTGAAGTATAAGTTTTTTTTTAATATAATTTATCTGTATGGAAAGATTTAGGCAAAAATAATACAGGCGGGATATATGGATATATTTTCAATATTTACACTAATGGGCGGACTGGCATTTTTCTTATATGGAATGCTTGTTATGTCATCAGGCTTGGAGCGAATAGCGGGCGGCAAAATGGAAAAATGGCTCGAACAATTGACCGCTAATCCGTATTCGGGATTTTTGGTCGGTATGATTATGACAATAGCTATTCAAAGTTCATCTGCCGTTACCGTTATGCTTGTCGGGTTTGTAAACTCGGGCATTATGAAATTATCCCAGTCTGTTGCAATTATTATCGGTTCAAACGTCGGTACAACCGTTACTTCTTGGATTTTAAGTTTATCGGGTATTCAGAGTACAAATTTCTTCTTGAGAATGTTAAAACCCGAATCATTCTCCCCGATTTTAGCTTTAATCGGGGTCATTATGATAATGACTTCAAACAGCAAGTTTTCAAAAAGAAAACCTGCCGGAACTTTTTTGGTCGGGTTTTCGATTTTGATGTTTGGTATGGGTTTGATGTCAAATTCTATGGCCCCGCTTGCCAATGATCCGAGATTTACGCATGCTCTGACATTATTTAAAAACCCGTTCTTAGGTTTGATGGTCGGGTTGATTATAACAATGATTATTCAAAGTTCGGCTGCAACGGTCGGCATGCTGCAGGCTTTGTCATTAACGGGAAGTATCTCGTATATGGTTGCGGCTCCTATTATTGCTGGTGAACATATAGGAACATGTATTACGGCGGTTTTATCAAGTATCGGAGTTAATACAAACGCCAAAAGGGTTGCGGCAATTCATGTAAGTTTTAATGTTATCGGTGCTGCAATATTTTTAACGGTTTATGAAATTTGGCTCCATACTTTTAAATTCCCGCTTTTAGAAACGGCTAATCCGTTCGGTATTGCGGTTGTTCATACTATATTCAGTATTTTAGCCGCATTTTGCCTGTTCCCGCTCAGAGGATTGCTTGTAAAGATTTCTTATTTTCTTGTTAAAGATAAAAAGAATGAAAAAGAAGTTATCCTCGATGAGAGATTGCTCCTTACACCCTCAATTGCTATTGCTCAATGCTATAAAACAACTGCCGAAATGGCAAAATTGACAAGAGAAATTCTTGTAATGTCTGTAAGACAGTTGAAACAGTATAATCCTAAAGTTACAAAAATCGTTAATAAAAACGAACTTGTAATCGATAAGTACCAGGATGTTCTGGAATCGTTCCTGCAAAAACTGTCAGGTAAAGATATGACGGAAGAAAATTCAAATAAGATTTCTCAATTGATTTTATCAATATCTGATTTTGAAAAAATTGCCGATCATTCAATCCATATTTTGCAAATAGCTGAAAGAATGCACAGAAAAGAATGGGTTCTTGCCCCTGAAACTGTTGAAGAATTGAAAAAGGTAGTTAATGCCGTAAAAGAAGTTTTTGATATTACGGTAAGAGCCTTTGTATATAACGATATTCGTACGGCTTATGAGGTTGAACCGTTTGAACAGGTAGTTGACGATATTGCTTATGTCGCTAAGAAAAACCATATTCGCAGGGTTAAGAAAGAAAAAGTTCACATAAGAAGAAATTTTGCTTATGCTGAAGTATTAAACGATTTGGAAAGAATTTCAGACCATTGTTCAAATATTTCAACAAATATGATTCAGTCAATAAATTCTTCTATTCCTCGTCATGTTTTGAAAAACAAACTCAAAGACGAAGATTTGCCGGGAATTTCTCAGCAATTAGATCAATTCAAGAAAGAGTATTCGCTTCAATTGATTGAATAAATATCAGGTCGGGATTGCTATCCCGACAACATAAATACCCTTGGGGTGCTATGCCGACAACGAAAATCAAACAGGTAAAAAGTATGACAATTGATATGACAGATAAATTTTATACGTTCGAATTTGAATATCCGATTACTATGGCAGAGCATGACTTGTATTATCGCTTGAAACCTGCCGCATTGCTAAATCTGCTGCAAGATTGCGCATCACGCCATATTGATTTGTCGCCGTTTAATAACCATGATTTGAATGCCCAAAACTTGGGTTGGTTTTTAATAAGGTACAGAATAGAATTTGACAAATACCCGCAGGAATTGTCATGCGTAAAAATAAAAACCGAGCACAGAGGTTTCTTGCGCCAAACTTCTTTCAGGGATTTTGAAGCGTATGATAACAATGGCGAAAGACTTTTAAGAGCCACAACATCATGGCTTATGGTTGATTTAAGTTCAAAATCGCTTGTAAACCTTGAACAAAAATACCCCGATATTAAAAAATTCGAAAAAAGGGGAGATGATTTGGTTTTGCGCAGATTAAAATCATGCGAGGATTTTGATAATCAGACTACTTTTCGTGTAAGGTATGACGATCTGGATATGAACGGGCATGTAAATAATATTGTTTATATGACCTGGGCGCTTGAAGCGCTTGATTTTGATTTCAGAAACTCTCATACAATAGGCGCTATTAATATTTATTACAGGCATGAGGCAAAATACGGTGAAAAGATTTTGTCATGCGTAAAGCATGATGATAAATTCAGTATGCATTTAATTAAAAATGCCGCAAATGATGAAGAAATTTGCCTTATTAAAATAGAATATAAATAATTTCTACGCTTTTACATCAAGTTTTGTATCGGCTTTTTGGGGTTGTGCAGATTGTTTAGCGGGCTGCGGGGCAGCTTTTTGGGGTTCATCTTTTGAACCGCTTATGCCTAATTTCTTCAAAACAGGGCGGATAAAAGGTCTTGAAATCAACGGCGACAATATTGATAATCCCATGATTGAACCAGCAATAGAGGTAACTTCAATCATGCCTCGAGCCATGTCCTCATTGATATCTTTTAATTCATAATTTGTGCCTGAAGCTTGGTTGATTTCGTTTAATTTTTTGATTTTGTCATCTTGAGATAATTTGCGGAATTTATTAAAATCATCTGATTTTTTGAATGCCTTAAATACCGCTTCATCTTTAAATAACTTTCTTGCAATGCCGAATGAGCCTTTTTTAAATATGGGTACAACCGCACCGAGTGATACTGCAAGGCATGTAAGCTGATATAAAAATTCCTTTGTTGCGGAATATTTTTTCGTATTGCTGTCAATATCTTTATCTATAAGGATAAATCCCGGACGTCCTACGGCTTTTAAACTTGTTTCTATGCCGACTTGAGTTGCGGTGTTTTGAGCAAGGTTATAAATTGTCGGGCTTGTTAAAATTGATGAAATCATATTTTAAGCCCTCCCCTGTTTGCAAACGTATTCATATTATATAAAGTCGTGTTGCCGAATTTAGGAACGGCATTATTATCTTTATTATAAACATTCATTTCCGGTGCTTTGGAAGTAACATCAATTTGTGCGGCGGGCTCTTTTGAGTCTTTTTTATGCTTGCCTAATGCTATATCAAGCACTCTCATAGCGCCCGAACATACGGCGGGGATAACTGCAAGCGCCGCAACGCAAACTCCCAAAAACATCATATTTGTTCTTGCGAGTTCTTTTTTTGCGGGATTATCTTTATACAATTTTGACCCGAGAACTGCTGCCCCGGTGCCGCATGCCCAATAAGTGGGAACTGCAACACACTCTGTCATAAATTCTCTCAATGCCGCATATTTTTTTTCTTCAGGTTTTGCCTTTTTATCCGTAAGAGATGATAAAGGTTTGAAAATCCCGTTTGCTGCGGCAATTGCCATCATGGCATATATAGGCTTGTTATTTTTCCCAATTGATATTAAAACTTTTTTTGCATTCTCGGCTAATTTCTGTGTACCGGACATTATATTTATTGCTTTCTATTGTTTTCTTAATCTTTATTTGCCGCATATATTATAACAGAAAAAAAATATTTTTTTGCTACCTTAAAACCGAATTATTAAATTTTGTATTTTTTACAAAACTTAAAACATGGGTTGGAAAAAACGAATAAATAGTTTATACTATAAGTGTAGTAAATAACGAATTAGGTGGTTAGTAAATAGGAAAGTTTAATTAATTCCGTCTGTTCGTAGTATTTCATGCTAATATAATATGGGGTAATATAATTTAAGGAATGTAAAAATTTTTTGATATTATGTCAAAAAAATTTTTTATAGAACTTTAAGAAAAAGTAACAACAGGTATATAATTTTGGAAAAAACTAATAAAAAGATCGTAAATAAAAAATCAGAAGCAAAGAAAAAGATTTTAGCATCCAATCCTATCGGTAATATTGTTAACAATATAGAAAAATCTTTGCCCGAAACTTCTGCGCATCCGAATAATCCCTATGCTGCGGGTGTTTCAATGCCTGTTAAAGAAACTCACACGGCGCAAAATCCCTTTGAGAAAAAACAAAATTTTAACAATATCGTAGAAACCATTAACACTTTTAATGCGGCTAAAACTAAATCACATTCTTATGTTCCTTTAACGGATGAACAAAATAAGGTTTATACAGATATCAGCCAAGATGAAGTAATGAAAAGTATTTCTGATGCTTTTCAACATCATACGAGCGTAATCAATTTGTTTTCCAGTTTGAACGATATATTTGTAAAGAAATTCAAATGGAATTTTATAGGGTTCGGGCTACTGCATGAAAAATCAAAATGTTTAAATGTAAGATTGTATTCAAAAGGCGGTAATTCTTACAGCTCAAAGGTTTTCTTATCAGATGATTCAAATCCGATTGTAAGATGTTTTAAAACAAAAACCGTAATAGACAGCGATAATATTGATTATTTGAATATTTCATATTTGAATGCCGCTGATTCTGTTATCGTACCGATGATGTCAATTGACAAATGTATCGGTGTAATGCTTGTAGGCAGAAGTATTACAAGATTAAATTTGAATATTGCAACTTTCCTTGCAAATTATATGGGCATGTTTATTCATAATATCCAGCTTCTTGAACAGACCAACAAATTTGCAAATACCGATACTTTGACATCTTTGTATACGCACAGGGGATTTCAGGAAGTTTTGGCAAAAGAACTTGCAAAGGCAAAGGAAAACAAATCGCCTTTGTCTGTTGTAATGTTCGATGTTAACAATATTACTAAAATCAACAGAGAACTCGGGCATGCCAAAGGTGATGAAATTATCAAAACGATTGCCGAGAAAGTTAAACAAAATATTAAAAATACCGATTCGGCAGGCAGATACGGCGGTGATGAAATAGCCGTTATTATGCCGAATACAAACACCAAGGATGCAAAATATATGGCAGAATATATTACATATTGCCTGTCATGCTGCTTTGTTGATGATGTCGGGCCGATAAAAGTTTCTGTAGGTATTGCGACTTATCCCGATTCTGCAAAAGATCAGGAAAAACTCTTGCTTTTAGCCGAACAGGCAATGTATATTTCTCAGGTTAAAGGCTACAAAGAGGGCATGTCTGCAATTATCAGTACCGAAGATTTCAATTTCTGGGATGATGTAGCCGTAAATTCTTTTGCGGAAATAATTGCAAAACGTCATTTTGAAAACGGTATCAATTTAGAAGATGAACTCGTTAAAAGAATTAATAACGTTGATATTTTGAACCATAACAACCTTATGGAAATGGTAACATCTCTTGCAGGTGCAATTGATGCAAAAGATCCGTATACAAAAGGTCATTCGACGTCTGTTTCAAGATATGCCGAAGCTCTTGCAAGAGCTGTAAATCTTCCCGAAGCAGAAGTTGAAAGAATTAAAATCGGTGCTGTTCTTCATGATGTAGGCAAAATCGGTATCCCCGAATCAGTTTTGAAAAAACCCGGTAAACTTGATGATGAAGAATGGAAAATTATGAAACAGCATCCTACAATCGGGGTTGAAAAGGTTCTTGCTCCAAATGAAGCGTTGAGAGAATTTATTCCGATTGTAAAATATCACCATGAACGTCTTGACGGAAAGGGCTATCCTGACGGGCTGAAAGGCGAAGAAATTCCGCTTGAGGCACGTATAGTGTCCGTTGCCGATGCATACCATGCTTTGGTAAGCGACAGACCGTACAGAAAAGGTATGCCGATAGAAAAAGCATGCGCAATTTTGCAAGAAGGCGCAGGTACTCAATGGGATTCTGATTTGGTTCGTGCCTTTATAACAATTGCTCCGTCTTTAACAACAAGCGTTTAGTAAAAATCGGAGATAACGGTATATCGTCATTCTGCGGCTGGAAGCCGAAGAATCGCCTATTAGACAAATTAAAGCGGTGCGCTGTCCAAGCGCACCCTGCTTATGAACCTGTAAACTTATATCTTGCTGAGTTCTGATTTGAAAGCTGCAACGGTGTTTTCTAATGAATCTTTATCAAAAATGTTATAAGTTGTTACTTGAGGGTTAATTTTTCTGTTCAAACCTGCAAGAACTTTTCCGGGTCCGATTTCAACAAAGGTATCGACGCCGTTTTGAATCATATTTTCTATTGTTTGAGTCCAATGAACCGAAGAACAGATTTGTCTTGGCATTTTTTCTCTAAAATCTTCGCTTGAAATGGTTGCCGATGCATCAACATTGGTTACAACAGGGATTGATGCACTTGATATGTCCAAATCAGAAACAAATGAAGCAAATTCTTTGCTTGCGTTTTCTAAGAATTTTGAATGGAATGCGCCTGAAACTGCAAGAGGAACAACACGTCTTGCACCTGCTTCAAGTAACAATTCGCCTGCTTTTTTTACCGCATTTTCATCTCCTGTTAAAACAACCTGAACGGGAGAATTGTAGTTTGCAATATCAACATATCCGATTTTTGATGCTTCTTTAAGTGCACCCTCAATTTTGCCTGCAGGTGCATTTAAAATAGCTGCCATTGAACCGCCTTTTACTTCGCCCATTAAATCGGCTCTTTTTTGGATTGCTTTCAATGTTGTTTCCAAATCCATTACTCCCGCACAGTACATTGCGCAATATTCGCCCAAACTGTGCCCTGCGCAGAAGTTGGGTGAAATCTTCAATTGTGATTTGAAAGCTTCAAGAGCCGCAATTGACATGGTAACAATTGACGGCTGAGTGTTTACGGTTTGCTTTAAATCTTCTTCGGGACCGTTAAAGCATAAATCTGTTATGCTTTTCCCCAAAACTTTGTCTGCGGTATCAAAAACGTTTTTTGCAGCATCATAATTTTCATATAAATCTTTTCCCATACCTACAGACTGTGCGCCCTGTCCGGGGAAGATAAAAGCAATCCTTTTCACCATATTCTTATTCCTCATATTTATTGTAATTAAACATTATACCATACTGTATGTGTCGATTATATTATAAAAATCCCTCTTATACAACCTTGTAAAATTTTTGGCTCTATATGGTTAAAAACTTAGCCTTTAAGCCATTCAAGCATGGGGCGGATTTCGCCGTAATCAAGGTTATATTTTTGTGCAAGTTCGCTTGATAAAACCCTGTCTATTCTTAAATTTATTTTGGGTACATCAGGAATATTTAATATACTTGTTTTCGGGTCGAAATATTGAGCATAATTCAATCCGTCATGCACGCAATCGGGCAGTCTGACGTATCCGTTTTTATCGTCATAATAACAAACTCCGAATGTTCGGCAGATTATTCCCCGATATTTGTATACGCAACATTCATTGTTGATTAAAAACGGGCAGGGGTGTTCAAATCTTTCATTCTTATCTTTGTGTTTTTTCTGCCATTCTTTTTTGTCAAACATAAGCGAACGGATATTTTGCTGGACAAGAATTTTTGTGTTTTCATTCAGTTTGATAAACCCTTGCGTGATATATGCAAATTCCAGCTGCGAAAACGGATAATCACCTTTTTTGCAGCAATTATAGCAGCCTTTTTGGCATTTTATGTATTTTTTTTGTGAGTCAAATATAAGTTTTAAAATATTGTCAAAATCTTTCAAAAATTCTTCATAATTTTCAAACATCTGCTAAAATCCTTTAATCATTACGTATCTTCTGCCTTGTTTAACTTTTTTACAGTTTAGTTGTTTTTCTATTTTTTCATAATCTTTCTTTTTGAGGATTACATAATTTTTCTTTTTGTTTAAATCCTTTTGAACATTTTTAACGCTTTCGTTTTTGTTGTTGTAATCAACGGGTTCATCGTTATAAAAAAGCAATGAATATTTTCTGTTCAAGCCTTTTGTGCTGATTGTGTAATTATTTTTCTGCGCATATTGTGCAAATTCAATAAGTTCGTTTTGCCCGAATTTATAATCAAGTTCGTAAAATTTTTCTGTCCCGAAGGCTGACACTACAATCATCAGTAATACATAGTAGCAAAAAACGCCTTTATAAAATTTCTTTTTAACAAATATCAGCGAACAAACTCCGAAAATAAACAGTACAACACTTAAAAAAGTTTTCAAATCAGTAATATAGCAGTTGATTGTTTTTGGTAAAAACAGCGGAGTAAATATTGCCAAAATACTTGCTGAAATTGCAAAAATTCCGACTGCAACAACTGAAATATTTATGGCTTTTGTGTGTTGTTTTTGTTCTGAATAATCTTTCCAGACAAGCCCCATAATAATTGCAAGCGGGTAGTATACGGAAAGAATATATGTCGGAAGTTTGGTCGAAGATATTGAGAAAAATAACATTATCCAAAAAACACAAATCCATGACATATATATTAATTTATGAGTATTATCAAGGGTATCAAAATGCAGGTATTTTTCGTAGTATTTATTTTTTACCTGATTTTTTATTCTTTCGATGCCCGTTGTAATGGCCGAAAATATCCACGGAATAAATCCCCACGAAAGTATTAAAAAGTAATAATAGAACGGCTGTTTTCTTCCGATTTCATGAGAATTTAAAAATCTTTCGATATGATGTTTAATTATATATTCTCTAAAAAATAGAGGATTGTGTATTTTGAACATATATATATGCCATGGCAAAACAATCAGGCAAAACAATACGATGCCGACAAAGAAGTATTTTGGTTTAAAAATTTCTTTAAATTTTTTGGTAAATATTGAGATAAAAAATACGCATCCGACAGGTATTGCTATCCCCGGAATGCCTTTTGCCATAACTGCAAGTCCCGTAAAAATATAAAATAACCACCGGTAGTATTTTTTATGATTTTCTTTACAGAAAAATATCGCAAAATAGCAGCACAATGCAAGTCCGACATAGAAAGTTAAAACTATATCAAGAATTGCATATTTTGCAAGAATAATAAATTGCAAAGAAGTTGCAAGAATTAACGAGGTGTATATCCCGAATCTTCTGTTAACCCAATGCTTTGAGGTAAAATATACGACAAATGAAAATACAAACCCCAATAATGCGACGGGAAATCTTGCGCTAAATTCATTAATTACTCCGCCGAACAGTTTGAATGATAAACATTCCTGCCAGAAATATAACGGCGGTTTTTCAAAGAAATAATGACCGTTTAAATACAATGTCATAAAATCTTTTGATCGAAACATATCACGGGACATTGCGACATATCGTGTTTCATCAACGTCCATTAAAGGATATGCTCCGATATTATAGAAAAATATAAAATAAAAAACCAAAGCAAGCAACAAAATTGTACATATTTCAATATGTTTGCATACAAATGAAAAAATTATATTTTTGATTTTCGATAGTTTTTCCATTCAAAGCTCTCTTGCCTGTTAATTATACCATGGAATAAATAACAGGCAACGGCATATTTTGTTTGAAAATCCTACAATAGTATTAGGAATTTTGCTTCAAACTGTATAAAAAGTCGATTTATTTAATAAGTAATTCTGTAATAATAAGAATGTCTTTACTATGTTTAGCGGGGAAATTAACAAAATGAACATCAACGAAGAATGTCTTTTAGGATACCTGAAACAGCCTGATGATTTGGCTTACAATACCGAAATATTGAAACTTCACAATAAAATCCTTGAAGAAAAGTTTATATTAAAAAACATTGTTGCTAATTTCTCAAGGTTAAATTATACTGAAATTGTGAATTAACAAGGTTTTTTATGCTCAAGAAATTTTTATATGCATTTTGGATACTGATTTTATTAATATGTGTCTTTTTCGGATTGAGAAATAACAGTTATGAAACTTTTATTCAATCAATGGAAAACAGAACTTTTGACATAAGGCAGAATATTCAGGTAAATTCGGGAGTAAGGAAACATAACAAAGACATTGTCATTGTTGCGATTGATGATGCAAGCTATGAATATATTCTTGATAATTACGGCGAATGGCCTTTGCCCAGAGATAAATATGCCCAAATGGTCAATTATGTCGAAAAACAGCACCCCGAAAATATCGCTTTTGATTTGATGTTTGTAAAATCAATGAAAAGCGGGGATATGGCAGATAATACATTAATAAATATATTTAAAAAATATAATAATGTTTATACCGCAATGAATTTAGACGATCAGCCTAAAGATTTGAGGATTCCGCCGCAATTGCCCGACAAATTGACCGTAAAACCTTATCCGAACGCATCTGATGCTATGGAATACACAAATTGCAGGGTGATTTTGCAGGGTATTTTGAACGCTACTTCAAATATCGGCATGATAAATGTTTCAAGATCTGAAGATGGTGTCTTGCGCAGAATGCCTCTGTATTTAAAATATGACGGGAAATATTATCCTCAGCTGGGGTATTTGATTTCTTCAAAAACGGGTAAATTGAAGAACTTTACACCCGACAAAGACGGCAGCGTAATATTAAACTGGTACGGTGGTGCGGGAACTTTTGAAAATATTCCTATGTATAAGCTTCTTAAAGCAGCTGAAGGGAAAGGAAAATTAAATTATAACTTCAAAAATAAAACAGTTTACTTTGGTGCAACGGCGGCAAGTTTGTTTGATATAAAAACCGTTCCCGTAGATAAGGTATACCCGGGGGTTGAAGTTCAGGCGACTTATGTAAACAATTTGACAGACGGAAGTTTAATCAAAAAAACAAGTCCTGTTGTTAATATAATTCTCGGGATAATTCTTGCGGTTTTGACGGCAATTTTTGTTTTGAAAATAGAATCAATACTTGTAGCACTCGGGCTTTCTGTTACGGTTTATTTCTTATACACCATTATGACTTACTATTTAATGGTTTATAAAAACTTGTGGGTAGAAATTGTTCCGCCTTTGAATATTGCTATTTTGACATTCATCGCTGCAGTTGTAATCAGATATTTAATCAAATCGAGAGATTTTGACAAACAGTATAAACTTGCAACAACAGACGGGCTTACGGATTTGTATAACCACAGATATTTTCAGGAACAAATGCTCAGATATTGCAACCATGCAAAAAGATATAATACCATCTTTTCTTTGATTATTCTTGATATCGATTTCTTCAAAAAATTCAATGACAATTACGGACACCAATCGGGAGATGTCGTATTAAGACAGGTTGCCTATACTCTTAAGAAAAATGTTCGTGCAACAGATATAGTTTGCAGATACGGCGGAGAAGAAATGAGTATAATTCTTCCCAATGCAAAGAAAGAAGAAGCCGTATCGATTGCGCAAAAGCTTTGTGATATGGTTGCTGCCAAAATGTTCAAATTGAGCAACAACAGAGAAAGCCATGTTACCATTAGCCTTGGGGTTTCAACATACGGCGAAACCGACGGAACAGAGCCCTCCAAAATCATTGAATCGGCTGATAAAAGATTGTATAATGCAAAAGAGCACGGAAGAAACAGAGTAAATTAATAAAGTTATAATGAATACAGATTTTATAGAAAAACAAATAAATACAAAAGATGAACCAAAAGACAGCCCGTATAATCCGTATTTAATCGGCAATAATGAAAAACAGACAGGTCAAATCTGTGATTTTTTGCAGGATGATAAAAAATTGCTGCTTGTTAACGGTTTTTGCGGAACGGGGAAAACCGAGCTTTTGAATTATATTTCTCAGAATTTGAATGAAAATGTTTTGTACATAAAATACACCTGCTTTGAAACAACCATACTTGATGACATGCTATTGTCCTTTTTTGAATCGTTCAGAAATTACGCTCTTAAAGGTACAATTTCTATGCCGAGGATTCGTGTAGAAAATTTCGTTCAAAAAATAAATGCATATTTTAATTACGTAAAAAATCCGATTGTTGTTTCTCTTGATTCTTTTCAGGCAATTTTAAAAGAAAATAAGAAAGATATTTTGAATTTTCTAAATCACATAAGCAAACTCCCGAATGTAAAAATAATTATTACGTCAAGAGTTTTTGACTACAGCGAGTTTGAAAATATTGATTATGACAGGGTTTCAATTCTTGCATTTTCAAAAGATTATTTTGAAAAATATTTAAAAAGTTACGACATAAAAAATTTCGGACCTTTATCAAACGAATTGTATAAACAAACAAGGGGTTATTACAATTATATAAAGCTTTCTGTCAATGCAATGATTTTGCGCAAATACAATTTGTCAAAATTTTTGGAGGCTTTTTCAAAAAGTGTAATGCCGTTTTCGGAATTTATCATAAAAGAAACTCTGCTTATGATAGATCCTGTCAGCCTGCATTTATTCAGGCTGCTTGCAGTTATGCGTATACCTATTCATGTAAATTTGCTCAAATCAATAAATATGTTTGACAAAGAAAGAATAAACTTTTTTATAAAATATTCGCTGCTTGAAGTTGATGGCGAAAGTGTATATTTAAAAGATTATTACAGAGAAATTATCGAACAGCAAATTCAAAATAACGTAATTATAAAATTGCATAAAGCATGCGTTGATTTGTACGAAACTCAACTTCCTTTAAAACCTATGGAAAGGGATTTGAGATTATCCCGCCAGACTATGCGCAACGAAATTGATTATCATTCGTTATTTATCCCTAAAAAGCCCAGAATAGTTACTCCACCCGTACCTGCAGCAGATATTGCCGAAGAAAAAGAAGCGGAAGAAATTGCAATCGAGCACGAAGAAACGCCCAAACAGCAGGCAAACGAAAAAGAGCAAAAGGAAGCAAAAGAGGAATCCAAAGAAGATAAACTCAAAAAAATAAATTTTGTTTTTGAAGATGAGGCGATTTTAGATAACATTGCGGATTCAATAAACAATTTTGTAAAAGAAACCGTCGAAAATAAAGAAGTTGCACTCGGTTCGATAAAGATGAATTTAATTGATATTATGAATACTGCTAAAAAGGAAGAAGCAAATTACAATTATAAACATGCGATTTTGCTTTATCAAAGCGCATTAACAAAGAAAAATGACGAAAACTTTGACAAATTCCTGCCCGTAATTTATCGGAAGTTGGCAAATGTTTACAAACATTTATCAGATTGGCACCATGCTCTTGAATATCTTACAAAATTGCAGGATTACTATTTGAACGTTTCAAACGAAGAAAAAGTTTGGGAAGTTCAATTGGATATTGCAAACGTTTATTATGAAACTTATAAACAGGATAATGCAAAATATATTCTTGATAAACTTGAAAATGAACCCCGCCTGCCTCAAGAATTGAGAATAAGGGCAAATATTTTGCTTGCAAAACTTCCGTCTGATTCTAAAAAAGCGTTTGAATATTATAAAAACTCCCTGTCTTTAGTTTCTGCCCAAACAGATAAAGCCGTACTGGCAGAATTGTATTACAGATTGGGTGAAAGCTACAACGAGCAGGACGATATTAAACAAGCATTAATAAATTATCAAAAATGTGCCCGAATTACGAAAGACAACAATTATCTTTCCAGAGCATTTGCAAATCTCGGCGAACTGTATGATGAACTCGGTAAAACCGATTTGGCGGTAAAATGTTATGAAAAGAGTATTTCGCTTGATAAAACCGATAAAAATTATAACGGACTTTATTCAAGCTCAAGACATTTGTCTGAAATCTATTCATCGAGAGATTCCGCCAAATCTTTAGAATATCTTTTGAAATCCGGTGAATATGCAAAAGAATTAAATGAAGCTTTTTATATGGCTGATATTGATTCTGAAATTGCAAATTATTATCTGCTGAGAAAAGATTATGAAAATGCATACAAATATCTTCATCAGGCGCTTGAAGTTGCAAGAACATCTCTGTCGCAGGATAATGCTCAAAAATTCGTTCAAAAAGTTCAGTATTTACAGAAATTTATTCCACAGGATAAAATCGGTCAGTATAGAGTGAAATATGGTCAATAAAGATTTATTTACAAAATATTCGCAAATATTTATAGAAGAAAATCATAAAGTCAATTTGATATCAAAAAATGACGAGAAATTTTTATGGGAAAAGCATATTTGTGATTCACTTGCATTGGAAAAATTTTTTTCTAAATACGGAGCCCCCGAAACTTTGCTTGATATCGGTACAGGCGGAGGATTTCCCGCAGTTCCTCTTGCGATAATGTATCCGCAGATTAAAATTTGTGCGCTTGACAGTATCTCAAAAAAAATCCGTGCCGTCCAAACTTTTAAAGATAAACTCGGACTAAAAAATTTGACCCCTGTTTGCATGCGTGTTGAAAATCTTGATCAAACGTTTAACGTTGTAACTTCCCGTGCTGTTGCGGCTTTAAAAAAAATTTGCGCATACGCCATGCCAAAAACAAAAAGGGACGGTTATTTTGTTGCATATAAATCAGTCAGGGTGCATGACGAAATTAAAGATGCCCAAGATGTTTTAAAAAAATACAATTCAAAAATCATTGACATAATCGAATACGATTTGCCCTTAGAAGAAAACTTCAAAAGAAATCTTGTCGTAATCAAAAAACAATAATTATTTAGCTATAAATATTGCAAGTTATGTCTTTGCATACTCGCAAATTATTGAATTTATGTAAAAGTTCCTCCACGACATGGGGAGGTTAGGAGGGTCTTAAATTTTTAAAAAGTTTTACAAAAGTTTTCTTATACAATATTTTTACTATTATTTATCTCCGAAAAATGTTACGCCTTTTTCTTTAAACCGATTTTTTCTGACTGTCTGATAGTGAGAATTAATATATTCATAGCGGGGGCAGTTTTTGTCATGGTCATTAATTATTCCTGCTGCCTGCAAATGAGAATAAACCGTGATTGCCCCCATGTATTTTAGCCCTCGTTTTTTCAAATCTTTGCTTATCATTTCTGACAGCCCGTTGCTTACGGGGATATAACCGAGTTCGTGCTTGTTATAAAGAATTGTTTTGTTATCCGAATACCCCCATAAATAATTGCAAAAACTCCCGAATTGTTCCCTTATTTTTTGGAAACATTGCGCATTATTTATAATCGCTTCAATTTTTCGGCGGGATTTAATCATTCCGTCGGTTGCTAAAATTCGTTTGATATCATTTTCGTCATATTTTGCAATTAAATCAAACTCAAAATTATCAAAGCATGCCCTGAAAATTTCTCTTTTTTTAATCATCAAACTCCAGCTCAATCCGCATTGCATGACTTCCATCATCAAATATTCAAATTGAGTTCTGTCATCATGAACCGGAATGCCCCATTCCCTGTCATGATAAATTTGATTTAAATCCGAGCTGCCGCCCCAGTTGCAATAAGCCATAATCTTTACTAGGTATTTGATTTTCTTTCAAAGTTTTTACGGATTTTATTTTTTGCATTGTCAAGATTTTTAATCTTTTTTCCAGCCTGCTGAATTTGTTTTTTCATGGCTGTTCTTTCGGCTTTTGTTGATTGATATCTTGCATCAATTTCAGCATATTTTGCTTTGTAGTTTAACAGATTGTTTCTTACTTCGACCTGTGCATTATCTATTTGCAAAATAGCATCCTGCATTTTTGCTCCGCCCGTAACCTGAGCGGGATCAAGCATGTCCGTTCCTTTAGCCTGAACGCCCGAAACTGTTTTTGATGTAGTTGTTGCGGGAGCTTTAACGGCATTTGAATCGTCAAAATTCAACGGGGTGAATGATGTATCTGCCATTGCACAACCTGCGCTCAAAACGGTAAAGCATAATACAGTCGCTAATGTTTTTGTATAATTCATTGATAAAATCCTCCATCTGTAATCGCTAAAAATCAACAATATATTAACCTATTTTTTACAATTGAAAAAGAAATTTACAATATTTAATAATGATAAGAAAAGTTAATTTAAGTGTATAGGTAACAATATTTTAAATATTTACCCGAAATCTATCAATCAAATGATTTATTTTTGAGAAAATTTATTGCATACTCTCAAAATTTATAGTATATTAATTGAAAGGCAATTTAAGGAAAGCATGGGTGGAAGTCCCTCACTGGTCCGCAACCGTAATAGCCGGAATGCTTGAATTGTCAGGGAGTAGAACCTCGAGACAGGAATTTGGGAATAGGTATAGTTTTTTGTAAAAAGAAATGAACCCGTTTCTGCCTTTTTAATAAGAAAAAGGAGATAGTCATGCAAAATTTAAATCAGGGGAAAGTTGTAGATATTAAAGTAGTATCTAATGAAGATAAGAGCTTAGCTACAAAGCCGTCATCTTTGAATGCGATTAATCCGATGAGCAAAATCGTCAACATTAATCCTAAAGCTTCATTGAAAGATGTAAAAGTTATCAAAAAAGACGGTACGATTGAGCCTTATGATGTTCAAAAAGTAATTAAAGCGGTTAAAAAATCTGCTGCAAGAATGCTTGTAGATTTTAGTGATAAAGAACTTGAAACTCTTTGTGATTATGTTAACCAAAGAGTTTTGGAAACAGGCAAGAAAGAAATTGAAATTTTCAAAATGCATTGCATAGTTGAAAATGCTCTTGAAAATATCAATCCTCAAGTTGCAAAAAGCTACAGAAATTACAGAGATTATAAAATCGATTTTGTAAAAATGCTTGATAAAGTTTATCAAGAATCTCAAAGAATTATGTACATCGGTGATAAAGAAAATTCAAACTCCGATTCTGCATTAGTTTCAACAAAGCGTTCTTTGATTTTCAACGAATTAAACAGAGAACTTTACAAGAAATTCTTCTTGACTGTTCCCGAATTGCAGGCTATCAGAGATGGTTACATCTACATTCACGATATGAACGCAAGACGTGATACAATGAACTGCTGCTTGTTTGATGTAGGCAACGTATTAAAAGGCGGCTTTGAAATGGGCAACCTTTGGTATAACGAACCTAAATCATTGGAAGTTGCATTTGACGTTATCGGTGATATCGTAATGTCAGCAGCAAGCCAACAGTATGGCGGATTTACGGTTCCCGAAGTTGATAAGATTTTGGCTCCTTATGCTCAAAAAACTTATGACAGACAGTATAACAAATACGTAAGCATGGGTGTTGATAAAGAAACCGCCGATAAAATTGCGGTTAAAGATGTTGAAAAAGATTTCCACGATGGTTTCCAAGGTTGGGAATACAAATTCAACTCTGTTGCATCAAGCCGCGGTGATTATCCGTTTATCACAGTTACAATGGGCTTAGGAACAAGCAAATTCGAAAAAATGGCATCAAGAATGGTTCTTGAAGTCAGAAAGAACGGACAGGGTAAAAAAGACAACAAAAAACCCGTCTTGTTCCCTAAAATTGTATTCTTATATGATAAAAATCTTCACGGAGAAGGCGGAGAACTTCATGACTTGTTTGATGCAGGTGTTGAATGTTCTAAGAAAACAATGTATCCCGATTGGTTGTCATTATCAGGCGACGGATATATTGCAAGTATGTATAAGAAATACAAAAAAGTTGTTTCACCTATGGGCTGCAGAGCTTTCTTATCACCTTGGTTTGAAAGAGGCGGCATGAAACCTGCCGATAAAGATGATAAACCTGTATTTGTAGGAAGATTTAATATCGGTGCCATAAGCTTGCACTTGCCTATGATTTATGCAAAAGCTAAACAAGAAGACAAAGATTTTTATGAAGTTCTTGATTATTATCTTGAAATGATTAGAAATCTTCACAAGCGTACTTATGACTATTTGGGTGAAATGAGAGCATCAATCAACCCGTTAGGGTTCTGCGAGGGCGGTTTCTACGGCGGTCATTTAGGATTCCATGACAAGATTAAACCTGTTTTGAAATCTTCAACCGCATCATTTGGTATCACCGCATTGAACGAATTACAAGAAATCTACAACCACAAATCACTTGTTGAAGACGGTCAATTCGCACTTGATGTTATGAAATATATCAACAAAAAAGTCAACGAATTTAAAGAAGAAGACGGTTTGTTATACGCTATTTATGGAACACCTGCTGAAAACCTTTGCGGTTTGCAGGTTAAACAATTCCGTAAAAAATACGGTGTAGTTGATAAGGTTTCAGACAGAGGCTATGTTTCTAACAGTTTCCATTGCCACGTAACTGAAAAAATCGGGCCTGTAGAAAAACAAGATTTGGAGGGTCGTTTCTGGGAACTTTTAAACGGCGGAAAAATCCAGTACGTTAAATACCCGATTTCATACAACACAAAAGCGATTGAAACATTGATTGAAAGAGCAATGGACAAAGGGTTCTATGAAGGTGTTAACTTATCGCTTTCATACTGCGATGATTGCGGACATCAAGAATTGAACATGGACGTTTGTCCTGTATGCGGTAGCAAGAACCTTACAAAAATCGAAAGAATGAACGGTTACCTGTCTTATTCCAGAGTTAAAGGCGACACTCGTTTGAATGAAGCTAAAATGGAAGAAATCAAAGACAGAGTAAGCATGTAGGGTTTAAAGTCGACAGGTCGTTAAGATTTTAAGTCTTTAAGTTCTTTACAAATTTTATAAACCTAAAATGTGCGAAGCACCATAATGCACTTATCGTCTTATCGTCTTAGAGACTTAACGACTTTAAAATAATTAATTTGCGAGATTAATAATGAATTATCATGATATTACAAAACAGGATATGTTAAACGGCGACGGATTAAGGGTTGTGCTCTGGGTTTCAGGGTGCAATCACCATTGCAAAAACTGCCAGAACCCTATCACTTGGGATAAAAACGGCGGACTTCCTTTTGATGAGGCTGCCGAAAAAGAACTTTTTGAGGCTCTTGATAAACCATTTATTGACGGTATAACTTTTTCAGGCGGCGATCCGTTGTTCCCGGATAACAGAAGTGAAGTTTTCAGATTGATTAAAAAAATCCGTAAATTATTGCCTGATAAAACTATTTGGCTTTATACAGGCTATACTTGGGAACAAATTAAAGATTTAGAAGACATTAAAGACATTGATGTAATTTGCGAAGGCGAATTTGTTGAAAAATTGAAAGATAATAACAAACATTGGGTCGGCAGCACAAATCAAAGAGTAATCAATGTACCTGAAACCCTGAAAACAGGCAAAGTTGTTTTACATGAATAATTTTTATCAATTCAATTGATAAAATGTTTTTGCTTGTATAATTAAAAGTTAAATAATTCTTTAATATGGATGTCAAGCGCATTGGCAATTTTAATTAATGATTTTAGCCCCGGTTTATTTATGCTTACTTCAATTTTACCGATATAGTCCAAACTCAATCCTGATTTTTCAGCCAGTTTCTCTTGAGTAAGATTTTTTTTCTCTCTTATATATTTAATTCTTTTCCCTATTGATTTATAAATTAAATCTTCATCCATTTGATTATTTTACTGGAAGTAGTAACATAATTTTACTGGTAAGTGCCCAGTAGATAGAGGTATAATATGTACAAAAAGACTGTGCTTATTGATTTGGATGGTGTATTAAATAATTATAATGGGAACTTCAATGAAACTTATTTCCCTCCTATGAAAACAGGGGCAGATAAATTTTTGGAGAATCTTTCGAAAAATTATGCGATTGTAATTTTTACAGCAAGAAATCTTTTATGTACTTCAAAATGGCTTATTGATAATAAACTTGATAAATATGTTCGAAATGTTACCAATGTAAAAGAACCGAGTTACTTGATAATTGATGACAGAGCTATTAATTTTAACGGCAATTATTCGGATTTAACAAATGAAATAAGGGATTTTAAAGTATGGTATAAAAATAATTAAAATTTTTTAACATATTGTATTAAACAGGGTTGAAAAGTCTGAAAAATAGTTTATAATATTAATAGCAGTTTTCATACTGTTATTTTTGTTCATTTTAGAATGGAAAGGGCCGACGAGGCCCTTTCCATTTTTATGTTATTATTTTTTATGTAAATTGATAGGAGGTTATTATGAGTTTTTTAGATTTCGCAAAAGAAAGATTTTCTTGCAGAAAGTTTAGTGATAAACCTGTTGAAAGTGAAAAAGTTGATAAAATAATTGAGGCATGCCTTGCAGCGCCTACGGCCGTAAATTTTCAACCGTTCAAGATTTTTATTTTTAATAGTGAAAAATCGATAGAAAAAGTTGCAAAAGCTACTCCGTACACATTTGGAGCAAAATTGATTTTTGCAGTCGGGGCTGATTCTAAAAATTCTTTTGTCAGAAAATTTGATAACAAAAACGGTGCCGAAATTGATGCAGCAATTGTCGGAACACATTTGATGCTTGAAGTTCATGATCTCGGTTTGGGAACAACATGGGTCGGATATTTCAACCCGAATGTTTTGAAAGAAGAATTTCCGCAATTAAAAGATTATGACATTGTCGGATTGTATCCTGTCGGGTACCCCGCAGATGATGCGGCTCCGTCGCCTATGCATTCAAAATCCAAAACAAAAGAAGAATTGGTACAGGTTTTATAATACTAACGAAAAGGCGGGTTTTATCCCGCTTTTTTATTGCGATTTACAAATTTTTCTATTTTATCCGACATAAATGTAGAAAACATCGGAAGTATTCCGTAATATACCACGGCGCAAATTATTGTCGGGCGGAGAATGTTCATTCCTTGAATATATTTTGGAAGTTTGGGGTTATTTTTGTTTAATTCTTTGAATTTTTCAAGTGATTCGGTTGTGTGTTTTTTAATGAGATCGTCAAAAGTATACATTGCGCCTATTGAGATTGCGGTTGAAATTATGTTATTGTAATTTAAAACTTTTTTGCAATTTTCTTTTATGCTGTCAGATTTGTTGGTTTGAGCAACTGCGGCAGATGTAAGCATAACGTCTGTCAGGGCGGTTACGTGTTTATAAATATCTTCATCTTCCATTTCGTATTTCTTTGCAAAATTTTGAACTTTTTTATTGTTAATAATTTTACCTATGCTTTTTGAAAGTTTATCGCCGAGCCTGCCCGTAAACGGTACGGATAATTCACTTTCTTTTTTAGGTTCCGGCGGTTTTTCTTTTAAAAACGGATTGGGGATATTTTTATACGGATATTTTTCGGCTGCTTTTTTTATTTCATCAAACGGATTGAATTTAAAAACTTTAGCCATAACAATAGGGATTAAAGCTACCGTAATTACGGATTTGGGGATAGCTGTCAGAACTCCTGTGCTTAACTTAATAATCTGGGTAATAAATTTGTAGCCCCGAGAATTTGGGTTGAAATTTTTCAGGGTGGATGCTTGAAGATATTTGGCGGAATTTTTGTCAATTCTGTTTACGGCGTTTTCAATCGGGAGCGCAACAGCTTCAACCAGTCCGAATTTTACAAGTCCCGAGCAGATGGAATTTGCCATAAGGTAGAGCTTATTTTCTTTTCCAACATCAGGCGTATTGTAGATTGAAAAAGTCCTTACCCCGAGCGCCATGGCAAGCGATGCGGCAGCGCCGAAAGATGTCCCGTGGTCTGAAATTTTTTCTAATCCCTTTAAAAAAGTTTTATTGGTTAATATTTTATTTGTAATACCGTTTATGCGCATATATAGTGGTTAAAACTCCCATCTTTGTTTATTAAGATGAGAGAGTTTTTTCTAAAGTTGAACTTTTATAATTATATAATAAGCAAAAGTTCATGGTAGAATAAAAATATGAAAATAACAGATTTTGCTAAGGGAGAATTAAAAGGCTGGGGAAAGTATGAGAGAATTATTTTTCCTGCCGAAATTTTATTAATAGTTTTGATATCCGTTTATATGAGGGATAAAACGGTTGCCGTGATTTCTGCAATATGCGGAATTTGTGCAACAATAACGGCAGGTAAAGGCAAAATTTCCTGCTACGGGTTTGGAATGATTTCAAATATCTGTTATTCGATAATATCTTTTCAAAATCAATTCTGGGGCAATTTATGCTTGAATATGCTCTATTATTTCCCTATGCAGTTTGTCGGAATTGCAAAATGGAAAAAACACATGAAAAAAGAAACGCAAGAAATTTATAAAACGAAATTATCCCTAAAAGAACGCCTGTTATATTCATTTGGATCGGTTGTGCTTATTACGGCATTGTATTTTGTTTTGAAACATTACGGCGATTCAAATTCTTTAATTGATTCTGTTACTACTGTTTTGTCAGTCGTGGCGTTTATTTTAACGATAAAAAGATGTATCGAACAATGGTATTTGTGGACGATTATTAACGGATTGAGTATAATAATGTGGATAGGAGCATATATGCATGGCTCACATTGCTTTGCAACTATTTTGATGTGGTCGACGTATTTTGTTCTGGGCTTGTATTTTTGGTATAACTGGAATAGGGAAATAAAAAATGAACAAACTGCTTAAAATATCATTTATCTTGCTCGCATTCGGGGCTTTTTCAATACCTTGCAGCTATGCTGACAACGCAGACGATTACGGTATAATTGTACCGCCCGAGCAGGAGGAAGAACCCGTGCAATTGCAAATGCAGGACGAAGATAGCGAACAGACTGTTTCTCAAGATGACGGTGCGATTGAACTTGATATGTCAAAAGTCAAAACCAAAAAAGTTTCAAATAAAGTCAGTAAAGAAAATTTGAATAGCGAAACGAGCTATTCTTCAGATAATGTACAACAGCAGAATATGAATTTGTACGATACCGATCGTGCTTATCAAAAGAAAACCACATCTTATAAAAGAGAAAAGAAATTCAAAAAAGGTAATGTCGGCGCAAAGTATGATACTACATTTACACCTGATAGCGCAACGCAGACAAGAACTTTGTATTCAAATTACAATTTGAACAGCAAAACATCAGTTAATGCATCATATAGCAATGATTCGCTTGCAGCCCCGTCGCAGCAAATGAAAGGCACGATTTCGGTTGCTCCCGAATACAGAATTAATAAAAAATTATCCGTTCAGAATAAGTTTTCCAAGAATTTAAACAGCGGTTCGACCAAAGAGGAAGTTTCTGTTAAGATAAACCCTTTTAAAGATGCTGACAGAATGGACTTTAGCGCAGGCGCAGGGCAGGTTCAGTACACCAACGGCGCACCTTCAAGCTCACAAATCAACTTTGGCACAAATATCAAGTTTTAGATTTAAGAACATTAATAAAAGTAGGGTATGCCCATATTTTCTTATCTGGTGTAATTCGGCATTGTGCCCACATTCTCTAGGAGAACATAGTGAGCATTAGAGAATGGAAATACCCTTGGGGTGCTATGCCGATATTTAACAAATGAATGATTTATCCGCTGATAGACTTACCCATACGCAAAAACCTGTTGTCCATATTTATTTTGTTTATGTTATTATATTCTTGCTTACGAACAAGATTAAGAGGGAAGTTGAAATGACAGAAAATCATCAAAAATCAAAAGAAATCGGAGCATCGGAAGGCAGAATCCGTGAAGTCAGGATTGAAAAAGCAAACGCTTTAAGAGAAAGAGGGATCAATCCTTATCCGTATAAATTTGATAAAAATATATCTGCACAGGGTTTGCAGGACAAATACAAAGATTTGGCAGCAGGGGAAGAAACTCAAGACAGCTACAAAGTTGCGGGACGTGTAATGGCGGTTCGTAATTCGGGTATGTTTATTGACCTTGTTGATCCGTCTGGGAAAATCCAAATTTTTTCACACAAAGAAAATTTATCACCTGAAGATATGAAAACATTAAAGGCTGTTGATATAGGTGATATCGTCGGGTTTGAGGGAACCGTTCGCAGAACTCCCAGAGGTGAACTTACCATAAAATCAACATCAATTACGATGTTATCTAAATCGCTTTTGCCTTTGCCCGAAAAATTTCACGGCTTGACTGATGTTGAAACAAAATATCGTCAAAGATATGTTGATATGATTATGAATGAGGATGTTCGCAAGACTTTCCAACAAAGAAGTTTGATTATCCAAAAGATAAGAGAATTTTTAATCAACAAAGGTTTTATGGAAGTCGAAACACCTATGCTTCACCCGCAGGCAGGCGGTGCGAATGCAAGACCGTTCATCACTCATCATAACACTTTAGATATGGATATGTATTTGAGAATTGCACCGGAATTGTATTTGAAAAGACTTATGGTCGGCGGTGTAAGCGAAAGAATTTTCGAAATCAACAGATCGTTCAGAAATGAGGGTATCGATACCCGTCATAACCCTGAATTTACCATGATTGAACTTTATCAGGCCTATGTTGATTATTTTGATATGATGGATTTGATTGAAGAACTTGTTTCTTACGTTGCAAAAGAAGTCTTAGGCACTACAAAGATTAAATACGGTGATAATGAAATCGATTTAACTCCGCCATGGGATAGAAAGACAATGCTCGGTGCGGTTGAAGAAGCTACGGGCGTAGACTTTAATAAAGTTGAAACTTTTGAAGATGCCCTGATTGAAGCAGAAAAACTTCATATTGATACATCAGAATGCACAAACTGGGGTCAGGTTATAGATAAAGTATTTGAAGAAAAAGTTGAACCGACTTTGATTCAGCCCGTACATATTTATGATTATCCTCGTGATATTTCACCTTTGGCAAAAGTTCACAGAAATAATCCGAGATTGACTGAAAGATTTGAAACAAGAATTAACGGTTGGGAAATTGATAATGCGTTCTCTGAACTTACGGATCCGATAGACCAGAGAGCAAGATTTGAAGCTCAAATGCAGGCAAAAGCTCAAGGCGATGAAGAAGCAATGCCGATTGATGAAGATTACATTTGCGCTTTAGAGCACGGTGTTCCTCCGATGGGCGGCTTAGGAATGGGTATTGACAGACTTGTAATGTTACTTACAAATTCACCGTCAATTCGTGATGTTATCGCATTCCCGACATTGAAGAAAAAAGATTAGTAAGAATAATCTTAAAAAATCATAATATATTTAAAACGGTCAAAATCTGAATTTAATCTTCTGATTTGACCGTTTTATTTTGCAATTTTGTTAAAATATACGGATAAATTGCCGTGATAAACAGCCCGATAACAAACATCAAACCGAATACTACAACAAAACTTCTGTCTGATGCGAAAAGATAATTTTCTGTTGCGGCACAAATTATGCCAAGCAAAATAATCCCTACCAAAGCGCTTGTTATTTTGAATTTTAAACTTCCTTTTTGTGCATCAAACGGGAAAAATCTTTTTGATAAGAATAAACCGTTTAAAATTCCCAAAATCCAACCCATATATAAAACAGCAATATAAATTGCGCCTTTGGGGTCGACAAGCAGTTTGCCGTTTACGTAATCTGCGGGATAAGGTTTGAAAATTATATATAAAAGAGTAATTATCCCCAAAATATCAATAACGGGCAGCAAATAGAGGTATCTGTTTTTGTTTTTGGTGCACCATTTTAAAAGATAATAAACGGCAAAAATGAGAAACAACCCGATAAACAAACTGCAAAGCACGTCTTGCGGAGTATGAACTCCAACATAATTTCTTGAAAACCCGATTAAAAGTACCAGAATTACAAGCAATGCGCAAATTATTTTGTGCTTTCTCAGGACAAAAGCCAAACCGCCCCATGTGGTAGTTGCCATAAGGGTATGACCACTCGGGAACGAATAACCTTTAGCCATTTTTATTGCCGCTTGCGCAGGGTGAATTTTATCACTCAAAACCCATGGTCTGTAGACACATGCAGCCATTTTGAAAATTTTTGACAGCCAAAGCCCGCATGCATTTAGCGCAAACAAATAAATTCCCGTTTCGCTATCGATACACCAGTAAATCAGCGCCATAACGATTGTCGGGATATATAATTCACCAAGCCTTGTAATGTATAAAAATATTGTTTCAAATATTCGGCTTGAGTGCATTCTGATATTTTGCAGCCACAAAAGGTAATCTATTTGCGGATTTATCCAATTCGGATCTGATAAAAATTCGTGAATCATAAAATGCTCTTTTTTAAATCTCTCTTTTCCAAAATAAGAATACTACAAAATCACAAATAAAAATAGAAAATGTATTGCATAACGCTTAAAAATAATGTAAAATTTATGTATACACAGATATGGAGTTGAGATATGTTGAAGTTTATAAATAAATCTAAAAAAAATGCATTCACTTTGTCGGAGCTTTTGATTGCATTAGGCGTAATTGCTATATTGACGGCGATTTCGATGCCGATTATTCACAATTTGCTGCCCGATCAAAACGTTGTTATGGCAAAAAGAGCGTTTTATACAACAGAAACTATAATAAGCAACCTGCTAAACGATCAATATTGTTATCCGAAACAAAGAGTAGCTGCGGGTTTAGATGATGGTCTGGGATATATCAGATGCGAAAAATGGGGTGCAGAAAAAAATAATGCGCAAACCAAACTCATTACACTTTTTGCGGATAAACTTGATGTTAAAGAAACCAAAAACGGCGGCAAGACTATTCTTACAAAAGACGGAATGATATGGACGTTTTCGGATTCTCAGTTGAAAATTGGAATGCCTAATTCTTATATTTATTTAACGGTTGATGTTAACGGCGATAAAGAACCAAACTGCGGTCAAACAAGTCAATCGACCCAATGCCAAAATTCAAGAAAATACGGGTTTGATAAATTTACAATGAAAATATTGGCACGAGGTAAGATTGAAATAAAAGACTGCTGGGCAAAATTGGCTGTGCGAGTTGATAAAAAGCTCACAGGCAGAGAAGATATAACGTCAGATTGTAAAGCCATCGAAAAAGAAGAGCTAAAAGCCAGGGGCTGCATTGTAAATATGGGCGATTTATGCGTCAAAAGTCAGGTGCAAGGCGGTTCTGACAGCGATTATAATAATATGTACAAAGAAATCCAAAAAGTCGATCCGAGTTACTCAAGACCCACGTATTCAGGCGGTAACGACAACTGGCAAATGTCAAAAGATTATTGCGAAAAGGTCGTCGGGGGAAGATTACCGACCGTAGCAGAGCTTGCTAAAATTGCCGAAATGTTGTACCCCGGTTCTACTTTTACAGAAGAAAGTGCTCGTCAACAGAGTGCAAGAAGACAAGTATTTACAGGATTAGATTGGAGCAAAAATAAAGATAGCGTATATAAAGATATAGGCGTAAAAGAAAGCACGGATTGGCTTAGAATATGGTCAAATGAAAGTGATACGAACAATCCTAATATGGGAATATATTGGGTGTATATTCCTTATAAAACCGCACTTGCTGCAATGTCAAAGGGACAGACTAATCCTAATGGAAGCGGTTCGGGTCCCAGAGCTCTTTGCATAGGTGAATAAAATACATCCCGTAGCAGGTAGTCCGTAGGTTGGGTGAAACCCAACAATAACAAAAGTAGGGTGCACTTGCACTTCGCACCGTTATTATTTGTTGGATAAGGCGATTCTTCGGGCTTTGCCCTCAGAATGACAATTTTTATAGCCCCTCTCCTGCCTTTCAGGCATCCTCCCCCCAAGAGGTGGAGGGAAATGAATTTGTATCTCACTTATGAACTTATAAACTTATAAACCTATAAACTTATTAGTACGACAAGGCGATTCTTCGGGCTTTGCCCTCAGAATGACAATTTTTATAGCCCCTCTCCTGCCTTTCAGGCATCCTCCCCCCAAGAGGTGGAGGGAAATGAATTTGTATCTCACTTATGAACTTATAAACTTATAAACCTATAAACTTATTAGTACGACAAGGCGATTCTTCGCTTGCGCAGAATGACGACTTTTCTTCCACAACATTTTATTTTGTAATCGCCTTGCCTGATGCGAAAATTTATAATAAAATACTTTTATGGAAACCGAATTAAAACAAGAATTAAACATAATTAAACCAAGATTTGAAAAAATAAAGGAGTGTCTTTGACCCTGCCGCTTTAAAAAAAGAGCTTGATGATTTAAATTCGCAAATGCAGGATTCTTCCGTTTGGAACGACAGTAAAAAAGTTTCAAAAATCGGTGCTGAAATTAAGGACAAAAAAGAATCGCTTGACAGGCTGCATAATTGGGGACAAGTTATAGAAGATGCTCAAACGGCATTGGAGCTTGGCGATAAAGAGCTTATTGATTCAAGCTATTCTCAAGTAAAAAATCTTGAGCAGAAGTTAGACAAATTTGAATTGCAGCAAATGCTTTCGGGCGAATACGACAGCGCAGATGCGATTTTGTCCATAAATTCGGGTGCAGGCGGAACCGATGCGCAGGACTGGGCAAGCATGCTTTTGAGAATGTACACCCGCTGGGCTGAAAATAAAGGTTGGAAGGTCGAATTGTTGGACAAATTGGACGGTGAAGAAGCGGGGATAAAATCCGCAACTTTAAAAATCACGGGCAAATATGCTTTCGGTTATGCAAAAGCTGAAAAAGGCGTTCACAGGCTTGTAAGGATTTCGCCCTACAACGCAAACGGTAAAAGGCAAACAAGTTTTGCATCTGTTGATGTTTCACCGATTGTGGAAGATTTTGAGAAAGAAATCGTAATCCCTCCCGAGGATTTGGAAATTACCACTATGCGCTCGGGCGGTGCCGGCGGACAGAATGTTAACAAAGTCGAAACCGCCGTGCGAATTTTGCATAAACCGACAGGCATTGTCGTAAAATGTCAACAGGAACGTTCTCAATTGCAAAACAAAGAATATGCAATGCAAATTCTTGTGTCAAAATTGTTAGCCATAAAAGAAGAAGAACAGGAAAAGAAAATGGCGCAATTAAGAGGCGAAACCGCTAATATTGATTTCGGTTCTCAAATTCGTTCGTATGTTTTTCACCCTTATAAAATGGTTAAAGACCACAGAACAGGCTACGAAGTAGGAGATGTAGACTCTGTTATGGACGGCAATATTGACGGATTTATCGAAAGTTATTTAAGAAGTAAAATAGGAAATAAAAATGGAAGTAACAAATAAAGATATTTTAAGACATTATTTATCGTCGGTATTAGTTTATGGGGTTGTTCTGGCTTTGCTTCTTTTTATGCCCGCATTCAATCAAGATATCAAAAACCCGCTTTTAAGCTATTGGACGGTATTATTTGTTTATTATATTTTGTATGTAATTTTTGCATTGCCGATTTTTAAAAAACTTCGCCCCGAGTCAATTTTAAAATCAAGAAATGCCGTTATAGTAAACTGTTTTAAACGTATATTCTCAAAAAAAACATTGGAAGAAAAATTAGAAAATATGCGTTTGAATGAAGATGAAAAGCAGGCGTTTGTAATTCTTTTTATAAAAACATTTTTCGGAGTATATTCGCTCAATTTGTTGTGTTCAAAATTCCTGCCGCAGCTTGGCTATGACTTTGATTTTTTAAGTGCCATCGGAGGTCAGACGCTTGAATACGTTCAAACAGCAGGACTTTGGTACGGGTTTATGCAGTTTATTGATGACAGCGCCGATATGTGGATAAATCTGATGTTAATGATTACAACAATTGTTTATACTATCAGTTATTTAACGGAATCTAAAATCTTGAAAAATAATATAAAATATGCGGATACGACCTCTCTCGGGATTATAAGCTGCATAATGTGCTATTATCCGTTTATTTTACTTACGCAAAAATTTATCCCCGCATCAACTCAAGACGTTATTCCGATTGAAAATACCGCTTTAAGGCTTGTGGTATATTGCTTGGTAATTGCGGCAAACTTCATCTCAATGATTGCAATTTTGAGATTGGGAACAAAATCGGGAAACCTTACAAATAGAGGTATAATAACAAAATTTCCGTATAATATCGTAAGACATCCCGATTATGCAATGCAAATTATTTATGTAATTTTGACTTTTGTTCCGTTGTATGCTGCGGGAAATTTGACCGTATGGGGATATATTGTTTTAAGTGTCGGTTTGATTTTGTGGATCGGGGTTTATGTAATAAGAGCCGTAACAGAAGAAAGAAACCTGTTTAAAGACGAAGATTACAAGACCTATTGCCAAAAAGTAAAATACAGATTTATTCCTAAAGTATATTAATTTACGGACAAAATATATTAAATATTTAAAATCCAACATTTTACTTATTGCTTAAAAGATGAAAAATTGTTAAACTTAAAATAGCATATAAGAGGGCTTATTATGGAAAAATTCAGATTTTTAACCTCGGGCGAAAGCCATGGCAAATGTTTAACCGCCATAATTGAAGGGCTGCCTGCGAATTTAGAAATTGATATTGATTTTATAAATAACGAATTGAAACGCCGTCAGCATGGTTACGGGCGTGGCGGCAGAATGAAAATTGAAAATGATACCGTTGAAATTCTGTCAGGCGTTCGCTTCGGAAAAACAACAGGGTCGCCCGTTACATTAATGGTAAAAAATAAAGATTTTGAAAATTGGCAAAAAATAATGAGCGTTTCGCCAAAAGACTTGACGGACGATAAATCTTTTTCCGTATTTCGCCCGGGACATGCTGATTATGCGGGAGCAATGAAGTATAACCAGAAAGAAGATTTAAGAAATATTTTGGAGCGTTCAAGTGCCAGAAAAACCGCCATAGAAGTTGCTGTCGGTGCGGTTGCAAAATTATTTTTGAAAGCTCTCGGAATTGAAGGAATGTCAGAAGTTACCCAAATCGGTATGGCATGCTGTCCTGATAAATTTCATAAGGAAATTGATTTGGCAAAAGAAAAAGGCGATTCTGTTGGCGGAAAATTTACCGTAATATATAAAAATGTTCCGATAGGATTAGGCTCGCATGTTCATTGGGATAGAGGAATTGACGGACGTCTTGCACAGGCTGTTATGAGTATACCTGCCATAAAAACGGTTGAAATAGGCACAAATCCGCTCGGTATCTGCGGAAGTGATTATCACGACGAATTTGATATAAAAGACGGAAAAATTTGCCGTTCGACAAACAACGCAGGCGGCATAGAGGGCGGAATTACAAACGGCGAAGATATAGTAATCTCTGCCGTAATGAAACCTATTCCGACAATGTTGAAACCTTTAAATTCGGTTGATATGAAAACAAAAGAAAAAACGCAGGCACATTATGAAAGATCAGATGTTTGTGCCGTTGAATCTTGCTCAGTTGTGGCAGAAGCAAGGGTTGCGTGGGTTCTTGTCAATGAAATTTTACTAAAATTCGGCGGAGATTCCATAGAAGAAATTAAAACACGACTTTAAACATATCCGCTCAGGTTGCGTTGTATTTCAAAATTGACTTTGTCTTGTATAAATTATAAAATAATTTTACGAGTATACTTTAATCAGGGGTTAATTATGGAATTGAGAAACAGTCATATCTTAGCGCATATTGAAAACAAAACATCCGATTATGAAAACCGTGTGGCTTTGGGAATTAAAAGTACATATGGCTGGGAAGAACTTACCTATAAAGGTTTGGGATTGTTATCAAGAAAAATTGCCAGATATTTGATTGAAGATATCGGGATAAAAAAAGGTGAAAGCCTTGCTATTTTATCAGAATCAAAACCCGAATACGGCGCATGTGTCTTTGCTTCTGTCTTAACGGGGACAATTACGGTTCCGCTTGATATAAAACTTTCGGTATATGAACTTGAATCTATATTATCTGATTGCAAACCGTCGGTTATGCTTGTTTCGCAACATTATTTGCCTACGGCATTGGAATTGCAAAAGAAAATTCCCGAAATGAAATATGTTTTTGTAATTGATGAACATGCGCATTCAAATGATGTTATGAATGTTTATGATTCCCCTGATAATTACAATGCAAAATGGAGACAAAGAAGTTCTAAATCTACGGCGCTTATTATTTATACATCAGGTACAACAGGCGCTCCGAAAGGGGTTGAAATATCTTTTGCAAATATAAATGCACAGCTTGTTGATATGGAAGAAGCGTTGGTTTCAATTTTACCTAAACATAATATAAATATTCTCTCAATTTTGCCGATGAACCATTTATTTGAAATGACCGTCGGGTTTTCAGCATTTTTAAATAAGGGAGAATCCATATATTATACAACGAGCTTAAAACCCAAAGATATTATGGGTATTATGTGTGAGAAAAATATATCATTTATGATAGTTGTTCCCGCATTTTTAAAACTTTTAAAAACAGGACTTGAAAAACAAATCAATAAACAATCCGTATTTTCAAAATCGGTATTTAATATGATGTATCATGCGGCAAAATTTGTTCCGTCCTACAGACTGCGCAGGGTTTTATTCCATAAATTGCATAAAAATCTTGGTGGAAGTTTCTATGGCTGCATTACAGGCGGTGCGCCTCTTGATATTGAAGTGGGTAAATTCTTTGAAAGACTCGGTATAAAAGTTTTTCAGGGTTACGGATTGTCTGAAACAAGCCCTGTTGTTTCGGTTAATTATGACAAACCCGGAAATCTCGCATCTATCGGACATCCTCTAAGACATTATGAGGCAAGAACCGATGAAAAAACGGGCGAACTCTTATTAAGAGGACCGTCTGTAATGAAAGGATATCACAACCAACCCGAGCTTACGGCTCAAACCATTGACAAAGACGGCTGGCTGCATACGGGTGATATTGCAAGAATTGATAAAGACGGACATATGTATATAACGGGTCGAATAAAAAATATGATTGTCCTGCAAGGCGGCAAAAAAGTTTTCCCCGAAGAAGTTGAGGCTGTGCTTGAAAAAAGCAGTTATATAGCAGAAGCTTGCGTACTCGGAATTTCTAAAAAATTCGGCGCAAAAGATGGCGCAGAAGAAGTTACGGCGGTAATTGTACCGAAAGCAGAACTTTATAACAGCTACTCGCCTGATGATATTGAAAGAATGATAAAACTTGATGTTAAAACGCTTTCAAAACAGCTTGCAGGGTATAAACACCCGACAAATATAATTATTTCAAAAGACGAATTGCCCAAAACTACGACAAGAAAAGTTAAACGCAAAGAAGTCAAAGCTTTGCTGAATGTGTAAGCTTGAAAAAAGATGCAGGTTTGCGCTTTGCCCCGTTTTAATTTGTTTGACAGGGCGATTCTTCGGACGTTGTCCTCACCAATGACGATATTGTTTCCTCTCCAACATGTGGAGGTTAGGAGGGTCCTATCCCGTTAGGGCAATATGTTAAATGTCGGCATGGCACCCAAGGGTATTTCCATTCTCTAAGGCTCACAATGTTCGCCAAGAGAATGTGGGCTCAATGCCGACCTACTGTTTTCATCGGTATGCCGGCAAGCACACCCTACTTTATTGTCATCTTGAGCGATAGCGAAAGATCGCTTTATGTGCACATGACAAGGCTTGCTTAATGTCTTAACTTTTACTTATTTTATAATCTGCCTTGTTGGGGGATATGTTTTAAATATTTCGGATTTAATATAAATTTGAAATACTAAAGGAGTTTAATATGAATACTATCAGCAAATCCGTTATGGCGGAGTTGAAAAGTTTTGACAATTTATTTATCGAAATGAGTGCAAAATCTTGTAATCAAAGGTGCAAGCATTGTTATATAAATTTTCCGTCCTCAAAAAAAGTCGAGGATTTTATTAATATTGAAATCGTACAAAATGCTTTGAATGATACCAAAATGCGGGATATCAAATGCATTTATCTTACGGGCGCCGAGCCTATGACACACCCGGATTTTAATTCAATATTAAGGCTGTGTCTAAAAAAATCTGATGTTTGCATTTGTACAAGCGGATTTAATATCAATGAGAAAAAAGCAAGATTTTTAAAAAAAGTCGAGGGCGAATCGAATAATGAAATTATTTTCAAAATAAGCATTGACCATTATGATGAAATAAAAAACGATAATATCAGATACAGAGGCGCTTTTCGTGATGCGGTTTTTGCTGTTAAACATCTTGTAAAGCATGATTTCAGTCCGATAATTACCGTTACAAATTATTATATGGAACCTGAAAATGCGCTTATCCATAAGTTTAGAGAATTATTTTCTTCGGTCGGTTATGATGTCGACAATTCTCACATCTGCATAAACCCGTGGTATGACAAAAATTCCAGTACTTGTATAGAAGTTGATGACATCTCAAATTCAAAACTCGATTGCCAATACGGAAGAATCCTGACTAAAAACGGTGTTTATTCGTGTCCTTTTTTGGCAGGGGATTATAGAGGCAGATGCGGTAGTGATTTTAAGGATTTCGCCTCGGGATCTCCGCTTGAAACAAGCTGCTGCGTTATATGTTCAAAATCAGACAAACCGATGTTCGGTATAAATTTTCCCGATTTTGAATAAATTATTGCGAAGTTGAATACAATTTCAATTTAAAATTAATAAGCAGAATTTGTTTATTCTTTCTGTACGGAACGATTTCAACAGATTGAATATCAAGGAAATGTTCGTGCTTATAAAGTTCTTTCATAAAATTGTTAAAATTCATATAATTTGCAATCATTTCCATATTCAATCTTGCAACTTTATATGTAGAACCTGCATTTTTTACAAAATTATCATCTTGCGGGTCGTAATCATATTTTATTGAACGAACTTTAATTCTGTTTGCTCTGATAAGCTGAAGAATTTCCGCAAATTCACCTGCAATAACGGCTTCTGTATCCATTCCGCTTATTACGGGTTTATAAAAAGGTTTGCTGTTTGCTTCAAGAGCAGCCATTTTCCTTGCTTCTTCGGCTTTTTGTCTGCGGATTTTTTCTAACTTTGCTTTATTTTCTTTAAGTTCTTGAGATTTTGTTTCATAAGTTTGTTTCTGGTTCATAATTTCCGTTACGTTCGTATATATGCCCATACCCAGCTTCAAAAATGCCAAAAAAGCCACAGCGACTAAAATTATAGGAACCGCAAATTGTCTTAATTTCTCTTTATCCATTTAATGTTTATTTCCTTTAATTACTTGCAGCAATAAAGTTTTTTGTCATTTTACTGCTGATTTTGAGTTGAGTTTGTAGTCTGGTTCGTTGAACCGTTTTGGTTTTGTTGGCTCTGGTCTTGGTTTTGATTTTGACCTTGATCCTGACCCTGACCGTTGTTATTTTGATTTTGTCCGACATTACGCAATGCGTCCATAAACGATGCAAGCTGTCCTTCGTCCATATTTGTAATTTCAAATACGTAAGGAGCTTTATCTAACGGGGACGGATTTTCTATCATATCATCTAAAGAACCTGATTTTAAATCTAATTTGCTCAAACGCAATTTTGATTCAATCAGGGAATCTTTTAAATTCTGGAAGAATATATAAATATCTTCAACCGAATTTGAACAGCCCTGAATATCAATATAACCTTTATCCCCTGTCATAAAGTAGGTAAGATAAACGTTTTTCGGAATAGAATCCCCAAGAGCCGCATAAGCCATGACTTTTGTTCTGTTGAATTTCAACACCTGCTGGATTTCCTGATAGGGGTCAAATTCCGAACCTTTTTCGTTTTGGTAAGTTTTTAATTGAGAATTTACTTCTGCCAATTCGGATTCAATTTCTTCGTTTTGGCTTACGTATTTGTTATTAATCATTGAACTTGCGCCGTAACCTATGCCAAACGGAATAACAACAAGTAAAAAGATTATTATACTGTATATCATTGCCTGACGTTTGGTCAGGGTCAAAACTTTGCCGTTGCCGAGAGGAATTTCAAGAACATCTGTTCTTGAATAGCCGGCCATTGATAATAAGAAATTTAAATCAACGGGATACAAATGGCGATCGGTCAACATACCAATCATTTGAAGCGATACTTCGGATTGAAGTTCGGGGATTAATGATTGTGTAATGTCAGATAACGGAGTTTTTCTGTATTTGTTATCTTCAACAACTACAAGTTTCCCGCTAAATTGAAGTCTTTTAGACAATTTATTTGCGCTAACTTCATCTGTTTCGGAAACTATTACGAGGGTTTCCGGCGGTGAACTCATCAGGGCGACTTGCGCCGCATTATCGATTGCGGAATAAATTTCTTCTTCATCATAAGATTTAATAGGAATGGGTTCTTCATAATAGTGCGCAATGTTTTTACACTCAAGCCCGAACAATTGGAACCCGCTGTTATTTACAATCATTAAAGTCCAATGAGAAGTGTCTGCATTCATCTCGACTTCTGCAAGTCCGCTTGTTATAAGTGCTCTTAAATCAGCAAATAATGAAATATCCACTCTGACAAGATTTGCGCCTAATTCTTTAAACATTCCCATTATGGCATCAAGCGTTTGAGATTGAATTGCGGTATAAAAAACGCTTTTTGTTTCAGCATCCAAACTGCTTGGCGCTTCAAAATAGAAAGGAACGGGGTCGCTTGTTTTAAATAAATAAGTTTGTTCCAATTCACTCAAAACAACGTTTTTTATATCTTCATCCCCGAGCAATAGCGGCAAATTATCTTTAAACCCGAACCAGACGGTCGGCAGACACATATAAACATTGCTGTTTTGAGGCTGAACATTACATTCTTCATAAAGTTTTTCGATTTTGGTTCTCAGCATCTCATAATCGGCAATTTCACGTTTTGCTTCGTTATATTCTATTGTAGCTCTGGCATAAGATTTGAAAGTTTTACTGCGTTTGTCCATAACTGCCATCTCTACCCAGTTGGTTTGAGATACTGTTATGTAAACATCAGTTGATGCGCCTAATATGCTCTCTAAAAAATTCGCCATATATTCCTTATTAAAAAATATTTTACTTTAATCCTATTTTTATTATACAATGTATTCTATAAATGAAAAAATCTTAACATAAATTTACACCGGAGAAAGGATATTATTCTTAAAAATGGCAAATGTTATAGAAAAGATAAAACAGTTAAAAAAAGAAAAGAATGCGGTAATACTTGCTCATTGTTATCAATCGGTTGAGATAGATGAGGTTGCGGATTATGTTGGTGATTCGCTTTCATTGAGTCAGGTTGCGGCAAAAACTGATGCAGATATTATAGTTTTTGCGGGGGTATTTTTTATGGCGCAGACCGCAAAATTGTTATCTCCCGATAAAAAAGTTTTGCTGCCGCAAATTGAAGCAGGCTGCCGAATGGCTGATATGTTAAGTTTAAGACAGTTGAAAGAATTTATGTCAAAACATCCGTCGCTTCCGACAGTATGCTATGTAAATTCAACGGCTGAAATTAAAGCCGAATGCGATATCTGCTGTACGAGTGCAAATGCGGAAAAAATTGTTAAAAGCCTCGGTGTAAGTAAAGTTTTGTTTGTTCCCGATACTTATTTGGGCAAATGGGTAGAAAGACAATTGGGTAATGTTGAAGTTATCACATACCCGGGATTTTGCCCGACACATCTTATGATAAGACCGCAGGACGTTGTTAATGCAAGAAAGAAATACCCTGATGCATTGGTTCTTGCGCACCCCGAATGCCACATGTCGGTTTCTTCAATTGCTGATTATGTCGGTTCGACAACGGGTATTATGAAATATGTTGCAAAAAGCAAGAATAAAGAATTTATTATCGCAACCGAACAAGGCGTTGTTGACAGGTTGAAACGTGATTATCCGAATAAGAAAATTATTCCGATTAAGAACAATATCATTTGTCCTAATATGAAAATGACAACGCTTGAAGATATTTTGCATGTTCTTGATACGGAAGAAAATGAAATTTTCGTAAATAAAGACATTGCGCAAAAAGCTGTTCGCTGCCTTGACAGAATGCTTGAGGTTTCAAAATAATTATGGATAACGATTTTGATATAATTTACGGCAAAAATTCCGTGCTTGAAGCTTTAAATTCGGGCAAAAGAGAAATCAATAAAATCCTTATATCAAAAAATATTCACACCGATAACAAAATCGCAAAAATCAAAGAGATTGCCCAAAGTAAAGGAATTGTTTTCCAATTTGCGGGCAAAGACAAGTTTCAGCCATTTGAACAATTTAATCATCAGGGAGTAATTGCTCAAATTTCGCCCATAAAATATACTGATTTGGACGATTTTATAAATGATTTTAAAAATAAAGAAACTTATCATTCGCTTGTAATATTAGACGGGGTGGAAGATTCACACAACCTTGGGGCAATAATCAGAACATGCGTATGCGCAGGTGTTGACGGAATTATTATCCTTTCAAGAAGAAACGTTTTGATAAATTCTACTATTGAAAAAATAAGCGAAGGCGCTGTTAATTATATTCCGATTATAAAGGCAAACAGCCTTGTTAATGCGGTTCAGAAACTTAAAGAAAACGATTGGTGGATAGTTTCTACTGATGCAAGCGCAAAGGAAAATTATTATGACGTCAAATATAACGATATGAATTTTGCATTGGTAATGGGCGCAGAACATGCGGGGGTTTCAAAATCGCTTTTAAAGGCATCGGATTTTGTCGTAAAAATCCCTATGCAGAACAATTTCAACTCTTTGAATGTGTCAAACGCCATGAGCGCAGTTATATTTGAAGCTTTAAGACAAAAATTAATCAAAAAATAGATTTTCCCTCGATTTTAAGTGCAGGTCGGGTGAAACCCAACAATAAAATTGGCGCATTTGGGTATCCCGTAGTTAATCAGGTCGGCATTGTGCTCACATTCTCTTAGTGAACGTAAAGGGCTGTAGGTCGGGATTGCTATCCCGACAATATAAATATCCTTGGGGTGCTATGCCGGCAAATAAAATAGTAGGGTGCGCTTGCGCTCCGCACCATTTTAAATTTGTACAACAAGGCGATTCTTCGCTTACGCTCAGAATGACGATTTCTGTTTCCCTCGCCCCCTTGGGGAGCAGGGAAGAATTTCGACTTGAGCTTTTGCGAAAGTCAGAAATTCGGGTGAGGGGCTATTAGTAAAGTGTGTCAAACATTTTATAGCCCCTCTCCTGTCCTGCGGACATCCTCCCCCCAAGGGGTGGAGGAAAATGAATTTGTAACTCACTTATGAACTTATAAACTTATAAACCTATGAACTTATTCGTACGACAAGGCGATTCTTCGCTT
>Ga0256406_1000818_pt1 | contig 53460 bp, 59 predicted proteins | sample RumenRJG_03DNA_FD_185986 | JGI IMG/M metagenome (GOLD analysis project Ga0256406, IMG submission 185986) | Bovine rumen microbial communities from Lethbridge, Alberta, Canada - RJG_03 | ecosystem: Host-associated > Mammals > Digestive system > Stomach > Rumen | place: Canada: Alberta | collected...
TGATGCGGTTTCTCATCTTCTCGCCCCAGCGCTCGGAACCGATGACACCCTTCTTCAGATAGATGCTGTCCATCAGGTTTTCCTTCTCGATCTCCTCCGCGAGCAGCAGCGCATAGGAAGATGTCGCGCACAGAACCGTAGACTTCATATCCTGCATGAACTGAAGCTGTTTTTTCGTGTTGCCGGGTCCCATCGGGATCACCATCGCGCCGAGCTTCTCGGCTCCGTTCTGGAAACCGATGCCGGCCGTCCACAGGCCGTAGCCCGGGGTAATCTGCACGCGGTCGCGGTTCGTGACACCCGCCAGCTCATAGCAGCGTCTGAACATCTCTCCCCAGTCATCCACGTCCTTTGCCGTATAGGGAATGATAACCGGCGTTCCGGTGGTGCCGCTGGACGAATGAATCCGGACAATCTCTTCTTCGGGCACCGCCATCAGGCCGAGCGGATAGGCATCCCGGAGATCCTGCTTCTGGGAAAAAGGAAGTTTCTGAAATTCCTCCGCCGAACCGACCTTCTCAATACCCGCTTCTTCCAGCTTCTTTCCATAGAAATTATCGGATCTGCGAAGCCTTCTGATCTCATCATTGACCATCTGAAGCTGTGTGTCATTGATTACCATGGTAAAAATCCTCCTCTGTCCCTTACTGTGATTTCATATACTGAAGCGCTTTCTCATTGACCTCCCAGAGCGGCTCCGGCAGTCTCTCGTGCAGTGCTTCCTCGACATCCTTCAGCTCGACGCCCGCTTCTCCCGATGATACCGCTGCGCCAAGCAGGACCATGTTCATCACCTTCGTGTTGCCGAGATCCTTCAGTGCCTTATCCGCATCAACCAGAATGAGATGCTTTACATGCTTTTTCAGATAATGAATCATGGCATCGCTGTCATAGGCTGCCAGTCCGATCATCGCGCTGACCGGCTGCACCGGGCGGATGCTCGTCACCACCGTGCCGTCCTCTTTCAGGAATTTCAGCTGCCGGACGGTCTCTCCGGGTTCAAAACTCACGATCAGATCGGCTTCCTTCTCGCCGATCAGCGGTGAAGCTGCCTCGCCGATTTTCATATGGGAGAAAACACTGCCGCCGCGCTGCGCCATGCCGATGGTCTCCGCCGTCATGACATGCTTATTCTCTTTCATGGCCGCTGCCGCCGTCAGCTTTGAGGCAAGAACGGTGCCCTGACCGCCGACGCCGCAGAAAATGATATTTTTACTCATTGTGTCCACCTCCAGAAATTGCGCCGACCGGACATACCTGCTCGCAGAGCGCGCAGCCCGTGCACTGGGATGCGTCAATGGACGCCTTCTTCCCGTCAAGGACAAGCGCCGGGCAGCCGAGTTCATTGATGCACTTCCGGCATCCGATGCACTGATCAGAGTCCACATGGGACTTTCCGCTGTGCGGTCTGTATTTCACGATGCACGGAGATCTGAAAATGATGGCCTTCGTGCCCGGTTCGTCCGCAATCTGCCTGATCTCCGGCACAGCTTTGTCCAGATCAAGCGGGTCGAGCGTCACCACGGTCTTCAGGCCGATGCCGCGAAGCACGTTTTCAATGCTGACCGCCTCAACGATGTCGCCCATAATGGTGCGGCCTGTGCCCGGATGCGGCTGATGACCGGTCATGGCTGTCGTGGAATTGTCCAGAATCACAACCGTGATATCCGCCTGATTGTAGAAGGCATTGATCGTGCCTGTGATGCCTGACGCAAAGAACGTGGAATCTCCGATAAAGGCAAACGCCTTCGTATCCGGTTCCACATGGACCACGCCCTGTGCCATGGTGATGCCGGCACCCATACAGAGACAGGTGTCCGTCATGTCAAGCGGATGCGCATTGCCGAGCGTGTAGCAGCCGATGTCGCCGGCAAAAAGCGTCTTCTTTCCCTTCATGGCCTGCTTGACCGCATAAAAGGAAGCGCGGTGAGGACAGCCGGCACAGAGAACCGGCGGCCGGACCGGAAGCGCAGGCATGTCTTCACAGGCATCCTCTTTCTTTTCCGGTTCCCCGAGAAATCGTGCCATATCGGCCTTTACGGAATCTACCGTATTCTCTCCTGACGTCTTCACGCTGCCCGTCATTTTTCCGAAAATCCTGACAGACAGACCGTATTTCCCGCAGAGGAAAATCAGCGCCCGCTCGATCACCGGATCCAGTTCCTCGATGCAGAGGACTTCATCCAGCCCTTTCAGAAAGGCAACGGCCTTTTCTTCCGGGAACGGGAACGGCGTCGCCACGCGGAAAATGGCAGGATGATTCTCACCCGCCGCATCCATGACATAGGAAAAACTGATGCCGTTCGTGGCAATGCCCATCCTGCAGCCATCCTGATATCTGCCTGCAGCAGGGACCACCAGGTTTCTCTCATATTTCGAAAGGACAGCGGTGAGTTCCTGATTCCTTTTTTCGATCAGGGCGTGATTTTTCACCGAAAGGCGCGGAAAAATCACCCACTTCGAAGGATCCTTTACAAAGCCTTCGGGCGTGATTTTTCTGTACTCTCCGGGATCTTTGATCTCAATGGATTCATAGCCGTGGTCGACCCTTGTCGTCGGGCGGAAAAATACCGGCGTGTGATACTTCTCGGAAAAATCAAAAGCCTCCTGAATCATTTCATAGGCTTCCTGAACGGAGGACGGATCGAACACCGGAACCTTGGAGAACATGCCGAAGGTTCTCGTATCCTGCTCGGTCTGAGACGAAATCGGACCCGGGTCATCCGCAACCACGATCACCATGCCGCCTTTTACGCCGATATACTCCAGGCTCATCAGCGGATCGGAAGCTACATTCAGGCCCACCTGCTTCATGGTCACCAGGGCTCTCGCGCCGGAGATGGCCGCACCGGCGGCAACCTCCATGCCTGATTTTTCATTGACCGACCACTCCACATACACATCTCCCGGATTCCTCTTCGCGATGGTCTCGAGGATCTCCGTCGAAGGTGTACCGGGGTAACCGGCAGCCACATTGACTCCCGCCGCCAGGGCGCCCAGCGCCATAGCCTCATTTCCCATTAAAAATTCTGTATGCATACTGCTCTCCTGTGCGATTTTTTCGCTTATTTCATCAGATTTCATTATAAACGGCGGAACCGTACTTTCAACTGCGGATCCGGGTCCTGCGGCGCCGCCTGCCGCTTTTCCGTCTGCTGCCGAACCTCGCCGCTGCCTTTGCCTGCTCCATCATGATCTCCAGCCGTTTCGCCGGGTCCGTCTCCTGATCCAGCGCCTTCTCGTACGTTCCTTTTCTGTACTCGGCAAGCTGTTTTCTCACATGATGGTAGTCCCGCTCAAAAAGGATGTCGCTGACCTCCGCTGACAGTTCCTCTTCGCTGATCAGATCCGGAACCCGCTCGAGGATTTTTTTCGTGACAAACGCCTTGCTTTTGTCATGGTACTTCGGCATCTGATGTTTTTCCTGGATCTCGGCCAGCTCCGGCCGCCAGAGAATCTCCATTTTCTTTTCCCAGCGCATGCGGGGATTTCTCCGGGCTTCTCTCAGCATATAAAAATCCCACACGCCGTCGACACGCTCCACGGTAATGATCCCCCAGTGATCCGGGACATGCTCGGCGATATGAAGCGCATGCGTTGTGCCGACGACGGCCATGCAGAAGTCATAATACTGATCGTAATCCTTTACCTGAGAAGCCAGCCGCTGATAGGTGTCGGCATCGCTCTTGATTTCAATGCCGCAGAGGCCGTCAGGCATCACCATGACAACATCCGCCCGCGACCGGCCCATCGTTTTTTCCTCGATGATCCTGATTTTTCCGAACCGCTCCTCCAGAAAATCAAAAAGCGGTTCCCTCATATCCGAATCATGCATGACGTTTTCATCCAAGCCGGCTCATCCTCCTCGCCCGACGCGGGTCCGCCGCCCGTCTTCTTCGCTTTATCATACCAAAGTATCGGAGATCGGACAAGCAACATCCCCTTTCCCTGTGCAGGGAATGATGCTAAAATCGGTTATATAAAAAATGCTCTGAAAGCCTTGCGACGAAGGATTCCAGAGCATGAAGTCCAGCAAGCGACGGGAATCGAACCCGCCTCCCCAGCTTGGGAAGCTGGTGTTCTACCGATGAACTACGCCTGCACAACTGGCATTTATTATAAAATCGAACCGGACGAAAGTCAACGTCCGAAACCAGAGGAGCGTGAGAAATCATGAGACAGATTGATCCTTCCGTTTTTATCGCGGACGGCGCACACGTCATCCGGGATGTCATAATAGGAGAACACAGCAGTGTCTGGTACAACGCGGTGATCCGCGGCATGCCTGACCAGATCACCATCGGCGATACCACCAACATTCAGGACCTGGTCATGCTCCACAGCAGTCCGGACCTGCCGATCCGGATCGGCAGTCATGTGACCATAGGCCACAGTGCCATCATTCACGGATGCACCATTGATGACAATGCACTGATCGGCATGGGATCCATCATCATGAACGGTGCGCATATCGGAAAGAACTGCATCATCGGCGCCGGTTCCCTCATTACCCAGAACACGGTCATCCCGGACAACAGCATGGCCTTCGGCCGTCCTGCCAAAATCATCCGCTCCGTCACGGAAGAAGAGATCCGCTCGAACCGGAAGACCGCCGAGGGATACGCGGAAGAGGCCCTGGAAATGCTCCGGCTGAGCACTGAAATCTGACTCTTTACCTGGGCGGCGATGTCATCCTCGTTTGCTGGAAATGCTCCGGCTGAGCACCGAAATCTGAAGCGTAAATAAAAGGGTAAAAAAAGACCGGCGCATCACGCGCCGGTCTCTTCTTTTCGTTATCGCTTTATTTTTAAACCATACCGTTTTGCAGCGGTATTACTTCGCGTAATCAGATACGCGGCTTTCACGAATTACATTCACCTTGATCTGTCCCGGATACTGCATCTGCTCTTCGATCTTCTTCGCAATATCCCTTGCAAGCAGTACCATATCGGCATCGCTTACCTTCTCAGGAACGACCATTACCCGTACTTCTCTTCCAGCTTGAATAGCAAAAGATTTATCAACTCCGTCAAAGGAGTTCGCAATATCCTCAAGATCTTTCAGTCTGTTTGTATAAGTCTCGAGCGTTTCGCGCCTTGCGCCCGGTCTTGCCGCCGAAATCGCATCAGCCGCCTGAACAACACAGGCAATCAGCGACTGCGGTTCCACATCCCCATGATGTGACTCTACGGTATTCACGACAACAGCCGGCTCTTTGTACTTGCGGCACAGATCTGCACCGATCTGCACATGAGAGCCTTCCACCTCATGATCGATTGACTTGCCGATATCATGCAGCAGTCCCGCACGTTTCGCCATACGGATATCGAGTCCGATCTCTCCGGCCAGAAGTCCGGAAAGCTGGGCAACCTCGATGGAATGCTTCAGCGCATTCTGTCCGTAGCTTGTGCGGTATGTCATGCGGCCAAGGAGCTTGACGAGCTCCGGATTGACGCCGTGTACACCGACTTCCTGCAGTGCGGCTTCTCCTTCTTCCCGCATATGATTTTCAACTTCTCTGCGGGCTTTCTCGACGGTCTCCTCGATCCTTGCCGGATGAATACGGCCGTCCACGATAAGCTTCTCCAGAGCAATCCGGGCAACCTCACGGCGTACCGGATCAAACGAAGACAGAACAACCGCTTCGGGCGTATCGTCGATGATCAGATCCACACCGGTCGCCTGCTCGAGCGCACGGATATTCCGTCCCTCGCGGCCGATGATTCTTCCTTTCATCTCCTCGTTCGGCAGCTCCACAACGGAGATTGTCGTCTCGGATACATAGTCCACAGCACATTTCTGAATGGCTGTAACCACATATTCCTGAGCCTTCTTTTCCGCGCTGTCCTTTGCTTCCTGAACGGCGTCCCTGTAGAGCTTTGCTTCGTCTTCTCTGACTTCGCTCTGAACAGACTGTAAGAGGAATTCTTTTGCTTCTTCGGAGGTCATGCCGGAGATTTTCTCCAGCTCCTGTACGCGCTGGTCTTGTAATTCGTCGAGCTTTGCCTCTTTTTTACGTAATTCCGCTTCTTTTGCTGTCAGGTCATTTTCGCGTTTTTCCAGTGAATCTGCTTTGCGGTCGACAGATTCTTCCTTCGCCAGAACACGCTTCTCATACTTCTGCAGCTCTGCACGCCTTTCGCGGTTTTCCTTATCCTGCTCGTTTTTCAGCTTCAGACTTTCTTCCTTCGCCTCAACAAGTGCTTCCCGCTTTTTTGATTCGGCAGTTTTGATTGCCTCATCAATGATATTGCGTGCCTTCTCATCTGCGCTTTCCAGTTTTGCCTTGTCTTCATCGATTTTCTTCTGAACGGCAAGTTTCCCGGCAATGAGTGCTGTAACAAGTATGGCAACAACCACAGCAATGACCGTAATAATCGCAGAGATTAATCTTGGGTCCATTACAGGTGTACCTCCTCGTTTTAAGTTGTCATTGTGCAATAACATTGTTATTTTATACAAATCTGAAAATTTTGTCAATCAGATCGGGCAGATCAGATACTGTAATCCGTCACGCTTCTGGTTTCACCCAGCAGCGCCCCGATCTCCTTCTCCTTCATGCCTTCTCCGACAAGGATGATAACTTCCTCCTGTCTCGAGGGTTCTTCGGGAGAGGGGGAAGCGCTGACGTTTCCCCTTACGGCATTCAGTTCCATCCACTGTCCGGTTGACGGATCCGTAAAAAATCCCTTGACGCGCACCACGTGGCCGAACCTCTCCGGATCTGTGAGCAGGGTCTCTGCCAGTTTCTCCATCTCCGCCTTCCTGCGGCTGATATGAAAATAGAAGAGGCTGCCGAACTGTCCGCTTTCCTGAAACGTCATGTGGACCATGTCCGCCGGCACTCTTCCCGCATGTTCCACGCTGTCCCAGTCTTCATCTGTCATCTGTTTCCCGCGGCTGAACAGCATCGGTGCCTTAGAAAAATCCCTGCTGCAGTGATATGTACCGGCGTTTCTGACGAGATGTGCGCGTATCCTTTCTTCCACAGCCGCCTCATCCGTTCCCGCCGGGAGCAGGTCTGCCTTTGATACCACGATCAGTCCCGCCGTCGCCGCCTGATTGGTCAGCATGTATTCTGACCCTTCTGTCAGGTGATCCGGCAGATCAGCCGATATCACGGAAATCACATTGCCGGTCTCATACCACCCGGAAATCGGATCATCATAGAGAATATTATAAAATTCCTCGACATCAAACACACCTGATGGCTCCACCAGCACCCGGTCATACCCCAGCATGGCAAAGGAGATCAGCTTGGTCCTGAACCTCCGGCGCTGACAGTCTGCATCTCCGGCCACGACCATTTCAATATCACAGGAATCCCCGAGCTCTTCCAGGAGAAACGCTCTGTCCACACTGATAGCACCGTAATCATTGGCCAGAATACAGATATGCTCTCCTCTGCCGGCGAGCCGCTTCGCACAGGACGCGATAAAGGTCGTTTTCCCGGCGCCAAGCAGCCCGGTGATCAGATCAATTTTCCGTTTCAAAGTTCTTCCTCCTCATTCTCCGCATCCTGGAACCTGTGGATTGCCTTCCAGATCTCGGAAGAGGCAAACCCTTTCCTCGCGGCAAAGGCAAATGTGCGTCGCAGCTCCTTCTCATCCATCCGGTGCGGTGATCCTGCTTTCTTTCTGATCAGCGCATCCACGACATCTGACTCCTCATACGGGTTCTCCTCAAAGGCCTGCTCGATCAGGTCTTCTGACACGCCTCTTTCTTCAAGTTCCCGCCGTATCATCTGACCGCTCTTCTTCCGGCGCATGGAGATCAGGTAATTCTCGGCATATCGTGCGTCACTGAGATACCCGAAGGAACTGCAGTACTGTATGGCCGCTTCCACCGGATCCGGTTCAAATCCTTCCTGAAGCAGGCGTTCACGCATCTCCTTTTCTGTCATCATGCGGTTCAGAAGAAGCTTCATGGCGCGGGCTTCCGCCCTGCGGTTCTCCTTTGTCTGCTCCGGTTCCGCTCCTTCATGCTCTGTCGTCCACTCTTTCATGACTTCTCCATTCACAGAAAACAGCCCTGCGTTCATGTCCTGAAAAACCGGTCATCAACGCAGGACTGCTGCTGTCAGTTCCTTATCTCTGAAATCAGGCGCCCGCACGCTGAACGGTAAAATCAGCACATGCTGCCGTTCAGTCCTCCGGTTCCGCGGCCGCCGGTGTCTCTTCCTGATCCGGATTCTGCTCTGCTGCCGCCGGAGCCGGACCCGCCACAGCCGGAAGGCCGTATGCCTCGCGCACCTTATTCTCAACCTCGGTCATAACCTGCGGGTTCTCCGCCAGATAATTCTTCGCATTCTCACGGCCCTGGCCGATCTTCTCGCCCTCATAGGCGAACCACGCACCGCTCTTCTGAATGATACCGAGATTGGCGGCCAGATCAAGTACATCCCCTTCTCTAGAAATGCCCTTGCCGAACATAATGTCAAACTCTGCCTGCTTGAACGGCGGAGCCACCTTGTTCTTCACCACCTTCACGCGGGTGTGGTTACCGATGACCTCTCCGCCCTGCTTCAGCGATTCCGTTCTCCGCACATCGAGACGCACGGAAGCATAGAACTTCAGCGCACGGCCGCCGGTCGTCGTCTCCGGATTGCCAAACATCACGCCGACCTTTTCACGCAGCTGATTGATGAAAACAACAACGCAGTTGGTTCTGCTGATGGCTGCCGTCAGTTTCCGGCACGCCTGAGACATCATGCGGGCCTGCAGTCCGACATGGGAATCACCCATGTCTCCGTCAATCTCCGCCTTGGGAACAAGTGCTGCCACCGAATCGACAATAATGATGTCCACCGCGCCCGAACGCACCATGGTCTCGGTGATCTCCAGCGCCTGCTCTCCGGAATCAGGCTGAGAGATATAAAGATTGTCAATATCCACACCGATATTCTTCGCATATACCGGATCCAGCGCATGCTCGGCATCGATGAAGCCGGCGATGCCGCCCCTCTTCTGCACCTCGGCGACCATATGGAGAGCCACCGTCGTCTTACCGGAAGACTCCGGTCCGTAGATCTCCACGATTCTTCCTCTCGGTATACCGCCGACACCCAGTGCGATATCAAGACTCAGCGAACCTGTCGGAATCGCTTCCACATTCAGAGCCTCCGCCTGATCTCCGAGCTTCATAATCGCTCCCTTGCCAAACTGCTTCTGAATCTGTCCCACTGCAGCATCAAGCGCTCTCTGCTTATCTTCATTCACTGCCATCAGTTTTTCTCCTTATTCATGCCGTTATACGAACATCTGTTCGCGTCAATATGAACATACTACACTTTGAGCATTCTTTTGTCAACACTATCCCATACTGATGCATCCGCGGTCCGGCAGTGCACGGACCGTGTTTCACTGCCGGTCGTCGGATGCCGTCACCCTCTGAGCGACTTCACAGAGCCGATGTATCTCCCGGTCAGTTGAGCGAAGAAAGGCGATAAGCGCGAGGACCCGTTCAAGCCTGCGTCAGCAGGCGCGTTCCGCAGCGCCGCCTTTCAAGCGAAAATGACCGATGGAGATACACGGCGAATGTGACCGGAGCGAAGAGGATGATGCATCCGCGGTCCGGCATTGCAGGAACTGTGTTCCGCTGCCGGTCGTCGGATGATGTCGGAAAAAGCGTACCACAGAAGCGCCCCGCGTTTCAACCGCGGTCCGCCGCGATGTAACGCGGTTTACCCTGATCCGCCGCGGTCTGCCCCGGTTCTCTCTCCGGTCTCCGCCTACCGGCAAAAAAGGAAGCGGAGCCTGCAGCCCCGCTTCCCGTCATTCATCGTATTCTGTTTTCGATCCGGTCGCCTCAGTACCCGATCAGCCAGTCATAAAGCTCCTGATATTCCAGTGCTGAACGCTTCCAGGAGAAATCCGCCGCCATGCCGCGGTCGATGATCTTGTTCCACTCCCGTCTCCGGTCGTAGTAGATCCTTTCCGCGTAGCGGATGGTGCCCAGCATCTCATGCGCATTGTAGTTCTTGAACGAAAATCCGGTGCCCGTGCCCTCATATTCATTGTAGGGCTCCACCGTATCCTTAAGACCGCCGGTCTCACGGACAATCGGCACAGTGCCGTAACGGAGCGCCATCAGCTGTGACAGACCGCACGGCTCGAACAGCGACGGCATGAGGAAAGCATCCGACGAAGCGTAGATTTTTTTCGACATCTGGCCGGAATAATAGATATTCGCCGAAACCTTTTTGTCATACTTCCACGCAAAATGGCGGAACATATTCTCATACTTCGGATCGCCGGTTCCCAGCACCACAAGCTGAACCGCATCCTGGCAGATTTCATCCATCATATAGGCGATGAGATCAAATCCCTTCTGGTCGGTCAGTCTCGATACGATACCGATCATCATAACCTTCGGATCCTCTTCGAGACCGAGCTCCTTCTGAAGCGCCAGTTTATTCTTTACCTTTTCCTTGCGGAAATTCCGGGCGTTATACTGCTGCACAATCTGGGTATCCGTCTCCGGATTGTATTCATCATAGTCAATGCCGTTGACAATGCCTCTCAGATCATGCTGACGGGCACGCATCAGACCGTCCAGCCCCTCGCCGTAGAACGGCGTCTTGATCTCCTCCGCATAGGTCTTGCTGACCGTTGTGATGGCATCGGCATACACAAGGCTGCCCTTCAGATAATTGCCGTCCTTCTGAAACTCCAGCTTGTCCGGTGTGAAGTAATAATCGGACAGTCCGGTGATGCTCTTCATCGTACTGACATCCCAGACACCCTGGAACTTCAGGTTGTGGATGGTCATCACACTCCTGATGCCCTGATAAAACTCCCCGGCCGCAAAACGCTCATGCAGATATACCGGGATCAGTCCCATCTGCCAGTCATGGCAGTGGATCACGTCCGGACGGAATCCGACAACCGGAAGGATAGAAAGAACCGCCTTGCAGAAGAAGGCATATTTTTCCAGATCCCAGGGCATGCCGGCATAAATCTGGTCTCCCGAGAAATGCTCCTCATTATCAATGAAGTAATACGTGATTCCCTCATATTCCATCTGGAAAATACCGACGTACTGCTGACGCCAGTTCAGATCCATATAGAAGTTCGTCACATACTTCATCTGATCTTTGTATTTCTCATCAATAACCCTGTATTTCGGAATAACGACGCGGCAGTCAAAATACTTCTTGTCAAAACATTTGGGCAGGGAACCGACCACGTCAGCCAGTCCTCCGGTCTTGATGAATGGAACACACTCTGAAGCCGCAAACAAAATGTTTTTCATGGTTGAATCCCTCTTTTTCTGCTGCCGTCACTGCGCGTGGCTTCTGCGGATGGCTTCCCTGACAGGCAGCACCATGGATGGCGATACGGAAAGTTCATCCACACCCATCTGTATGAAAGTCTGTGTCAGTGATGTATCTGCGCCGAGCTCACCGCAGATGCCGACCCACGCGCCGCCCCTGTGGCCGTTCTCGATCGTCATCTTGATTTCACGGAGAAGCGCCGGATGATGCGCCTGGTAAAAATCATCCAGTTTGTCATTCTGGCGGTCCATGGCCAGCGTATACTGCGTCAGATCATTGGTGCCGATACTGAAGAAGTCCACCTCAGGTGCGAGCTGATCACTGATCAGCGCCGCTGCCGGCGTCTCGATCATGATGCCCTGCTCGAGATCCTTATTGTAAGGAACGCCCGCGTCATCAAGCTCCTTTTTCACCTCTTCCACGATTTCCTTAATCCTGTGTACTTCCTCAAGCGAAGTGATCATAGGATACATGATCGCGATATTGCCGAACGCACTCGCGCGGAACAGCGCCCTCAGCTGCGCCTTGAAAATCTCCGGCCGTGTCAGGCAGATCCTGATGGCACGGAAACCGAGCGCCGGATTCGCCTCTGCATCAAGGTGCAGGTAATCCGCCTTCTTGTCCGCTCCGATATCCAGCGTGCGGATGACAACCTTTCTGCCGGCCAGCGTCTCTGCCACCTGCTTATACGCACGGAACTGCTCATCTTCCGACGGGAGCTCGTCACGTCCGATGTAAAGGAATTCACTCCTGAACAGTCCGACGCCGCCCGCATCATTCTGAAGAACAGAGGCAAGGTCCTTCGGCCCGCCGATATTGGCAAACAGATTGATCTCTTTTCCGTCAAGCGTCACATTCGGCTTGCCCTTCAGTTCCTGGAGGAGCCTGCGCTGTTCGAGATCCGCGTCAAGCTTCTTCTGTTCCTCCGCCAGCGTACTGGCCTCCGGATCCAGATAGAACTTTCCCGTATGGCCGTCAACAATCGCCATCTGGCCGTCCCACGACGGATCCACGGGGATATTGATCAGTGCCGGGATATTCATGGTTCTCGCCAGAATAGCCGTATGGGAATTGGCCGATCCGAATCTGGTGACAAAGGCAAGAACCTTGTCCTTGTCAAGCTGAACAGTCTCCGAGGGCATCAGATCATCTGCGGCAATGATCACAGGCTGATCATAGTTCATGGTCTCTGTCTTGCCCTGAAGAATCTTCACGACGCGCTCCGCCACATCCTTCATGTCGGCAGATCTGGCCTTGAAATATTCATCATCCATCTCTGCGAACATTTTTGAAAAATTCTCACCGGTGACGGCGGTCGCATATTCCGCATTTACCTTCTGTGACTCGATCATATTGTGAACAGAGTCATTAAAATCATCATCCTGCAGGAGCATGGCATGAACGTTGAAAATCTCGGCATTTTCCTCGCCTACTTTTTTCACAGCGTCATCATGGAGCTTTCCGAGGTCATCCACTGCCCTGTCCCTTGCCGCATCATAGCGCGCGGTTTCAGCAGCAGCATCCTCGATTTTCTCGCGCTTTACCGGTTCCTCTTTTTTACCGAAAATCGCGATTCTCCCGATCGCAATGCCCTTGAATATTGACTTTCCGGTGTAACTGACTTCCATGAAATCTCCCGTCCTTCATCAGAGTCTGCGGTTTATAAATTGCTTTTGAAGAAATTCTCCAGTGCCGGAGCTGCGGTGTCTTCGTCAGCGCCCTCAACTGTAACGGTCACTTCATCGCCCTGGCGGATGCCGAGGCCCATCAGCTGAATCAGCTTTCCGCCCGCAGCGCTCTTGCCTGCCGGGTTGGTAATGGTGACACTGGAAGCATACTTCTTAACCTCTGCAACCAGATTTCCCGCGGGACGCGCGTGAATACCGACCGGATCCGTAATGGTGTACTTAAATGATTTCATGATTTTGTCCTCCTTGTGAAATAGTGACTGCCGCCGCAGGTTACTGCAGCTTTTTATTGGTTTCCATCGTCTTCATCTCCCAGCACGAGATATCCGCTCTCGGGCAGAGGAAAGACACATCGAGCGAAGGAAGCACAGGATCATAATCCGGATAATACCGGGTGGTCATGACCGCCTCCCCGTCGTTGACATAAATTTCAAGTACGGAAGTATCCGCCAGAATCCTGAGCGATCTGATCTCAGGGATCCTGCACTTCCTCAGGTCTCTGCCGCAGCCGGCCTTTTCACTGAGCTTCAGGCTCAGCACACCTCCCGCATAGCGCAGAAGCACGTCCGTGCCGAAGCGGATCTCCCATTTCTTCTGTCCCTCCGGATCAAGGAAATGAACTTCCGCATCACCGGAGCCCTTCGGAAAAGTAACCGTACCCTCCGATTCAAATACCGTTCTGTTCATGCGGAGCTGTGTCAGCTCACGGACAGGATTCTGGAGAATGTTCCCGTCTTTCAGCGTCAGTTCTCTCGGCACCGTCAGACAGTTTTCCCAGTACGGATCGCAGTCCGCCGTCGCGTTCCTGTACGGCGCGTCCGGCATACCGACCCATCCGATCAGCAGCCGTCTTCCGCTCTCATCGACAAAGGTCTGCGGTGCGTAAAAATCAAACCCGTAATCCCATTCGAGAAAATCATGGAGTCTCAGCTCTCCGTCAGTTCCGCCGTCCACATGCCAGTAGCCGGCCTCGTAAATATTCTGATAACGGAATTCCTCTGACGGAACGCCCTGAGGACAGATGCCCAGGAACTTCTCATGACCCAGTTCAAAATAATCCGGACATTCCCACATGTACCCGAACCGTTCTGAAGAGCGGATTCTCCGTTCCAGCTTCCATTGTACACCGTCGGGGCCGGAATAAAGAAGCACTTCTCCGTAATCCGTATCTTCTTTTCTGTCTCCGCCTGCGACACGTGCGCCGAGTACCATGAAATACTTTCCGTCCTGCTTCCAGACCTTCGGGTCCCGCACATGGCAGGTACAGTCTGAAGGATAGTCTGCATTCTTCAGCACCACGCTTCCTTCACTGAAACGGCCACGGCTGTCCATCAGGACGAGAATCTCGTTTGCCTGTCTGCCGCTGTACGTATAATCATGATTTCCCGGTTCCTTTACGTTGCCGGTGTAATACAGCCGCACACTTTCGTCTTTTCCGTCGTCCGCCGGTCCGTCCGTACCTCTTCTGTCCGGATTCGCTGCCGCTCCTTTGTCCGGGACCAGCGCGGAACCCGAATAGCATCCGTCATGATTTTCCGGTCTGACCGGCCAGAACGGAACGCCCTGAAAAGACAGGTGCAGAAGATCCGGTCCGGCGTAGTGGCCCCATGTTCTGGCTTTTCTGCCGTCCGGTCCCGGTTCATTCGGGGAATACTGAAAAAACACATGATACTGTCCTCTGTACTGACAGAGTCCGTTCGGATCATTCAGCCAGCCGGAAGGCGGCATCAGATGATATTGTAAACGCCAGTTGTTTTTGTTCATGACAGATACCCGTTTTCTTCCTCAGCTGTGCTTTACGTCATACCTTCAGGTCGTGATCTCGATGACAGGCTCACCCGGTCTGACTTCTCCGGATGTCTTCAGCGCCTTCACCGCTGAAAAATCATCCGTGTTGGAAATGATGACAGGCGTCGTTGTCTTATAGCCCGCGTCATGGATGGCTTTGATATCGAATTCAAGAAGCAGATCGCCCTTCTTCACCGCATCTCCGGTATTTACATGAGGCGTATAGCCCTTTCCGGCAAGATTCACTGTGTCAATGCCGACATGAATCAGCACTTCGACACCGTTACTGTCTGCCAGTGCTACCGCATGTTTCGTGTCAAACATCATTTCCACCGTACCATCGAAAGGCGCGTAGACTTTTCCCTCGGAAGGCTCGATCGCCATGCCGCTGCCGAGAGCCTCCGCCGCAAAGGTCGGATCTTCCACCTCGGATGATGCCATGGCTCTGCCGGCCAGAGGTGCATATACGTCTACCACCTTTCCTGTTTTTTCCGCGTCAGAAGAAGCTTCCGGCTGTGCGGAAGGCGCAGGGGCAGGAGAAGGAGCCGGTGCCGCCTCAGGTGCGGGTTCCGGATCGTGATACGTGATAAAGGATACGGCAAAGGCCACGGCAAAGGATACCGCCATGACAATGGCATACTGGAGCCAGTAACCGGTCGTGATCAGGAAACCGAACAGACCGGTGATGCCGTAGGCCGTCGCTTTGATGCCGAACCATGAGGCAAGCATACCGCCGATCGCACCGCCGCAGCAGCCCGCGATAAACGGCTTGCGGTAGCGGATGTTGACACCGAAGATGGCGGGCTCGGTAATGCCGAGGAACGCTGAAAGCGATGAAGGCATGGCCAGTTCCTTCGTCTTCGGATTCTTTGACTTGAAGGCTACAGCCATGGCTGCAGCTCCCTGTCCTACATTAGCCGCGGTTGCCACAGGCATCCAGATATTGGCCGGCGGATTCTCGCTGACCATCTGAGCCTCGATCATATTGTACATATGATGGAAACCGGCCACGACAGTAAACGCATAGAAGAAGCCGATGAGCAGACCTCCGATGCCGTACGGCAGCTGAATCAGCGTCGTTGCCGCCAGAAGGATCCAGTCCTCCACCACCTTGAAGACCGGTCCGATGATCGTCATGGTGAGAATACCCGTGACGAGAACGGTAACCAGCGGTGTGACAAACAGATCGATCATTTCCGGCACATGCTTATGGAGCCACTTCTCCAGCGCACTCATGAAGAGAATGGCGATAATGACGGGAATGACGTGTCCCTGATAGCCGGTCTGCTGAATGGTCAGGCCGAAGACATGCCATACGGGAATCGCTGTTCCCTCTGCTTCCATCGAGGCAACGCTCCACGCATTGACCAGATTCGGATGGATCATGACATAACCGATTACAGCCGCGAGATACGGATTTCCTCCGAATTTCTTGGCGGCGCTGATGGCAATCAGGATCGGCAGCATGGAGAGTGCCGCTCCCGCCATCAGGTTGATCATCGCATAATAATCACTATCCGCCAGTGCCGGAAAAGCCTGTGAGAGGCCTCCGAGGACACCGTTGAGAAGACCGGAAGCGACAATGGCCGGTATGATCGGAACGAATACATCGCCCAGGGTCTTGATGGCACGGAAGAACGGGTTCTGCTTCTGCGCGGCCGCTTCCTTCGCCGCCTCCTTCGTCCCCGCTTCCACGCCGGAAATGGCAATAAACTCATCGAACACCTTATTGACGGTGCCCGTACCGAAAATAATCTGGAGCTGTCCGGATGCCTCAAAGCAGCCCTTCACTCCTTCAACATTCTCTACAGCTTCCTTGTTGACCTTTGCATTGTCCCTGATGACGAGACGGAGCCTCGTCGCACAATGTGCGGCCGATGCCACATTCGAGGCGCCGCCGATGTTGTCCAGCACACCCTGTGCAGCTTTCCTGTAATCCAATGTCATTTTTACCCTCCTCTGATTTATGGGTTTGGTGAAAACGAACAAACGAAGCATAATAATTATAAGGAATTCTGTTATTTTTGTAAATATCCGAGGATAAAAATCGTAGTTTTTCGTTATATTTCATATGCTGCCGGAGTCATGGATCCCATGGAGTCTCCCAGGCCGAGACCTCCGCAGGCGCCGGTGGTTGGCGAGGACGGGCGAAGCGATGACCGAGCTTACCACCGCTGCGCCGAGGACAGACGGAATCGCGTCGAGGCCGGAAGTCTCCATGTGTGAACAGTCAGTTTTTTTCCTCCAGCTGTTTTTTCAGTTCGATGATATGGTCCCTGATCTCTGCGGCCATCTCAAAATTCAGCTCGGCCGCAGCCGCACGCATCTGACGGTCAAGCTTCTTCATCAGCTTTTCAATCTCCGACCTGGACATCAGCTCAGGCGCCTTCTCGTATTTCTTCTCTTCCTGTGCGGCATCCCTGGAAATGGAGATCAGTTCGCCCACCTTTTTCTGAATGGTCTTCGGCGTAATATGGTGTTCCTCATTATATTTCTGCTGAATCTCCCGGCGGCGTTCTGTCTCGTCGATCGCGTGCCGCATGGAATCGGTGATGCTGTCGGCGTACATAATGACATGACCCTCCGCATTTCTCGCAGCACGACCGATGGTCTGGATCAGCGAGGTTTCCGAACGGAGGAATCCCTCCTTATCCGCGTCCAGAATGGCAACCAGCGTAATTTCCGGAATATCCAGTCCCTCACGGAGCAGGTTGATGCCGACCAGCACATCAAATTCGTCAAGCCGCATGTCACGGATGAGTTTCGCCCGTTCCAGCGCGTCGATGTCGCTGTGCAGATAATTGACGCGGATCCCGGCTTCCTTCAGAAATCTGGTGAGATCCTCCGCCATTCTCTTGGTCAGCGTCGTCACCAGAACCTTGTGGTGAGCCCCGGTTTCCTTCCGTATCTCTCCGATCAGATCATCAATCTGTCCCTCCGTGGGACGGACCTCAACCTCAGGATCCAGAAGACCTGTCGGCCGGATGACCTGCTCGGCGCGGAGCATCTCATGATTCTCCTCGTACTCTCCGGGTGTGGCGGAAACAAAAAGAATCTGATCGATTTTCTGCTCAAATTCCTCAAAGGAAAGCGGCCGGTTGTCGAGAGCAGACGGAAGCCGGAAACCGTAATCGACCAGCGTTGTCTTTCTCGAACGGTCGCCGGCATACATGGCGCCGATCTGCGGCACCGTCCGGTGGGACTCATCGATGATGATCAGATAATCGTCCGGGAAGAAATCCATCAGCGTATACGGCGGTTCTCCCGGCTTCAGTCCGGACAGGTGACGGCTGTAGTTCTCAATACCCGAGCAGACGCCGGTCTCCCGGAGCATCTCGATATCGAAGTTGGTCCGTTCTTCTATCCGCTGTGCCTCCAGAAGTCTGCCGTTTGATCTGAAGTACGCCACCCTTTCCTTCAGCTCGGCCTCAATGTCATGGCATGCTCTGTTGATTGTCTCCTGCGGCATGACATAATGAGAAGCCGGCGGAATCGAGACGAATTTCAGTTCTTTCTGAACCTCTCCTGTCAGCAGATCAATCTGTGTGATCCGGTCGATCTCGTCGCCGAAAAACTCAACTCTGATCGCGATGTCGCTCTCATCGGACGGCACAATCTCAAGCACATCCCCGTGCACGCGGAAGGTGCCGCGGTGAAAATCAATCTCGTTCCGCTCATACTGAATATTGATCAGGTCACGGATCACGTCGTCCCTGTCGCGCTGCTGCCCCGGGCGGAGCGGAATGATCATCCTCTCGTAGTCCTTCGGGCTGCCCAGACCGTAAATGCAGGAAACCGACGAAACCACAATGACATCCTTCCTCTCGATCAGAGAAGACGTGGCGGAAAGCCTGAGTTTATCGATCTCCTCATTCCGGCTGGAATCCTTCTCGATATAGGTATCAGACGAGGGCACATACGCCTCCGGCTGGTAGTAGTCGTAATAGGACACGAAATATTCCACGGCGTTCTCAGGAAAGAATTCCCTGAACTCGCTGTAAAGCTGTGCCGCCAGTGTCTTGTTGTGCGCGATGACCAGGGTCGGTTTCTGCAGTCTCTCGATCACGTTCGCCATGGTGAATGTCTTGCCCGAACCGGTCACGCCGAGCAGTGTCTCCGCCTGATTTCCTTCCTGAAATCCGCGCACCAGCTCCTCGATGGCCTGCGGCTGATCACCTGTCGGCTGATACTCCGAATGAAGTCTGAATTTCATGATTCTTCTTCCTCCACGATCTTTTTCGCCGCGTTGAACTGTGCATCCTCACCGGAATCGCTGTCATACGACACCTTCTTGTCCGGCGTAATTCCTTTTCCGTTGATATCCCTGTGGTCCGGTGTGTAGTAATGCGTCGTCGTCATTTTCACGGCGCTCCCGTCACCGAGTGTCCAGGTCTTCTGTTCGATGCCTTTTCCGTAGGTCTGCGTGCCGACAATAACGCCGACATCTTCATCCTGGATCGCGCCGGCAAACATCTCCGACGCACTCGCCGTATTTTCATTGACGAGAACCGCAAGCGGGATTTTGATCGGCGTCTCGCCGTCGCAGGTTCTTTCTGTCTCCTCGCTGCCCTTGTCCTTCTCGTACACCAGCGTGCACTTCGGCATGAACAGGCGCAGCGTGTCCACACAGGCGCTGACCAGGCCGCCCCGGTTGTCCCTGAGGTCGATGATCAGTCCTTCCATGCCCTCATCATTCAGTTCATCATAGACCGCGGAAAATTCCTTCGCTGTCAGACCTGTGAAACCGGAGATGGCGATATATCCCGTCTTTGTCCCCTTCACCATGCCTCCGACAACAATCTCGGTATTCTCAATGTAGTCCTTCTTCACCGTGATTTCCGTCGTATCGTCTCCGCGGCTGACGGTGAGCACAGCTTCCTTCTTGTCATCATCCCTGATCAGGGAACGGATCTCCGACGTGCTGAGCTTTGAGGTATCCTTTCCGTCAATCGCCGTCACCACATCTCCTTTCTTCACGCCGGCCTGATCTGCCGGGCCGCCGTCCTGCATCGACCGGATCGTCATATAGCCGGATGACGCATCCTTTGTAAACGTCACGCCGATGCCCATGATCTTTCCTGCCTGTGACGCCCGGATTTCCTCCATCTCATCTGCGGTGTAATAGGCAGCATATTTGTCACCGAGCGATGCCATGATCCCGCTGTACATGCCGTCTGCCATCGTCTTTTTGTCCGCATCGCCTGCAAAATTATCATCGATCAGCCGGATAATGGTGGTCATTTTCTTCAGAGACCCGGCACTGAGCGGAGAATCAGGTGAACCGGTGACAGGAAGCGCATAAAAAACCAGTGCCGCACAGACAAGGATCAGTACCGCAGCGGCCATGCCTTCAAAAAAGGACGGCGCGCTGAATCCTGCAGCTCTGCCGCTTTCCCTGTTCCTTCTGCGTCTTTTCTTCCCGTCATTTCCGTTGTCGTGGTCACATCCGCTGCTGTCGCCGGCGCCTTCCGCCGCTTCCGTTTCTGTTCTGTCCTCAGTTTCCTGGTATGTCGTTCTGTCGTCTTTCAACTTCTGATGTCTCCCCTGCTTCCGCCGAATCTGCCGATTCTCCCGGAAAGCACAAAAGGCTGCTGCACTCATGTGCAGCAGCCGCCCTGAACTGTCTCTTATCAAACCTTCAGATGCTTATGGATTGCGATCAGCGAACCGATCAGCGCTATGCCCACGCCCAGAATCAGACTGACCGGAAGCAGCACCTTGAATACCGCATTTACCGGCAGCAGTCCGCTCATAAACGTATTCAGCACACTGAATTTGCCAAGCATATATGAAATTGCCGAATTATATACAAAGTAAACGATCACCATCGGAATCGCGGCGCCGATCAGACCGAGCAGAATACCTTCCAGAATGAACGGAAGCCGTACGAAAGAGTTCGTGGCACCGATCAGCTTCATGATGCCGATCTCTTCCTTCCGGACGTTGATACCGGTCGTAATCGTCGTGCTGATCAGGAAAACAGAAATGATCAGCAGTATCAGGATGATGGCGATGGAAACCGTCGCGATCAGGCTGTTCATGGAAGAAAGCGTCGTGGAAGCCTGCTGGCTCTGATTTACCTGACGCACGCCCTCCAGACCCTCGATGTAATTGACCAGTTCATCCTGCTGCTCAATGCTGTTCGGATAAACCTCAAAATGCGCCGAGTTGGCGAGCGGGTTGTCGTTGTTGTTCTCCCAGCCTTCCGCTGCATCTTCATGGCCTGCAAAGTATCTGGCGGAAAAATCTGCCCAGGTCTCATCAGCGGATACATAACGGATCTCTTTGACCAGGTCCGTCCGGTCAACGATCGCGGAGCCTATCCTGTCGATGTCGGACTGTGCCAGATCCTCGTTAAACATCACCGTGATACCTACATTCGTCTCAACCGTGCGGATGATATAGGTAAAATTCAGAACCACGGAAAAGAATATGCCGAAAATAAAAATGCAGGCCGCCATGGTTGCCACCGATGCGATGGAGAACATGCGGTTTCTTCCGATGTTCTTTATGCCCTGGCCCGCGTTGTAAAAAATACTCCTAATCTTCAACGTAGCCACCTTCTTCCACATCGCTGACGATCACGCCTTTGCGGAGACGAATGACGCGTTTCTGCATCTGATTGACGATCTCACGGTTATGCGTAACCACGACAACCGTCGTGCCTCTGGTGTTGATCTCGTCCAGAAGCTCCATGATCTCCTCTGAGTTCTTGGGATCAAGGTTTCCCGTCGGCTCGTCCGCCAGAAGAACCTTCGGCCGGTTGACCAGCGCTCTTGCGAGGGCTACACGCTGCTGTTCGCCTCCCGAAAGCTCCTTCGGGAACGAACGGTATTTCGTTGCCAGGCCGACAAGGGTCAGAACCTCAGGCACTCTTCTCTTGATGACACGTCCCGGCTTCTCGATGACACGCTGGGCAAACGCCACATTGTCATAGACATTGCGGTCCTTCAGAAGACGGAAGTCCTGGAACACCACGCCGACACCTCTGCGGTACTTGGCAATCTGACTGCTTCTCAGCTTATTCAGATTCTGATCATTGATCGTGATCGTACCCTTCGTCGGAGTCAGTTCCTTCAGCATCAGCTCGATCATGGTAGTCTTGCCCGAGCCGCTGTCACCTACGATAAAGACAAACTCACCGTCATGAATGGTCAGTGACACATTGTCGATGGCCGGCTGAGCGCCCTTCTCGTAGATTTTCGTCACATTATCAAATTGAATCATATACTCCTCCGTATTGCATTTTCTCTCACGCAGAACCTGCAGCTCGTCCTGCGCAGAACGGCCTGTCAGCATGCTGTCTCCCCCGGATGCTGAGGCGCGGGAAGCGGTCAGTAATCTACCGTTTCCATGTATTTCATATACTTCACAACCATCAGAGCAATCTTAAACGTAATGGCGTCCTCAAAGACCCTCAGATCGAGTCCTGTGCTCTTCTGCAGCTTGTCCAGACGGTATACCAGTGTATTCCGGTGGATATACAGCTGTCTTGAGGTCTCCGAGACATTCAGGTTGTTCTCAAAAAACTTGTTGATGGTTGTCAGCGTCTCCTCGTCAAAATCATCCGGCGATTTCTCGTGGAAGATTTCTCTGATGAACATCTTGCACAGCGGTATCGGCAGCTGATAGATCAGGCGTCCGATCCCCAGTCTGCTGTAGGCAATGATATCCTTCTCCTCGTAAAAAATCTTGCCGACGTCGAGGGCCATTCTCGCTTCCTTATAGGAGCGGGAAACTTCCTTGAGTTCGTTCACGATCGTGCCGTAGGCGATGTTCACGCGGCTCTCTGAATCGCGGTGTATGACGTCCTGAAGATAATGCGCATAGGTTTCCGCGCTGTGGTCGTCGTCCTCATCTCCGAGCTCTCTGACGATGATCACGCTCTTCTCGTCGATTGCCGTGATGAAATCTCCCGGACGCGCCGCAACAGCGTTCTTCAGATCCTCCATATACTCCTGATGATCTCCGTTCTGCGCGGGCTCAAGAATATATACCACTCTTCTGGCTCCCGGTTCAATGTGAAGCTTCTTCGCGCGGTTATAGATATCGACGAGCAGCAGATTATCCAGCAGCAGGTTCTTGATGAAATTATCCTTGTCGAACCGCTCCTTGTAAGCCGTCAGCAGCGTCTTCAGCTGGAAGGTCGCCATCTTGCCGATCACAAGATTCTCATCACCCGGTCCCCTGTCCATCAGAATATACTCCAGATGATGCTCGTCGTAAACCTTAAAAAAATGTTCACCGCGGATAGTCTGTGAATCCGCCTGACTCTGTGCAAAGTTGATCAGTTCAGGATTGCTTGCGCTGATATCCGAAGCAGTGGAAGCAAGAAGCTTCCCTTTTGCGCTGTAAATACCGAAGTCCATCCTTGTGATATGGGCCAGACCATCAAGCGTACTCTGCAAAATCTGATTCGAAATCATAATTTTTCCCTCTTTACATCATATTCGCAACATCTGCCGCCCGTCACCCGACACGGTCAGCATATTCATATTAAAACAAATTGCACAAAAAGTGAAGTGCTTTTTGTTGATTTTTTGAGTAGTATTGCAGGAGTACGGTTCCGCAGCCTCTGTCTTCATCAAAGACAGAGGACAGGGAACGTGCGTAGTGTAACACAGTTGTAATATAATTGCAACATACAGGCCCTGTGCTTATACCTCAAACAGCATATCTCCGTAGGAGGGCATCGGCCAGTAGCGCTTGTCTACGATCTGTTCCAGATCATCGACCGGTCTGCGCAGCGCCGTCATCGCCGGGCAGATCACATCGTGATAATATCTCGCCTGCTTCTCTCCTTCCTTCATGTGGGCCGCCTGTTCATCCAGACCGATCAGCGTGCTCAGGGCATCGCTCGATGCTTTCAGCAGGCGCTGCGTCTCTTTTAGCAGGTCGAGCTGAACCGATACATCCTCCACACCGACTGCGCGAACCGCATTGATATCATCAGCAAGGTCTTTTGTGAACCGGATCGTCGAAGGAATCAGACGTTTGCGGGCAATATTGATCATCGCCTTTGCCTCGATGTTGATCGTCTTCGCATAATTCTCATACTTGATCTCGGCCCTGGACTGCAGCTCCGTTTCTGTGAATACGTGATACTTTTCGAACATGGCTGTGGATTTATCACTCACAAGCTCCGGAATCGCATCCACCATGCAGCTGATGTTCGGAAGGCCGCGGCGAGCCGCCTCTTCCTTCCATGCTTCCGAGTATCCGTCGCCGTTGAAGATGATTCTGCTGTGCTCACGGAAATTTTTCGCCGTCAGCTCACTGACCGCAGCATCAAAATCGTCTGCCTTCTCCAGTACTGTCGAAGCCTCATCAAATGCCTCGGCCACAATGGTATTCAGCACGACATTCGGCTCAGCAATGGAATCCTGTGATCCCACCATACGGAACTCAAATTTATTGCCGGTGAACGCAAACGGTGAGGTCCGGTTGCGGTCCGTCACATCCTTATTCAGATCCGGAAGGCTCGACACACCGGTGCTCAGCTTTCCCTTCTCCTTGGATCTCGTTGCTGCTCCGTTATGGATCAGCTGATCCACGATATCCTCCAGCTGTTCGCCGAGAAAAACCGACAGGATCGCCGGCGGTGCCTCGTTGGCACCGAGTCTGTGATCATTTCCGGGATCCGCGGCGGACTCCCTGAGCAGTCCGGCATGTTCATCAACGGCTTTGATGATGCAGGAAAGGATCAGCAGAAACAGCTTGTTCTCATGAGGTTCACGGCCGGGATTCAGCAGATTGATGCCGTCATCGGTCGACAGGGACCAGTTATTGTGTTTGCCTGATCCGTTGACGCCGTCGAAAGGCTTCTCATGAAGCAGGCATTTCAGTCCGTGCTTTCTTGCCACGCGCTTCAGCGTCTGCATGACAAGCTGATTGTCATCCGTGGCTACATTGGCCTCCGAGTAAATGACGGCGAGTTCATGCTGCCCCGGTGCCACCTCATTGTGCTCGGTCTTGGCTGTCACACCCATCTTCCAGAGCTCCCTGTCCACATCCTTCATGAAGGCGGCCACACGCGGCTGAATGATGCCGTAATAATGGTCATCCAGTTCCTGTCCCTTCGCCGGCATGGTGCCGAAGAGTGTTCTGCCGCAGTAGATCAGATCCTTGCGCTGAAGATACTTCTGCTCGTCAACAATAAAGTATTCCTGCTCGGCGCCGACGCAGGGCACCACTTTTTTCGAAGTCGTATTTCCGAACAGGCGGATCAGACGCAGCGACTCGCGGTTGATGACTTCCATGGAACGAAGCAGCGGTGTCTTCTGGTCAAGTGCCTCACCGCCGTAGGAACAGAAAGCCGTCGGAATGCAGAGCACAGCTCCGCCTGCGTCTTCTCTGACAAAAGCCGGCGACGTGCAGTCCCATGCGGTATATCCTCTTGCCTCAAAGGTAGCGCGGAGACCGCCTGACGGGAAGGAAGATCCGTCTGCCTCACCCTTGATCAGTTCTTTGCCGGAGAAACGCATCAGTGTCTTTCCGTTCTCCAGCGGCCTGGAAATAAATGAATCATGCTTCTCGGCCGTGAGACCGTTCAGCGGCTGGAACCAGTGGGTGTAATGGGTAGCACCCTTCTCGATTGCCCAGTCCTTCATTTCGTTGGCAATGATATCCGCCGTTTCCGGATCCAGATCGCCGCCTTCGTTGATGATTTTTTTCAGCTTGGCGTACGCCTTTGCCGGAAGCCTTTTCTGCATCGTCTCATCGTCAAACACATACTCGCCGAAGATCTCCGCCGGGTTTATTTTTTCTTCCATGTGCGCCTCTCCTCTCAGTAGATCGTTTCGCTGCCATGATATGGACTGACAGACCGCTTTATAAAAGTTATACGAGCAAATTATATAGTAAAAAATGAGTATGTCAAATACCGGTTTCCCCATAAAAAAAGAGCGCACCAGAAATTTTCTGATGCAGCTCTTTTTTCTCTGTCATGCTGAGCAGAACCGGCCTTTATTCAGGCCGCTCTGCCGTAAATCTCAGGCTTTGCCCTCAGATCCGAAAAGCGTGATCTTCTCGGCAACCTTATCCTTGATGGCCTGAGTTCCGGGTGCAAGAACCTTACGGGGATCATAACCCTTGCCCTGCTTGTCCTTGCCTTCTTCGATATACTTGCGGGTAGCAGCGGTGAATACCAGCTGGCACTCGGTGTTGACATTGATCTTGGATACGCCCATGGAAATGGCTTTCTTTACCTGATCATCCGGGATACCTGTGCCGCCGTGCAGTACCAGAGGCATGTCGCCGGTCTTTGCCTTGATGGCTGCCAGGGTTTCGAAGGAAAGTCCCTTCCAGTCTGCCGGATAAATGCCGTGGATGTTGCCGATACCTGCTGCCAGGAAATCTACGCCGAGGTCAGCAATCTTCTTGCACTCATCAGGATCAGCGCACTCGCCCTCAGCCGTTACGCCGTCCTCAGTACCGCCGATCGCTCCGACTTCAGCCTCGATGGAAAGTCCGAGACCATGAGCCACATGAACAAGCTCGGTCGTCTTGGCAAAGTTCTCTTCGAAAGGCAGATGTGAGCCATCGAACATGATAGATGAAAATCCTGCCTTGATGCACTGATAGCAGTGCTCATACTGACCATGATCCAGATGAATGGCAACCGGAACCGTGATGCCGAGGGATGCGTCCATTGCTCTCACCATAGCGGCAACAACACTGAAGCCACCCATATATTTGCCTGCACCGGCAGATACGCCGAGGATAACCGGGGCCTTCATCTCCTGTGCCGTCTCAAGAATAGCCTTCGTCCACTCAAGGTTGTTGATATTAAACTGTCCAACTCCGTAATGTCCTGCTTCTGCTTCTTTCAGCATTTCTGTTGCATTAACAATCATTGAAGAGTTCCTCCCGTTTATGTTATTGGTTCAACAGTACGCCGCTCTTCTGCATGCGGCCAGCATCTATTATATACTAGTGTCCGAAACTTTTACAAGACTGAGCCGGAAGAAACCATTGAATCGTTACAGTTCAGACGATGCCAGAGCCATGTCACACATGGCTTGCAATGTATAAACAGTAACGTTGAATCAGTTTCTTGCCGCCTCCTCCGGATTCACCAGTCTGACGGGCTTCCGTCTGTTCAGAAACAGATTCAGTGCCTTCGGATGATTCTGAATCAGGATTTCGCTGACGGTATCTCCGTATTCTCCGTCCAGCGTCCATGCAATGCTGTCCTGTGCCATGATCGCGATCCTGTGACCCTTGTATTTTTCCACCATCGTGTGAGAAGGCGTATTCGTCGTCATCTCCGTCACAATTCTGTTGATCTCTATCGGATTCGTCGGCGTATGAACCAGGGTCACCTCAAAGAGGCCGTCGTTCATGTCCACACCGGTGCCGGTCAGATTTTTCATGCCGCCGATCAGACGGCTGTTTGTCACCATGCCGACCGCGTAATTGCCCTCGATTTTCTGACCGTCCACATCGACGATGAGATGATATACAGGAATATTGAAGAACTGCTTGCCCGCCTCCAGCAGATAGGCGAAATGGCCCAGTGTGTTCTTCAGATTCTGATCCGTCTCGTAGGACACATTCGTAAACATACCGAATGCCGCGACATAGGAAAAATACTTTTTGTTGAACTGCCCCACATCACATTTATAGATATCGCCGACCACAATGTCCTGCGCCGCCTCCGTCATGCTGGTCGGAATGGAGAGACTTTTTGCGAAATCGTTGGTACTGCCCGCGGGAATATAGCCGAGTTTCATATCAGGGCATGTGGTCATGATGCCGTTCAGGACCTCATCCAGTGTTCCGTCACCCCCGCTGCACACAACAGCATCCATGCTGCTGCCGTATTGCTTCACGACTTCTGTCGCATCGCCGACGCCCTGTGTGGGCCGCGCTATGACGTCATAACCTCCCTTGGTAAAAATCTCCAGGATCTCCGGAATGTTCACGGTGATCATGCCACGTCCGGCTCTCGGGTTATAGACAAACAACATTTTTCTACGCATAATCAGATATCCTTTTCCCTTATGATTTACATTTGATCAGCATATTGTACTATAATAAACAGAGATTGTGTCATTTTACTGTATAAGTCCGTCGCACGCCAGAGGCGGACTGCACACCCGAAGGGTGCGCAAGGCCGACTGTGGCTTTGCGACGATAACAGGTATGAGCATGGAGCGATGCGAAGCATCGCGAGAATGCGAATGCCTGTAGCGACGCGAAAGCACGCAGTGCGAAGCGGCGCGTGGACTTATACAGTATGTGGCACTACCTGTAGTATGGGGTTTACTGTATTAAGCCCGACTGCGGGAATCGCGCAGCGATGGAGCAGTCGGGCTTAATACAGTACTGTTAAATCACTCACGTCATGCGAGGTACTTATCATGAATGATTCAGACAGCAGAAATCCGGAGAGCAGAAATCCTGACAAAGGACTGGTGATTGTGACAGGCGCGTCAAGAGGCATCGGCCGCGCTGCGGCCAGAGCATTCGCCTCCCTTGGAATGACCGTTCTTGCCACCGCCAGAACCGAATCGGATCTCAGATCACTCCGTGATGAAACCGGATGTGAGATTCTTCCCGGCGATGTATCTGACGAGGATTTTGTAAAAAGGCTGTTTGCTGAAACAGAAAAACTGACCGCTTCACGGCCTTTTGCAGCGCTTGTCAACAATGCGGGGATCTCCCGCATCGGCCTGCTTCAGGACATGTCCCTTGCGTCATGGAATGAAATTCTGCGCGTCAACCTCACCTCGATGTTTCTGACATCCAGAGAGGCCATCCCGCTTTTTCTCCGTCAGGGCAGCGGTTCGATTGTCAACGTCTCCTCCGTATGGGGAAATGTCGGTGCCTCCTGTGAGGTCGCCTATTCCGCGACGAAGGGAGGCGTCAATTCGTTTACCCGGGCGCTGGCGAAAGAACTGGCCCCTTCGGGCATCCGCGTCAACGCGGCCGCTTTCGGCACGATTGACACGGAAATGAACAGCTTTCTTGACGCAGAGGACCGGAAAAATCTCGAGGAGGAGATCGGCATGGGCCGCTTCGGCACACCGGAGGAAGCCGCAGATCTGATCGCAGATCTGGCGCTTCATCATCCCTATCTGACAGGTCAGGTCGTCACGATGGACGGAGCCTGGATCTGACCGGCACGGCAGAACTTCTCTCTCAAAAAAAATCCTTCCGGTCAGACCGGAAGGATTTTTCTGTTCTTATTCTGATAGCCGGTTACCGGATCAGACGAGCTGGAGAAGAACCTCCATAGCTCCGTCACCTTTTCTCTGGCCGATCTTGATGATGCGGGTATAGCCGCCGTTGCGGTCAGCATACTTCGGTGCGATCTCGTCGAACATCTTCTCCGAGAGATCTGCTTTCTTTGTATTCTTCTTGCGTCCTGCAGCTTCCTTCGGTACTTCCGTTACCGGATAAAATACCTTCATCATCTGACGACGCGCATGAAGTCTGGAAGGTTTGTCCTTCCTGATCTCCTTCTGAACCTCATCGTAAACGGTAACCTTCTTGCCGTCCTTAACTTCCTTTACACGCCTGCCGTCGGCATCCTTGCGTGCAACCTTGGCGGTAACGGTAACCGTCTCATAGTTATCCTTCTCACGGACAGCCAGTGCAATAAGGCTCTCGGCGATCTTCTGTACTTCCTTCGCCTTGGTCTCCGTTGTACGGATGCTGCCATGATAAAGAAGATTGGTAACCTGGTTTCTGAGAAGTGCTTTTCTCTGGGAAGAAGTTCTTCCGAGTTTTCTGTATTCAGCCATTGTTTTTCCTCCGTCTGTGGAGCGCACCGCACGCTGCATCGGTCTTACTGCGGCTCGCCGCTGATCCACAGGTCTGTATAAAAGGGATTCCCTGCGCCTTCGGTCTTACGGGTCTCCTTTGTCAGTTACGAATTATCGCTCTCGCTCGGCGCAAGGGAAAGTCCCAGCTCGCTGAGCTTCTGCAGTACCTCTTCCAGGGACTTGCGTCCGAGGTTGCGGACCTTCATCATATCTTCTGAGGTCTTGCTGCAGAGTTCCTGAACCGTATTGATACCGGCACGCTTCAGGCAGTTGTAGGAACGGACGGAAAGTTCCAGTTCATCGATGTTCATCTCGAGAACCTTATCTCTCTCATCCTCATGCTTGTCAACCATGATCTCAGCCGTCTTCGCATTCTCAGAGAGATCGATAAACAGCTTCAGATGCTCGCTCAGAACCTTGGCGGCAAGGCTGACAGCCTCATCCGGTCCCAGTGTTCCGTTCGTGTATACATCGAGAGTCAGCTTGTCAAAATCAGTCACCTGACCGACACGGGTATTCTCAACGGTCATATTGACACGTTCTACCGGCGTATAGATGGCATCGACAGCGATAACGCCGATCGGCATATCATCTGTCTTGCTTCTGTCTGCGCCCACATAGCCGCGGCCGTTCGTAATCGTCAGCTCCATGTAGAGCTTGCAGTCAGAACCACCGTTCAGATGAGCAATGACCTGGCCGGGATTCATGATCTCGATATCCTGATCTACCTGAATATCGGCAGCGCGGACAACGCCCTCGCCTTCGTACTCAATGTACGCCACCTTCGGCTCCATGGAGGAGCTGTTATTCTTGATGGCCAGATTCTTCAGGTTCATGATGATCTCAGTCACATCTTCCTTTACACCCGGAATGGAACTGAACTCATGAAGTACGCCCTCGATTTTCACCTGGCTTACGGCAGCTCCCGGGAGTGAAGAAAGCATGATTCTTCTCAGGGAGTTTCCAAGTGTCGTGCCATATCCACGCTCCAGAGGCTCTACGACGAAACGTCCGAATTTCTTGTCCTCTGAAATCTCGGTAATCTCAATTTTCGGTTTGTTAAAATCTAACACCTGTGTTCCTCCTTATATGATAGAGCAATAACCACATCCAGCTGATTCCGACGGCTGCTCCGTCTCCGGAAAAACCGGCGCCGCGCGCTGTATGGATACCCGTGCGTGACCACCGTCCTCCGGAAAGGAGTTCAGGCCGATTACTTGGAATACAGCTCGACGATGCTCATATCATCAACCGGAACATCGATCTGATCACGGGTCGGAACTGCCTTGACGGTACCCTTGAGTCCCTCGGCATCACCCTCAAGCCATGCCGGAACAACACGTCCGTTGGTAGCATCCGCAATATCCTTCATGCGCTGGGTTGATTTCTTATTCTCTCTGATCTCAACCACATCGCCTGCCTTTAAGCAGTAGGAAGGAATGTTGACAAGCTTGCCGTTCACGGTCACAAACTTGTGGTCAACCATCTGTCTTGCTTCTTTTCTCGTTCTGGCAAAGCCGAGACGGAAAATAACATTGTCCAGACGAAGCTCCAGGAGTGCCATCAGGTTCTCACCGGTCTGGCCCTTCATGCGGTCAGCCTTCGCATAGTAGTTGCGGAAAGGCTTCTCAAGAACTCCGTAGATGAATTTAGCTTTCTGTTTCTCACGCAGCTGCATGCCGTACTCGGAAACCTTGCGGCGGTTATTTTTCAGCTGACGTTTGGATTTCTTATCAATACCCAGATATGCCGGCTCAAGACCAAGCGCTCTGCATCTCTTGAGCACCGGTGTTCTGTCTACTGCCATTCTAATACGACCTCCTGTATATGATCAGACTCTTCTACGTTTCGGCGGACGGCATCCGTTATGCGGAACCGGCGTTACATCACAGATACTGGTAACCTGAAGTCCTGCAGCCGCAAGTGCGCGGATTGCAGCTTCACGTCCTGAACCAGGTCCCTTGACAAATACGTCAACACTCTTCAGACCATGGATCAGTGCAGCCTTGGTAGCTGTCTCAGCTGCCATCTGTGCTGCGTAAGGAGTAGATTTCCTTGAACCTTTGAATCCCAGGCCACCGGCGCTTGCCCATGAAAGTGCATTGCCCTCGGTATCTGTCAGAGTGACAATGGTGTTGTTGAAGGACGCCTGAATATGTGCCTGACCACGTTCAACGTTTTTCTTTACACGACGTTTCGTCGTTTTTCCTGATGCTTTTGGCATAATAAAAACTAACCTACCTTTTCCTTAATAAAAAATCTGATTGATCCTGTACTATTACTTCTTCTTGTTAGCCACAGTTCTTCTCGGACCCTTGCAGGTTCTTGCGTTTGTCTTGGTCTTCTGACCACGGCAAGGCAGTCCGGCTCTGTGACGTCTTCCACGGTAGCAGTTGATCTCCTCAAGACGCTTGATGTTCATAGCTGTCTCACGTCTCAGATCACCTTCTACAACAACCTCGAGTGATTCGATAGCATCGGCGATTTTCTTAACCTCGTCGTCGGTCAGATCTCTGACACGGGTATCCGGGTTAACGCCTGCCTTCTCAAGAATCTTGTTGGAAGTCGTTCTTCCGATTCCGTAGATATAGGTAAGACCTATCTCTGCTCTCTTGTCTCTTGGTAAATCTACACCAGCTATACGAGCCATGTGTAATCCTCCTTTGTTCCGGTCCGCATCCTGCTTTCTGACACGGATCTGTCAATAATACCAGCTTAAATGGGATGTCGGTATGTGCCATCCAGCTGCCAGACGAATGACAGCCTTTCTTTTCCGCTTAAGCCGCATACGGAAAAGTTTTAAGTAATATTATAAGAGGTAATTCCCCGACGCAGCCAGTCAGGTTAACATTATAATATTGCCCTCACATGAGCAGCGCGGGTTAATAAAAATCAACCCTGAACCTGCTTATGCTTCGGATTCTCACAAATGATGCGGATCTTGCCTTTTCTCTTGATAACCTTGCACTTGTCGCACATCGGCTTTACAGAAGATCTAACCTTCATGAGTATCCTCCTTTCTTGAAACACAATCAGTAATTGACTGGCGATTCCCGCAAAAATGCCTGTTCCGGTGGGTTGGTCCGAAAAAGGCACGCAGAAATACAGATAGCATTGTATCACTGCGTGCCTTTTCATGCAAGAACAAAATTCACTTTTTATCAGGCACCGGTGCGGGAAAAATCCTGCGCCGTTATCACTTGTTACGCCATACGATACGGCCCTTGTCCAGATCGTACGGGCTCAGCTCAAGTGAAACCTTGTCGCCGGGCAGGATCCGGATATAGTTCATTCTCAGCTTACCGCTGATATGAGCAAGCACAACATGCTTATTCTCCAGTTCCACCCTGAACATGGCGTTCGGAAGTTTCTCCAGTACAACGCCTTCCACTTCAATCGCATCAGCCTTCGACATACAATCCTCCTTGACACTTAACAGAACACGTTCATCATATAACCGCGGCAACCGCGGGATAATACCATGCAGACGTTTCAACAGAATTACACAAAGTCTATTTATAGTAAAAAACAGCCGTTTTGTCAATATCCCGCGCAAATTTTCGGGCAGAAACGCTTCTGTCGCTGGGTGACGGCACCCAAAAGCCGTCGCCATGTCCGTCTGACTTTCTGCACGAAACCGGTTCTGAGCACCGCCCGGGACGCAAAATATGAACTGTATGCACAGAAAACAGTCCATACAGTGTATTAAAATAGGCCTGCCATTTCCGTAAAATATAACCGGATGCACAAAAAATCTGTTCTGATCTGTACTTCGGTGGTTGCCACCATGATGGAAAGCAGCATGAAACTTCGAGACCTGGATTATTATAAAATCGGACAGCGAATCAGAAAATACAGAAAATCACAGGGAATGACACAGGATGATCTTGCCGAAAGGTCAGGTCTCTCGGCGGCACACCTGAGTCATATTGAGAACGGCAGCACCCGGATCAGTCTCGCAGCCCTGATGAATATCACGGAGGCTCTCGGCATCACGCCCGATGATGTGCTGATCGACGATGTGGATCCGGCGGAAAGCAGAATGGCCGGAGAAATCCAGCAGATTATCCAGTCAGGTACGGAATCGGAAAATGAATTTATGAGGGATATGCTCGGCAGCATGCGTGCCGTCCTTGACAAATACATGCCCTCTTCCCTGATCGCCGAGAATGCGGAATCGGGCAGGGATATCTCCGCGTACAGAGATAATCCCCTGTCTCATGATAAACCTGCAGATAAGGATACCCCCTCATATCATGATAAGCCTGCAGATAAGGATAACTCCTCATATCATAAAAAACCTGCAGACAGAGATCCGTCTGCAGGCAAAGATAAACGGTGAGTTCTTACGTTCAGCAGCCGTGCGTTCTTACGTTCAGCGCGCCGGCGCTGTGACGGAGCCGCCTTCCAGCAGTCTCCCATGAACCCTGATATTTTCAGGGTAATATTTTCCTTTCTTTTCCACGATATCCATCAGTCTCTCCGCAGCGATTCTGCCCATATCGGACGTGTTCTGCTGCCACGTCGTCAGTCTCGGACGGATCGCCTGTGACAGGTGAATGCCGTCATAACCCACCACACTCACGTCACGGGGAACCTGAAGGTGCATGTTCTCCAGCGCCCCGCGTCCGCCGAGAAAAGCATAATCGTCAGGATACATAATGGCCGTAGGCCTGTCCGGAAGACTCATCAGTTTCTCTGTCAGCACTTCGGCCGACCGCGGATCATGATATCTTCCTTCCTGCAGATAGACCTCAGGGATGCTGAGCCCCAGCTCACGGCAGGCTTTGTCAAAGCCGCTCAGCCTTCTTCTCGTAACCTCTACATCCTCTCCGTGAATATAGGCGATCCTGCGGTGCCCCTTCCGGTACAGATACTTCACAATTTCACCGGCACCGATCATGTTATCGCTCATCACGCAGGTTTTCCCCTCGAACGGATAGTCGATCGTCACAAGAGGGATCCCGCTATCGATCAGTTCTTTTACCTGCTCCGATGTAAAATCCACGCAGAGTACAAGAACACCGTCGCACTTCCGGTACAGGCAGTGCTCGACGAAGGAGTTTTTGCCGATTCTTTCGCTGATCAGCGTAATATCATACCCGTGCTGTTCCAGCGTACTCTTGGCGCTTTCCAGAATCTCGGCGAAAAACTCATGCGTCAGACCGCTCATGGTGTTGTCTTCCAGAATGACGCCGACGCTGTGCGAGGAGTTTGTTTTCAGGATCCTGGCGGCAGAATTCGGCATATAATTCATCTTGTCGGCCATCTCGCGGATTCGCTCTGCCGTTGCTCCGGAAATATCCCCGTATCCGTTAAGTGCCTTGCTTACTGTGGCGGGAGATACCCCGCATTCCTTTGCAATGTCCCTGATCGTAACCATCTCTCAACCATCCTGCCTGCGGAAAATCTGTTACTGTTCACTCTTTGCCAGCCACTGTCACACATGGAGACTTCCAGCCCCGACACGCTCTCGCTTGTCCTCGGCCTGGGAGTCTCCATGTGTTCAGTGGCTCTTGCGTACGTCTGAACTGAAACGAAAATTTTCAGATAACCTCCGGATGCCGCGCTTTTTCCTCTTCTGTCATCGTCAGCACCTCAGGTCTGCCGTCGGTGATCAGAATCGTGTTCTCATAATGAGCGGCCAGTGAGCGGTCCAGCGTCACGACCGTCCATCCGTCATCCAGCCAGCGGATGTTCGGACCTCCGGCTGTGATCATCGGTTCAACGGCCAGTGTCATGCCCGGCTCGAGCACAATGCCCGGCTCATTCTGACGGAAATTCATGATCATCGGGTCCTGATGCATGGCGGCACCGATTCCGTGGCCGCACAGTTCCCTGACGACGCCGAAGCCAGCCTGCTCCGCATAATCTCCGATGGCCGAAGACACGTCATTCAGATGATTTCCCGCAAGCGCAAACTTCATGCCTTCAAAAAAGCACTGCTCCGTGACATCGATCAGTCTTCTCGCATCTCCGCTGATGCGGCCGACAGCCCAGGTTCTTGCCGCGTCCGAGTGAAAGCCGTCGTAGATCAGTCCGGCGTCAATGCTGATGATGTCACCTTCCTGCAGTACAGTCTTCGAATCCGGAATGCCGTGGACAACCTGCTCATTCAGCGAGGTACAGATGGAAGCCGGATAGCCTTCATAATTAAAAAAATTCGGTACGCCGCCGAGATCGCGGATGATCTGGTCCGCTGCGCAGTTCAGCTCCCAGGTGGATACCCCCGGCTCAATCATGTCCTCGAGTGCGGCAAACACTTTCTGCAGCCGGTAATTCGATTCGCGCATGAGACTGATTTCATATTCTGTTCCCGGCCTTACTTCCGATGCCATCGATACTCCTTCCCCGCTATTTCACATGGGTCACCCGCCGCAGCACTATGTTCAGGCTGATGTTTTCACGCTGCTGCGCATCATTTCTGCGGTCAGCACCGCAGCACGGTTTCCTGCCTGCCGTTTTCGCGCTGCTCCGCAGCACGACTTGCTGCAGGCAGCACGACATTTCTGTGCGTACCTGTCACATCCGAAAACGACAGGCAGACAGCGTTTACTCCAATATCGCCGTGATATCCGCGAATACTTTGTCGATATCCTGTGTGCCGTCTACGGAATGCATGATGCCCGCCTTTTCATAATAATCAATGAGCGGCTGTGTCTGTGCATGGTAGACCTCAAGTCTTTTCTGAACCGTCTCCGGTCTGTCGTCATCGCGCAGCACCAGCTCGGAACCGCAGTTGTCGCAGATTCCTTCTTTTTTCGGCGGCTTGTACATCAGATGATAGGTTGCGCCGCAGTTCAGGCAGGCTCTGCGTCCGGACATTCTCTTCACAATGTTCTCATCCGGTACTTCGACATCGATGGCAAAGTCAACCTTTTCGCCGCGTGCCTTAAGTGCTTTATCCAGTGCCTCCGCCTGTGGTATGGTTCTCGGAAATCCGTCGAGCACGTATCCGCCGGCGCAGTCCGGCTGCGAAATCCTGTCAACAACCAGATCACAGGTCAGTTCATCGGGAACCAGTGCGCCCTGATCCATGTACTGTTTTGCCTTTTTCCCGAGTTCCGTACCGTTCTTAATATTGGCACGGAAGATGTCACCGGTGGAGATATGCGGAATCTGGTATCTGTCACAGATTTTCTCCGCCTGAGTACCTTTGCCGGCGCCCGGCGCTCCAAGCATAATGATCTTCATAAAAGCCCTCCTCTTTGTTCGCAGGCAGTGACCTGCTGTCACGAAATACATACATTCTGATTGTACCACACCGCCGTCCATCTCACAATCGGACGAAGTCCGACAAAAAAGAGCTGCTGTTCCGAAGAACGCAGCTCTATTCATTCTGTATCATTTTCAGATTATTCTGCAAGGAATCCCTTGTAGTTACGAACCATCATCATGGACTCGATCTGTGTCAGGGTCTCAAGAATAACGGAAACAATAATGATCAGGGATGTACCCCCGAATGATACATCTGCATTGAAAAATCCGTTGAAAATATACGGAATCACGCAGACAATGATCAGACCGACAGCGCCGATGAAAATAATGTACTTCAGCACGCTGTTGAGATAATCCTCCGTTGCCTTACCCGGACGGATACCCGGGATGAAGCCGCCGGATTTCTTCAGATTATCTGACACCTCAATCGGGTTGAAGGTGATCGAAGTGTAGAAATAAGCGAAGAATACGACAAGCAGCACATAGATGATCAGACCAAGTGTCGGGAACCAGTTCGCCGTATTGAACCAGTTGCTCGGGCTGAGCATTTCGATGATTTTTCCACCCCAGCCTGAAGGTGTCTTGCCGATAAATGCGATGATGATGCCCGGGAACGACATGATAGATGTCGCGAAGATGATCGGGATAACACCGCCGGTATTGACCTTCAGCGGAATATTGGATGAATTGCCGCCGATCAGACGTCGGCCTGCCATCTTCTGTGAATACTGGACCGGAATTCTTCTCTCTGCTCCGTTAAGGATCAGGGTAAGTACGGTCACAAACAGGATGATGGCAAAAATCACCACCCATGCGACTGCTGCTTTGGCAATGGTCTTGCCCTTCACAAAGTTCTCATACAATGTGATCATATCCTGAGGTACACGGGACAGAATGTTGATCAGGAGGACAATGGAAATACCATTGCCGACTCCCTTGTCATTGATCTGTTCTCCGAGCCACATCAGGAAACAGGAACCTGCGGTAAGGCAGGCAATCACTGTGATCACATTCAGGGCATTCATTTTCAGAATCAGTTCATTGCCAAAACCGATGCACATGGCAACACTCTCGAAAATGGAGAGTGCTACATTCAGCCATCTGGTAATGTTATTGAGCTTCTTCCGGCCTTCCTCGCCGTCTCTCGTCATCTCTTCGAGACTCGGGAAAGCGATGGTAAGAAGCTGAACGATAATAGATCCTGTGATGTAAGGAGTAATACTGAGGGCGAGGATCGAGAAGTTCTCGAATCCGCCGCCTGTAAACGCATTCAGGAATGTGAAGGCATCATTGGCGGTATTGCTTCCGAAATAATTCTTGAAGAAATCCGTATCAACACCCGGTACCGGGATCTGTGATGCCAGCCGGATAACAATCAGACAGAACAGGACGAAATACAGCCTGCGTCTGACCTCCCTGATCCGGAACGCGTCACGTAACGTCTTGAACATCAGATCACCTCTACTGTTCCACCTGCAGCTTCGATTTTCTCCTTAGCGCCGGCACTGACTGCCGTAACCTTGACTGTAAGCTTTCTGGTAAGTTCACCGTTTCCGAGAATCTTTACACCGTCACGGGGATTGGAGACGATTCCTGCTTCTACGAGAGAAGCTGTGGTAACCTCAGCCCCATCCTCAAAACGATTCAGCTCGCTGATATTGATTCCAACGATATCCTTGGAATTTCTGCAGGTGAAGCCTCTCTTCGGAAGACGTCTGTACAGAGGCATCTGGCCGCCTTCAAATCCGGGTCTGGTCTGTCCGGAACGGGCTCTCTGTCCCTTGTTGCCGAAACCGGCAGTCTTGCCGTTTCCTGAACCATGTCCACGGCCTCTGCGGAAATTGCCGCTGTGTTTAGAGCCTTCCGCGGGGCTTAAATTTGATAAGTCCATCTGGTACCTCCTTTACTCTTCAACCTTCAGCAGATAGCCAACCTCGCGAATGATTCCGCGGGTCGCGTCGTTATCCGGAAGTTCTACAGAGTGATGCAGTTTTCTGAGTCCGATGCCCTCTACGATTTTTCTGTGTTTCGGAACACAGCCGATCGTGGAACGCACCAGCGTGACTTTAATCTTCTTATCTGCCATTTCTAAAGTTCCTCCTTATGCCAGGATCTCGTCGACTGATTTTCCGCGGCGTCTTGCAACTTCTTCCGGAGTCTTCAGTGCCTTCAGTCCCTCAATCGTAGCAAGAACAACGTTCTGCTTGTTGTTGGAGCCGAGGCACTTGGTACGGATGTTCTGAATGCCTGCAAGTTCTACGACTGCACGGGCTGTGCCGCCCGCGATGATACCGGTTCCTTCGGGAGCTCTCTTCAGCAGTACGGAAGCGCTGCCGTATTTGCCGATATAATCATGGGTAATACTGTTGTTCTCATCTCTTGCAACGGAGATCAGATGCTTCATGGCATCCTCTCTTCCCTTGCGGATCGCTTCCGGAATCTCAACGGCCTTGCCCAGTCCGGCGCCTACATGACCATTTCGGTCACCGACGATAACCAGTGCAGTGAAGCGGGATGTACGTCCGCCCTTAACGGTCTTGGAAACTCTCTTGATGGAAACGACATTATCCTCCAGCTCAAGCTGGCTGGCGTCAATAATAACATGTCTCATACTGGTTCTGCTCCTCCCTTAGAATTCCAGACCTGCTTCTCTTGCACCTTCAGCAAGAGCCTGCACTTTGCCGTGATAGATATAGCCGCCGCGGTCGAAAACGACCTCTTTGATACCGGCTTCAACAGCCTTCTTGCCGATAACGGTACCAACATACTTCGCAGCTTCTGTGTTGTCTGTATACTCGAGGGAACTCTTCACATCTTTGTCAAGTGTGGAGGCTGATACAAGTGTTCTGCCTGTAGAGTCATCGATAATCTGCGCATAAATATTCTTGTTGCTTCTGAAAACAGACAGACGCGGTCTTTCCGCGGTGCCGGCAAGATGATTGCGCAGTCTGTAATGTTTTTTCTGGCGAATCTGCGCCCTGGATTTTTTACTAATCATGATTATGCTCTCCTTCCGTTATTTCTTACCGGTCTTGCCCTCTTTGCGTCTGATCACTTCGTAATCGTACTTGATGCCCTTGCCCTTATAAGGTTCCGGCGGTCTCTTACCTCTGATCTCAGCCGCATACTGGCCAACCTTTTCCTTGGAAATTCCGGAAACAATGATCTTATTATCCTCAACTTTGGTCTCGATTCCTTCAGGATCTTCCATTTCAACCGGATGAGAATAACCCAGGCTCAGTACCAGTTTCTTTCCCTGCTTGTTTGCACGGTAACCTACACCATTGATCTCAAGGGTCTTGGTGAATCCCTGATGTGCGCCGATCACCATATTGTTGATCAGGCTTCTGGTAAGTCCGTGAAGTGCTTTGTTCTTCTTCAGATCATTCGGTCTGGTAACAACGACTTCATTGTCTTTTACCTCGATACCCATCTCAGCCGGCATGGTACGCTCGATCGTACCCTTTGCGCCCTTAACGGAAACTACATTTCCGTCCTTTACCTCTACGGTAACGCCAGCCGGAATCGGTACAGGCAGTCTGCCAATTCGTGACATTTCAAATTCCTCCGTTAACTTAGATTTTCGGGGAACCCTTTCTGCGGTCCCCTGTTTTCAGTTTCGTTCTCCGCCGATTGGCTACATTACCATACGAATGCGAGAACTTCACCGCCGACCTGAAGCTTTCTGGCTTCCTTGTCGGTGATAACACCCTGGTTGGTAGAAAGGATAGCGATGCCGAGTCCTCCGAGAACCTTCGGCAGTTCATCCTTGCTTACATAAACACGAAGACCGGGTTTGGAGATTCTTCTCAGTCCGGTAATGATCTTCTCGTTCTTGTCAGCGCCGTACTTCAGGAGGATACGGATATCCTTTGAAGCACCGTTTTCAACCAGATCGTATTTCTCAATATATCCTTCATTTACAAGAATATCGGCAATGGCGATTTTCATCTTGGAAGCAGGCACATCTACAGTGTCATGCTTTGCATCATTGGCGTTGCGGATTCTTGTAAGCATATCTGCGATCGGATCGCTCATAGACATGATGATATTCCTCCTTTCCCTTACCAGCTTGCTTTTCTGACACCGGGGATCTCTCCCTTATATGCCAGCTCACGGAAACAGATACGGCAGATACCATATTTCTTTAATACGGCATGCGGACGTCCGCAGATTCTGCAGCGGGTATAGGCTCTGGTGGAATATTTCGGTTTGCGCTGCTGCTTGATTTTCATTGACGTTTTAGCCATGAATTCTTATTCCTCCCAAATTACTTTGCGAAAGGCATTCCGAACTGTGCAAGCAGCTCGCGCGCCTCTTCATCAGTTTTTGCTGTTGTTACAAAAATAATATCCATACCTCTTACCTTGTCGATCTTGTCATAATCGATCTCAGGGAAGATCAGCTGCTCCTTGATGCCGAGAGCATAGTTTCCTCTGCCGTCGAAAGCATTCGGATTAACGCCGCGGAAGTCACGTACACGGGGAAGAGCGAGGTTGATCAGACGATCAGCGAACTCATACATTCTCTCGCCGCGAAGCGTAACCTTGCATCCGATCGGCATACCCTCACGGATCTTGAAGTTTGCAACGGATTTCTTGGCTTTTGTAATAACAGGCTTCTGACCGGAGATCTTCTCCAGATCAGATACAGCGGAGTCGAGAACCTTTGCGTTCTCCTTAGCTTCACCTACACCCATGTTAATAACGATCTTTGCGAGTTTCGGCACTTCCATCGGGTTCTTGTAGTTGAACTTTTTGGTAAGAGCATCAACGATGGTATTATCATATAATTCTTTATATCTGCTCATCTGTTATGCCTCCCTCAGTCGATCGCTTCTCCGGTCGTCTTCGCGACACGGATCTTCTTGTCTCCGTCAAATCTGTATCCGATACGGGTAACTTTGCCGTCTTTCAGATACATGACATTGGAAATGTCAAGCGGAGCTTCTCTGTTTACAATTCCGCCCTGCTGATTAGCAGCGCTCGGCTTTACACTCTTGGTAACCATATTCACGCCCTCGACAAGGACTTTGTGATCCTTCTCGTAAACGCGGATTACCTTACCCTCTTTGCCTTTATCCTTACCGGCGATTACACGGACGGTATCGCCTTTTCTGATTTTAACTGACATAGACGTCCTCCCTTATAATACTTCCGGAGCAAGAGAAACGATCTTCATGAACTTCTTATCTCTCAGCTCACGGGCTACCGGTCCGAAAATACGGGTTCCCTTCGGGTTGTTGTCGTCCTGGATGATAACGGCTGCGTTCTCATCGAATTTGATGTAGGAGCCGTCTTTTCTGTGTACGCCCTTGACGGTACGTACGACAACAGCCTTGACTACATCGCCCTTCTTTACAACGCCGCCTGGTGTGGCGTCTTTAACGGCAGCAACGATCACATCGCCGATATTTGCATATCTTCTGGTAGAGCCGCCCATAACACGGATGCAAAGGATTTCTTTCGCACCGGTGTTATCAGCAACTTTAAGTCTTGTTTCCTGCTGTACCATTGTGGTTCCTCCTTTGACAGTCCCTGATTATTTAGCTCTCTCGATAATCTCGACCAGTCTCCATCTCTTGTCCTTGGAAAGCGGTCTGGTCTCCATGACACGTACGGTGTCACCCTCATGGCACTCATTGTTCTCATCATGTGCCTTGAGCTTGTATGTCTTCTTTACAATCTTCTTGTAAATCGGATCTGCAACATGGTCCTCGATTGCAACGGTGATTGTTTTGTCCATCTTATCGCTGACAACCTTGCCGACACGTGTTTTTCTCAAATTACGTTCTTCCACGATTTTTCTCCTTTCAATCGCTTACGGATAAACCGTGATCAGTCAGCGGCCTTTGCGTTCTGAGCCATGACGGTGGAGATTCTTGCGATGTTTCTGCGAACCTCACGGATACGTGCCGTGTTGTCAAGCTGGTTCGTTGCGTTCTGGAATCTCAGGTTGAAAAGTTCCTTCTTGGCAGCGCTGAGCTCTTCGCTGAGCTCTGCTGCGGATTTCGTTCTGAGGTCTTCTGTATATTTCTTACTCTTCACTTGAATCACCGCCTTCTGTCTTTTCACGGGGGATGATCTTGCAGGTGCACGGAAGTTTGTGCATGGCAAGACGAAGTGCCTCTTTTGCATCCTCATCGGTTACTCCGCCGATTTCGAAAAGAACACGTCCCGGTTTAACAACTGCTACCCAGTACTCTACGGAGCCTTTTCCGGAACCCATTCGGGTCTCAGCCGGCTGAGCCGTAACAGGCTTGTCAGGGAAAATCTTGATCCATACTTTGCCGCCACGTTTTACGTAACGGGTCATGGCAACACGGGCTGCCTCGATCTGGTTGGACTTGATCCAGCAGGGCTCGGTAGCTACAAGACCGTAATCACCGTAAGTAACGGTATTGCCCTTCAGTGCTTTTCCTCTTAAGGAACCGCGGAACTGTTTTCTGTGTTTTACTCTCTTAGGCATTAACATGATTACTGTTCACTCCCTTCCCTGTTCTTCTTGGTCGGAAGTACTTCACCGTTGTAGATCCAGCACTTTACGCCGACTTTTCCGTACTGTGTATCAGCTTCAGCGAAGCCATAGTCAATATCGGCACGAAGTGTCTGCAGCGGGATGGTTCCGTCACTGTAGAACTCTCTGCGGGCAATATCAGCTCCGCCGATACGGCCGGAGATGCTTGTCTTGACTCCCTTTGCGCCTGCACGCATGGTTCTCTGCATGGCAGATTTCATGGCACGGCGGTAAGAAACACGGTTCTCAAGCTGAAGAGCGATGTTCTCTGCTACGAGCTGAGCATCGCGGTCAGGTCTTCTGACCTCCTTGATATCAACAACAAGCTTCTTGTCTGTGAACTTTTTCAGTTCTTTCTTAACTTTCTCGATTTCAGCGCCGCCCTTACCGATCACGATGCCGGGCTTTGCTGTGAAGATCGTGATTTTTACACGATCAGATGCTCTCTCAATCTCAATATTGGAAACACCAGCGGTGTAAAGTCTCTTCTTCAGGAACCTGCGGATCTGATAATCTTCTGCAAGGTTGTCTGCGAAATCCTTCTCAGCATACCAGTTGGAGTTCCAGTCTTTGATAACACCGACTCTTAAACCGACCGGATTAACTTTCTGTCCCATGCTTTTCCTCCTTACCTTTCATCCAGAACAACAGAGATATTGGTGAGCTGATGCTCAATCCTGTACGCACGGCCCTGAGCTCTCGGATGAATTCTCTTGAGCGTGCCTGCTCTGTTCGCGAAGCACTCAGCGATATAAAGGTTGCTTCTGGAAAGACCGTTGTTGTTCTCAGCATTTGCGATTGCGGATTCCAGAATTTTTTTGATAACTGAGGAAGCATATCTCGGGCTGTAGGCAAGAATACCGAGAGCGGTCTCTACATCCTTGCCGCGAATAGCATCCAGTACATAGCAGGCTTTCTGCGGGCTGATTCTTGCATAAGACAGCTTTGCAGAAGGTCTGTTATCTTTCTTTTCATTTCTTTCACGTTTAATCTGGCTTCTATGTCCTTTTGCCATGATAATTGAACCTCCTTTCGTTCACCTTTTCCTTACTGAACGGCTGACTTCTTCTCGTCTTTGCCGTGTCCTCTGAAGGTTCTGGTCTGAACAAACTCACCGAGCTTGTGTCCGACCATATCCTCCGTGATGTATACCGGGACATGTTTTCTTCCGTCATGAACTGCAATGGTCAGTCCGACGAAACTCGGGAAAATGGTGGAACGACGGGACCATGTCTTGATCACTGTCTTGTCATCAGCCTTGACAGCTGCATCTACTTTCTTTAACAGACTCTCATCGGCAAACGGGCCTTTTTTTAATGAACGAGCCATCGTTTATCCTCCTTATAACGTCTTGCCGTTTCTGCGGCGAACAATCAGTTTATTAGATGCTTTTTTATGCTTCCTTGTCTTCAGGCCCATAGCAGGCTTGCCCCACGGAGTGCAGGGACCAGGACGTCCGACAGGAGCCTTGCCTTCGCCGCCGCCGTGCGGGTGATCGTTCGGGTTCATAACGGAACCGCGGACGGTAGGACGGATACCCATATGACGGGTTCTTCCTGCTTTACCGATATTTACAAGGTTGTGCTCACCGTTTCCGATGATGCCGATCGTTGCGCGGCATTCAATCGGAACCATACGCATCTCTCCGGACGGAAGACGAAGCGTTGCATAACCGCCTTCCTTTGCCATCAGCTGAGCGCCGGCGCCGGCAGAACGAACCAGCTGGCCGCCTTTGCCCTTGTGAAGCTCGACGTTGTGCACCATGGCACCGATCGGTACGTTAGCGAGCGGCATGCAGTTGCCGGGACGAACCTCGGCATTGGAGCCGTTCATTACCTTCATACCAACCTGAAGGCCATCCGGTGCGAGGATATATGCCTTCTCGCCGTCTGCGTAGCAGATCAGCGCGATATTTGCGGTGCGGTTCGGGTCATACTCGATGGCCTTTACCACTGCCGGAATATCATCTTTGTATCTCTTGAAGTCGATGATTCTGTATTTTCTTCTGTTTCCGCCGCCGTGATGTCTCACGGTGATTTTACCCTGGTTATTACGTCCTGCGTTCTTCTTGAGTGATACGGTCAGGGATCTCTCCGGAACGGTCTTGGTGATCTCGGCGAAATCAGAGCCCGTCATGTTTCTTCTGGACGGTGTATATGGGTTGTAGCTCTTGATTCCCATAACAATAAATCTCCTTTCGATGTTTGGTATCGCGCGTCTCCGCGCCTAGACTGAAGGATCAGAGTCCCTCAAAGATTTCGATGTCCTTGCTGTCCTCAGTAAGGGTTACAACAGCTTTCTTGGTGGCTGCGGTCTTACCAAAGGTATATCCGCGGCGCTTTGTTTTGCCGTCGTAATTGACAGTGTTGACTTTGGCTACCTTTACGCCGTCAAACATCTTCTCAACTGCTTCCTTGATCATGGTCTTGTTCGCATCCGGATGAACGAGAAATGTGTATTTCTTTTCGCCCATCATGCCCATGCTCTTCTCGGTGATTACCGGACGGATGATTACGTCATAATACTGAATGGCTGCCATTATGCGTACACCTCCTCGATCGTCGCAACGCTGCTCTTTGTAGCGATGACGGTGTTGTATTTCAGAAGGTCATATACATTGATGGTCTCCGGGGAAGCTGTCTCAACTCCCTCAAGGTTTCTCGCGGAAATCACAGCGTTATCGCTGTCCTTGCCGACGATGACCAGAGCATTGTCAACCTTCAGTGCATCCAGAACTTTCTTCATGTCCTTTGTCTTCGGAGCATCGAACTTCAGCTCGTCAAGAACGAGGAATCTGTTGTCCTGAACCTTGCTTGTCAGAACCGACTTCAGAGCGGCTCTCTTCTCCTTCTTGTTCATCTTGAAGGAATAATCACGCGGTACCGGAGCGAATACCACACCGCCGCCGGTCCACTGTGCTGCTCTCGTGGATCCCTGACGTGCATGGCCGGTGCCCTTCTGTCTCCAGGGCTTTCTTCCGCCGCCGCTTACCTCAGAACGGGTCTTTGCCTTCTGTGTACCCTGACGGTTGTTTGCAAGCTGCAGAACGACCGCCTGATGTACCAGGTTCTCTTTGATCTCTGCGCCAAAAATCTCATCGGAAAGGTCCATGGTTCCGACTTCCTGGCCTTCCATATTGTAAACAGATACGTTTGCCATCTGTAAGTCCTCCTTTCGCGCTCAGATCAGGCCTTGACGGACTCTTTGATGGTGATCAGAGATTTCTTTGATCCCGGAACGGAGCCCTTCACAAGAAGCAGATTGTTTTCAGCATCAACTTTAACGATCTCAAGGTTCTGAACGGTGGCCTTCACATGGCCCATATGACCCGGCATGTGCTTGCCCGGGAATACTCTCGACGGATCGGAGCAGGAACCGTTTGAACCGGCATGACGATGATATTTGGAACCATGAGCCATCGGTCCTCTGGACTGTCCGTGTCTGCGGATCGCGCCCTGGAATCCTTTGCCCTTGGTGATCGCGGTAGCGTCTACATGATCGCCGTCCGCGAAGATGTCAGCTTTGATCTCCTGCTTTACCTGATAATCTGCCGCATTTTCAAAACGGAACTCTCTCAGATATCTCTTGTAAGGTGCCTCAGCCTTGTCGAACTGTCCCTTGCGGGGCTTGTTCACCAGCTTCTCGCGGATATCGCCGAAGCCAACCTGTACGGCTTCATAGCCGTCATTCTCCGTGGTCTTGACCTGTGTAACTACGCAGGGGCCGGCCTGAAGAACGGTAACCGGAACGGAATTTCCGTTTTCGTCGAAAATCTGAGTCATTCCGACTTTCGTTGCCAAAATCGCTTTCTTCATTTGCTTTCCTCCTACAGCGGAGCACGGATCCCGTGCTCATGTGTTCTTTTCAGCGGAACAGGCGCCGCAGCGCGGCGTGTTCATGAAAAGCCATGAAATAAGTAACTGTCCGCAGATACCGATTACTTTGTCTTCATCTTGATATCTACGTACACGCCGGCAGGCATTTCCAGACGTGACAGTGCATCTACTGTCTTCTGGGTCGGGCTCATGATATCAATCAGTCTCTTGTGGGTTCTCTGCTCGAACTGCTCACGGGAGTCTTTGTACTTATGTACAGCGCGAAGGATGGTAACTACTTCCTTTTTTGTAGGAAGCGGAACCGGTCCGCTGACTACCGCACCCGTCTTCTTGACGGTGTCGATGATTTTCGCTGCAGATGCATCAACTAACTGATGATCGTAAGCCTTGAGTGTGATTCTCATTACCTGTTGACTTGCCATAAAAAAAGTCGCCTCCTTATTCGTACTCTTTTGATAGCACGGCGGTGGTGACTGTACACATGTCCGTGTGTGTCGGTCATCAGAACATACCGACGCGATACACACGCTGTTTCCGCCTGAACGGCGGACTAAATTGTACAGTGACGATTCGCCTGTATCTGGACAAGACATTTGCTCCGCATAAGTTACCAGCCGTGGGAATGACTGCAATCTTATGCTTCATCGCTTTTTGTCACAACATGCTCATTATACGCATGCATTCAGCATAATGCAAGAATTTTTTTCAAAATTTTTGGATAATTTTTGGATAAGTTTATACTGTATTAAGCCGTCGACACGCAGACAGTTTTTGGGCATGCGAAGCATGCACAGAAAACTGTATGCGTGATCGACGCAAACATGTATGAGCACGAAGTGACGCGATAGCGGCACGGAAGTGCGAATATGCGCGGGCAGTGAGCCGCATCCGCACACACGAAGTGTGATGCGGTGAGGCGAACGCCGCGTCAGACCGACGAAGTCGGTCTCATGTGCCGACTGCGGGAATCGCGCAGCAATGGAGCAGTCGGGCTTAATACAGTACTGTGGCATCTTGTATGATATAGATGTTTACTGTTCACTCTTTACCATCCGCTGTAACACACCTTCTCATCCCTGTCCATCCCGGACTTGAAAAGAATGTGATTTCTGTGTAAACTAACCATAAAAAGTGCCTTAAGGCCCGTTTTTTTATGTATCCTGATGATTTATATTCCTGACGGCCCACGATTTCTGATGCAGGAAGGTTTACCATGTCTCATTCTGATTCATTATCATCCGGTATATCCGCTGTTCCGGACAGCACAGCTGCGGCCGCGTCTGCCGGAAAGACAGAAAAAGCGGTCAGAAAACCCGGCCTGTTTATTACGATAGTCTCCATTGTTCTCTTCTGTCTCGGCCTTCTTGTTCTGTTCGCACAGCTGTGGGCGCTCAGTGTCTGGGCTGGACTCACAATGGACGAAATGGTTTTCCACCTGACGGCACCGACGACAGGCACCGGAGGCGACATCTTCCGTTCGCTCTTCCTTGAGGTTTTTCTGCCGGCAGGCATCATCACCGCTGCCGCAGCCGCTGCCGCTGCCATCCTGCGGAAAAAGCATCCCGCTGTTTATCGCCGGATCATTGCCGGCGAAATAATTTCTTCTATATTAATGATTGTTTTTTCTGTGATGCGTTTTGCCGACCGGACAAAGCTCTCTGATTACCTTCAGTCGCAGAATTCCAGATCTGTTTTTATCGAATCAAACTATGCCGATCCGAAGACGGCAGACATTGTTTTCCCGAAGAAAAAGCGAAACCTGATCTATATTTACCTGGAATCCATGGAAATGACCTATTCTGATCAGAAAGACGGCGGTGCCTTTGATGAGAATGTAATTCCGGAGCTCACGGAACTTGCTCAGAACAACGAATGCTTCGCCGGAAATTCAGGCAGGCTGAACGGCGGCATCGTATACCCCAACTGCGGATACACGATGGCGGGAATTTTTGCTCAGTCCTCCGGGGTGCCGCTTCAGACTTCCCTCACACGAAACAACATGGATACCCAGACAAGTTTCTTCCCGGAACTGACAACGCTCGGCGACATCCTTGATGACGAGGGCTATCAGCAGACATTTCTCCTCGGCTCCGATGCAACCTTCGGAGGCCGCAGGCTCTTCTTCCAGGATCACGGTGATTTTGACATCCGCGATTATCACTGGGCCATCGATACTGAGCGGATTCCTTCCGATTATTACGTGTTCTGGGGATATGAAGATAAAAAACTCTTTTCTTATGCAAAACAGACGCTGAAGGAACTTGCGTCATCCGATCAGCCGTTCAATCTGACCATGCTGACTGTCGATACTCACTTTGAGGACGGTTATGTATGTGATCTGTGTGATAACCGTTTCGGAGACAACCAGTATGCCAATGTCATCGCATGCTCCAGCCGTCAGCTGTACAATTTTGTGAACTGGGTACAGAAACAGGATTTTTATGATAACACGACCATTATCCTGAGCGGCGATCACACGACAATGGACTCGGATTTCTGCGAAGATGTTCCCTCAGATTATCAGCGCAAGACCTACGTGTGCGTCATCAATCCCGCCGTACAGCCGGAAGATCCTGACCTGACAAGAGAATATTCTACGATGGACCTCTTCCCAACGACGCTGGCATCACTCGGTGCGACCTTTAAAGGCAACCGGCTGGGGCTCGGCACCAACCTGTTTTCAACAGAAAAGACCCTGACAGAATCCGAAGGACAGGATGTCATGGACACGGAAATGGCAAATAAGTCCGAATTTCTCATGGATAAAGCGGGCGTTTCCCTGACAGACTCCATGATCGATCGGATCCGGCACAATCTGCAGCCCGAGGTCAGCAGAAACGATGACGGCTCCGTCCTGATCTACCTGCGCGGACTGAATTCCGACGCCGGAACCGTATCCCTCTCCTGTGCCCCTGCGGACAGCAGTGCTGACAGCAGTGCCGGCAGCACTGCCGATGATGATGTCATAACAGACGAAATGGAAGCGCACAACATTGAGGGCACAGCAACGGATGATGCCGTCACGGAATTCTCGTCCAGCTTCAGCGTGCCCTCTTCCTTCGGTAATAAAATGCGCTTCTGGTTCACGATCTATTATCCGGACGGAGAAATTCTTACCTCGGATGTATATGAAGTGGATCTGAAAGATCCTGAAAATCTGACCAGTCTGTCCTCTTCCTCATCATAAGAACGAAGGAGCGGAAACAAAGATAAGAAACGAAGCCCGGTACCGGATCGGGATCATGAACAGTCCGGCACATTTCAGGAAGGCATTTCAAAATGGAAAGACCGCCGCATATGATGCGACGGTCTTTTTCTTATCTCGTCTTTCAGTTTTATCACAGGCAGTCACTGTAATCCACAAGCGTTACCCCTGTGCTTTTGTCTTCCTCTACATTGGGATCGAGTCCTGCCGCATAGGCCTTTGAGAGGATTTCATCTGCGGTGCGCACCGGCATGGCCAGCTCAATCTCACCGTTTTCATTGACGTTCGGTTTGTTCGGATCATCATCGGCAGCTGCGTTTCCGGAATTCCGCGCTGCTGACTCAACCTGATCTGCCGGAAGCTCGCCCGTGTGGTTCAGCGGCTGTGCCTCCAGCGCCGCCTCGAGCGCTGCCTGTACATCCGTCAGCGACTGTGTATTGACTCTGTCGCTGCTGTCCGCCTGCGCCTCCTCCGGAACCTCATCGCCGGAAAGCTCCGTCATACCGTCATCATCCCGGTCAGCCGTATTCTTTGCTGCTTTCTTTGCGGGCTTCTTCTGAACGGATCTGTCTGAGCTGTGTCTGCTGCTCTTCTTATCAGATCCTTTATCTTTATCCTTCTTCTTTTCAGCAAGACCGCGGTAGAATTCGTCTTCTTCCTCATCATCGTCATCATAATTGTCGTCAAAATCATCTTCATATTCTGAAGGTTTTCTGATCAGTGCGGCAATCACAAGCGACACAATAATGTAGCAGACGATCACGCCAAGCATGATCAGACCTTTCTGTGTCTGCGTGGCAAGCAGGAAAAATCCGACATAGGGGATAACTCTCACGACGCGGAGATAGTTCTCTGAAAGCTTATATGTCGTCTCTTCTCCGCCCTCCACATCAACCGTATTGGCAGAAGGATCATAGCTGACAACGGTATAGATGCTGACAGCATCATCCGTCAGATTCAGGATACTGTCTCCCTTCTGAACTGAACTTGTCTTCTCCTGCTCAGAATAAATCAGGGAGCCGACCTCCGCATTTCCGAGCTTATCCGCTCCGACCGCCACGGTATTTACGCCGAACACCTGCGGCAGATACGTCAGTGCCGCGGCAATGATCAGAAGCGCTATTAATATTCCATCAATAATTCTCAATGTTCTGGACATTGATCTGTTCCTCCCTGTGATCAGCTTCCTTCGCCATGCTCATTGGATTGCAATGCTGTTATTCTTCGCCATATTCATGACATACAGATGCATTATATCTCAACCGGACGGCCATTTCAAGACTGGCGGATCCGGCCGCCCACAGCCTGCGGCATACGCATACCGCGATGTTGGCATTTCAAGACTGGCGGATCCGGCCGCCCGGAAGCTTCCTGTCCGGCCGGTAACGATTTTTCATATCAGTTTCTCATTCTGATAGAAGTTTTCCCGGGACCGTGCTACAATGTCGCGGTACGGAGGATAATCATGGATCCCAGAATAAAAAAAATCGAAGACCTGTCGCTCAACGCGTGGCCTTCTCACCAGATTGAAATATATGACGGCTGGCTGCTCCGTTTTTCCTATTTCTACACGCACAGGACCAACTGCGTGGAACAGATCGGAGCCTCTGCCATCCCGCTCGATGAAAAAATCAGATATGTAGAGGAAGCATACCGTCGCTGGGGGACGCCGTCGATTTTTAAAATCTCCCCGCTGATTGACCCTTCCTTTGATGCTATGCTCGCTGACCGCGGTTATCTGACAGAGCACGAAAATGACAATATGGTATGCGATATCCCGACGCCTGAAGGTTCAGCTGTACCCGGCGGCGCGTCGGATGCTGCAGCACTGTTCCGTGAACCCGGACAGGAAAATGTAAGGCTCGAAATAAACCGCTTCATTCCGGCGTCATGGATCGAGGCGCTGTTTCAGCTGAAAGGCACCACCAACGTCATGCACCGGAAAGTCGTGCCTTCCATGTATCAGGCGATTCCCAAGGAAACTTTCTGCATCAGCATCCGCACGGCCGATACCGAAAGACGGATCGTAGGTACCGGGCTCGGCATTCTGGACAGGGACTATGTGGGCGTTTACGCCATCCATGTACATCCCGATTACAGAAGACGCCACCTCGCAAAAAGAATCGTCCGCACCATCATGGAAGAAGGCCGGCGGCACGGCGCACGCCATGCCTATCTGCAGGTTGTGAGGGGGAATGATCCCGCTGTCCGTATGTACGAAGCACTCGGATTCCGCAGACTGTATACCGATTACTTCCGTGTGCTCCGCAATATCTGATCTGACTTCCTGCTGCTCTCAGCCGTTCTCGGGACTGCCGATGAAATCATTGATCTGCTCAACCATGATATCGACATAATCATCGTCAAATCCATGAACGCGGCAGGCATCCTCAAGGGATTCATTAACCGCCGCACCGCAGAAAAGGCAGGTCATGCCATGTGCGGCAAGAATATTGGAGATCATAGGGTCGATATTGAGGATTTCCGTAACCGTCATATGTTTATCAATTTTCTTAAGCATTTCTTTCTCCGTAAAAATCTGTCCGTCCGGCACAGCAGAAGAAACGCCGGTCAGATAACGTAAGACAGCAAGACGCCGATGCGTAACACGCACCGGCGTCTGTTTGCCCGGATCAGTTCAACCCGATTATGCCTGAGAGATAGCTCCGGTCGGGCATGCTGCTTCGCAGGCGCCGCAATCAACGCAGGAATCAGCGTCGATAACATACTTTCCATCGCCCTCAGAGATTGCTCCAACCGGGCACTCTCCAGCGCAGGTTCCACAAGATACACAATCATCAGAAATAACACGTGCCATATTAAAAGTCCCTCCTGAATATTAAAAATTAATTCCTGTCAGTGCGGAAATTTGTCCGCATCGATAACATAATACTCTAGATTGCATCCGAAAACAAGTACAAACTGCCAAACAGTAACATGACCGGTTACCGTTCAGACGTACGCTTAAACCACGGAACACATGGAGACTCCCCAGCCGAGACCTCCGCAGGCGTCGGTGGTTAATGAGTCCGAGCATAGCGAAGGACGAATTTACGCGAGCAGTGAGCCACATCCGCTCACGAAGTGTGCGAGTGTGGCGAACGCCGCGACAGTGTGAGAACTCAGCATTGCTGAGTTCTCACACCTATCACCGCTACGCCGA
>Ga0256406_1000820_pt1 | contig 53444 bp, 40 predicted proteins | sample RumenRJG_03DNA_FD_185986 | JGI IMG/M metagenome (GOLD analysis project Ga0256406, IMG submission 185986) | Bovine rumen microbial communities from Lethbridge, Alberta, Canada - RJG_03 | ecosystem: Host-associated > Mammals > Digestive system > Stomach > Rumen | place: Canada: Alberta | collected...
TGCGGGCCTTAATCATTTCTTCCTTCGAGGGACGGTTGAAGTTGTTCCCGTTATCGTTTTGGGCGAAAACGGTACTGGTCATTGCGAATGCGGCTACAAGAGCCAAAATCATTTTCTTCATTGATGGTTCATTTTTGTGGGTTACTCTTTGGCGACTCGCTCCGGTATGTCGACCTGCCGTCGGTGTCGTCGTTTCTTTCTTGTTACGTCTGTTTGACGTCACTTCCGACAATAGGTTTAAAGTGTCAAAGTGGAAAGTTCTGTTTTTAATGTTTCTTAAACTTCCCTCCCCTACTCCCCAACCGCTATCCCTGCCGCCGCAGCTTCGCCCCTTGGCGGCCGGCCTCGCTGAGCGTTTCGGTCATGGGGGCAGCATGCTTACGGCATATGGCGTACACTTCTCCGCCAATTGGCGTACGTAGCTCCGGCATTTGGCGTAGATAGCTCCGCCAATTGGCGCAACATCCGGAGCCCTTGGTCCACAGCGTTCCGACGTTGCCGATTGTTAACAGATGCAGCCGGAGCCGCCAACGTGCTGTATCTTTGCAGCGTCGGACAATGGAGTCCGACGGGAAAACAGTGTAAGGTTATGATGATAAAGTATGATATACAGCATCTTTCGAATGCTCAAGGTAAGGGCATCAGCCGTCCTTACGTGCAGCTCACCATGCAGCACCTCTCGCCGCCTGCCGAACTCGAGGAGATGGCTGAGCGCAACACCACGCTGACGCGTGCCGACATGAGGGCGGCACTGTCGGTGGTGGCCGAGTTCGTGAAGGCCCAGCTGGCCCGTGGCTCACGGGTGCATCTGCCCGGTTTGGGTTATTTCGCGCTTGCAGCCTCCATCGACAGGCCGGCAGATGAGGGCCAGCAGCCGATAAAGGGTTCCGACATCCGGGTGCGCACCGTGAAGTTCAAGCCCGAGGCTGCCCTCCTGGAGCTGTTGCGCAGGAATGTCGGATTCCGGCGGTCGGCCCCGGCACAGGTCTCGCGGAAATACACCTTGGCCGAGCTTTCTGCCCTGCTCACCGACTATCTCAAGGAGCACCGCTACATCACCTGCCGGACCTTTCGAGCCGAATTCCAGCTCTGCTCCACCCAAGCCTATGCGTGGCTGAGGCGGCTCTGCGACAGCGGTCTGCTGCGGCGTGAGGGCAATGGGCACTGCGTGTTCTATACGCTTGCACCTGATGCGCCCTCACCGGCTCCGGTCCACCACTCGGCTTCCCAGCCCATGCGAGAGGCTCAGGACGGCGATGCGGGACGCTACGATGACGAGTATGAGAAGAGGTCGGGCAATGGTCCCACAGGGTTCAACGAGCGCCCTTCACCACCACCTCGTCGGTGAAGAGCCAGCCGCCGCTCTTGCCGGGTTTTGCCTGAAGCCGCACGTAACGCACACGCTTCTTCACCGCAAAGCCGAAGGTCTTATAGCAGATGCTTTGGGCAGCCTCATCGGGAGCGGGCTTCAGCACGCCGAGAGGAAGAAAGGTAGCCCCATCATCGCTCACGGAGAGCGTCAGCTCCGAAGGCAGAAAGATTTCGGGACCCTGCTGCTGCATGAAGGTCAGACTCACTGAGTCCACCTGCTGCATGCTGTCCAGGTCGACAGTCACGTCCATCCCCTTTCCGATGAAGCCCTGCCAGCGCCCGTCGCGATAGTGCCAGCCTCCGCAGCGCCCGTCGGTGAGGGTGGCGGCACCGGCAGCAGGATAGGAGTCAGAATAAGGACAACTGTTGTAGCTCACCCGGCAGCCCCTTGCGGCGTTGTCGGCCGGATGCCTGCTCTCAGGCCGCTGCCCCACCTCATGGCTGAGGTCGAACACATGGTAGCCCGACTTCTGCAGCTGCTCGTTCTGCCACTGGGCACGCCGGTGGAATCCGGCCGCATCCTTACGGTCGCTCCCCGTCCAGCCCAACTCGGCAATGGCCATGGCTCGCGGCCATAGCATGTACTCAGCATGCTGCGGTGTAGGCACATACTCGGTCCAGAGGTTGCCCTGCACACCCCTCAGCAAAGGTCCCACGGGCGGACAATAGCTGTAGACCGTGTCCAGGGGCAGATAGCCGCCGATGGCCTCGGGCTGTGTCAGCGGTGCATCCTGATAGCCGTCGAGATAGCAGTAGGCCCCCGGCGACAGCACCACCGGCACCCCGCGATCCATGGCCTTACGGGCCTCGCTGACATCACGCCACACCATGGCCGTGGCATTAGCGGGAACCGAGTCGGAGAGTATCTCGTCCCAGCCCACAAGCTTGCGCTCATGCTTCTGCAGGAAGCGGCCAATGCGCCTGATGAGATAGCCCTGAAGCTGCTTCACGTCGGTCATGCCTTCTTCCTTCATGCGCTGCTGACAGAGGGGGCAGCGCTTCCATTCGGCCATACCGGCCTCGTCGCCCCCCACATGGATATACTCCGAGGGGAAGACCTCCATCACCTCGGTGAGCACATTCTCTAAGAACTGGTAGGTGGCCTCGTTGCCCGGGCAGAAGTCGGCCACGCCCGCTGGAGCCTGAGGACAAGCCAGCTGAGGATAGATCGCCAGGACCTCCTCCGAGTGGGCGGGCATTTCAATCTCGGGCACCACATTGATATAATGCCTGCGCGCGTAATCCACGATGTCGCGGGCATCCTGCTGCGTGAGGTAGCCGCCGTAGGCATCGGGACCGCCCTCCTCGCGATACTGCCGGGAGCCCTGCCACCAGACTTTCCAGCCGGGTGCCGACCGCCAGGCAGCCTTGCGCGTCAGTTCCGGATAGTGCTTAATCTGCAAGCGCCAGCCTGCAGCGTCGGTGAGGTGCAGGTGCAGGGTGTTCAGCTTGAAACGCGCCATGGCGTCAATCTGCTTCTCGATGAAGGACTTGCCGAAGAAGTGGCGCGAGATGTCGAGCATCAGACCACGCCACGCATAGCGGGGACTGTCGGCAATATGGCAGCAGGCCACACTGCCGTCGTCAGCCCGAAGCTGAGCCAACGTCTGCAAGCCATGGTAGAGACCGGCGCCGCTGGAGGCTGTCAGCGTGATGTCCGTGGGAGCCACCGTCAGCGTGTAGCCCTCGGCACCCTCAGCCCGACCCTCAATGGCGAGCAGCAGTCTTGTCGCCTGACCCCGGGCATCTGCCGTCTCGGGAAGCAACCTGCTGAGCGCTGCTGTCAGCCTGCTACGGTCGCTCTTCGGCACATGTCGGAATTTCACTTCGAGCCGGCCCGCGGCACAGTGGCCCGTAGTGTAAGTGATGGTCTGTGGTTGAGGCAGCAGATGCTGCGCGTCTGCCAGCATGCCAGTGCAGGCAAGCAGCAGTAGGAGAATCATTCTTCGCATTGTTCTGTCTTTTATTCTGAGCTATTGGGTTCGGCTGCAAAGTTAAGCATTAGTTTTGGTATACCCCCGTCGCCGTCCTTCTTTTCTACCCTTTTTCTTAGGCTTTGCCTATGCATGCACATCTCCTGTCCTGTGGGTTCGATATGAGATAGTGGGAGATTGGAAACCACATATTGGCCACAAAAGCCCCTAAAGTAACCTATAAAATGTTAAAAGTGCATGGTGTCATTTTATCCAACAAACCAGGTCGTTAATATCAGCACTGAGAACTATATAACCCCTACACTTAGACTATAAATGCGGGAGCTCCAAAGCATCAAATGCACCCATCCCAACAACGACACCAGCGTCAACGGTAACGTGCTGTGGGAGTGTGGATACACCAAGAATCAGTCGATTACCAAGGACTTCTGGATGTTCAATAAGGGCAAGTTCTCTAACATCATCAACGATGTTACTGAGGTGCTCGGTCTGAGAAGCTGGATGCATGAGGTTGACAAGAACCAGACAAGCGAAGCTAAGTTCACCGGTCTGAATATCAACGGTGACGTGCTTGGCGAGACAACCACCGGCATCCACCAAGTAAAAGACGGCAAGGAGACCAACCGCATGTACAACCTCCAAGGTATGAGGATGAACAGCGAAGACGGCAAGATGCCCGCCGGTATCTACATCATCAATGGAAAAAAGGTAATCATTAAATAGGATTGAAATGAAAAAGAGATATATCAACCCGACTATCCTTTGCGTAGAGATGCAGGACAACCTTATGTTTGACCTGTCGAAAATCGAAGCTCGAGGCCAGAACAAGGATGAAACTATTCCCAAGGGGGAGCAGATAGAAGCGAATACTAAAGGAGTTCAGCAAGGGCTTGGTGCAAAGTCAAACAACTTTTCTGCATGGGACGACTAAAGTAAGTCAAGCTCTATAACGAATCGGGCGAAGCCATCAAAGGATGCTTCGCCCGATTTATTTTTCTCCCTAAGGCTAACCTAACAGAGTGGTTTCACCTATTTAAATAAGTATTCGGCTATCTGCACGGCATTGAGAGCCGCCCCCTTCCTGATTTGGTCGCCCGTGAGCCAGAGCGTGCAGCCGTTGTCGTCGGCCAGGTCCTTGCGCACACGGCCCACGAACACATCATCCTTCCCGGCACTCTCCAAAGGCATAGGATAGACATAATGCTGCGGGTCGTCCTCCAACGTCACCCCCGGAGCCTTGCGCAGCGCCTCACGTATCTCTTCCACCGAGAGTGGCCGCTCGGTCTCAAACCACACACTCTCGGAGTGAGAGCGAAGCGAGCTCACACGCACGCAGGTGGCACTCACACGCACATCGCTGTGCATGATTTTGCGCGTCTCGTTGAACATCTTCATCTCTTCCTTCGTATAGTCGTTGGGAGTCATCTTGTCGATCTGCGGGATGACATTGTAAGCCAGCTGATGGGGGAACTTGCTGATAGTCTTCACTTCGCCCTCTTCCACCATCTCGCGGTACTGCTGTTCGAGCTCCTTCATGGCCGCAGCCCCTGCGCCGCTGGCACTCTGATAGCTGGCCACGTGCACCTTCCGGATGTGGCTCAGCTTCTCGATGGGGTTGAGCACTACCACCATCATGATCGTGGTGCAGTTGGGGTTGGCAATGATGCCCTTCGGACGACGGAGCGCATCCTCGGGGTTGATTTCAGGCACCACGAGGGGCACATCGGGGTCCATGCGCCACTGACTGGAATTGTCGATCATCACCGTACCGTACTTGGTGATGGTCTCAGCAAACTCAGCCGAAGTGCCGCCACCGGCAGAGACGAAGGCTACATCGATGCCACGGAAGTCATCATTGTGCTGCAGCAACTTCACCTCATAGTCCTTGCCTTTGAAAGCATACTTGCGCCCAGCACTACGGGTGCTGCCGAACAGCACCAAATCATCAACTGGGAAATTACGCTCCGCCAGAATGCGGAGAAACTCCTGCCCTACTGCGCCGCTGGCGCCAACGATTGCTACTCTCATATTCTTTTATCTATAAGTTACCCATATTGATATATCAAGTGCAAAAGTAACACTTTTCGGCTAACTACTGTTACTCAAGTAGAAGAAATACACCTTGGGGCTACAAAATCACAGTTTTGGCGGTCGGGAAACACAAGCGGGAAGCTCAGTAAGGGCTCTTGGAAAGAAGCCAAATCAAAAAAACTCGGTCCACAATCTACGGGCAAGCACCAGTCAGCAAGCCCACAGCAAGCCCGAGCAGGATGACAACTTACAAGGATGACCAACGAAAAAGGCAGCATTTTCTTTGGTCTTTCCCCCCGTTTGCAGTAACTTTGCAAGAGCGAGTGCGAGCTACTGCGTATCCGCTGCGAGCCTTGTCGGCCGAGGCGCCTGGTTGCTCCACTCCCGCCGAGCATTGAATAACATTCACTTGAATATATAGAAGCAAAGAAGCCGAGGCATCATGCTGAACCTGTCACCCTACTTCCCCATCACCAACCCAACGCTGGTGTTTCTTGTCGTGCTGATGGTCATCCTTCTGGCGCCCATCATCATGGGAAAGCTGCGCATTCCCCACATTATCGGCATGGTATTGGCCGGCGTGCTCTTAGGGCCTTACGGAATGGACATCCTGGTGCGCGACAATTCGTTTGAGCTCTTCGGGCGTGTGGGGCTCTACTACATCATGTTCCTGGCCGCGCTGGAGATGGACATGGAAGGCTTCAAAAAGCGCAAGAAACGCATGATGGTCTTCGGTCTGCTCACCTTCCTTATTCCCTTTATTCTCACTTACATCGTGGGCATTGGCGTGCTGCACTATTCGGTGACGGGGGCTCTGGTGCTGAGCTGCATCATGTCGTCGAACACACTCATCGCCTATCCCATCGTGAGCCGCTACGGTCTTCAGCGCGAGCCGAGCGTGCAGCTCAGCGTAGGCTCCACCATGATAGCGCTGCTACTGGCACTCATCGTTCTGGCAGCTGTCACAGCCAACTACAACGAGGATGCAGGGGCACTGTTCTGGCTGCTGTTCACCGCAAAGTTCGCGGCCTACTGCGGTCTCTCCATCTGGCTCATTCCCAAGTTCACCCGCTGGTTCCTGCGGCGCTACAGTGATGCTGTGATGCAGTTCATCTTCGTCCTTGTGATGATGTTCATGAGTGCGTCGCTGAGTGAGGCTGTCGGACTGGAAGGCATCTTCGGCGCCTTCCTGGCCGGTTTGATTCTGAACCGATATATCCCCCCCGTATCACCGCTGATGAACCGCATAGAGTTTATCGGCAACGCCCTTTTCATCCCCTACTTCCTTATCGGAGTGGGCATGCTCATCGATGTGCGCCTGCTCTTCGCCGGCGGCAGCATCATCACCGTTGTGGCGTGGCTCGTCGTCATCGGCACCCTGAGCAAGGCTTTGGCAGCCTACCTTTCGGGGTTGGCCTTCCGTCTGCGTCTCTCGTCGGGCAACATGATGTTCGGCCTCACCTCTGCCCATGCGGCAGGTGCCATTGCCATGGCCATGGTGGGCATGAAGATAGAAACCGCTCCCGGGCAGTTCCTCGTGGGAGGCGACATGCTCAACGGCGTTGTCATCATGATACTCTTCACCTGCATCATCTCAAGTCTCGTCACCGAGTATGCCGCCCGTCAAATCACCTTGCAGGAACGTGACCTGCCTGCCGAGGAAGAACCTGCCGAAAAGGAGGAGCGCATACTCATACCGGTGAAATATCCCGAATATGCCGAGCGGCTGGTCAACCTTGCCATGCTGATGCGCGACACCCGCCACGGCGGAACACTCATAGGGCTCAACGTGGTGTACGACGACGAGCACATGAGACCGAACCAGGCACGTGGCGTGCGCCTGCTGGAACAAGTGACCCGCTACGCCGCGGCAGCCGATGTTAAGATGCTCACGCAGGTGAGGGTAGCTGCCAACATCGCCAACGGCATCAAGCATGCCTTCAAGGAATTCCAGGCCAATGAGGTCATCATCGGCATGCACATGCACTTCAACGTGTCGAACAAGTTCTGGGGAGAGTTCCACCAAAGCCTCTTCAACGGCCTGAACCGGCAGATCATCATGGCCCGCCTCATGCAGCCCCTCAACACGCTGCGCCGCATCAAGGTCGCAGTACCGTCGCGCGCGCAGTTTGAGCCGGGTTTCCACCGCTGGCTGGAGCGGCTCTCGCAGCTGGCCTCCAACCTGGAATGCCGCATACAGTTCTTCGGCAGACAGGACACGCTGGCACTCATCAATCAGTACGTCACCAACCGCCACCCCGACGTGCGTGCAGAGTACTTGGTGATGGCCCACTGGAACGAGATGCCGCAGCTGGCTGCCAACATTGCCGAAGACCACATGTTCGTGGTGGTGACAGCGCGCAAGGGCACCGTCTCCTACAAGAATGCCCAGGAACGGCTGCCCGAAGAGCTCACGAAGTACTTCAGCGGAAAAAACCTCATGATAATATTCCCCGACCAGTATGGCGCAGGCATGGACTCCATGACCTTCGCCGAGCCGCAGCACACCGAGGAACAATCGTTCTACAAGTCACTCAGCGACTGGCTCCACAGTATGCCCACCAAACTGAAGAATGCCGCGGCCCAATGGAAGTGGAGAAGGAAACGTAAATAAACGGATAAGACAAATGATAGACATCAAAGGAATAACCAAATCGTTCGGCTCCTTGAAGGTGCTCAAAGGCATTGACCTGCATATTGACAAAGGCGAGATTGTGAGCATCGTCGGCCCAAGCGGAGCCGGGAAAACCACTCTGCTGCAAATCATCGGCACCCTCGACAAGCCCGATGAGGGCAGCATTGAAATCGACGGCACCGACGTGCGGCGCCTCTCCACAAGGAAGCTGAGCGACTTCCGCAATCAGCACATCGGCTTCGTGTTTCAGTTCCACCAGTTGCTGCCGGAATTCACCGCTCTGGAGAATGTGATGATTCCGGCCTTCATCGCCGGCAAGAGCCGGCAGGAAGCCCAGAAGCGAGCCATGGAACTGCTCAGTTTCATGGGTCTCGCCGACCGCTCCTCGCACAAGCCGGCCGAGCTCTCGGGAGGCGAGAAGCAGCGCGTGGCCGTGGCCAGGGCACTGGTGAACCATCCCGACGTCATACTCGCCGACGAGCCCTCGGGCAGCCTCGACAGTCAGAACAAAACTGAGCTCCACCAGCTCTTCTTCGACCTGCGCGACAAGATGGGACAAACCTTTGTCATTGTGACCCACGACGAGCAGCTGGCCCAGCTCACCGACCGCACCATCCACATGAAGGACGGACAGCTGGTGGGAGAGGAACGCAAGAAGGACGGCAACAACAACAACCCCTCAGCGGTGATTTAAATCTGCTCACCGCCGAGGGGTCGGTCAACGGCTTTACCCTGTTGCTGCAAGGCTCAGCCCCACTTTATCCGGTCGTCGAAGGCCGAGAGCGCTGCCTTGGCTCCCTCGCCCATGGCGATGGTAATCTGCTTGTAGGGCACGGTGGTGACATCGCCCGCTGCATAGACTCCGGGCACGGCCGTTCGTGCGGCCGCGTCGATGATGACCTCGTTGCGTGGCGTCATCGGCACAGCTCCCTTGAAGACCGCACTGTTGGGCATGAGCCCAATCTGCACAAACACACCATCAAGATGCAGCACGCTCACCTCCTCCGTCTGGCGATCCTTCACCTTGAGGCCGGTGAGGTGCTGCCCATCATCAAGTAACTCTGTGGTCTGCGCCATGGTGAGAATCCTCATATTTCCGAGGCTGCGGGCCTTCTGCTGCAGCACCTCGTCGGCTTTGAGCTTCTCGCCGAACTCCAGGAGTGTCACTCTACGGCAGATGCCGGCCAGGTCGATGGCTGCCTCCACTCCACTATTGCCGCCTCCGATGACGGCCACTTCCTTATCCTTATAGAAAGGTCCATCACAGTGCGGACAGAAATGGATGCCGCGGCCGATGTACTGCTCTTCCTTGGGCAGACCGAGGCGGCGCCAGGTAGCGCCGGTGGCAATGATGACAGCCGGAGCCACGAAACGCTCACCGCCTCTGGTGTCAATGCGCTTCTCCCGGCCTTGCAGGTCGACAGCCGTCACCTTGCGGTTGTCGAATATCTCCACCCCATACTCTTCAAGATGTGTGCGCAGGTCAGACGCCAGACGTGTGCCTGTGGTGTGAGGTGTGGCAATGAGGTTGGCAATGTCGGTTGTATCGTTCACCTGGCCGCCAATGCGCTCGGCCACCACAGCCACCTTGAGCCCTTTTCGCGCCGAATAGACTGCGGCAGCAGCTCCGGCTGGTCCGCCTCCCACAACCACCACGTCAAAAGCATGCTCCACCTGTGCCACTTGGGTAGCGCCATCGGGTCCGGCCTTCTCTTCCAGCTCCTCTAAGAGCGACCCGAGGCTGCCGCGGCCGATGTGAAGCAGTTCGCCGTTGAGATAGACCGATGGCACACTTTGGATGCCGAGTCGCGTGACCTCTTCCTGGAAAAGCCCACCGTCCACCATCTCGTGAGTGAGCCTGTCATTGCAGAGTGCCATCACATTGAGCGCTTGCACCACGTCAGGACAGTTGGTGCAAGTGAGCGACACATAGGTCGTGAGCTTCAGCGGTCCGCGGAGGGCCCTGATACGGGCTGAGAGTGCCTCGTCGGGCAGATTGCGGCCCTTGCCGTCGGCATTGAGCAACGCCAAGAGCAGCGAAGTGAACTCATGACCATTAGGAAGGCCCCGGAAGCTGATACCCGTGTCGGTGCCGTCGCGCAGCAGCAGGATGCGAAAATCGGGACCATCCTCATAAACAGTGGAAAGACGGGAGGAACAAGCAGCCACCTCCTCTACGAACTCGCTGAACTCAGCGCTGCGCTCATACTGAGCATTGCGGCGCACAAGCAGCGTGAAAGACGAGCTGAGATTGCCCAGCACGTCCTTCAGTTGTTGTTTAATCTTGGTATCCAGCATTGAGATCAGTATTTATTAGAGTTTACCAACCAGGTCGATACTGGGCTTGAGCGTCTCCTCGCCCTCCTGCCACTTGGCAGGGCACACCTCACCATTGTGCGAGGCCACATATTGGGCTGCTTTCACCTTGCGCACCAGCTCGTCGGCATTGCGGCCGATGCTGTTGTCCTGCACTTCGGCGAGCTTCACAAGACCCTCGGGGTTGACGAGGAAGGTGCCTCTGTAGGCTACGCCCTCATCCTCTTTGTAGACTCCAAAACCGCGGGAGAGCACAGCCAGCGTGTCGGCCAGCATGGCGTACTCCAACTTGGCTATACGGTCGGACGTGTCGTGCCATGCCTTGTGGACAAAGTGGGTGTCAGTGCTCACGGAGAATACCTCTACGCCCATGCTCTGCAGCTCGGCATACTTGCTCTGCAAGTCCTCGAGTTCGGTGGGGCAGACAAAGGTGAAGTCGGCCGGATAGAAGAAGAACAGGGCCCATTTGCCTTCAATGTCCTGATTGCTGACGGTGCGGAAGCTACCGTTCTGATAGGCCTGTACTGTGAACTGGGGTGCGGGGCGATTGATGATTGATTCCATTGTCTTATCGTTTTAATTGTTATTACTTAGTGATATTCTTGTTTTGACGCTGCAAAGGTAGGAACTATCGGGCACAGCGACAACAGACAGTATCTATCGGCCAATAGAAGAAATCTATTATGCTCTCCAACTATCTGTAACCCAAACGAATATTCCAGCACTCTTTCCGTCATCGCTTATAGATTCTGTCCCTATGAAGACTGCCTTACCTGGCTGAACAGGCTGAACAGCGCATTCCGAGCCAGCAAGCTACGGGCAGACACAGCATTCCTAAGGCAATCAACGACAGCAAGCGATTTTCGGGCTGATTCGTTGCAGATATGAAATAAAGATGGTATATTTGCAAGGTGCGCCCTCACAGGACCGCGCACCATCCCAGCCGCTCTGAAAGAAGCGGCCCATGGGAAGAACAATGCAACAAGCCACTAATAAAAACCGATAATATATGAAGCAGGACATAAAACTCGGCGACTTCAACACGCTGAAGATGACAGAGGAGGCCAGGCGCCCCGACCCACATGCCTACGGAGGCGAGGAAGTGTTCGGAATCTATCTCGACGGGGGTATCGAGGGCAAGATTCTCATGCCCAAAAAGTATGTTCCCGAGGGTGTGAAGGTGGGCAACGAAGTGGAATGCTTCGTCTATCTCGACCAGGACGAGCGTCTCGTCGCCACCACCGAGAAGCCACTGGCCAAGGTGGGCGACTTTGCATACCTGGAATGCTCTTGGGTGAACGAGTACGGCGCCTTTCTCAACTGGGGGCTGATGAAGGATGTCTTCTGCCCCTTTCACGAACAGAAAATGAGAATGGAGATAGGCCAAAGCTACATCGTCTATCTCTATGTCGACGACGACAGCTTCCGCATCGTGGCCAGCGCCAAGGTCGATAAATACCTGAAGGAACATGCAGCCGAAGCCCGTTCGCTCAAGCAGGGACAGGAGGTTGACTTGCTGGTGTGGCAGAAGACGGCACTCGGTTTCAAGGTCATCATCAACAATCGTCTGCCAGGGTTGGTCTACGCCAACCAGGTGTTCCGCAGCCTGCACACAGGCGACCGCACTAAGGGCTACATCAGCAACGTGAGGGAGGATGGGAAGATTGACGTGACCCTCCAACCCACGGGCCGTCAACTGACGGAGAGCTTCAGCAGCCAGCTCCTCGACTATCTGAAAGCGCACGACGGATTCTGCCCCTTTGGCGACAAAAGCAATGCTGACGACATCAAACGGCAGTTTGAGGTGAGCAAGAAAACCTTTAAGAAAGCTATCGGTGAACTCTACAAGAAGCACCTCATCACACTGGAGGACAATGGCATCAGGCTCTGCACCGAGCACCAAGGAATGGCCGACGAGGGCCACTCCTGATAGGGGAGCCTCCAAAAGCGGGACTGACTGTAATCAGTCGTCCATGCTGTCGAGCCGTCCCCGCCAAAGATACTTGCGCGTCTCGTGCACGATGATTCCACTGAGTCCTATGAGAGAGATGAGATTAGGCACAGCCATGAAGGCATTCATGCAGTCAGAGATATCCCATACCAGATTGAGTCCGGTGATGCTGCCCACGAAGACCGCTGCAATGTACACCACGCGGTAGGCCAGCATCCAACGCTTGCCCTTCAGATACTCAATGGCCCGCTCACCATAATAGCTCCATCCGAGAATGGTGCTGAAGGCGAAGGTGAGCAGACCAAACGACAGCAGCGGCTTGCCCACAAAGGGAATCTTGCTGAAGGCTGCCTTCGTGAGGCCGGCACCGTCGTGCCATGAGATGTCGGGATAGGCTATAACGCTGCTCACAATGACCAGTCCCGTGAGAGCACAGATAACGACAGTGTCCCAGAAAGTGCCGGTCGACGACACCAAAGCCTGCCGCACAGGATTGCGCGTTCGGGCTGCGGCTGCCACGATGGGAGCAGAGCCAAGTCCTGACTCATTGGAGAACAGTCCACGGGCGATGCCGTAACGGGCAGCCATCATCACGGTGGTCCCGGCAAAGCCCGCTCCTGCCGCCTGAGGAGTGAAGGCCGATGCGCAGATGAGCCGCAGGGCAGGCCACAGATAAGGTCCATTGACGGCCAATATGTAGATGCAGCCCAACGCATAGAACAAAGCCATGAAAGGCACCAGAGCCCCGCACACCTTAGCGATGCTCTTCACGCCACCGAGCAGAACGGCCCCGACAAGTGCAGTGAGCACCATCCCCGTGAGCATGGGGCTCACCCCGTAAGTGTCGTGCGCAATAGTGGCTATAGCATTGGCTTGCACCGTGTTGCCGATACCGAAAGAGGCACAGGCCGTGAACACTGCAAAGAGTACACCCAGCCACTTCCAGCCCAATCCCTTTTCGAGTGCATACATCGGGCCACCCAGCATTCTTCCGTCAGTGGTACGCTGCCGGTACTTGATGGCCAACAAGCCCTCGCTGTACTTGGTGGCAATGCCGAAAACTCCCGTCAGCCAGCACCACAGTACTGCACCCGGACCGCCTAAGGCGATGGCTGTGGCCACACCGATGATGTTGCCGGTACCAATGGTGGCGGCTAAAGCTGTGGCCAAAGCACCAAACTGGGACACATCACCAGCTGCACCCTTATCGCGACGCACGGAAAGACGAATGGCTGTGAAGATGCGACGCTGTGGAAAGCGCAACACCACGGTGAGATACAAATGTGTGCCCAAGAGCATCACAATCATGGGCACGCCCCAAAGGAAGTCGGACAACTGGCGGAAGAAATGTCCTATCGTTTCTATCAGCATGATTATTCTAATTGATGGCTGAAGCCTGCGGCCAAAACTATTATCCAGCGAAGCCTAAGCCCTACTCCATTTGCATTATGCACTGCAAAGGTAGTAAATTTCCGTCAATATGACATAATATCGCTTGGATTCTTTCTTACCGGTTATCGTTTTCTGAAATTCAGCTCCCATCCGGTGGTCTGCAGAAGGTAGTCCGTTGCCGTCGGAATCCGCAGGCCGACCATTCTACTATGGCCTCATCTTTCGTTGGATGTCCATAGGTGGAAGCAGAAAATCAGAAAGGGAGAAGCTTCAGCCTTACAGAGTTAAATAGGAAGCAAGCAGGGGGCAGACATTATCAGTTTGGTAGCTAACAACCTGCCAAATACTACATTCGGATGCTAAGTACAACCGACAACCGTGCAAATGCAAACCTAAAAAAACTTAAATCTACAGGAACATAGGAAATAATAAACAATAGTACAATGCTAATACAAACATACCACTTTGCATGCCAAAGAAATTGTTTTAACTTTGCCTATGTTTCAAAGAAAGGGTACAAATCATTATATGAAATACGGCGAAATTCAAGAGTTGACATTCCAAGAAGTAAAACACTTGGGATTGAAGTTTGTATATGCAGACGACGACATCCTCTGCACGGACTACGACTACCGCAGCATCACGCGAGCTTCCGACAAACTGCATCGGATGAAGGGTAACATCTTCTCTACCGACTTTGCAGTAATTCATGTGGTATTCAAGGGCACCATCAGTGACGAGAATGAAGGGACACCCACCGACTTGACCAACGCAGTCGTAATAACAGGCCCCCACTACCTGCATTCTGTCCAAAAGTTCTCTCCCGACTGCGATTGCCGGACGTGGGCTATCAGCAACCGAAAGATTCACGAACTGCTCGGCCAGTACGCCTCGTTGTGGAGCCAGGTCATCGTGGTCAAGAAAAGGGCTGTGATAGAATTGACACCGGAACTCCGCAACCATATTAAGGCCATTGACGAAGCCATCAACACCCGAATAAAGAGAGCCAGCAGCACTTTCGACTCACTGATTGTCTCCACGCTGCTCAAGGCCCTGGTACTGGGGCTCTGCGTACTTATGCACGACTCAGCAGAAGACGAGATGCCCAAACAGGTCTATGGAGAGCAGCGCCAATGGCTCATGCAGCAGTTCCTCAACCTCTTGGCCGAAGAGCCCGCCAAACGCCACCCCGTGGGCTACTACGCCAAGAAATTGGGAGTAACACCCAAATACCTCTCTACGGTATGCAAGGAGCAAAGCCATCAGACAGCCGGGAAATGGCTGAAATACTACATCAACCAGCAGATACACCAGTTGCTGTCAAAGAGCGGGCTATCGATTCACGAGGCTGCCCTGGAAGTAGGATTCGAGAACGACTCTTTCTTCTCAAGCTACGTGCGCCGTAACTTCGGATGCACGCCGAGCGAGCTGAGATCAAAGGAGAACAAGCTGTAAAGGCCGCCACACAGGAAACGGTTGGCCCGGCACATATAAGAAAGGAGGAACCTCTTGCGAGATTCCTCCTTTTTCTATGTTGCCCAATCAGGTGGTGCTATCAGAATTCTGCATTCTTCGGTGTACGCGGGAAGGGGATGACATCACGGATGTTCTGCATTCCCGTAACGAAGAGGATGAGACGCTCGAAGCCAAGGCCAAAGCCGGCATGGGGACAACTGCCATACTTGCGGGTATCCAGATACCAACTGTAGGTCTCGCGCTTCATGCCACGGACATCAATCTCGTGGAGCAGCTTCTCCTCGTTCTCCTCACGCACCGAGCCTCCAATAATCTCGCCAATTCGGGGGAAGAGCACGTCGGTGCCCTGCATGGTCTTGCCGTCGGCATTGAGCTTCATGTAGAAGGCCTTAATCTCACGGGGATAATCGGTCATGATGACAGGGCACTTGAAATGCTCCTCCACCAGGTAGCGCTCATGCTCGCTGCTGAGGTCCATACCCCAGCCCGTAATGGGGAACTCAAACTTGTGGCCCTTCTTCACGGCCTCCTCAAGAATGCGGATGCCCTCGCTGTAGGGCAGGCGGACGAACTTCTCGTTGACCACGTGTTGAAGAGTGGCAATCAGGGTCTTGTCGATCATCTTGTTGAGGAACTCCAAATCGTCGGCACAATTGTCGAGCGCCCATTTGACGCAATACTTGATGAAGTCTTCCTCTAAATCCATCAACTCGTCCTTATCGAGGAAAGCCACCTCAGGCTCAATCATCCAGAACTCTGCCAGATGGCGGGGAGTGTTGCTGTTCTCAGCACGGAAGGTGGGGCCAAAGGTATAGATGGCACCCAATGCAGTAGCGCCGAGCTCGCCTTCAAGCTGACCGGAGACAGTGAGGTTGGTCTTCTTGCCGAAGAAGTCCTTCGAGTAGTCCACCTGACCGCTCTTGGCCACTCTGTCGAGATCGAGGGTGGTCACCTGGAACATTTCGCCGGCACCCTCAGCATCGCTCGCCGTAATGAGTGGCGTGTTGAAATAGTAGAAGCCATGGTCGTGGAAATACTTATGTATGGCGATGGCCATGTTGTGGCGGATACGCATTACTGCACCGAATGTATTGGTGCGAAGACGCATATGGGCATATTTACGCATGTACTCAAAGCTCTGCCCCTTCTTCTGCATGGGATAGTCCGACGGGCACAGTCCATAGACTACGAGATCGCTGCACTGAATCTCCACCGACTGGCCTGCGCCCTGGCTCTTGACGAGCTTGCCCGTAACACCAATGCAGGCGCCTGTGGTAATACTCCTGAGCTTCTCTTCATCGATGGATGCAGGGTCGACAACGATTTGCACGTTCTTTATCGTCGACCCATCATTGAGGGCGATGAAGTCGACCACCTTGCTGCTGCGGTGCGAGCGCACCCAGCCTTTGACAAGTATGTCGTGATTATAGTCGGTGCTCTTCAGGGCATCGACAACCTTAGTACGTTTCATTGACTATATACTATACTTAAACAACTTTCAAGTTACTCGAAGGCCCCCATACGAAGCATGTCGACTTCCTTCTCTGTGAGGAAGCGCCAGTCGCCACGACGGAGGTTCTTCTTGGTGAGTCCAGCGAACATCACCCTATCCAGCTTCACTACCCGATAGCCCAAGCTTTCGAAGATACGCCTCACGATACGGTTTTTACCGCTGTGAATCTCGATGCCCACCTGGGATTTGTCGGTGTCGCTGGCATACTCAATGGCATCAGCATGCACCTCGCCATCCTCGAGCTCAATGCCCTCGGCTATCTTCTGGATATCCTCGGCAGCGACACTCTTGTCAAGCGTCACGTGGTAGACCTTCTTCTTGAGGAACTTGGGATGGGTGAGCTTACTGGCCAAATCACCATCGTTGGTGAGCAACAGCACACCCGTCGTATTGCGGTCAAGACGTCCCACAGGATAGATGCGCTCCGGACATGCATTCTTCACGAGGTCCATGACGGTCTTGCGCTGCTGAGGGTCGTCACTGGTAGTGACGAAGCCCTTCGGCTTATTGAGCAGCACATAAACTTTCTGCTCAAGCGAGACGGGCTGGTCGTGGAACTTCACCTCGTCGGAACGATGCACCTTAGTGCCCAGCTCGGTCACTACGGTACCATTGACCGTGACTACTCCGGCCTGGATATACTCATCGGCCTCACGACGACTGCACACACCGGCATTGGCCAGATACTTGTTCAGACGAATGGGCTCATTGGGATCGATGTTATCCTCCTTATACTGGATGCGCTTCTTCTGACTGTACTTTGCATTGGGATCGTAATCGGCAGAATGCTGACGATAGCCGTTCTGACCATATGCACCGGGACGATTGTAGCCACCTTTGCTGTAGCCACCCCCCCGCGTCTGATAGCCATCACGACTGTAGCCACCGTTCCGAGGCTGGTAGCCGCCTTGACGATTGTATCCGCCGCGTGGCTGATAACCACCCTGCTGCTGGTCGCTGCCATAGTGTGGACGATAGCCGCCACTGCGTGGCTGATAGCCACCCTGCTGGTAGCCTCCCGACTGATAGCCACCACCCTGCTGATAGCCACCTCCCTGCTGGGCATCACCGCCCTGACGGTAGCTGCCGGGACGGTAACCGCCCTGACGGCTATAGTTCTGACGAGGCTGATAGCCACCCTCAGAAGCATTCGTACGCGGACGATAAGGACGGCGTGGCTGGGAATTAGAGGCTGAGCTCTGAAGCCCGGCACCAAATCCCTCCGGACGGAATCCTCCATCCTCATGCGCTGGCTTACTGGCTGGGTAAGCGCGCTGTACATGAATACGCGGACGCTGCGGTCTCCCGTCACTACGATATTCTCTCTGGTAGCCGACTGGCTTTGTGTAGCCCTCGCGGCTGCTGTCAGCCTTTTCAGTAGGCTTTTGCTGTGGTTTGTTCTCCAATTCTTCTGAATCCATATCTGTTCTTACTTTAGATGAGCCTCACGGCTCGTTAATATTATATGTCAATAAGTCTATTAAATACCTGTATAATTGTGCGGGGTGATAGCTTTCAACTCTGCTTTCACGGCATCACTTACCTGCAGACCGTCGACGAAGTCGTGGATAGTCTCCTCCGTAATAACCTTGTTTGTTCGCGTGAGAGCCTTGAGCGCCTCGTAGGGATGAGGATAGCCCTCACGGCGAAGGATGGTCTGAATGGCCTCTGCCACCACTGCCCATGTGTTGTCGAGGTCGGCATAGAGCTTCTCCTTATTGAGGATGAGCTTGCGCAGTCCCTTAAGGGTGCTCTGGAAAGCTATCAGCGAGTGGCCAAAGGGCACACCCACATTACGAAGCACCGTGGAGTCGGTCAAATCGCGCTGCAGACGGCTCACCGGCAGTTTCTGTGCAAGGAACTGCAACAAGGCATTGGCGACACCAAGATTGCCCTCACTATTCTCGAAGTCAATGGGGTTCACCTTGTGGGGCATAGCGCTCGAGCCTACTTCTCCCGCCTTAATCTTCTGCTTGAAGTACTCCAAGGAGATGTACATCCAGAAATCACGGTCAAGGTCTATGAGAATGGTATTGATACGGCGGAGAGAATCGAAGAGGGCGCCCAAAAAGTCGTAATTGCTAATCTGAGTGGTGTACTGCTCCCTTCTGAGTCCAAGCTTCTCGCTGACAAAGCGATTGGCAAACTCCCGCCAATCGTACTGGGGATAGGCCACATGATGAGCGTTGAAGTTGCCCGTAGCTCCACCGAACTTGGCGGTGATTGGGCAGGACTTGAGGCTGTCGAGCTGCTCCGCGAGACGATAGACGTAGACCATGACCTCCTTGCCCAAGCGCGTGGGTGAAGCGGGCTGGCCATGGGTGCGGGCCAGCATGGGCACCTCCTTCCACTCCTCTGCATAGGTGCGCAGCTGGGCGATAAGTTCCTCCAGCATTGGATAGTAGACGTCAGCAAGCGCTTCCTTAATGGCCAGAGGTGCACTGGTGTTATTAATGTCTTGCGAGGTCAGACCAAAATGGACAAACTCCTTGTAGCTGTCGAGCCCTCCAATCGCGTCGAATTGCTCCTTGATGTAGTACTCAACAGCCTTCACATCGTGATTGGTCACTTGCTCTATGTCTTTCACACGCCTTGCACCTTCCTCGTCGAAATCCTTATAAATGGAACGAAGCCTGGGGAAGAGATTGTGGTCAATTCCCGAGAGCTGAGGCAGAGGAATCTCACAGAGTGAGATGAAATACTCAATCTCTACATGAATGCGGAAACGAATTAGGGCATACTCTGAGAAGTATTTTGCCAGGGGCTCAGTCTTTGATCTGTAACGGCCGTCAATAGGCGAGATTGCAGTCAGTGCATCCAGTGTCATAATCTAATATTCTATATTAACTCTGCAAAATTAGCAATTAAAATCGGAAGGTAAGGACCATAGAGTTATAAAGTTTCTAAAAAGGGAGAAAAGAGCAAAGATTCCGACAATATGAAAGCCGCAGGAGTGAGCGTAGAGTGCAAAACGAAAAGTCCCTGCAATTCCGAAGAACCACAGGGACACACCCCAAAGTGGGCGTTGACGGATTCGAACCGCCGACCCTCTGCTTGTAAGGCAGATGCTCTAAACCAACTGAGCTAAACGCCCTCATATGCTTAGCGAATGCAAAGTTAACGCAATAAGTTGAGCCCACCAAAGGAAAAGGGCACTTTTTTAAATAAAAAGGGGATGCCACTCAGGACATCCCCTCTTTTATATCTCTTGTCGAGGTGAGCTTACTCAGCAACCTTCACAGTAGCGCGACGGTTGAACGAGATAGGAGACAGCTCATCCACACCACCGTGACCGGTAGTAGTGATGTTGTCGCGGCTCACGCCCATCTTAACGAGCTCGTTGGCAACGGTCTTAGCACGCTCCTCAGACAGCCACTGGTTGTGAGCAGCCTTACCGGTAGCGCTGTCAGCATAGCCGTCCACCTGCAGCTTGGAACCGTTCTCCTTAGCGTACTTAGCAACAGCCTTCACGTTGACGAGATCCTTCTGAGAAGCGATGTTGGTCTTGTTGAGGTTGAAGAAGACAGAAACAGGAGTGTTGACGAATTCCTTCACCGACTGAGCGGGCTTCTGGTTAGCCAGCAGATTCTTCAGGCGAGCGTTCTCAGCGTTAGCATCGTTGAGCTGTGCGTTGAGGGCATCGATCTGAGACTGTGAGAGAGCCTTGATAGCATCCACATCGGGTACCTTATCCCATGTAGCCTTGCCGAGGTTGAAGGTCAGACCAAGCTCAGCGTAGAGGTTGTTGTCGTGAGAGTCCCAACCGCGGTTAGGATGCTTGGCATAGTCATAACCATCGAGGTCACCCTCGTAGCGGTTCCAACCGAGTTCGAGGTTGAGGGCTACATGACGGCTAAGACGGAACTCATTCAAGATACCAGCGCTAAGGCCAGTAGCATAGTAGTTGTGAGTCATCGAACGGCCTACACCACCACCAACGAAAGGAATGAAGTTCCATACACGGGTAGGATTGTAACCACAGAGCATGTTGCTGAGATTGAACAGGATCTGCTCATTGGCAATCCAGTAGCTGTTGAAGTTACCGTCCTTTACGTCGTTGTTCACCTGATGACCCCAAATGCCCTGCAGCTTTGTGCGGAGTCCGAGACCGGGAGTGAACCACTTACCGATAGCGACAGAAGCAGCAGGATTGGCACGGAAGTCCTTGAAGGGGCTTCTTGCAAGACCCTGACCATGCTCCTGACCAGAGTACCATGCGTTCCAATCCACACCAGCCTGGATAAACCAGTTGGACCAGAATGAATTTGTTGCGACACTGTACTTCAGCGTCGGATCTGCGTTAGTCTCCTGAGCAGCTGCTCCGAGGGACACGCCGGCTAATGCCAAAATAACGAATAATTTTTTCATAACCTTATTTATATTAAATCAATAACTTCCATCAAGCTTGTCTTACCACAGCTAATCGAGTGCAAAGTTAATAATATTATTGATACAAATGGACTTTTTCAACAGAAAATATAAAATTTAACAAAATTAAAGCCTTGTCGGGCAATAATTGAGGGGGTAGAGGGTTAAAACCGGAGCCTTGGAATGGTAATAACGGACATTTGTACGTTAAGCGCCAGAGGGGCCACTATGAGAGTCCTGCCACGAACGTGATACGGTCCTGCCACGAACGTGATACGGTGCTGCCACGAACGTGATACGGTCCTGCCACGAACGTGATACGGTGCTGCCACGAACGTGACACGGTGCTGCCACGGACGTGACAGCGCGGCGCATGGCAGGGTGCAAGATGTCATCCTCCAGGCGCCGCGCGCTCTATCCATCCACCCGCACAAGTTCAACTGGTGGAAGGATAGCCAAAGAAGCGTCTGATGTTAGGAGAGCAGATGCTCTATCTCCTGCTGTCGAAGTATGCACAGGATTGGGCTTCCATCCGGGGAATAGTTAGGATTACTACAAGCGAAAAGCCGGTTGATGAGGTCTTCCATCTCGTTATTGTCAAGTACCTGCCCCTGGGGAATGGCTGCGTTCCGCGCCAAACTGAGTGCCATCGACTTACGGATCTCCTCTGCACCCGAGGCCTCGCTGTCACGTGCCGAATCCACCATGTCGCGCACGATAGAGGCCGGATTAAGCCCATCGAGTCCGGCCGGGACGCCATTCACCGAATAGTCGCCCTTGCCCAAATCCGTAAGGTCGAAGCCCATCTGCTTCAGTTCTTCCTCCATCTTTCCCAAGAGCACCTGCTCGGAAGGTGAGAAATGGATGACCTCGGGGAACATCTCTTTCTGAGACGACATGCGGCCAGGCACCTTGCTTAAATACTGCTCATAGAGAATGCGGACATGGGCGCGGTGCTGATCGATAATCATCAGTCCCGACTTCACGGCTGTCATAATATATTTTCCCTTATACTGATAGTGCATAGGCGACTTCTCAGCGATGATACTCTCACCCTGCTGAATCGCAGGTTCCGTCTGTTCCTCCTCAAAGAGCGTCTGCTCTTCGATGGGATCCGGCTTGCTCTGCCCGGCGTAGAGTTCCTCCCAGCCGGCAGGAGCCTTCGTGTCGGGAACATGGGGCGAGTCCTTAAAAGGATTGTACTGTGGGTTGTACTCCACCTTGGGTGCCTGCATGTGTGCGGGACTCGGATTGAAGACTGGGATATCGGGTTTGCCCTCCGTATCGAAATCGATGGATGGCACATCGTTGTAGAGTCCGATGCTCTCCCTTACGGCCGCCGAGAGAATCTGCCAAATGGCCTGCTCATTGTCGAACTTTATTTCAGTCTTCGTGGGATGGATGTTGACGTCGATTGAATCGGGGGCCACGTCGAAATAGATGAAATAAGGCACCTGCTCGCCTTGAGGCACCAGACGATCGAAGGCCGACATCACTGCCTTGTTGAAGTAGGGATGACGCATGAAGCGCCCATTGACAAAGAAATACTGGTGGGCACCCTTCTTGCGGGCCGACTCCGGCTTGCCCACATAGCCATTGATGCGGCACATGGTCGTGTCGACTTTCAGGGGGAGCAGGTCGGAGTTGATTTTCTTACCGAAGACCTCCACGATGCGCTGCATCTGCGAGCCCTGACGCAGGTTGAAGAGCTCCACTCCATTGCTCCGGAGCGTGAACGAGATGGAGGGATAAACCAGCACGATGCGCTCGAAGGCAGCCAGAATATTGCTGAGCTCGGTGGCGTTCGACTTGAGAAACTTTCGCCTTGCAGGGACATTGAAGAAAAGGTTCTCCACCAAGAAGTTGCTCCCCTGCTGACAAGAGCACGGCTCCTGCCCCTTAAACCGGGAAGCACTTATGGACAAATGAGTGCCTATTTCATCGTCTGCCGTGCGCGTGCGCAGTTCCACCTGGGCCACGGCAGCGATGGAGGGCAGTGCCTCACCGCGGAATCCCATGGTATGCAGGGAGAAGAGGTCGTCGGCCTGACGGATTTTCGAAGTAGCGTGACGCTCGAAGGAGAGGCGTGCGTCGGTCTCCGACATACCCTTGCCATCGTCGATGACCTGTATGGAGGTGCGGCCAGCATCGACAATCAGCACATCGATATGTGTGGCACCGGCATCGACAGAGTTCTCCACCAGTTCTTTCACAACACTGGCAGGGCGCTGAATCACCTCGCCCGCTGCTATCTGATTGGCTACTGAATCGGGTAAAAGCTGAATGATGTCACTCATAGAATTTATATGTGGGATGTTAAGTACATTAAACCATTATCTCTCTTCTCAAGCACCTTGCCAGGAAGTTCAGGCGACCTATAAGCATCAGCCGAAGAGGACATAAAGTGCGGAGATGATGAGTAGGAGCAGAAGCAGGCACCCCATATGGCCTGTCATCTTCCAAGCTGCCACCCCGACGCGCCTTCGCCGCTGCAGCGACGACTTGAATGCGGCATGGATAGCTCCACGACTTTCCGCCTCTTGGGATACTGAACCGCCGGCTGACGACTCACGTGCCCTGCGCTCAGCATCCTCTACCACCTGACGGTGCTCATCGTAATAGATGTAGCTGTGGCGGAAGCCCTTAGGGCGTTGCGTCTTAAAAAAGCCGGTCACTGCGCACCTCCTCCGGAGCCCAACTGCTGCAGGGGAGCCGCATGGCGTTCTATCTTCTTCAGCTTCTCGCCCTCACTCTTTCCACGCCAGACGAAGATGTCATCCTTGTTGCGCGGTCGGATGCTGTCGAACCAGGCAAATGCATCCAGTTTGTATCTCGTGGGGGGTATCTGTGTCATCGGGTAGATAATATTGTCGGCCTTGTCCGACCATATCTTCTGGAGTTGGCGCTGAGGCGAGAAATACATCCTCATGGAATCGGTTTCGGTGTAGTTCAGTCCAATGAGCGAGCTATCCTTGTCGTCCTGCGGAAAATAGATTACTCTCACGTTGCCCGTTGCTACACTCCGCCTTAGATTGCCCTCCTCGAAGAAGGCGAACATCTGTCGGGAGGATATCTGATTGAAATGATCCTTCTCGTCCACCTGCTCAATAGACAGTGCCTGCCCTATGACGCGGGCTTCGCGCACGGTGCTGTCGCCCATGAACACAAGAATCCTCTCGCCTAACAGTTGCCGGTTGGCATTCCATACAATGGGGTCACGGTACATCGTCATGCAAGAGTCGAGCGAGGAGAACACCAGCGAATCGCACACGGCCTGAATATCGTTGCGGTAAGCCCGGACATGGGGATAAGCATGGCCCACGCGGTAGACGGAGTCGGTATTTATATTATAGGTGTAGAGCTTCAGGGTGTCGGCATGCAGATAGAGCGTGTCCTTCTGCGAATAGTCCTTCACCAGCACCCGCTTGGTAGCATAGCCATAGCCCGTCTTTTCGTTGTACCGAAGATAGCCACAATGCAGGGTATTCTTCTGCTTCTTGTCAACATACACCACATTTCCGAAGCCCTCGCTCATACCCTCCTTCTTATAGAAGAGACTGTCACCCACAATCGTCTTGTCGCCATCCACCACGGTAGAGCGTCCGAAGAGCCGGGCACGATCGGAGTGGGTATCATAATAGCCGTTTGTAGTCTTGACGGTGCTCTTTCCCGACAGGATGCGGGAAGGACCCAAAAGGTGAGCCATCGACTTTCGGGTATCGTAATAGAGGGTATCGGTGTAGATATGGTCCTTGCCATTCTTAAGTTCCACACTGTAGTAGAACACGGCCTCCTTCGACTTCAGGTTGTACTGCCCCCAATCCGACTTCAAGCGGTTCTTCCCGTCGACAAGTACACCGCCCTCGAAGAAGTAGGCATAATTGTAGAGCCTATCGTAATTCAGGCTGTCGGTGTTGAGTGTCTGCTTGCGGTGGTGCAGCCATACGTTCTTCCGAGCCTCCATCATCTGCTGTTGCCCGTCGTAGAATGCATGGTCGCAGGAGAGTGAGAGCGTATCACCCTGAGTGAAATGGACGTGTCCAAAGGCCTTGACCGAATTGGAAGCCTGATAGAAGAATGCGCTGTCGCAGGTAAGATGAGCTCCCTTATGGCGAAAGGCCACATGGCCTTTGACAATTTGGGCATCGGGATTCGTACCATACATATCAAACTTCAATTCATCAGCATGTATGAGGTAGATGCGCTCGTCTGCGGGCTTGGCGGCCTTACGGTGCTTCTGTGCGGCAAACACACTTAGCCCAAGCAGGCATAGAACTGCCAAGAACACAATTCTATGCCCGCCGAGCAAGTTAGACTTCCTACTCGCTGTCATTTCACCCAACCTTGATATTCGTATTGTCCCTGTCTGTAACGGGGTTTCATACTTACATAGGTGTGTTTTATCTTTTCCACAATCCAGTCGTTAATCACTTTCTCGCGCTCCTTCTCAAGCACAAGGTTCTTCATCACCTGATAATCCTCTGTGATGGTCGCCTTGTGGGCCGGAATCTTATCCTTGAGCTTAATAATGGCAGCCACCGTCTTGCCCTTGTTGTTAATCATGCTGAAGGCCTTGGATATCTCACCCACTTTCATCGTGGCCACCTGGCGCTGAATCTCGGTTGGCAGGTCCTTCATCTGAAAGCGCGAGGTGAGACTCTGGTTAGCAACGTCGGTGTAGGCCATCAGTCCATGATTGCTCCGCGTATCCTTATCGTCGGACACGTAGGTGGCAGCATCCTCGAAGGAGAACTTTCCTTTACGGATGTCGGCAGCGATAGAGTCCAAACGCGTGCAGGCCGAGTCGATTTCCAGCTGTGTCACTTTAGGCCGGAGCAGGATGTGGCGCACTTTTATCTTGTCGCCTCGCTTGTCGACCAACTGAATGATATGGTAGCCGAACTCGGTCTCCACAATCTTCGATATCTTTTTGGGGTCGGTGAGATTGAAAGCCACGTTGGCAAAAGCAGGGTCAAGCATGCCACGGCTCATATAGTCCATCTCGCCACCTTGCAAGGCCGATACCGGGTCTTCTGAATACAGACGGGCGAGCGTCGCGAAGGTAGTCTCACCACTCGTCACTCGTCTGGTGAAATCGCGCAGCTGGTCCTTCACCCTATTGATTTCACTTTGGGATATCTTCGGCTGGCGCGTAATAATCTCCACCTCCACCTCTGTAGGTACCATGGGGATGCTGTCCTTGGGCATATTGCTGAAATAACGGCGCACGTCGGACGGGGTGACCTTGACGTCCTTCACCAGTTCCCTGCGCATATTCTGCACGAGCAACGTATTCTTGAAGTCATCATGCAGCGACGACCTCATCTCGGCCACGCTCTGCCCACGCCATTCCTCCAGCTTCTCTTTCGAGCCAGCCAACTGTATCCACCGGTTAATCTGCTCGTCAACACGTGCAGCCACATCAGACTCCGAAACCTGAATGGAGTCAAGCTGGGCCTGATGGACAAACAATTTCTGGACTGCCAGCTGCTCAGGAATGGAAAAATCAGGATTGCCGCGGAACTTCACGCCCTCGGCCTCACCTTGCAGACGCATGGCCTCGACATCGGATTTCAGAATGGGCTCATCGCCCACAACCCATATCACCTCGTCAATAACGCTGTTCTCGGGGGCCACAGAGTCGACCGGGGCCTTCTTAACAGGGTCATCGGCAGCCATGCCTCCGGCAGCCTTGGCTGTAATCCCCAACAGCAGCATCGCTGCGAGGAAGATAGCAAATATCCTATAACCTTTATACATGAGATGTCTTATTTAGAAGATTGTCAGTCCCAGGACTGAAGAAAATGTCAGTGCTTGTTTACCGTGGCAAGGACCGCCCTGTCGACCGTGACGGCGTATTTCTTTCTCAAGCCGGCCACCCATTGCTTCTCGAGTGCATCCTGATAGTCGGCTACCACCTGAGCGCGCACATCGTCGTAGTCTTCAGGCTTTTTCAACTTCTTCCCGTAAATGGCACTATAAGGATAGTCCTTCTCGGCCCGCACTACAGTGTCCTTTCCAAACACCTCTTTGTCAACCAGTGCATTGTCGCCTTCCTTGAAGATGCCCTTTTCGGCATGTATGCGCAGTACACTGTCGTTATTAAACGTCGTGCGGAGCACATCGGCCCATTTCTCGAAAGGCACGCCCCGAAGAGCTTTCTTCACAGCCTCAACATCCTCAGCCTTATGTGCGGAATAGGCCACTCCCTTGAACCGGGGAGCATCCCACTTATACTGCTTCCTGTTCTTACGGAAGAAGTCCTTCAGCCCGGGCTCATCGTTGGCTGCTTTCGCCCACACTTCCCGGTTGCTAACCTCATAAAGCAAAAGGCCGTCGTGATACTCACGGATAAGGTACTTCAAGTTGGGGTCCTTCTCCTCCATGGCCTCTCGCTTTTGGGCGAGCACCTTGTCGGGCGTAGAACCTTCAACCTTGGCTAAAGAGTCCAACTTATGGTCAATGATACTTTCGCGCACTCCCCGCTGGTCGATGTAACGAATGATATTGGCCCTTACTGAATCATAGGGGAAATAACCGGCCTTATCTTTCAGCAGCATGATGTGATAGCCCACAGCGGTTCGGAACGGTTTGCTCATCTCGCCCTTCTTCAGACTATAAGCCGTCTGTTCGAACTCCTTCAGTGTCTGTCCCTTCACTAACCAGGGAAGCTCGCCGCCATTAGCGGCAGAGCCTTTATCATCAGAATACTTCCGAGCCAACTCAGCGAAATTACCTCCGTGCTGCAACACATTATAAATGGAATCGATACGCTGATGCACAGCCTCATCCTCCTCAGCAGAGGCCTTCTGCTTCACAAGCAGGAAGATATGTGCCGGCTTCACCATTCCTCCCATGGAGTCGATACGGTGCTTTGCCTCACTATACAACCTATAGGCCTCCTGCTCCACATCCGCATCATTAATCATCGAAGGACGAATCTGCTTGTCACGATAGGAGGCAAACTCCTTCTGATAAGAGGCTAAGGTGTCGAGATGGGCATCTTCTGCCGCCTTCACCTTCAGCTTGTAATTGATGAAAAGGTCGACGTAGTCGTTTACCGATTTCTTGTCGATGACTCCTTCTGAATTATTCTTATTGTAGGAATACTCAAACTCAGAGCGCAATACCGGCTGGCCGGCGACGGTCATTATCACAGGATCGTCCTGAGCATACGCTCCACCAGCGAAAAGCGACAGTGCGCACACGAGCAGCAGTTGTTTCATATCCAGGGTCTTCTGATTCATTGTCCATTATTGGCAGTAGCTGTGAGACCTCAACGTCGTACAGCCACTTCTAAGCATACTTACTTTGGTCGACTATAGTTAGGAGCTTCACTCGTAATGGTTATGTCGTGGGGATGACTCTCCAAGACACCCGCATTGGTAATGCGCGCAAACTTGGCATCATGCAGCTTTTCGATGGTACCCGCGCCGCAATAACCCATACCAGAGCGCAGACCTCCCACAAGCTGGTAGACAACCTCCTGCACCGTGCCCTTGTAAGGCACACGGCCGGCGATACCTTCCGGCACGAGCTTCTTAGCATCCGTGATGTTGTTTTGGAAGTAGCGGTCGCGTGAGCCATTCTTCTGCTCCATAGCTTCCAACGAGCCCATACCACGATAGCTCTTGAACTTACGGCCATTGAAGATGATGGTTTCACCAGGACTTTCCTCGGTACCTGCAACAAGCGAGCCCACCATGACAGCGCTGCCGCCGGCAGCAAGAGCCTTGACAATGTCACCGCTGTAGCGCAGGCCACCGTCAGCGATAAGAGGCACTCCTGTTCCCTTGAGGGCCGAATACACATCATAGACAGCCGAGAGCTGAGGAACGCCCACACCGGCCACAACACGTGTGGTGCAGATAGAGCCCGGTCCAATGCCTACCTTTACGGCATCGGCACCATTGTCAACAAGATATTTTGCAGCCTCGCCTGTAGCCACATTGCCCACAACGACATCGATTTGAGGGAAGGCATTCTTCACGGCATGCAACTTCTCCACGACGCCCTTGGAATGGCCATGAGCAGTGTCAATGACAATGGCATCAACACCAGCATCGACGAGTGCCTGAGCACGCTCGAGCGTGTCAACCGTCACTCCCACGCCGGCAGCCACACGCAGCCGGCCCTTATCGTCCTTGCAGGCAAAGGGCTTGTCCTTAGCCTTAGTAATATCCTTGTAGGTTATCAGTCCTATCAAGTGATTATCCTTGTCTACCACCGGCAGCTTCTCAATCTTGTTCTCTTGCAGTATCTGGGCAGCAGCCACAAGGTCTGTCTGCTGATGTGTGGTGACCAAGTTTTCTTTCGTCATCACCTCGTCAATCTTCTTGTCAAGGTGACGTTCGAAACGCAGATCCCTGTTGGTGACGATACCCACGAGATGGTCTTCCTCATCTACCACGGGGATGCCGCCAATGTGATAGTCGTGCATCATGTTGAGCGCATCCTGCACTGTGCGACCGCGGAGTATTGTCACCGGGTCATAAATCATTCCATTCTCGGCACGCTTCACGATGGCCACTTGGCGTGCCTGCTCATCAATAGTCATATTCTTGTGTATCACTCCAATACCACCCTCCCGAGCGATAGCAATGGCCATCGACGATTCGGTAACAGTGTCCATAGCAGCTGTCACGAAAGGAATATTCAGCCCAATGTGGCGGGTGAACATGGTTTTCAACTCGACCTCACGGGGCAACACTTCAGAATAAGCAGGAATAAGCAGGACGTCGTCAAAGGTCAGACCGTCCATAATGATTTTGTCTGCAACAAATGATGCCATATTGTACCTAAGAAATTTATTGCGTGCAAATTTACCAATAAAAATCCACGTAGTAAAGGAATGGATAGTTTTTCTCAGCCATTTAATTGTATTTAACGCGCCCTCTGGCGGGCTTCACCACCACATCTCAAAGCAGGTAAAGTCACTACTCCCCTACCTCAAGACACTTTTTAAACCTTCCACCTCCCTCCTTCAGCTCATAAAGGAGGGAGGCCTGTTCGCATAAGTGCACACGCTGCGCCCAACATGACTATAAGGGGCGGAAGCAGGCTCCCCCTATTGTCACCAGTTATCAATTAGCCATTTCGGAGAGGAACTTGATTCTCACAAGCCGGATCTCCTCATCCGAGCTGGTGTCGCCTATCTCGTCCACCGCGGCATCCAAACTATCGGTATCGCTCTCCATGAAATAGTCATAGATATCGTTGATATGGTCCTCATCCATCACCTCATCCAGGAAGTAGTCGATGTTGAGTTTCACACCGCTGTACACGATTTCCTCAATCTTGTCGAGCAGCTCGTCCAACTCTAATCCAAGTGCATTGGCAATATCGTCGAGCGGCACCTCGCGGTCTATACTCTGTATGATTCTCACCTTCATGATGCTGCGCTTGGCCACGGTACGCACTCTGAGCTCTTCAGGACGCTCTACATCATTTTCCTCGCAATACTTCTTGATGAGTTGGAGGAAAGGCTTTCCATATCGCTTCGACTTTCCAGCCCCTACTCCCTGAATTGACTGCAGTTCGGTATCATTGACAGGATACATGGTGGCCATCTGCTCCAGGCTCTGGTCCATGAAAATAACATAGGGTGGGACACTGAGCTTCTTCGAGAGGTCAAGCCGCAGTTCCTTCAGCATGCTGAAGAGCTGTGGGTCGAGCGCTCCAGCCCCACCTTCGCGCCCTTCGTCAAAGAAGTCGTCCTTAAATTCCCTGTCTTCCACAATCATGAAGGGTTTGGGGTCCTTGATGAAGCGCTTTCCGGCAGCAGTGAGCTTGAGCAAGCCGTAGTCTTCGATGTCTTTTCGGATGTATCCCGCAATGATACCCTGGTTGACGACCGGACTCCACAGTTTGGGGTCCATATCCTCACCGTTGCCAAATTCTTCCAGCTCGTGGTGGTGGTGGGAGGTGATATCGTCGGTAGCCCTACCTTTGACAAAGTCGATAATGTAATCCTGCGGGAAATTCTCTTTAACAGCCGCAATAGCCTTGAGCACTGCCACGAGAGCATCCGTAGCTTCTATCTTCTGCTTGGGGTGGAGACAGTTGTCACAGTTATGGCAGTTGTCCTCGGTATAGTCTTCACCGAAATAATGGAGCAGCAGCTTCCGGCGGCAGACCGACGACTCAGCGTAGGTGGCCGTCTCGTGGAGCAGCTGCCGGCCTATATCCTGTTCCTGCACGCTCTTTCCGTCCATGAACTTCTCCAGTTTGTCGAGATCGTGCTTGGAGTAGAAGGCTATACACTGTCCCTCGCCACCGTCTCGTCCTGCTCGTCCCGTCTCCTGATAGTAGCCTTCAAGACTCTTGGGAATATCGTAATGGATGACGAAACGAACGTCTGGCTTGTCGATACCCATGCCGAAAGCGATGGTAGCCACTATGACGTCAATGCGCTCCATGAGGAAGTCGTCCTGCGTAGCCGAACGCACGGCCGAATCGAGGCCGGCATGATAAGGTGCCGCCTTGATGTCGTTGGCCCTGAGCACGGCCGAAAGCTCCTCCACCTTCTTCCGGGACAGACAGTAGATGATGCCACTCTTATGCGGATTCTGCTTGATGAACATGATTATTTGCCGGTCGATATCCTTAGTCTTAGGGCGCACCTCATAATAGAGGTTGGGACGGTTGAAAGAGCTCTTGAACTCCTTGGCGTCCATAATGCCGAGACTTTTTTTGATGTCAGTCCTCACCTTGTCGGTGGCGGTGGCGGTGAGCGCTATGACTGGAGCATTGCCTATCTTGTTGATGGTCGGCCGGATGTTGCGGTATTCGGGTCTGAAATCGTGGCCCCACTCAGAGATGCAGTGTGCCTCGTCGATGGCATAGAACGAGATTCTTACCGTCTTAAGAAACTCCACGTTCTCATCCTTGTTGAGCGATTCCGGAGCCACATACAGCAGTTTGGTGCGGCCGCTTCTGACATCATCCATAACCTGAAGCACTGCGGCCTTATTGAGCGACGAGTTGAGATAGTGAGCCACACCATCGTCCTCACTCAGGCCGTTGATGACATCCACCTGATTCTTCATCAGTGCGATGAGGGGCGACACAACGATGGCCGTGCCCTCCATAATGAGTGAGGGCAACTGGTAGCACAGGCTCTTGCCACCTCCGGTAGGCATGAGCACGAAGGTATCGTTGCCTGCAAGAAGGTTCCGGATAATGGCCTCCTGGTCGCCTTTGAACTTGTCGAAGCCGAAATAGAGTTTTAGTTTCTTTGTGAGATCTACGTTATCAGTCATAAGTGCTTTCGTTGGGTTCCGTGCGTGTGACGGATTCTGTCAAGGACTGCCGATGGTACGGCGGTTCACATTTTTCATAGGGATTGCCTGCGGCTGCCGGAAGGCTGCCGCAGGCAATAAGAGTGAGCTTTAAGCTGTTTTCAATTTCTGCAGATGAGCCTTATCGAGTTCCTTCTTGGCATAAGCCAGCGTTACGGTGAACGACTTCTGCTGCTTTGACGGAATTTCAAACATGGAATCGAGCATGATGGACTCTACGATGGACCGCAGTCCACGCGCTCCGAGCTTATACTCCATGGCCTTGTCGACGATGTAGTCGAGCACGTCGTCGTTGAACTTCAGTTTGATACCGTCCATCTCGAAGAGCTTCTCATACTGGCGGATGATGGAGTTTTTGGGCTCCACCAGGATGCGTCTGAGTGCTCCGCGGTCGAGCGGATTGAGGTAGGTGAGCACGGGCAGTCGACCGATAATTTCAGGAATCAGACCGAACGACTTGAGGTCCTGCGGGAGGATGTACTTCATCAGGTCGCTCTTGTCGATATGACGGGTGTTTTGCACCGAGTTGTAACCCACCACATGGGTATTGAGCCGCTGGGCTATCTTCTGCTCGATGCCGTCGAAGGCACCACCGCAAATGAAGAGAATATTGCTCGTATCCACGTGGATATAGTCCTGGTCGGGATGCTTGCGGCCACCTTTAGGCGGCACGTTCACCATCGTTCCCTCGAGCAGCTTGAGCAGGCCCTGCTGTACACCTTCGCCACTGACATCGCGGGTGATGCTCGGGTTGTCGCTCTTGCGGGCTATCTTGTCGATTTCATCAATGAAGACGATACCACGCTCAGCGGCGGCAAGGTCGTAGTTGGCCACCTGAAGCAGGCGCGAGAGGATGCTTTCCACGTCCTCGCCCACATAGCCGGCCTCGGTGAACACCGTAGCGTCGACAATGGTGAAGGGAACGTCGAGCAGCTTGGCAATGGTGCGGGCAAGCAACGTCTTACCCGTACCGGTGCTGCCCACCATAATGATGTTGCTCTTCTCTATCTCCACGCCCTTGTCGTCCTTGGGTTGCTGGAGGCGCTTGTAATGGTTGTACACCGCCACCGACAGGCACTTCTTGGCTTCATCCTGCCCGATGACATACTGGTCAAGATAATCCTTGATTTCCTTCGGCTTCGGCACGTTGCGCATCGTAAATGGCTCATCGGCGGCATGATGCTCAGCCTGGTCACCGAGCGCGCCCGTGGACTTCAGTATCTCGTAAGCCTGCTTCACGCATTCGTCGCAAATGAAGCCGTTGATACCGGTTATCAGCAGGCGCACCTGATTTTCAGGTCTACCGCAGAAACTACATACTTTTTTAGGCATCTTTATTTCTTCCTTGTTAACACAGCGTCAATCATTCCATACTCTTTGGCCTCCTCTGCTGTCATCCAATAGTTGCGGTCGCTGTCCTTCCACACCTTTTCGTAAGGCTGGTGGGAGTGGTCGGAGATGATGGTATAGAGTTCCTTCTTGAATTTCTGTATCTCGCGTGCTTCAATCTCAATGTCGGAGGCCTGTCCCTGCACACCGCCGAGCGGCTGATGAATCATCACGCGGCTGTGCGTGAGCGCCGACCGCTTGCCCTCGGTTCCGGAGACCAGGAGCACGGCTGCCATTGAGGCTGCCATACCGGTACAGATGGTGGCCACGTCACTACTAATGAACTGCATGGTGTCATAGATGCCGAGACCGGCCGTAACGCTGCCGCCGGGCGAGTTAATATAAATAGAGATATCCTTGCCGCTGTCGACGGAGTCGAGGTAGAGCAACTGGGCCTGGAGTGTATTGGCCGTGTAGTCATCAATCTCGGTACCGAGAAAGATGATACGGTCCATCATCAGGCGTGAGAAGACATCCATCTGAGTGACATTCAGCTGCCTCTCCTCCAGGATATAGGGGTTTAGATACTGTGCCTGCGACTTGACGACGTCATCCAGCGCAAGCCCATTGAGACCGAGCTTGCCTGTGGCGAACTTTCTGAAATCGTTATTCATTTTACCTTTCCTTTTAATAAGACAAAACAGAGGTTATCCACTCTCTTATCATCTTGTCATAGCAAGAGCCATGCCAAGATGACACAACTCTGAAGCTTACCAACAACAAAGATAACAAAAAAGCAGATAACCTCAGTCAACGACGGGGTTTATTTTCGTTAAATAATCCTATTTGCCTTCAGCGAGCTTATTGAAGTCGTCGATCGAGATGTCCTTCGTATCGAGCTTCACGACCTTTTTCAGGGCCTGAGTGAGCTTCAGGTCGGAAGCGCGCTCAGCGAAGTTGTTCACATTCTCTTCTTTCTTCAACAGCTCCTTAGCGTAGTTGTTGACATACTCGTCGGGCACATTACTCATGCCATACTGAACGAACTGGGCGCGCGCCATCTCGGCAGCCACAGCCTCGACGTCGGCTTTCTCCACCTTTATATTATTAGCCTCAGCGAGCTGCTCGCGGATGAGCTGCCAGGTGAGTTGCTTGATGCTCTCATCATAGTGCTCGTCGACGAACTTCTCGTCCTTGTCCTTGTTGTTGGCCAGCATGATGCGCTTGAGCAGAGCGTCGGGATAAGTGAGCTTGCCCACCTTCTTGAGGCAGTAGTCCTTCACGTCCTGCAGGAAGCGGAAGTCGGAGTCGCCGGCCAGCTGGGCCTTGAGTCCCTCGGCGATCTTGTCGCGGAAACCCTTCTCGTCCTTCACGGCATCCTTACCAAAGACGCTGTCGAAGAGCTCCTGGTCGAGGGCATGCTTGGTGAAGCGGCTCACCTCGGTCACCTGGAAGCTGAAGTTACCCTCGTGGTCCTTCACTTCGTCTTTCTTGATCTTCAGCAGCGACGACACCTCAGTGTCGTTGTCGGGATAGGCCTTCCGGGGGTTGAAGGTGATGATGTCGCCCACCTTGGCACCCTCAAAGAGCTTCTTCTGATCGTCCACCTTAATATAATCGGGCATCAGCACGGCACCGGCCACCTCGAGACCGCCTTCCTTAGTGTTGCCCTGCTCGTCGAGCTCGCGCAGGTCACCCTTGAGAAGATCGCCCTTCTCATAGCTGTCAGCCTTCTCGTATTTGCCTGCACGCGATGCGAACATGTCGACCTGCTGGTCGATCAGCTTGTCGTCAACAGTTATATTATAGTACACAATCTTATTCTTTCCGTTGAGCTCCATCTTGAATTCGGGGGCCACGGCAATATCGAACATGAAGGTATAAGGAGCGGGCTTCTCCAAATCCTGCGGTTCCTGCTTCTCGGAAGCCATGGGCTGACCGAGCATCTGAATCTTGTTATCCTGGACATACTTGTAGATTTGCTCACCCACAAGTTTGTTGATGGCATCCATCTTAACCGATGCGCCAAACTGCCTCTTAATCAGTCCCATCGGAACCATTCCGGGACGGAAGCCGGGGTAGTTGGCTTTCTTGCGATAGTCCTTCAGTGTCTTCTCGACATTGTCCTTGTAGTCAGCCTCTTCGACAGTGAGGGTCAGCAGACCATTCACCTTGTCGGGATTCTCAAACGAAATCTTCATCTCTTGGTTTATTATTTTATTTTGTTATGTTATTGCCTCTCTGCGCCACAATCTCTGGTGTGGACACATGCGCCTTTGCTGTCCCATGGCGGCAAGAGACACACTGCGAATTGCAAAATTACGCATTCTTAGCGTAACTTCCTAATTAATAGGCTAAAAATTTGTTTTTTTAACGGGGGTGTCGGGCTTGACAGCCCTCAGCACGGCAACCTGGCTACGGCCAATTGCGGCTCCGACAGTCTGACAGCAAGGGCCGACATTCCGTCGGTCGACTCGGTGTCGGCAGGATGCAGAAGGCTGAAGCCGACAACTCTCCACAAAGTCCTCCAAGTGTCGGGGCTTATCATCCAAACAGGATGACTATCAGCGCATTGAGTTACTTGCGAAATCGCCCAAAGCCGACAGCCCGAATCGACTTGGGGTGAGAGAGGGGTGCCCCCTGGGTGCCGGAATTCGGACCCAGGACATGGTAGTAAGCGCCTCCGGCTGCTGCCGGGTCCAGCCGGCGCCTGTCAGAAGTTCACACCCACCGTAAGATTGAAGCAGCCTGTATGGGTATCGTCGAAATCATCCTTCCCCACGTTAGCCAGTCCGATGTCATAACTGCCCTCCAGATAGAAGTTGCCGACGCCCAGTCCGCAGCCCAAGCGCAATCCACCGTCGAAGCGTTTGAAGTTGTCGTCGTAATCGTCGCTGAAGCTGCCGTAAGCCTCACGTTGGCCGAAGTCCTTGATTTTGCCGTCAACTCCGCAACTCAGGAATCCGCCCAAGAACGGTTCCACAGTGACGCCCTGGCCGACGGGCATCCGATACTTCACCACGAAGGGCACTTCCAGATAGTTGAGCGAGTAAGTGAATTTGTCGCCATTGTAGGTGCTCTTTCCGCCCTTCTCGTTGTAGTAGAGCCCGGTTTCGAGATAGAGGGGAGCCTGATAAGTGAGCAGGAATCCGGCTGCCAGCCCTACATTGAGCCCCGTGCGCATTTTGTTGGCGTCGAGATACTTGGAATCGCTGTTGACCGTAGCCAGACCGAGTCCCACACGGAAGCCATAGTAATTGCCGGTTGGCGCCGGCATACTGGGCCTATAAGCGTTGCCATAACGGTGCCGCGGAGGGATGGGACGGCCATCGGGATAATACTGTGCTGCTGCAGGTAGGGCCATGGCCGTGAGCAGGATAAGTGATAGAATAAAATGTCTCATATGCTTCATTCTTTCTGTTGTCTCCGCAAAGTTAGGCGTTTCGTCTGCTTTACGCCAAAGAAATGTCCTACGGGAGTGTAGGCGATTCCCTAAGAATGGTGGGGAAAAGCCGAGCGCCCCCTACGGGATGAGAAGGAATGGAGGCTGCATATGGCAGCCGAGGGAATGAAGGAGGAAGGTTGGAGGTCTTTCCCCCGGAGCCGGTGTGCACGCCACCGGAATCGGCTTGAGAGCGGGCTATTTCGGGCTCAGATGAGAAACCACATGGTTGAAGAGCTGCCGTGTTTTATGTGCATACATCTTTCTACGACATAGGCTCTGACCTTTCGCATCGGGCCGAGTCCACGGTCTGACTCTTGATTTTGTTGCCCGGCAAACGTTCTTTCGCTGAGTAGCTTTTTATCGTTTGCTGCTTAGCGAACGATCTTTTTCTATAGCATTACCATATCGACAGCCCGGCAATTCCCCCACAAGCAGGCCACCTTGACCCCTTAAGGACCATAGGTTTGCCCCACGAAGGTCCCTCTGTTGCCCACAGCATGGGGCGGACCTCCTGGCCGTCAGCTGGCTTCGCTGTCGTCCATGCCACAACGGTTCTGCGACAACAGGAGCGCTGACCGGGGATGCCGTGTCCTACTTTATCTGAAGCAGAGGTGACCCGAGGAATCGCACGAGCATTCCATGCGCACAAATCATTCTCCGCCAGCGTTTCAGCAGAAGCTGTGAACGTTTAGGCTAAGAACTTTATGGCAGAGTTGAGAGGAGACGGTGCTATTGCGTGACTCATGTTCGGTGGAAACACTGTGGTCGGACAGGAATTAACCACCCCGCAGAAAATATCCTGCGACCCTATTTCCGGAGTTCTATGCGGAAGGTGGTGCCCTTGCCCACCTCGGAGTTCTTCACGAAGATGCGCCCCTTATGATAGTCTTCCACAATGCGCTTGGCAAGGCTCAAGCCCAGTCCCCATCCTCGTTTCTTGGTGGTGAAGCCCGGGCGGAAGACGTTGGAGATATCTTTCTTGCGGATGCCCTTCCCCGTGTCGCTCACCTCCACCACAGCCTTCGTAGGCGTCTCTTCCAGGTGCAGCGTTATCTTTCCAGAATCAGCGCCCATGGCGTCGACAGCGTTTTTCGACAGATTCTCTATCACCCATTCGAAAAGCGGCTGATTCATCTTCACGATGACGTCGCGGCCGGGCAGGTCGAGCACTATCTTTACCTTCTTCGACGTACGGCGGTCCATATAGTCGGCCACATGGCAGAGCACCTCGTTCAAGCTTGCCGGCACGAGCTCGGGCACAGAGCCAATCTTTGAGAATCGGTCGGCAATGAGCTGCAAGCGCTTTACGTCGTTGTCGAGCTCGGGCAGCAGCACGTCGTCGGGATAGCTCTCCTTGAGCATCTCGGTCCAAGCCATAAGACTCGAGATGGGCGTGCCGAGCTGATGGGCAGTCTCCTTAGAGAGACCCACCCACACCTTGTTCTGTTCGGCTTTCTTCGAAGTGAGCAGAGCAAAGATGGCCACCACCACGAAGATGAGCACAACACCCAACTGGACAAAGGGGTAAACGGCAAGACGCTTCAGCATGAGCGACTCGTCGTAGCAGACTTCGATGTAGTCGGAATGCGGACTTTCGTCGAGCTTTATCCGAATGAAGCGCCCGGCAGCCTTCATGCGGCGACCCTCGGCAGCCTCATAACGGAGACTGTCGGCCCGGTTCTTGCCCTTGATGTGGATGTTGCGAACCACTGAGCACTGGCCATGCGAATCGAGCACCACCACCGGTATGGTGTTGTTGCCCTCGATGACCTTCAGCACTAGGTTGAGGTCGGCGCTTTCGTTGGGGTCGCTGAGCGTGCGCATCGCTTCAGCCCATACCTCCATCTTGTTGCGCTCTTCCCGGGCAAGGTCGCGTGTAAGATAATGTGAGATGACCAGTGACACCACGGCTATGAGAATAGCTGCCGAGACCAGTAGAATCTTCACCTGACGGATACGGTCGGTCCATTTCATATTGTAAAAACGCAACTAACACCTCTTTTATTATTAAGAACTGCGTTTTTAAGAGATTCAGCTTGCTTATTCGGAAAGATTTGTGTACATTTGCCGCAAACACTACAATATACTATGACACGTAACGCTCTTCGCTCATTGGCTACAGCCCTTCTCCTCGGATGTCTCCTCATACCGACACCCAGTTTACCCGTCATGGGCCAGCCGCTTGAGTCTGAATTTCGCAATCCGCCCATTGAATACCGCCCCTTCGCCTGGTGGCACTGGATGGGACCCAATATTACGCGCGAAGGCATCACCAAGGATTTGGAGTCGATGAAAGCAGAAGGTATCGGCGGAGCCACCATTTTCAACCTCACCTCTGAAGTCATGGGCAGCAGCGCTCCCATCGCCAATTGTCCATGGCCCGAGAACCGTTACCGCAGCGACCGCTACTGGGAACTGCTCGCATGGGCCTGCCATGAGGCGCAAAGACTCGGGCTGGAACTGGGTCTGCACAACGCCCCGGGCTACTCAACTACCGGGGGGCCTTGGATTGACGAGGGCCGAGGCATGAAACACCTCGTAAGCAGCAGCACCGATGTGGAAGGAAACGGGGCCAAGCAGACCATCCGACTCGTGAAACCCACGCTCACCCAAAACCTTGGCACCGGTGAGAATCCTAACCAGCCCACACTCTACAGCGACGTGGCCGTGGTGGCAGTAGGACTCAAAGGCAACGCTGCCGGGCAGCACGCAGTCCTCGGACAGTGCGATGCCAACGGAACACTTAGCTGGAAGGTGCCCAAGGGGCTATGGCGCATCTACCGCATCGGACTCTGTCCGACTATGGCTGTCACACACCCTACCCCCGACGACGTGGGGGCGAACTCGCTCGAAGTGGACAAAATTGACGGCACTAAGAACCGTTGGCACTGGGACCATGTGTTGCAACCTCTTCGCCAGCACATCGGAAGCTATTTCGGCACCACCTTCCGCCATATCTTTATCGACAGCTATGAGGCAGGTGTGCAGGACTGGGGAGAGCATGCCACAGAGGCTTTCAAGAAACTGAGAGGCTACGATCCCACACCCTTCCTGCCACTGCTGCTCAGCCTCGGAAAGGACACCACAGGCTACGCTGCCGGCGTGGCGGCGCGCTTCATGCACGACTATTGGGAAGTGATGCCGCAACTCCTCAATGAATCCACATGGAAGGTGGCCAAGGAGAAAGCGAATGCCGAGGGTCTCCTGTTAGAGGCCGAGCCTTACTGGGGACTGTTCTACGCCGACGCGGGGGCGCAGATTCCCGACATTCCGTATGGGGAGTTCTGGACGCACGGCGACGGCAGAATTGAATATAACGTGGCCGCAGGAGCCCGAGCCGGAGGCCACGGCGTGGTGGGCTCAGAGAGCTTCTCGACTCAACCCCAGAATGCCCATTGGACGGAAGACCCCAACTTTCTGAAGCCTTCGGCGGAGGGAGCAATGGTAAGCGGAGTCAACCGCTTCTCCCTGCATCAATGGGTACTGCAACCCTTCGGCGACCAGTTCCAACCGGGCAACACCATGGGGTGGTGGGGCACACATTTCAGCCGTTTCCAGCCCTGGTTCCCTTTAGGCAAAGCCTTTTTTCATTATTTAGGGCGCTGCCAGTATATGCTTCAGCAAGGTCAGCAGGTCATCGACCAGCTCATCGTGAGCAACGACCATATAGGCGAGAACTATGTCGATGCCATAGCCGTGACTGACTTCACCTCGCAGGACATCCGCGTCAGCAATGGAATGACGATACTGCCCTCCGGCCGCCGCTACCCTCTGCTGCAGATAGCCACCGACGGCAGTATGGAGCCTGACGTGCTGCTGAAGATGGGAAAACTCTTGGAGCAGGGGGCCGCAGTGATAGTAGCGAAACGCCCTGCCAGGTCACCGAGCTTGTCGGGCTATCCTGAATGCGACGGAATTGTCAGACATATTGCCGACAGCATCTGGAACCACTGGCAAGGAAGAAGATTGTTCAACAATACGGACGAAGCCATGCAGACTCTGCGGATGGCCCCCGACTTCAAATTCCTCAAAGGAACAGGAGAGATAGTACACCGTCGTACCGACGATGCCGATATCTTCTATGTGGCGAACCTCTCCGACTCTTCCCAGCAATGCACCGTATCACTACGCACAGAAGGGCTCAAACCGGAGCTTTGGACGGCAGAGAACGGACAGACAAGCAATTTGGAAAGATGGCACTTCGAGGACGGCCGTACTGTCGTTGAGCTCAACTTAGCTCCCTGGCAATCGCGCTTCGTAGTTTTCCGGCAAAAGGCATCAGCCGCAGACATCGCAGCCGGAAATACTCAGCTGAGACCCGTATTTCTGCGGGAGACGGTTACACTCGACCATCCCTGGCAAGTAGCATTCCGCCCAAAGCTCAACACACCTTTCTTTATTAAAGAAATGAAGCTCAGCGACTTCAGCCAAAACGCGGACGAACGCATCAAGTACTTTGCCGGGACTGCCGTCTACAAAACCGACTTCCATCTGACCAAGAAGATGTTACGTAACACAGACAGAGTGACACTCTCATTAGGCGAGATGAGCGACATCGCGTCGGCAAAGGTGAACAGTTCACCCGCCGACACCTTGTGGTATGCTCCCTACAATCTTGACATCACAGGCCGACTGCACCCGGGAAAGAACACCATCACCATTGAGGTGGCTGTGAACTGGACCAACATGCTCATTGGCGAGGAACGCTTCCCCGACGACCTGGAATATGGAAAACCGGAAGACTGCACAGAATGGTGGCACACCACGCTGAAAGAGGTTGGCCGCCCCGTCAAGGCTCTGCCCCATTGGCTTACCGACGGAACCCGGCGTCCGCAGAGTAAACGCCGCGCATTCACCACTTGGAACTACTTCACCAAGGATTCGCCACTCGTCAAGGCTGGACTTACAGGGCCCGTGAAAATAAGTTTCTTCGGACCGGAAGCGAAACCGTGAACAAGCGAAGTATTCCTGGTTACGAATCAGCAGGCAAGAGGGAAACCAGGAATTATCACCGAGACCCAACAAATCATAAGAACCTGAAGAAGTTGAGAAAATAGAAAAAAGGAAAGCATTCTTTGTTGGTTTCGGAAAAAATAAGTAACTTTGCAGCCCAAAGTGTGGTTATGTATAGTTTAGAGCCATTCAAGATCGACCTCAAAGGTCTGAAGGGAGAGAGTGCCCACATGGAATACGAGCTGACCGACGGTTTCTTTGAAGCCGTCCAGGCGCCCGATCTCCATAAGGGGCATCTTTGCGTAAGCCTCACTATACATCACAATGCGGGTGTCTATGAGCTTGACTTCCATACCGAGGGCACGGTGGTCGTGAGTTGCGACCTCTGCCTCGAGGACATGGATCAGCCCATTGAAACCGACAACCGCGTTGTAGCCAAACTGGGAGAAACCTACTCAGAGGACGATGACCTTATTACGGTGCCCGAGAACGAAGGAATACTCGACATCGCATGGCTCGTCTACGAATTCATTGAGCTCGCCGTTCCCATCAGGCACGTGCACGCACCTGGAAGCTGCAATCCTGCCATGACTGAACTCCTCAAGCGCTATTCCGCTGATGAGGAGCAGCTCTCCCGAAGGGCTGAAAGCGAACAGAATGAGACTGTGGATCCGCGCTGGGAGGCGCTCAAACAACTGAAAGATAAAAGTTAAAACATTAAAACATTATGGCACATCCTAAAAGAAGACAATCAAAAGCTCGTACACTCAAGAGAAGAACTCACGACAAGGCAGTAGCCCCTACACTGGCTGTATGCCCCAACTGCGGCGCTTACTATGTGTATCACACAGTATGTCCCAACTGCGGCTACTACCGTGGTAAGGTGGCTGTGGTAAAGGAAACTGCTGAATAACAATGGCTAAGATCAACGCCATAATCACTGGGGTTGGTGGCTACGTGCCCGATTATGTCCTCAGCAACGAGGAACTGTCGCGCATGGTCGACACCAACGATGAGTGGATTACAACGCGCGTTGGCATCAAGGAGAGACGCATCCTCACCGAAGAAGGTCTCGGCACAAGCTATATGGCACGCAAGGCTGCCAAGCAGCTTCTGCAAAAGACGGGAGTCGACCCGGACAGCATCGACGCGCTCATCGTCACATCCACGACTCCTGACTACAAGTTTCCCTCGACGGCATCCATCGTGCTCGGCAAACTAGGACTGAAGAATGCTTTTGCCTTCGACTTCGAAGCTGCCTGCTGCGGATTCCTCTATTCGCTCGACATCGCTGCCTCAATGATTCAAAGTGGGCGATACAAACGCATCATCCTTATCGGAGCCGACAAAATGTCGTCTATCGTCGACTACACCGACCGTGCCACCTGCGTGCTCTTCGGCGATGGTGCCGCAGCAGTGCTCATTGAAGGTACAGAGGACGAGGACGTAGGGCTGCAGAACTCATTCCTGCGTACCGACGGCAAAGGCCTGCCCTTCCTCCACATGAAGGCTGGAGGATCGGTCTGCCCACCCTCACGGTTCACCGTCGACCACAAGCTCCACTTCCTCTATCAGGAGGGACGCACCGTGTTCCGCTATGCTGTGACCGACATGAGCAACGACGTGAAGGAAGTCATGCAGCGCAACGGACTCACTGCCGACGATGTCGACTGGATAATTCCTCATCAAGCCAACTTGCGCATTGAGGAGGCTGTGGCCAAGCGCGTCGGCGTAGCACCCGAGAAGCTTCTGGTCAACATCCAGCGCTACGGTAACACCAGTGCCGCAACAATCCCACTTACCATGTGGGACTACGAGAACAAGCTGAAGCGAGGCGACAAGCTCATCCTGACAGCTTTCGGCGCAGGCTTCGTCCACGGGGCCTCCTATTACAGGTGGGCTTACGACGGAGCCAAGGCTGCTACGAAATAACAGCAATAACGATATCGCAGAGAGCGCACCTTCTTACCCACAATAAGATGATGCGCTCTTTGCTTTTAAGTAACTAACAGCTATGCATAAGGCAGGATTCGTGAACATCGTGGGCAACCCCAACGTGGGCAAAAGCACACTGATGAACCAACTTGTAGGCGAGCGCATCAGCATCGCTACATTCAAAGCGCAGACTACTCGACACCGCATTATGGGCATCGTCAACACCGACGACTGCCAGATTGTCTTCTCCGACACCCCAGGCGTGCTCAAGCCGAACTATAAGATGCAGGAGATGATGCTGGCCTTCTCGGAGTCAGCCCTCACCGATGCCGACATACTGCTCTATGTCACCGATGTAGTGGAGAATCCCGAGAAAAATGCCGATTTTCTCTCGAAGGTGGCCAAGATGACCATCCCCGTGCTGCTGCTCATCAACAAGATTGATGAGACCGACCAAAAGCATTTGGGCGACCTCGTCGACCGATGGCATAAGCTGCTGCCTAAAGCAGAGATTCTGCCCATCTCGGCGAAAAACAAGTTCGGCACCGACATCCTCCTGAAACGCATCAAGGAGCTGTTGCCCGAGAGCCCGGCCTACTTCGACAAAGACCAACTGACCGACAAGCCAGCCCGCTTCTTTGTCACTGAAATCATTCGAGAGAAGATTCTACTCTACTACGACAAGGAGATACCCTACTCGGTGGAAGTACGCGTAGAGCGCTTCAAGGAGACGCCGAATCACATCCATATCAATGCCGTCATCTATGTGGAGCGTGACTCCCAAAAAGGCATCATCATCGGGCATCAGGGAGTGGCACTGAAGAAAGTGAACACGGAAGCCCGAAAGGCGCTTGAGAAGTTCTTCGGCAAGCGAATCTATCTGGAGACTTTCGTCAAAGTGGACAAGGACTGGCGAAACTCTCAGAAAGAACTCGACAGCTTCGGCTACAACCCCGAATGACGCCCCACCCTAACACCCTAACCGTAAAAATACAGAATATGTCAAACTTAGTAGCCATAGTGGGTCGCCCCAACGTGGGGAAATCCACACTTTTCAACCGACTCACCCAAAGCCGGCAGGCAATTGTCAGCGACACTGCCGGTACCACCCGCGACCGTCAATACGGCAAATGCCAATGGGGCGGCAAGGAGTTCTCGATTGTCGACACTGGAGGCTGGGTCGTCAATTCTGATGACATTTTCGAGGATGCCATACGCAAGCAGGTGCTCGTTGCCACCGAGGAAGCCGACCTGGTTTTGTTCCTTGTTGACGTGGAGACCGGCATCACTGATCTCGACGAAGATGTGGCCAATATCCTGCGCCGCACAAAGCTGCCGGTAGTACTGGTGGCCAACAAGGTGGACAACAGCGGAGAAGCCTATGAGGCTGCTGAATTCTATAAGCTCGGCTTAGGCGAGCCACAGTGCATCAGTGCCGCTACGGGCGGTGGCACCGGCGACCTGCTCGACCTCATCCTCGACCGACTCCCCGCAGAAAACGACGAGACCACCGAGGACAACATCCCCCGCTTCGCCGTAGTGGGGCGCCCGAATGTAGGCAAGTCGAGCATCATCAATGCCTTTATTGGTGAGGATCGCAACATCGTAACCGAGATAGCCGGAACCACCCGTGACAGCATCTACACCCGCTACACCAAATTCGGCTTCGACTTCTATCTGGTTGACACGGCGGGCATCAGAAAAAAGAACAAGGTGTCGGAAGACCTGGAGTTCTACAGCGTGATGCGCAGTATCAGAGCCATTGAGAACAGCGACGTGTGCATCCTCATGCTGGATGCCACACGCGGTATTGAGACCCAAGACATGAACATCTTCCAGCTCATCCAAAAGAACAACAAGTCGCTGGTCGTCGTTGTCAACAAATGGGATTTGGTGGAGGAGAAAAGCCAGGAGGCTATCGACACCTTCAAGAACGCTATCCGCCGGCGCATGGCTCCTTTTGTCGACTTTCCCATTATCTTTGCCTCTGCTCTCACCAAGCAGCGCATCTTCAAAGTGCTGGAGTCGGCCAAGCAGGTGTACCTCAACCGCAAGTCGCACGTGGGCACATCAAAGCTTAACGAGGTAATGCTGCCCATCATTGAAAATACGCCACCTCCTTCCATTAAGGGCAAGTATATCAAGATAAAATACTGCACACAGCTGCCCAACACGCAGATACCCTCCTTCGTATTCTACGCCAACCTACCCCAGTACATCAAGGAGCCTTACCGACGCTTCCTCGAGAACAAGATACGTGAGAACTGGCCTATGCATGGCTGCCCCATCAATGTGTTTATCCGTCAGAAGTAAGCGGGACAGATGAAACGAAGTCTATTTTTTCTGGTTCTAACGGGCCTGCTGCTGGCGTCCTGCACTGAGAAGCCACATCCGGCAGACCTCGCAGGCGAGGCTGCCCGACAATACTATCTCTATCTTGTGAGGGGCAACTATGCAGCCTTTGTCGATGGTCATTTCCGCCAGGATTCCATCCCGGCAAGCTATCGCAGTCAGCTCATCGACAATGCCAAGATGTTCATGGCGCAGCAGCAGGAAGAACACCAGGGAATCAAGGAGGTGAAGAAGCTACAATCGAAGGCCGACACCTTGCATCACAGAGCCGAAGCCTTTCTGCAACTCGAGTATGGCGACCACACCCATACTGAAATTGTAGTGCCCATGGTGTATGTCAAGGGCAACTGGTACTTAGAATAACTATCAAGCTCGGATTCACTCTCTGGACAGTGTATCACATTTAAGCAGAAGCGGCAGAAAGTAAAGGGCACGCCCCCACGACTTTCTGCCGCTTCTGCTAACACGAATACCATACTATCGTTCTTGGGTCTCGACTTCCTTTACCTTCCGGAAGAGATCAGAGGCAAACACGAGGTCGTTGAGCTTCTCATTCGTCGACTTCATCACATCGTCCTTCGTGCCTTCCCATTCCTTATGACCTTTATAAATAAAGATGATGCTCTCACCGATACCCATCACTGAATTCATATCATGGGTATTGATGATAGTCGTGATATTGTACTCCTTAGTGATGCTGTGCAGCAACTCATCGATAACCAGCGAGGTCTTAGGGTCAAGACCGGAATTGGGCTCGTCACAGAAGAGATACTTGGGATTGAGCACGATGGCACGCGCTATAGCTACACGCTTCTGCATACCACCGGATATCTCGTCAGGATACTTATTCTGTGCCTCGACAAGATTGACGCGGGCCAAACAGTCCTGCGCACGCTTCACCCGCTCACGATAGTTCATAGAAGAGAACATGTCAAGTGGGAACATCACATTCTCCAGTACGGTCAGGGAATCGAAGAGGGCCGCACCTTGGAAAATCATACCCATCTCGCGCCGCATCATCACCTGGTCGTGCTTCGACATCGTTACAAAATTGCGTCCGTCGTAGAGCACTTCTCCCGATGTAGGCCGAAGCAGACCGACGAGATTCTTCATTAGTACAGTCTTGCCGCTGCCGCTCTGCCCGATGATGAGATTGGTCTTGCCATTATCGAAGCAGGCGCTGATGTCGTGAAGCACTTCCTTGTCTTCAAACGACTTACATAAATGTTTAACTTCTATCATGAATCACTATCTGTTGCTCCCTAAAAGGTCAGGAAAGGAGCTGGGTGAGGAATACGTCGGAGAATAGGATGAACACACTGGAATTGACCACCGCATTAGTCGAGGCCTTTCCTACCTCTACAGAACCGCCATCCACGGTATAACCAAAATACGACGACACACTGGCAATGATAAATGCAAAGAACAGCCCCTTGATGATACTCATCCACACAAACCACTCATTGAAGGCGTGATGAAGACCGGCAGTGAGGTCGCTCGGCGAAATGATGTGACCGATGTAGGCTGTGGCATATGCCCCCAGCACTCCGGTGAAAGCACTGAAAATGACCAGGAACGGCATAATGGTCACCAAGCCGAGCACCTTAGGAAGAATGAGATAGTTAGCCGAATTGACACCCATGATGTCGAGGGCGTCAATCTGCTGGGTAACACGCATCGTGCCCAACTCCGACGCTATATTGGAGCCTACCTTTCCCGAAAGAATGAGACTCATTATAGAGCTCGAAAATTCCAACAACATGATCTCACGGGTAATATATCCCGACACCCAGCGAGGCATCCAGGGACTCTGCACGTTCAACTTCATTTGGATACAGATAACTGCACCAAAGAAGAAACTGATGATGAGCACGATACCGATGGAGTCGATGCCCAGCTGCGACATCTCCTTCACATAGCGCTTGAGAAACATGCGCATGCGCTCCGGACGGCTGAAGGAGCGGCCCATCAGCATCAAGTATCGTCCGAAAGTGGTAAGGTACTTATTCAGTAATCTCAATATTAACATAGCTGTATCCTCATTATCAATATGCAAAAGTAGATAAATTCAACTAAAAAAAGACACTCGGCCAAAGAGATTTAGCAATAATAAGTCTAATTAGCCACTTTTTTGCTAATTTTGCCACTACAAAGCATCAAGCATGGACCAAACGATTAACAACGAAACTGGAACGGTGGAGCTGCGCACCGATGGACTGGTGAAGCGCTACGGCAAACGAACTGTGGCCGACGGAGTGACTATCAATGTCAGACAAGGCGAGATTGTGGGACTGCTCGGACCCAATGGCGCCGGTAAGACTACCTCATTCTATATGACTACGGGACTCATTGTCCCCAACGCGGGCCACGTGTATCTCAACAACCAGGACATCACGAAGTATCCTGTCTACAAGCGTGCACGTGCCGGCATCGGCTATCTGCCCCAGGAGGCCAGTGTCTTCAGGAAGATGAGTGTGGAAGACAATATCATGAGCGTGCTCGAGATGACCAAGCTTACCCATCAGGAGCGCATCAACAAGATGGAAAGTCTCATCGCCGAGTTCAGATTGGGCAAAGTACGCAAAAACAAGGGCGACCGCCTTTCGGGAGGCGAGCGCCGACGCACCGAGATTGCACGCTGCCTGGCCATTGACCCGAAATTCATCATGTTGGACGAGCCCTTTGCCGGAGTCGACCCCATTGCCGTGGAGGACATCCAACACATCGTCTGGCGGCTAAAATTCCGCAACATCGGCATCCTCATCACAGACCACAATGTGCATGAGACGCTCAACATCACCGACCGCGCCTATCTGCTCTTCGAGGGTCGCATCCTCTTCCATGGCACTCCAGAGCAACTGGCCGCCAACAAGACGGTGAAGGAGAAATATCTTGGTGCCGACTTCAAGCTCGAGAAAAAGGACTTCCAAAAGATTGACCAGCGCAAACGGGAGCAGGAACAGGCAGAAGACCAAGAGGAGGGGCTGGCTTAACAGCCTCCTGCATTGTTCAGCACTAATGCATAGAGAAGCGAAGGTATTGAGCTCCACCGGTTTCCACGCCATGCCGTCAACTTCTCTCCTTTCAGCTTCCATCGATTTTAGAAGTCATTCTAAGATCGCCCTGCATACAGCTATCGCCATCAGTGTCATCCCATCTACGGCATCAAATCGAGTAGGAGGTAAACACTAATCGCAGATGTTTATCTCCTGCTTTCGTGTTTACCGACCTCTCACACCACCGTACATGCGGTTCCGCATACGGCGGTTCCTATTTTGGATTCCATTCGAGGTACGAATCAAGCATGCAAGGGTAGCCTGCCTTGCGGAGGTTTGCCGTAGAGGCGGCGCCATGCATGATTGGCGAATCACTCACCCTCCAATACCCCCTACAATATCCCCAACGTCTTGCGTCATACATTCTGATTCCACATTTCATGAGGTTCTTTATTCGGGTCTTGGGGAGTTTCCAAGCCTTCCATATACACATGCGTATTCTCCGCCTTAACCATCCGTCTGTTTCAATGCAGAGACGTTTCATATTGGCGAGATGATAGTACCCAACCCACCCTTGTATGTACTCTTTCAGTTTCCGCTTCCTCTTTTCGTATCCCCATCCGCTGCTTCGACTCGTCAGTTCTTTTAGACGTGACTTCATCTTTGCTTTGGATTTCGGGTGTACGGTGAGTTGGCATTTGCCTTTGTTTACATAAAAGGAGTAGCCAAGATATTTCACACCTCGTATGTATGAAACTACGGTCTTTTCCTTGTTCACCTTCAGGAATAGTTTTCCCTCAATGAATTTGGTTATTGATTCCCGTACACGCTCTGCCGCCCTTTGGGTCTTGCAGAATATCATCGAATCGTCGGCATAGCGTACAAAGGGGTGACCTCTGCGTGCAAGTTCCTTGTCCAACTCGTTCAGCATGATGTTGCTCAGCAGTGGGCTCAGTGGTCCTCCTTGTGGAGTGCCTTCCTCGCTTGCATGCCACAGTCCGTTGTATATGACTCCGCTTCGAAGGTATTTGTGTATAAGACTGACTACCCTGCCGTCCTTGATGGTGCGGCTGAGTATCTCTATGAGTTTGCTGTGGCTCACGGTGTCAAAGAAGCGTTCAAGGTCGAGGTCAACTACATACTTGTAGCCTTCATTGACTATCTTCTGCACTTCTTGCAGTGCGTTCAGGCATCCTCTTCTCGGACGAAAACCGAAGCTTCGCTTGGAGAATTGGGGCTCATAGATTATCGTCAGCACTTGGTTGATGGCTTGCTGCACCATGCGGTCAACCACGGTGGGTATGCCCAGCAGGCGCATCGTGCCGTTGTCCTTGGGTATCTCTACCCTTCGGACAGGATTCGGACGGTATGTACCGTCAAGCAGGGAGCGTATCAGTTCATCCTTATTAGCCTTGAGCCATGGGAGCAACTGCTCGCATGACATCTTGTCGATACCGCCACAGCCCTTGTTTCTCACTACTGCCTTGTAGGCTTCATTGAGGTTGTCGGGGCTAAGGATTACTTCAAATAGGTGCTCCTTGTCAAATGGAACTTCCACGATGTTGTCTTCGGTCATCCACATGAAAGTCTGCACTCCCCCATACCTTTCGGATTCCGTCCTGTTTCTTTGGGGCCAGTCATTAGCAAAGGCTGATGTTTTCTGCATTCTATCTCTCATAAGGTAACTTTCAATTACTAATCGCTTAATTGTTAGGTTCAGCCCTTCATGGAGCGTTACCGATTACTCCACTATTATGGCTTCGGCTGACTTCTCACGGCAAGCTTTACTCCGTGGCTTTCGTAAAAGCAACTAATCACCATGTCCGTGAGACCTCCTCGGATAAGGGCATTGTCTTTCCATCTTATGCCTACTTGATTTACTATGTATGTTCCGAATAGTTATTGGACTTCAGTGCTTTTTGCCACCTTATCCACATACTTAGCCTTGTATCAAGTTTCTGTACGTTAGGCCAGATGTTTGCCGCTGACTTCTTTCAGATTCCAACTCGCGATGGACACCCTTGTCTCTCTGGCTATACGATTCCCACTATCAGGGCTCGTTGGGGACTTGCACCCGTTAGACAATGCTCATGCCGAGCATACAAAAAGAGTACTCGCCTGCAATCTTAATACTGCAAGCGGGTGCTCTTTAATTATTACCAAACCTATTCCACGGCTTCTACAGTAATGACAACTAATTGACGGGATGCAGAGAAATGCCCCGAGTCGGACAAAACTTATCGTCATCTATATTGCCATGTGTCCAATCAAGCTTTCATTCTTCGTCCCACACGCTGTATGTGTCCGATTTAGCCCGCCCTTCTCCGGCATCACCCATTTCACCATTATCAAGAATACGAGCATTATCATCAAGATTTAGATAGACAGACCGCCCTTGATAGGCCGACGGAGTGGAACTGTCGCCACCTGCCAACAAATGCTCGCCCTCGCACGTCAGACACGAAGATTTGGGTGTTGTATAATGCATTTTCATATTCTACTTATCTAACAATGTATTTCCGTCCATGATGAATATAAAGGCCGGGTAAGGAAGGTCTACCGGAAAGGCGCATGCCCTGAAGGCTGTACCAGCTGTCATCAGAGGGCTGAAGGAGCTCTCCATCAATACGCGCGATACCATCGGCAACACCCTGAGAGCTCACCTTGACTACAGAAGCCGAACTGGGGTAGACGAAATAGGCACGAAGTCCTTTCAGCTTGCCTGACCCTGACTTTGGCGTCTTCAACATGGTGGTTCCGTTCGCGACACCCAGGTATCGGGTCACTTTAGATGGAGTGTAGATGTCGGTCGGGTCGTAGATACCCACGCACTTGAAAACTCCCTCATCCATCTTCTCCGACTCAATGGTATTTGGTGTAGGACTTTCAATACACACACCTCGGAAGGTGATTTGCTCAACATTTCCCTTTGTCCAGTTTAATGCACAGGGATAACCGGCCTCATTGGTCCAAAAACTATTTGGATGGCAAAAATATACGTTGATTACATTATTGCCTTTGTAGATTGAAATATTACATAGCTTATTGCCTCCAAAATAGTAGTCGGCATCGTTACTGGTTAAGAAGAAAGGAAGTGTTAGCGTATAGTATCCGCCATTCTCGACAAACTTACGCTTTACCGTCAGATTGACATACTGCTTCTTGTATTTGCTCAGAATGGAACTGTTATCAGCATTCACATCTTCACCGTCTATCGTTACTTCGGGACAAGCGCAACGATAAATACAAAGAGACGATTGGGCCTTCGAGAAGAGGAAACAGTTTTTTTTGGCATTCCATTTCAGATACCTATTAACTGTGATAAAGTAAACAGAAGAGGGAGACAAGATGACCTTAGATTCCTCCTCTATATGGGCCGGCTTATACGACCAGTGCAAATACGAAGTTTTGGGACCAGAAAGATAGGTATTAATTGTGTACCTGAGATAGTAGCCATCCTGCCCATATTCCAAAGTAAAAACGGCTACCTGCGAATCATCAGTGAGAGAAATGCTATCATGCACCTCACCACCAACGTCTACCCCGTCAACAACGTCGCTTGAACACCGTGCTATTGCCTTATGCTCAGTAGTATCAACAATAATGATTCTGTCACCTACTTGAAAAGAATCCCCTTTACGAAGCAGTCTGAACACATTGTCCGCGTTCGCTGTGACAGAAAGGAGCGCGGCAAAGAAAAGAATAACCCAAAACCTCGTCTTCATTGTATTAACACTAATCATTTAAGGAAAGTAGCGCATTGATGCGTTGCCTCTACATGGCGCAAAGATAGAACATTATTTCCTAACGGCCAAGCAATTGGTGACATTTTCTTTACTATTGTTGCTTCATTGGGCTAAGATGAACAGCCTTAGACGTTTCCTGACGAAATTATATAGCCATGAAGCCTTCCTCACCCAGCGGGAAACAGGCAAACAGAAAAGGTAGCATTCTTTTCAGCCGCTCCATACTATCAGTAACTTAAGCAAACCTTCTTAATAGCAGGAAGCCCTGCCGCTGAAAATTTCAGCAGTAGGGCTTCCGTAGAAGAAAGGGGCGGTTTCCTACTCTCCCGCATTGCATTGCAGTACCATCGGCGCAAGCGGGCTTAACTTCTCTGTTCGGAATGGGAAGAGGTGGAACCCCG
>Ga0256406_1000821_pt1 | contig 53438 bp, 42 predicted proteins | sample RumenRJG_03DNA_FD_185986 | JGI IMG/M metagenome (GOLD analysis project Ga0256406, IMG submission 185986) | Bovine rumen microbial communities from Lethbridge, Alberta, Canada - RJG_03 | ecosystem: Host-associated > Mammals > Digestive system > Stomach > Rumen | place: Canada: Alberta | collected...
GTGTACCTTTGTTCATAGTTACTTGTTTTTTTGCAATTACAAAGGTAACTAAAAGGGCTGATACCTCGTGAGAAGTGTCAGCCCTAATTTTGTACAATCAAAAAAGTTTTAGCGGACAGCAATAATTTTTATAACTTTTTTGTTGTGTTTTGAAATAAAACAGTTACTTTTGCAAATGCAAACCTTTTAAACCTTTGAGTTTTTATTTCACACAATAATAATTATATTTATGACTAAACGTTTACACGTAATTCCGGTTTTACTGGTTTCTTTGCTGATGGCGGCTATGCCGTTGCAGGCACAGAAGCGCGGTACGGAATTCCATGCAGGAATGCGCTCGGAACCTGTCAAGACTATTCCGCAACGCACTCGCCCAGCGTCAAAGACGGTAACGCCCGACATCGTTTCGTTCACACGAACGCAGACAAGCAGACCGGGTAAGATTGAACGTCCGCTTGATTCCGCGATTGTTAAGGCTCCGCCAGCTCCACGTCGGGCTCTCGGAGACAGTACTACAATTTACGGAAGCCTGTCTTACAGCAACGAGTGGACAACCTATCAGAGTGGAATCTACAATTTCCATGCTACCAGTAAGTTGAATTCTACCAAAGTCTTCAATCTGAGTCATCAGGCAAACGGAGGCGGAACGCTCATTGGCAGCAAGTTCTTCTATCAGTATTTTATCTACACTCAGGAGATGGGCTTTACCTTTGCCGACCTCTGTAGCTATGATATCAAGACCGGTGCGGAGACCCGTAAGACCCAAATCTATCCCGACCAGTCGCAGGTAACCTATAGCCTGGCTTGGGACCCGGTAAAGAAGAAACTCTTTGCGCTGTCATACGCGCCCAAGTTTATTGATGAAGACAGTCTTATTCAGCGCTATGCGCCGTCTCTATCTGTCGTCGATACCATTACTGGAAGAGTAACATCCATTGCCGAATTGCCTAAGATGAGCTTCCTCGCCATCAATCCTGGTGGTGAGGCATTTGCTGCTTCAACCGGCGTCGACTCCCGCTTGTACCGCATCAACACAGCAACAGGCGCATATTCAGAAGTCGGACCAACCGGCATCTCTCCTGCCAACTACACTCAGGCGGCAACTTTCGACCCCGTTACCGGCAAACTCTACTGGGCTGCCACGCATCTTGATGGTAGCTCAGCACTATATGAAGTGAACACGTCGACCGGCGCTGCGTCCAAGATTGGCGACTTCCCGCATGATGAGGAGTACACCGGTCTGTACATTCTGACGCCCGAAGTGGCTGACGGAGCACCAGCTTCCGTTAGCAACGTACAGGCTAACTTCTCCAACGGAAGCCTTACCGGTACCATCACAGCTACAGCACCATCAAAGACTGCTAATGGTTCTAGCCTCTCGGGCAACGTAACCGTGAAACTCATCGTTGACCACGGCAGTGAGACAACACAGACAGTCAGCCCTAATGGCAGTGTCTCATTCCCGTTGACACTTACCGAAGGCGTTCATAGTTTTGAACTGATACCGTCCAATTCTGTCGGCGAAGGCGTCCGCTACAACATATCTAAATATATAGGAATCGATGCCCCTGTAGCAGTATCCAAGCTCACTCTTAGCCCTGACTCTGACGGTAAGGCTCACCTGACATGGACAGCACCGACCATAGGTATACACGACGGCTATGTCGACCCATCGCAATTGTCATATACAATCACACGTCAACCGGACGGAACAGTCGTTGCTACAGGTCTTAAGGCTAACGAATATGTAGAGGAAGTGACAGCACCTGTAGACCGTTACTATTATGAAGTAACCTCATACTGCGGCAATCTCAAGGGCTTCACTGCTACTTCCAACAAGCATACCTTCGGTTCCGGCAGCGAACTTCCTTATACTTATGAGTTCAACAGTCTTGATGAGTTCAACCTTTGGACCGTTATCGATGCCAACCATGACTTCAACGACCTGCGCTACGGTAAGTGGCAGTATGGCGCCGACCTCAAACTGACTGGCGACGAAAGTCATGCAGCCGTTTACAAGTGGAGCAGCGGCAAAGCTGACGACTGGCTCATCTCACCTCCTTTCACAGTTATCGGTGGACGAACATATCGCGTCAGCTACCTTGTTAAGACCCGCGGAAGCGAAGAAACCTTCCAGGTAACAGCAGGCAACCTCAACACAGTGGCTGCCCAGACTGCTATCACGAACAACATTTCCCTAAAGAATACCAATTACACGCTACGTACTGCCGAGTTCACACCAGCCGCAAGCGGTAACTATTTCGTAGGTTTCCATGCTCTGTCAAAGGCAAATGCCTACTATCTCTTCATCGACAGCGTTTCTATCGATATCGTTCCGGAAACCAATACCCCTGCTGCCGTAGAAGGATTGACGGTCACCGCTGACCCAGACGGATCCCTTTCGGCCACAATCTCTTTCACTGCACCGACCAAACGAATTGATGGCTCAGCCCTTTCGTCGCTCACCAGCATCAACGTTTACCATGGCGACGACAACACCGTAGTCCATTCGTTCAGCAATCCGGCACCAGGCGCACAGCTTAGCTTTGTCGAAGAGGTTCCTCACCTTGGACTTTACAACTACCGTATAGTGGCTTCTAACGCCAGCGGAGCAGGTGAGAAGGCTCAAACATCTGTATATATCGGTCCTGACCTTGCTGAGGCAGTCAACGATTTGACATTGAATATCGACAGCCGCTACCCTGTTGTCACATGGACAGCACCAACAAAGGGACAGAATGGCGGCTATGTCAACGCCAGCAAGTTGACGTACCGCATCGTCCGGCTTAGCGACGGACGCGTGCTCAACACCCGTTACAGTGGTACAAGTTTCACTGATAATACCCTCGATGGCAACCAGTCGCAGTACTATGTAGCTTACGAGGTGGCACCGGTCAGCGCTGCCGGTGAAGGTGCAGACACCAGTACGGTATGGGAAGTCTTCGGTAAGCCATACACGAACGGTCTCTCTGAGTCATTCCCTAATGCCACAACAGAGACGACTCCATGGACTATTGACCCTGTAAAGGACAATAAGTGGAAGCTCCATTACAACGGAGAATATCCGTCTTGCAATCCTGTTGACAACGACGGAGGCCTCGTTGTGTTCAAGGGAAGTGAAGCCTCGGCATATTCAGCAATGCGTCTTGTCAGTCCGAAGCTGGATATCAAGAACTTCATCGTCCCGGTCCTGCGCTTCTGCGTTTACCACTACTCGCCTGATACATACGAAGACCCAGACTATGCAGACGACGATACATACATGACTCCTGAGATACGCAAGCCTGACGGAACATACGTTACAGTAGGAGACCGTATCCGTGTCTCCAATGGCTACAACGGTTGGGTTCGCTACACCATACCATTGACCGACTATAAGGACCTTGATTACGTTCAGATTAGCTTCAAAGGCGAAGGCATGATGGGCGAATACGATATGGCGATGGATGCCATCACCGTTACCAATGAGAACGACTACGACCTCTCAGCCTACTCTTTCGCCGGTCCGACAAAGGTCAATGCCGGTCGTGATGCCAAGTATATTCTCGAGATACAGAACGTTGGCATGAGCAAGGCAACTGGCTATTCGGTTGACCTTTTGCGTGATGGCAACGTCGTTCAGACCAAGCAGGGCGCCGACATCGAGCATGGTAAGTTCGCCACCGTTGACTTCACAGTAAGCACGACGGAAGCCGACAATGGCAAGACACTCAACTATTCAACGCGCATCAACTTCGCTTCCGACCGCAATGTGGACAACAATACATCGCGTACGGTTACCACTAATGTCATAGCACCGCTCTATCCAGAGGTCTATAGCTTAAAGGCACAGAAGGTAAACAGCGACAGTGCGTTCGTATTCTGGGATACTCCGGATGCCATTCACTTCCTCGACGACTTCGAGACCTACCCGGCATGGTCGGCAAGTGCCGTTGGCAACTACACCCTATATGATGGCGACAAGACCGATACCTATGGCTTTGCCGACCTCAACTTCCCTGGCAACTACGACCCGAAGTCCTTCATCGTGTTCAATCCTGATGCTCTTGGCGCAAGTAAACTGCCGGAGTGGAAGGCATACTCTGACTCACAGCTGATGGCTTCGTTTGCTTCCTATAGCGGAACCAACGACGACTGGCTCATCTCACCGCCCGTCTACGGAGGCGATTCCATCTCCTTCGTGGCAAAGACAGCGGGCAATATGGGCCCGGCTTACGGCTATGAGACGTTCGAAGTACTCTATTCAGCAGTGGATACCGCTATCGCAAACTTTGTAAATCTCAGCGGAACAGTTACTACCACTGACAATTGGCAGCGCTATAGCTACTTGTTGCCGGAGGCAGCAAAGTACTTCGCCATCCGTTGCACATCGAAGAATGCTTACGTATTCTATCTCGATGACTTGAGCTACACTGAGCGGGTCAACAGTAGCAACTTCAATGTCACAGGCTATAATGTCTATCGCAATGGATTGCTCGTTGCTACTCTCCCTGTCGGTCAGACCAATTTCTTCGATGCAGACCTGCCCGAAGGAATCTACAACTACACCGTATCGGCAGAGTTCTCTGGTGGAGAGTCTGCTCAGTCGCCTGTTGCGACAGTCGTAATCGGCAACCCGACAACGGGTATTGACGGCATTTCGACAGATGATGTCAGCCGCAACGCAGGAACGGTCTATACTACTTCCGGTCAGCTTGTTGGCAGAGACGCATTCAGTAGCAGTCTGCCACGCGGCGTTTACATCGTCGGTGGTAAGAAGATTGTAATCAAGTAAAGCGCAAATTAGCGTAATCTATAACACAGAGCCCCGTCCTGTTCATGTCTCGTACACGTCAGGACGGGGCTTGTTTTTTGCCTTTATTATAGCAGAATGTTCTATGATGGGCGCAGAATACAGAAAGGAACAGAATCGCGGTCGGCATTATTCAAAGTGTGAGAGAATGTAGTCGATGACTTCCGGCTGCAACCGGCGTGGCGAGCGGGGTGCTCCGCCGAGTCCGTGCTCCATGAGATTGTGGAACGAAAGATAAGGCGAATGAAGTTCACGAACAAGCGAATATCGGACGTAGGGTGTCGTCTCGCGACGGGCGAGCCAATGGTCGTAATGCTCTTGTGATATGAAATACTCGCTGTCGTCTGCCGATTCCTTCCACGTCATACCTGTTCGTGTCACCTCCATGGCGAACGTCAGACGACTCAGAGGTGCTGTCGCGTAAAGGAAGACAATGTCACCAACCTCGAAATGGTTGCGCATGTTCCAGTCGACATAGCCGTTGTCATGAATGAAATCGGCAACTCTGTATTTCTTGTTGTCGTAAGCTCGAATCCAATAGTTCATGTTATCTCCTCCTGAACTTAGCCATTTCGTAGAATGCAGGCAGAGCGCGCCCCGTGTGATTGTCGAACAGTCCGCGGTTTATCCAGCTCTTTATGACATGCTCACCGCTCTCGTTCTCCTCTGGAAACCACCAGAGCAGTCCCGTCACCTTGTTGTGCTTGCGCAGCATAGAGACCAGTTCGAGAGTGAACTCACGCTGTCCTTCGATGCTGACAGGGCAGAACTCGCTGAACTGCTTCGGGTCCGTAGCCCATCGGTCGTTGTCGTGCGAGTAGTATGCTGCTGTCTCCACAACCATTATCTGCTTGTCGGGGAAGTACTGCCCAAGCGAGTCCAGCACTACGTTAAGGTGCGAAATCGTGCCGTGCCACATAGGATAATAGCTCAGACCGATTATGTCATAGTCGACGCCATGCTTCTTCAACCGACTGTAATAGCCGTAGGTTGCATTCCAACTCTGCGCGTGTTCCGTGTGGATAACAATCCTTGCTGAGGGGCAAACCTCACGGCACGCGCGCGTCCCGGCTTTCAGCAAGTCCGTCAGATTGACCCAGTTGTTGTCATCCGTAGGACTTACCCTGCCGTAATCCCACAGCATTCCGTATGTTATCTCGTTCCCGACCTGTATCAAGTCAGGCTCAATCCCATTCTCTTTCAGCATCTCCAGCGACCGTTTCGTGTGCATGTAGACCGAATCGCAAAGCGGCTCCCTTCCCGTCCGGGAAGGGCGTGGGGATAGGTCTTGCCACTTTTTCGGCACCGTCTGGTGCGACGGGTCCGCCCACGTATCACTGTAATGGAAGTCGAGCAGCAACTTCATGCCTGCCTCCTTTATCTGCTTGCAGAGCGGAATAATATAGTCGATGCTTTGCAGTACCCCTTCGTCATTTGCCGACTGTGGCGCCGTCGACGGGTCCACGAACAGTCGGACGCGTGCTGCATTCCACTTTCCTTCAGCCTTGACGAACGGCAGAAAGTTGACGACAGTTCCCGCCGAGTCACGGTATTGCGTGCCTTCCTCCTCGTAAGTAGGCAACAACGAGATGTCGCCGCCGAGCAGCACCGTCCTCAACGAGTCGCCATTGCCGTTGGAAGCTGCTGCTGTCAATACGGCAAACGTTGCGATGAACAATGCAACTGCTGTCAGAATGTTATTGAAGTGTGAGTGTGCTTTCATGTAGTCCTTTGTAAATTATTAATTGGAAAGACATTAACGATTTTGCAAAGTTAACTATTTCGTTTATTATAGCAAAAGTAAAAATAGACAGAATTAAGAAATATTATCCATATATAAATAATGTATGTGGATTTTATTTCTTACTTTTGCAAACTGGAAAATACTAAATAACAAGTCAAATAATTGTATCAACAATGGATTTATTACAGCAAATCGTAGCGCGCGCAAAAGCAGACAAGCAGCGCATCGTGCTCCCTGAAGCAGAAGAGGAGCGTACATTGAAGGCAGCCGATAAGGTTCTTGGCGATGACCTCGCTAACCTCATCCTCATCGGTAACCCAGACAACATCCGCAAGGAAGCTGCCGAGTGGGGTCTTAAGAACATTGAAAAGGCAACTATTGTCGACCCTCTGAACAATCCAAAGACAGAAGAGTATGCAGAGTTGCTCGCTGAACTCCGCAAGAAGAAGGGCATGACTGTAGAGCAGGCTCGTGAGCTCGTAACGAAGAACAACCTCTATCTCGGTTGCATGATTATCAAGACTGGTGACGCCGACGGTCAGATTTCAGGCGCATTGTCGACAACCGGTGACACACTTCGTCCTGCATTGCAGATTATCAAGTGTGCTCCCGGCATCACATGTGTAAGTGGCGCAATGCTCCTCATCACCAATCAGAAGGAATTCGGTGAGAATGGCGTTGTCGTTCTCGGTGATGTCGCAGTTACTCCGAACCCAACAGCCGACCAGTTGGCTCAGATTGCCTACACCACAGCACAGACTGCGCACAGCGTTGCAGGCTTCGCTGACCCTCGTGTCGCTATGCTTAGCTTCTCTACCAAGGGTTCTGCAAAGGACGCCAAGGACAAGACAACAGGCAAGAGCGTTTATATTATTGACAAGGTCGTCGACGCAACGAAGCTCGCAAAGGAGAAGTACCCAGAGCTGAAGGTAGACGGTGAACTTCAGGCTGATGCCGCTCTCGTTCCGTCAGTTGCTCAGAAGAAGGCTCCGGGCAGTGAGATTGCAGGTCACGCCAACGTCCTCATCGCTCCGAATCTCGAGGTTGGTAACATCGGTTACAAGCTCGTTCAGCGTCTCGGCGGTGCCATTGCTATCGGTCCGATACTCCAGGGTATCGCACGGCCTGTCAACGACCTCAGCCGCGGTTGCTCAGTCGACGACATCTACTATATGGTTGCCATCACAGAGTGCCAGGCTCAGGATGCCAAGAAGGCTCAATAAGCAGTTTCCTCACCAAGCCTCTCCTAAGGAGAAGATGTTTGATAATCATGTATCAGGTGCGGAATTTATATAAGTAATAAATAAAATACGAATTAATTAAAAAGTAATTGCCAAGTCTCTTCGGAGGATTTGATAACGCAGAATGAAAACCCCTTGGAGGGACTTGGTAAGTTAAAATATGAAGATATTGGTACTGAACTGCGGTAGCAGTTCCATTAAATACAAGTTGTACAACATGGACGACGAGAGCGTCCTTGCACAAGGTGGCGTTGAGCGCATAGGTATCGACAACGCATTCATCAGCGTAAAGCTTCCCGACGGCACAAAGAAGAAGATTATGCGTGACCTTCCAACCCACAAGGAAGGTGTTCAGCTTGTCTTCGACTGCTTGCTCGACCCGGACTTCGGAGCCATCAAGAGCCTCGACGAAATCGACGCTGTCGGTCACCGTATCGTGCAGGGTGGCGACTTGTTCAACAAGAGTTGCATCGTAACAAAGGAAGTTGAGGACGGTATCGAGAGCCTTATTGACCTCGCTCCGGTACACAACAAGGGCCACTTGGCAGGTATTCGCGCCGTCGACGCCCTCATGCCAAACACGCCACAGGTGACAGTGTTCGACAATGCCTTCCATAGCACTATGCCGGACTACGCTTATCTGTATGCCGTTCCTTACGAGATATACACCAAGTACCACGTTCGCCGTTACGGTTTCCACGGAACCAGCCACCGCTATGTCAGCCATCGTGTTGCAGAGCTTGAGGGCAAGGATATCAAGGACTTGAAGATTATCACCTGCCACATCGGTAACGGTGCTTCTGTCTCTGCCATCAAGGACGGCAAGGTCGTTGATACTTCAATGGGACTGACTCCGCTTGCCGGTGTCATGATGGGTTCCCGCTCTGGCGATATCGACCCTTCTGCTGTTACATACATCATGGAGAAGCTGAACCTCCAGCCCCAGGAGATGGCCGACTACCTCAACAAGAAGAGCGGTGTGCTTGGTATCTCAGGCGTATCGTCTGACATGCGCGACGTTGAGCAGGCTGCCCTTGACGGCAACAAGATGGCTCAGCTCGCCCTGACAATGTACAACTACCGCATCAAGAAGTACATCGGCTCTTACGCTGCAGTACTCAATGGCGTCGATGTTATCGTCTTCACTGCTGGTGTCGGTGAGAACCAGGCTAGCATGCGTGAAGGTGCTACCGACGGTCTCGACTATCTGGGCGTCAAGCTCGACAAGGAACTCAACAACAAGGTTCACGGAACAGAGACGAAGATTTCTGCTCCTGACTCTAAGGTTGACGTTTGGGTCGTTCCGACAGACGAGGAAATCGTCATCGCACGCGACACAAAGGAGCTTGTTGAGGGGTTGAAGAAGTAACGAGAATAAAACAAGACCTCCCCAAACCCTAAGGGGAAACCTCTCCAAGCCTCCCCCATTGGGGGAGGCTTGGAGAGGTTTTGAATTATATTCTTTGAGTTCTTCAATTATTATTTGCCAGCTTTCAGAATGTGAAAGCTAAGCTTTCGTTTTGGTTTTTAATTTATTTTTGCCTGAAAAATAAATTATTTTTGATCCATTTTTAATTTATTTTTTCTCGCGAAAGATGACGTTTCGTGATGTCGTTGGGTATCAATTACTTGCCCGTTCGTTATCTTTCATGTTTCCGTTTGGGTAAAATGACATTTTCGTTTGCTATAAATTGCATTTCTGTTTGATGAGGAATGCAAATGAATTTTCAGCAAATCTCTTTATATTTGCTTGGATGTTAGCAGAAAAATAATTATATTGGCACCAAGTAAAGAATAATAGCGATATGAGGACTTCACCATCTTCCACGGGCAAAGGGGTTTCTTACTATTGGAATGAGCTCAAGACTTTGAGTCCCAAGGAAAAACTCCAGATTATCACTCTTCTGTCTTCTTCATTGATGGATGAGTCGGATTCGAGTGCCAAATCCAAAGAATACACAAAGGAAATGTTGGATAGATTCGGTGGAGCATGTACCGTTGATGAGACAGCTGAGGAGATTATAGACAATATTAATAAGAGTAAGCGTTCACATTTGTCAAGAATAGAAGGCATACAAATCGAGAACTGGCTAGCAGAATAACTCTTATTATTAACAGAGTGAAAAACAACGACTTTCCTTTGTAGTTCCGCTTATTTTCTGTAATTTTGCCAATAGAAACAAACTAGAACTAAATATGAAGGACAAAATCGTTACTTTTGGAGAAATAATGCTTCGTTTCTCCAGACCAAACCGCTATCGTCTGTGCCAGAGCCACATGTATAGAGAGAACTACGGAGGCTCGGAGGCAAACGTATCCGTATCGCTTGCGACACTCGGCGATAACGTTGAATACATCACCCGCGTACCGGATAATCCCGTCGGACGCAACGCCTGTCTGCGCCTGAACGAATATAACGTGTCGACCGACCATGTAGTACGTGGAGGAAAGCGCCTCGGAACCTACTATTTCGAGGAAGCTGCCGCGATGAGAAACTCTAGTGTCGTCTACGATAGAAGTGATTCGGCATTCTATTCCATAGAGCCGCAGATGGTCGACTGGGCTAGTATCCTCGACGATGCCTTCATTTTCCACACCAGCGGAATATCCACCGGTGCCAGCAACAGCGCCTTCTGGACAACATTCGCAGGCATTCACGAGGCTAAGCGCAAGGGAGTGCTCGTCAGCTTCGATATCAACTACCGCAAGAACCTTTGGAACTACGGTGTGCGCGCTGAGGATGTCCTTCCCGATTTATGCCAGTTTGCCGACATAATCTTCGGCGACCAGGGCGAATTCGAGAAGATTTCCGGTCTGCCACGTGTGCCTTTCACGGCTACCGACGAGAACTATGAGCTCGACCTCGATGCCTTTGAGCTATACTTCCGCAAAGTTGCCAGAATGTATCCTCGCTGCAAGAAGTTCGTCATGGCTGTCCGCAACCAAATCAGTTCGAACCACCACACGCTGACGGGCTTCGTCTTTGCCGAGGGCAAACTCTATCATACCCGCATCTACGACATCAATCCTGTCATCGACCCGATGGGTGTCGGCGACGCGTTCATTGCCGCTTACCTCCATGCCTACACGCATTGGGGCGACGACAACCAGCACTGCCTCGACTTCTCGCTTGCAGCATCGGCAATGAAGAACAATGTTGTCGGCGACTTCAACCTTGTCACTGAGGAGGAAATCAACCGTCTCATGACCGGCGACAACGAAGACTTCAAGGTCTACGCAGAGCTGCAATAAGCTTTAGGTGTGGAAGTCTGATAGAATCATTTGAAACATCCACTTGACTGATAACTATTCGATGGGGGTGGGCTTGTGCCCGCCCCTAATTGTTTTCAATAATCTCTTGAATATTCGGGGGAGACAAATAAAACGGGAAAATATATGCGACAACACAAGTTCCTCTTAGCGATTATAACTCTGTTGCTATCTTCTGCGATGGCTTACGCTCAGCGTCCGGCCTATTATAAAATGTCGTCGATGGTACGGCAGGCATGCCGTGAGGCACAGTCGGGCACTCTTGGCAGCAGAGTTAGGGCCAAAGGCGCATCCAAGATGATTGCCTTTGTGAAACTGACTGACAGCGACTATGCGTTGGAGGAGCATGGCTGCCGTGTCCTGGCACGCTATGGCAGTCTGTTTATAGCCGAGATTCCGGTTTCTCAGATAGGCAGTCTGTCGCTCGACAACCGTGTCTGTCGCATTGAGGCCAATAGAGTTGCGTCGGTTCATATGGACACTACGGGTATAATAGTCAACTCCGTCCCCGTCAATGAGGGTGTCAATCTTCCGCAGAAGTTCACCGGCAAGGGCGTCGTAGTGGGTGTTCAGGACATCGGATTCGACCTCACGCACCCGACATTCTGGTCGTCCGACTTGTCGACGTACCGCATCAAGGCAATGTGGGACCAACTTTCGTATGACACTCTGAACACAACCATGCCCGTCGGACGCGACTATGTCGGTCAGAAGGCGCTCCTTGAGGTCGGACATCCTCGTGACGGACTCATCCAGACACATGGAACCCACACCGCAGGCATTGCCGCCGGCAGTGGCGCAGAGGGTCGGGGAGTCGTCTCGCCGTACCGTGGCATAGCTCCTGATGCCGACATCTGTCTCGTCTGCAATGCTACATCCGACGACCGCAGTATCATTGCCCCGAAGGATTACTATAAGTACACGTACGCCCTCGACGCCCTCGGATTCAAGTATATCTTCGATTATGCCGACAGAGTGGGGAAGCCTTGCGTCATAAACTTCAGCGAAGGGTCCGGCATGGACTTCCGTGGCGACGACCAGTTGTACTACGAAATGCTCGACTCGCTTACCGGTCCGGGACACATCATCGTATCTTCGGCAGGCAACACGGGGCACTATATCACCCATGCCGTCAAGCGTTCGGATGAGCATTCGGCAGCAATCGGTGTCAATATCCTGCCCGGTCCGATGGTTGTCACTACCCGCACAAAGGCTAAGAATTTCACGTTGAGGTTCCGCAGGTACTCCGGCAGCACGGAAATAACAAGAGATATCTCTTTCGCTGATGTCCTTGCCGCTCCCGATTCTACATTGACGGATACGTTGCGGGGCGCCAATTTCTTCTGTCCCATTACTGCTTCGGCTTACACTTCGTGCTATGATGCCTCGGACATGATATGCGACTGGCAGATAGAACGCGACTCGGTGCTGCGTGACGGAGGTTGGAAACTGGACGTGATACTTATCGGTGACGGGCAGACGATTGATTTATTCCCAGCCAATTGTACGCTGACTAATGCCGACAACGGTACCGTAACGGATGTCGGCGACGACCACTATGGTGTCAATTCGCCGGGAAGCGCACCGTGCGTCATCAGCGTTGGCTCCTCTGGCTATCGTCAGTATCTCTATGATTACAAAGGCGACAGGATGTATAATTGGGGCTGGGGCTTTGCCAACGGTGTATGGATGGGAACGTCGAGCGTTGGTCCTACGTTCGACGAGCGTATTAAGCCCGATGTCCTCGCTCCCGGACAGAATGTCATTTCGTCGGTAAGCAGTTTCTTTGAGGCAAACCGCCCCGATGCCGATGTACTCCGGAACGATGTCCGTAGGTTCACTTACAACGACCGCCTGTATGGTTGGACAGCAATGTCGGGTACGTCCATGTCGTCGCCGGTTGTGGCGGGCGTCATTGCTTTGTGGCTTCAGGCATATCCGAAGTTGACTCCGCAGGACTGTATCGAAATATTCTCGAAGAGCTGTACGCACTATGACGCATCGCTGTCTTACCCTAACAACAATTACGGTTACGGTCAGATAGATGCCGCCGCAGGCATTCAGCTAGTGCTGAAAAAAGCCGCTGCGGGCATAGAGGAAGTGCTTGGCGATGCCGTCGTCGACGACAGAATATACACTTTAGGCGGAATTTGCGTGGGAAAGGATGCCACGCGCCTCCCTGCCGGCCTCTATATCCGCAGCGGAAAGAAGTTTGTTATTGGAAACAGGTAGACGTTACTACTTCTTGGCGGTCAGAACGTACGTTGCTGTATTTCTCAGCCAGTTGGCAGTTTTTCCGTCTTCAAGAATTCTTCCTGCGATAATCTGCATGCCAAGACGGTTGCCGTAGAGTTCGCCAAAGGAGTAGTATGTGTTTGCATAGAACTGTACCTGTAGCTTGTGAGCTTTTCCGCCGTAATTGATATTGAGTGTCCAGCCGATTGGGTTGATAAGGAATGTCGACGGAGTAACACGGAAGAAGCCGATGTTTATCCTCAAAGTCGACAATAAACACAAAAATTTGAAGTTGACAGACAAGTTGATTGAAAAGTAAGCTCATAATGTATTAGATTTTTAATCCCTGTAAACTGATTGGTGAAATACAACCGGTTTGCAGGGATTTTTTCGTCCGTCAATGTGTGATTGTTGTACATTTCTTCCATAAAACGCGAAAGAAAGTGTTGGTATCTGGGAATTTTTGGTTTAAGGTGGAAAATATATTGTAACTTTGCACCGCATAAAAACTTTTTTGAAATGTACGACATTTGCAGCATCGGGCATATCACCCGCGACAAGATAGTTACACCGGAGAAGACCACTTATTTGTCCGGTGGAACCGCATTCTATATGTCCTACGGTATAAGTCGTCTGCCGGGGAAGGTCAACTACCAGCTCGTGACGAAGGTCGGGGACGATACGCGGGGCGAGGTCGGCAAGATTAAGGCGATGGGAATTGACACAGTGTGCTATCCAAGCAGTCATACGGTATACTTCGAGAACCGTTATGGAGCCGATTCCAACAACCGTACGCAGCGCGTTCTTGCCAAAGCAGACCCGTTCACGATAGATGATGTGAGCGGATTGGAGGCAAAGGTGTTTCATCTGGGTAGTCTTCTTGCCGACGATTTCTCGCCGGAGGTGGTCGAGAATCTTGCCGACAAAGGTGCAGTGTCTATCGATGTGCAAGGCTATCTCCGCAAGGTCGTGGGGCAGGATGTGCAGGCTGTCGACTTCAAGGACAAGGAGCGGATACTTACCCGTACAAGTATTCTGAAGCTGAACGAGCACGAGATGGAGGTCTTCGACAGTACCGGCGACCCGCGTTCTGTTGCTTTGAAACTCGCGGGGTACGGTGTCAAGGAGGTCGTTATTACCCTTGGCAGTTACGGTTCGGTAATCTATGCCTGCGGAAAGTTCTATGATATACCTGCCTACAAGCCTCGTCACATCACCGACGCTACCGGATGCGGTGACACTTACTCAACTGGCTATCTCTATTGTCGTGCCCTTGGCGCCGGTTTGGCTGATGCCGGGCGTTACGCTGCGGCAATGTGTACGCTGAAATTGGAGCATTCCGGTCCGTTCACGGGTACAGAGGAGGACATCAAGAGAGTGATGATGGGATGATAGGATGATATGATGAGGGGGATGAGATAATATTAATGATGGTAAACGAAAGTAACAATGAGCAATAATAAGCGACCGAAACTGACAACAAACAAATATCTTCTGCCGTTCATTCTCGTCACGTCGCTGTTCTTTCTGTGGGGCTTTGCGCGTGCTATTCTGGACGTATTGAACAAGCATTTCCAAAATGCTCTCGACATATCGATAACGCAGTCGGCTCTCGTTCAGGCAACGACGTACCTCGGTTATTTTCTTATGGCTATACCGGCGGGATGGTTTATCAACCGGCATGGCTACCGCCACGGAGTCATTTCCGGACTTGCGCTCTTCGGAATCGGTGCCTTGCTCTTCATCCCGGGTGCTGAGGCTGGGACTTTCTATGCATATCTCGGTGCGCTGTTCATCATCGGCTGCGGTCTCGTTTTCCTCGAAACGTCAGCCAATCCGTACGTGACGGAGCTCGGAGCGCCAGAGACTGCAACGGCACGGTTGAACTTCTCGCAGTCATTCAATGGGCTTGGCTCCCTCTCGGCTACGTTCATCGTCGGTCAAATCTTATTCAACGGTACCGACAACGGCGGCAATATCGTCGTCCCTTACACAGTTTTGGGTATCGTAGTACTAATTATTGCAGTTGTGTTCTCGCGCGTTAATCTTCCCGAAATTAAGCACCAGGTTACAGAAGAAGAAATACAGAACGAGAAGGAGACGCGAATCGTACAGCTGTTTCGCCACCATCCGATGTTCGTCTTTGGTCTTTTCACGCTTCTTGCCTACGAAGTCTCGGAGATAAGCATCAACAGTTATTTCATAAACTACGTCACCGGCAAACACTGGATGAACGATAACACGGCATCAATCGTCCTCACCTGCTGCCTTGCCTTTTTCATGATAGGACGCTTTACGGGCTCTTGGATAATGCGAAGCGTAAAGGCCGAGCGAATGCTACTTATCTGCGCCGCTGGTAGCGTGGTATGTATTGGCACCGTGATGCTTAACCTTGGGAAAGTCTCTATGGTGGCATTGGTGTGCAACTACGCCTTCGAGGCAATCATGTTTCCTACGATTTTCTCCCTCGCACTTAGGGGATTGGGAAACCTGACGAAAAGTGCTTCGTCGCTGTTGATGATGACTCCTATCGGCGGATGTGGCTTCCTGCTCATGGGAATCATAGCCGACTCGACGGGAATGCTCTCCCTTCCGTTCATCATACCATTCATCGGATACTTCATCATTCTCCTTTTCGCCTCCGAACTCTCCCGCAAGGGCAAGCCCAGCGTCCTCTGCCTGTAGAACGGACTTCCTCTGCCGTGATGTGAGTCCTTGTCAGGGAAAAAGTGTGAAATCGACTTTGGTTATCCATTCGTTTTAATTACCTTTGCGGAGAAAACAACAACGACAATGGATACAAAGGAATATTGCAACGAGGCTGTAGAGCTTCTGAAACGGCTGATAGCAACTCCGTCGGAGAGCAGGGACGAGAGTCGCGCCGCCGATGTTATGGAAGCTTATATGTCGGAAAAGGGATTGAAACCGTATAGGCTAAAGAACAACGTGTGGGTGATTGACCCGGAGTATGACGAAGCCCGTCCGACAATTCTCCTGAACGCACATATCGACACGGTGAAGCCTGTCAGCACGTGGACACGCGACCCTTACACGCCTACTGTAGAAGAAGGTACGCTCTACGGACTGGGCTCCAATGATTGCGGAGGAGGACTGTGCTCGTTGCTTCAGATATTCCGAATCATGACTTCACTGCAACGGAATTGCAACTTCATCTATCTTGCTTCAGCTGAGGAAGAAGTGTCGGGAAAGGACGGAGTAAGCCATGCTCTGCCCGAGTTGCCGAAGATTGACGTTGCCGTTGTTGGTGAACCGACAGGCATGCAGCCCGCCGTAGCCGAGAAAGGCCTTATGGTTCTCGATATGGTAGCTCACGGCGTGTCAGGTCATGCAGCACGCAATGAGGGCGTGAACGCAATCTACAAGGCGCTGTCCGACATCGAATGGGTCCGCGACTATCAGTTCAGCAAAGTCAGTAAGTTCCTTGGCCCGGTCAAGATGACCGTCACTGTTATCAACGCAGGTACTCAACACAACGTCATACCTGATGAATGCCGAATGCTTGTGGACGTCCGCACGAACGAGTTGTACACCAACCACGAAGTCTTCGACATCATCCGCGAGCACGTCGACAGTGATGTCAGCGCCCACAGCTTCCGTCTCCAGTCTTCGCACATCAGCCTTGACCATCCTTTAGTTCGCCGTTGCGTCGACATGGGCATGACTCCTTACGGTTCGCCAACGCTTTCCGACCAGGCACTTATGCCCTTCCCGTCCTTCAAACTCGGACCGGGCGAGTCGTCACGCTCGCATTCCGCCGACGAGTTCATTCGTCTTTCCGAAATCGAGGATGCAATTAACAAGTATATCCAGTTATTCGATGGAATTCAAATTTAGCTGAGACCAATCTTCCAACGCCAAGCCTTCAATTCTACAGAAGTGCTTGGCGTTGCTTGTTTATGCGCCATCTGCAATCTTTAAGAATATATAAGAATTTAGATTTTTGTTTTGTTATTTCGGTCGTAATACGTAACTTTGTGCAGATTATGAAAATTGTTATGATAGGAGCCGGCAACCTTGCCACCAACCTCGGTAAGGCATTGCAAAGCGCCGGACACGATATAATACAAGTGTACAGCCGCACATGGGAGCACGCACAGCAGCTTGCGACCCTCATCGGTGGTGCGGCGACAGATAATGTGGACAATATTGTGTCCACGGGTGACGTTTACATCTTCTCGCTAAAGGACAGTGTACTTGGCGACATCATCCCCCGCGTGGCAAAGGGCAAGAGCGGCAAGCTGTTCATACATACCGCCGGGTCGATGCCGATGAGCTGTTTTGAGGGAATGGCACTGCACTATGGCGTACTCTATCCTATGCAGACGTTCTCCAAGGAACGCGAAGTCGACTTCAAGACGATACCCTGCTTCATCGAGGCTAACGACAAATACGCCTACGAAATGCTGCGTGGGCTTGCTGAATCGATAAGCGACAGAGTCATAGAATTGTCGTCCGACGACCGCCGCTACCTGCATCTGGCAGCTGTATGGGGCTGCAACTTCGTCAACCACTGCTACGAAGTGTGCGCCCAAATACTGCAACAGCACGGGCTGCCCTTCGACGTTATGCTGCCGCTCATCGACGAAACTGCCGCCAAGGTTCACGAACTGCCACCGGCAAAGGCACAGACCGGTCCAGCCATAAGGTTCGACGAGAACGTCATACGTGCACAGGCAAACCTGATGCGAGGCAATCCGATGCTCAAGGACTTGTACGAACGCATGTCGCTGTCAATCCACGACACAGCCATCAAGAACGAACGCAAAAAAGGAGACGAATGATTAACTACGACTTAACGAAGATACGCGCCATCGTTTTCGATGTCGACGGAGTGCTGTCGTGCTCCACTATCCAGATGAACTCCAATGGAGAGCCCGTCCGGACCATCAACATCAAGGACGGATACGCCATCCAGCTTGCCGTCAAGATGGGCATTCACGTCGCCATAATGACAGGTGGCCACAACGAGGACATAAGCCGCCGCTACGGCTATCTTGGCGTTAGCGACATCTATCTGAACTGCGCCGTGAAGATAAACACGTGGGACGAATACCTCAAGAAGTACGAACTCACCGACGAGGAAGTAATCTACATGGGCGACGACATCCCCGACTACCAGATAATGCAGCGTACGAAGTGCCCGTGTTGTCCAAAGGACGCGGTGCCGGAGATAAAGGATATATCAATATATATAAGCGACCGTAACGGCGGAGAGGGCTGTGCCCGCGACGTCATTGAGCAAGTGCTGCGCGCCCAGGGCAAATGGCTTAGCAGCGCGAAGGCTTTCGGTTGGTAAACAGAAGATGAGAATAGGCAATTACGATATTATACTTGCGAGCAATTCACCGCGTCGCCGGCAACTGCTGAAAGGACTCGACATCGACTTTGAGGTGCGTGTCCTGCCCGACATAGCCGAGGACTACCCTCCTGGATTAGCAGCAAAGGACATACCACTGTACGTCAGCAAGGAGAAGGCAGCTGCCTACCGGAACATGCTATCAGACAGTCAGTTGCTGATAACGGCCGATACTATGGTCATTGCCGACAGCAAAGCGCTTGGCAAACCTCACAGCGACGAGGAGGCACACGCAATGCTTCGCACCCTGAGCGGCCGCACCCACGATGTCGTCACTGGTGTTGCGCTTACCACAAAACGCCATCAGAAGGCATTCGCGGTGAGCACCGAGGTGACCTTCAAACAACTCACCGACAAGGAAATCGACTATTATATCGAGAAGTACCACCCATACGACAAGGCTGGCGCCTACGGCATACAGGAGTGGATAGGCTACGTCGGTGTCACGGCGATACGCGGTAGCTACTTCAACGTTATGGGCCTGCCCGTCCAGCGCATTTGGGAAGAGTTGAAAAACTTCCGCCGTGAGGATTCACTTATGCAATGAGCAAATACAAAATAGACATAGTCAGGAAGAGTAAGGAGCTGCCCGAGCTTTCCGAAGGCAACTTCTTCCACAGCCCCGAGTTGTTCCGCATGCTCGAAGCCATACCGGAGTGCTCGCCATATATGATTGTGGCAACCGACGACAAAGGCGAAGTGCGTGCCCATCTGCTTGCGATGCTGTGGCGACGGGGAGCCCTTGTTCCGCCATATATATTCTCCTACTGCCGTGTCTATGGTGAGGGCGTCTATCAGGACGTAACCGAGAAGAAAAAGATATTTCCTCTTATGCTGAAGGCGGTGAGCCATGCACTCCACCATAAGCTGTGCCTGTACATCGAATTCTCCGACCTCTCGTCGAAGATGTTCGGCTACCGTGAGTTCCGTCAGAACGATTTCTTCCCTGTCTCCTGGGTCCATATCCACAACTCCCTGCACAGTCTTGCACCCGAGCAGCGCCTCTCCGAGCACACACGCGACATCATAGCACGGGGCTATGAGGCTGGTATCGTGACCCGCGAGGCTGTCGACGACGAGGAAATAGCCACGTTCTACAAAATGCTGAAGAACTACTACCGCTTCAAATTCCATCGCTTCGTACCGTCGCTCGACTTCTTCGAGAAACTCGCCAAGAGCCGCAACGCAAGCATCTTCGTGACTATCTGGCACGACAAGGTCATCGGTGGCAGCGCTGTCGTCTACAGTCGGCAGAACGCTTTCCTGTGGTACGCAGCATCGAGGAAGAAGTCGCATCCCGTGCTACGTCCCGAAGTGCTGACGATTTGGGAGGACATACGCTCCTCGTACGACAAGCACATGAGTCACATAAACTTCATGAACGTCGGCCTTCCTTTCCGTGGCAACCGCTACCGGGACTTCATTCTGCGCTTCGGAGGCAAACCGGTAAGTGCCTATCGTTGGTTCCACTTCACCATCGGATGGCTCAACAAACTGCTGTCGTGGCTCTACCGTGAGTGATGAGACATATTCCACCTTCACTAAAAGCAGAAAACAAATCCTTTATAATTATTGTATTGGGAAATTTTTGATTAACTTTGCACTGAATGAAACGAAACAACAACTACACTATAAACGTCCACGGACGCCTTCTCGACTTGTCGGAACCGGTCGTAATGGGTATACTCAACTGCACGCCCGACAGTTTTTTCGCAGGTAGCCGCAAGCAAACGGAGAGCGAAATTGCCGGCCGTGCCAATCAAATCATTCGTGAAGGAGGACGCATAATCGACGTCGGTGCATTCTCGACGCGCCCCGGTGCCGATGAGGTAAGCGAGGAAGAGGAGATGCGCCGTCTGCATTTCGCCCTGCCGATTGTGCGCCGTGAGCAACCGGATGCTGTTGTTTCCGTCGATACCTACCGTCCTGACGTGGCGCGAATGGTAGTCGAAGAGTACGGAGCTGACATAATAAATGATGTATCGGAGGGCGGCATCACGGGTATCGTCGACAAACCGTTGGAGGAGAAATACGATGTCGAAGGCGACGACAAGTTCAAGGATTATCCTGCAATATTCCGCATGATGGGACGCCTGAAGGTACCGTACATCCTCATGTCGGTACAAGGCAACCTCCGCGATATGGTCCTCGGGTTCAGCCGTGAGATACAGCAGCTGTGCGATTTGGGCGTGAAGGACATCATCCTCGACCCGGGTTACGGCTTCGGAAAGACAATGCAGGAGAACTACGACATACTCCGCGAGCAGGAGAAACTGCAAGTCTTCGACCGCCCGATACTTGCCGGACTGTCGCGGAAGCGCCTCATTTGGAAGATACTGGGGCTCACCGCCGACGAGGCACTTAACGGAACGACCGTCGTCGACACAATGGCACTGGAGCGTGGGGCGTCGATTCTGCGGGTCCACGATGTCAAAGAGGCAGTGCAGGCGGTTATTATCACTTCGCAATTGAACAATTGCCAATGACAAATTAATATAAAGATGTTTTTCGAATTCGGCATAAAGGACATCATCGACATCGTGCTCGTGGCACTGATGCTGTACTATTTCTATCGGCTGATGCGCGAAAGTCGCTCGCTGAACGTGTTCTACGGCATTCTCTTCTTCGTGCTCGTATGGCTCTTTGTGAGCCGTGTGCTGGAGATGAAACTGCTCGGCAGTATCCTCGACAAGCTCGTCTCGGTGGGTGTCATCGGTCTCATAGTGTTGTTCCAGGAGGAAATCCGTCACTTCCTCTACAACCTCGGAGCCCACCAGAAGGTGAAGAACATCGTGCGGCTGTTCCGCAGCAGTACCGAGCAGGAGGCCGACAAGGAGACTATCATGCCAATTGTCATGGCGTGCATGAGCATGGCGCGTGGCAAGGTCGGCGCGCTCATCGTCATCGAACGCTCTACTCCGCTTAACGATATCATCGACACCGGCGACATCATTGACGCTCGCATCAACCAGCGTCTCATAGAGAATATCTTCTTCAAGAACTCTCCTCTGCACGACGGCGCTATGGTCATATCGAACAAGCGCATACGTGCTGCCGGCTGTATCCTTCCTGTCAGCCACAAGACGGACATCCCTAAGGAACTCGGACTCCGCCACCGCGCTGCCATGGGAATATCGCAGGACAGCGATGCGGTAGCAATCGTCGTCAGTGAGGAGACGGGCCGCATCAGTGTTGCTATAAAAGGCGAGTTCCAATTGCGTCTTTCGGCAGAGCAGCTCGAAAGCATTCTGACTAAGGAAATGGCTTCATAACGGTCCATTTCCTTTTTTTTTGTTGTTTTTAATCCACAGCATTAACCTCGGCAGAGGTAAGATTTGGTTCATCCGACTTTTTTGTTTGATAACCAACACATGCAGCATTAACCTCGATAGAGGTTAAATTCTCGGTAACCCCTCACAAGCGATAGCGCAGTGTGGGGTAAAAGACTGACACTCCTCTACCATTCGGCGCTTCGGAAATGCGCTATAGCACGAAGGGCGCAAGTCACCATTATTAAGCCCAGTGTTCATCTTCTTCATCTCGACATCTTCCCCATTTACATGCGGTAGTTACTCTCCGAAAACATCAAAGCTACCCTCCGAAATAGTGAAAGCTATCTTCTTGAAATCCAATAGCCCACCTTTCACGTTGCTTTTTAATTTATTTTTGTCGGATTTTTAATTTATTTTTCCTCCATTTTTAATTTATTTTTCAAGCAAAAACAAATTAAAAACCAACCTCGGACTTTACCTTTGGAAATCTGAAAGCTAAGCATTAAAGACCTCTCCAAGCCTCCTCTTGGGGGAGGAAGTTGAATACCTAATGCCTCTTTGCGCCCTGATTCATTTCCGAAATCTATATTGCGACAATCCAAAAACGCCCAATGCAGAGGCGGCCCCTGTGACTGCCCGCTCGGTCGACAGACCGAATGAAATTGTATACCCAAAAGTTTTCTATCTAGGATAAAAACTTTTTCCGTCTCCATTATTTGTCTTTGCAAGACAAACGGGCAGCCACAAGTGCCGCCCCTGCATAGGATGCCTTCAGATAATCATCAGTTTTAACTCATCAACTCATAGCCCTCACCTTCCAGCAGGCATTCGGTAATCAAACATCCTCCCATTGGGGGAAGCTTGGAGAGGTCTGAATTTGCTTGCAGAGGTTTTTCGGCACAAAACTTGCAGTTGTCTGATTATTGTTGTATTTTTGCAAAAGTAAAGAAGAAAGGTTACACACACTATGACACAAGAAGAGAAAACCAAGATTGAAGAGCGCATCGTCGACGTGCTGAAGACGGTTTACGACCCAGAAATCCCAGTCAACATATACGACCTCGGAATGATTTACAAGATTGACGTAAAGGACGATGGCTCTGCCGACATTGACATGACGTTCACTGCTCCGAGCTGTCCTGCCGCCGACTTCATACTTGAGGACGTACGAACGAAAATCGAAAGCGTGAATGGAGTTAAGAGCGCTAATGTCAATTTGGTGTTCGAGCCGGCGTGGGACCAGAGCATGATGTCTGAAGAAGCACGCATTGAACTCGGCTTCGACTAATAAACCAGCCTTACTATGAAGAACGTATATTTCCTTTCGGATGCCCACCTGGGCTCCCTGGCCATAGAGCACAGGCGCACACAGGAGCGCCGTCTCGTCCGTTTCCTTGACTCCATAAAGGACAAGGCTGCGGCGATATACCTGCTCGGCGATATGTTTGACTTCTGGGACGAGTACCGCTATGTCGTTCCAAAGGGCTTTACGCGGTTTCTCGGAAAACTTTCGGAGCTCACGGACATGGGCGTTGAGGTTCATTTCTTCACCGGTAACCACGACATTTGGACGTATGGCTACCTCGAGGAGGAGTGCGGACTGATTGTCCATCGTAAGCCGATAACGACGGAGATATACGATAAGGTGTTCTATCTGGCACACGGCGACGGACTCGGCGACCCCAGTCTGTCGTTCAAATTCCTGCGGGCGATGTTCCACAGCCGTACCTGCCAGCGCCTGCTCAACTTCATGCACCCGTGGTGGGGAATGCAACTCGGACTCAACTGGGCAAAGCATAGCCGTCTGAAGCGTGCCGACGGTAAGGAAGAACCATACATGGGGGAGGACAAGGAGTATCTCGTAAAGTACACTAAGGCGTATATGGAGGATCATCCAAACATCGACTACTTCATATACGGGCACCGCCACATCGAGCTCGACTTAAATCTGCCACGCAGCGAGGGACATACCGCGCGCATGTTGATACTCGGCGACTGGATATGGCAGTTCACTTACGCTGTCTTCGACGGTGAGCACATGTTCCAGGAGGAGTATGTCGAGGGCGAAAGCAAGCCTTAGGAGTATACTGTTTAATGCTGTAAAACACCTTTTTCGTGCTCTTTTTGAACGGAAAATGCCTTTTCCGCCGCTATTCATTGAACAAAAAAGGCAATTCGTTGAAAGAATTTTGCCACACGACCGAAACCCAATACCTTTGCAAACGTAAGTTTAAAGGTATAAAATATTAAGGTAAGTTTAGATAGTATTTAGGTTACAGCAGTTTTATAGTTATACTCGATAGGTAAAGAAATATTTTCATTTAAACTATAAAAACTCAGGTTTGTAGATTAAGTTTAGTCAAGAGGCGGCTTTGTCGGGAGACAAAGCCGCTTTTCTTCGTTTATATTCAGAGGGGTTATATGTTTGAATTGAAATGCTGTAAATGTCGGGTGAGATGGCTGATAGTGACCAATTAGTGACCAGGTTAAAGGCGGGGGAAACGCATGACGAAATATTTCCGCCTTTATTTTGTATTGTCGTTCAATTTCATTAATTTTGCAAAAAATACTAAAGACTATGCAGACACAGTGTCATCTTTCCATACTTATACACGAGCAGGCAAAGAAATACGGCTCACGGCCCGTGCTGACTTTCCGCAATTTCGGCTCCCTGAAGTGGAAGAGCGTGTCGTGGAATCAGTTCTCCCTGCGTGTCAAGCAAGTGTCGAATGCGCTACTTAACCTCGGACTGAAGCCCCAGGATCGCATCGCGGTGTTCTCACAGAATTGCATCCAGTACCTTTATACCGACTTCGGAGCCTACGGCGTGCGTGTAATATCGATACCGTTCTATGCTACGAGTTCGGAGCAACAAATACAGTACATGGTTCAGGACAGCGGCGCGAGGATTATCTTCGTCGGCGAACAGGAACAGTACGACAAGGCGCACCGCATCTTCGCGTTGTGTCCGACGCTGGAACGCATCGTCATCTTTGACCCGAGCGTCCGCATCAGTACCCATGACCCGTTTGCATTGTATTTCGAGGACTTCATAAAGCTTGGTGAAGACCTTCCTCGACAGTCCGAAGTTGAGGCTCTTTGGACACAGGCTTCGATGGATGACATCTGCAATATCCTCTACACAAGTGGTACAACGGGCGACAGCAAGGGCGTTATGCTGACTTACGGACAGTACGACGCGGCGCTGAAGGCCAACGACAAATGCGTTCCCGTGGGCGAAAAGGACCGCGTGATAGACTTCTTGCCGTTCACGCACATCTTCGAGCGCGGTTGGGCTTACCTCGCATTGACTGAAGGTTCACAGCTTATTGTCAATACATATCCTAAGGAAATACAACAGAGTATGCGTGAAACCCATCCGACTTCGATGTCTTCGGTGCCACGCTTCTGGGAGAAAGTGTACATTGCCGTTAAGGAGAAGATGAACGAGGCGAACCCTATGCAGAGAAAATTGTTCAACCATGCGCTGTCTGTAGGCCGTAAGTATAACATCGAATACTTGTCGCGCGGGCGCCGTCCGCCATTGGCTCTGAAACTGGAATATACCGCTTTGAACAAGAGCGTGCTTAGTCTTGTCCGCAAGCAGCTCGGTCTTGAGCATCCGAATATATTCCCGACGGCAGGCGCTACGGTATCCCCTGAGGTTGAGGAGTTCGTCCACAGTATCGGCATTTGCATGATTGTGGGCTACGGACTGACTGAAAGTCTCGCCACGGTGAGTTGCGACCATAAGGGCAAGCCATATACAATAGGCTCTGTCGGACGTCCGATAGATGGCGTGGAGATAAAGATTGGTGATAACAACGAGATACTTCTCAAAGGTCCGACGATAACGAAGGGCTACTACCACCGCGAGGAACTGAATGCGCAGGCATTCGATTCCGAAGGCTATTTCCACACTGGTGATGCCGGATACATGAAGGATGGCGAGCTGTACCTTGAGGAACGCATCAAGGATTTGTTCAAGACATCGAACGGAAAGTACATAGCACCGCAGTCGCTGGAGGCAAAGCTGTTGGTCGACAAGTACATTGACCAGATTGCAGTGATAGCCGACAAGCGCAAATTCGTGAGCGCTCTCATCGTGCCGGAGTTCCGTGAGCTTGAAGAATATGCCCGCGAGAATAACATTCCGTTCACAAGCCGTGAGGATTTGTGCGACAATGAGAAGATACATAAGATGATAATGGACCGCATCGACACACTGCAACAGCAGCTTGCAAGCTACGAGCAGATTAAGCGGTTTACTCTCATCGCCCATCATTTCTCAATGGAGAACGGTGAACTGACGAATACCTTGAAGCTGAAACGCAACGTAATAAACAAGAACTTCAAGGATGTCATCGACAAAATGTACGAAAACTAAACCCCTGTACCCACACCGTCACGAAAGCCCCACACCCCATCCAGTATGCTGTCGCACTGCGACAGCTTCTCAAACAATGAAGACAAGACAATGATAACAGCAGATCAACTAAAGGATGTGATGGAGCGCGCCGACGCGCTGAACCGCTATCTGGATATAGACCGGAAGAAAGTGGAACTCGAAGAAGAGCAACTGCGGACGCAGGCACCCGACTTCTGGGACGACCCAAAGCGTGCACAAGCGCAGATGAAGAAAGTGAAGGGAATTCAGAAGTGGATTGACGGATACAAGAACGTTCGTACACTCGCCGATGAATTGCAGCTTGCTTTCGACTATCACAAGGAGGACCTCGTCGCCGAACAGGAGGTCGATGCCGACTATGACAAGGCTCTGAAGGCGATAGAGAATTTGGAATTGAAGAACATGCTGCGTAAAGAGGAAGACTCTATGGACGCAGTGATGAAGATAAACTCGGGTGCCGGCGGCACTGAAAGTCAGGACTGGGCTCAGATGCTCATGCGAATGTACACGCGATGGAGCGAGGCCCACGGCTACAAAGTCATCGTAACCGACATGCAACCGGGTGAGGAAGTGGGCATAAAGAGTGTCACCATTACCATCGAAGGTGGTGAATACGCCTACGGTTTCTTGAAGAGCGAGAACGGAGTGCACCGTCTCGTGCGTGTCAGTCCGTACAATGCGCAGGGCAAGCGAATGACAAGTTTCGCGTCAGTGTTCGTCACCCCGCTCGTTGATGATACTATTGAAGTCTACGTCGACCCTGCTAAGGTGAGCTGGGATACGTTCCGCAGCTCCGGTGCAGGTGGTCAGAACGTCAACAAAGTTGAGTCGGGAGTGCGTCTGCGCTATCAGTATGAAGACCCGGATACCGGTGAGAAGGAGGAGATACTTATCGAGAACACCGAGACTAGAGACCAGCCTAAGAACCGTGCGAAGGCTATGCAACTCTTGAAGAGCCAACTCTACGACCGTGCTCTTAAGAAAAAGCAGGCTGAGCAGGCTAAGATTGAGGCGGGAAAGAAGAAGATTGAGTGGGGAAGTCAAATCCGTTCGTACGTCTTCGATGACCGTCGCGTGAAGGACCATCGCACCGGCTATCAGACATCTGATGTCGATGGCGTCATGAACGGTAAGATAGACGGCTTCATAAAGGCGTACCTCATGCAGTTCCATGATGAATAGAGACCTCCCCCGGCCCCTCCGAAGGAGGGGAGATGGTGGTTACCGAGATAAACATAGAATAGAAATTTAAAAACATAATAACAATTAAAAATCAACCAAACCCAAGCTTCCTTTAAGTAGGTGATTAAACATCCTCCCCTTGGGGGAGGCTTGGAGAGGACTAATTACTATGAGTGAAAGAAGCAAACTGCGCCGTAAGGAGCGCGAAGAGAAACAAGAGAAACAGGCAAACCGCGTAGTCAACTGGATTTTCGGAGTGCTGATAGCATTGGCAATCATCTTTGCAATCAGTACTATACTTATGAACTGATGAGCGGTCTGGAGATAGAACGCAAGTTTCTGGTCCACAAACGGATGGACTGGAAAAGCCAAGCCACGTCTTGCAGTCACATTCAGCAAGGCTATTTTGCTGCCGTCAACACCGTCCGAGTGCGTATCCGCGATGATAAGGCATACCTTACCATCAAGGGACCGTCGCGCAATGGCGGCATGACACGTTACGAATTCGAAAAGGAGATAACGCTCGACGAGGCACGCAACCTTATGTTCCTATGTGAGCCGGGTATCATAGACAAACACCGTTACCTTGTTCCTGCGGGCAATCACACCTTCGAAGTCGATGAGTTTCATGGCGATAACGAAGGCCTTGTGATGGCGGAAGTGGAGCTGGGGAACGAGAATGAGCCATTCGAAAAGCCCGACTTCATTGGCATGGAGGTAACCGGCGACCGTCGGTTCTACAATTCCCACATGCGCCGCAATCCCTTCAAGGACTGGCGGGATACCCTTCCGGAAGAGTACCGGTGATTATCTACAACTTATAAAAAAGGCGATCAGCTTTAAGCTGACCGCCTTTTTTAATTATATATAATGTGTAATCTATTCCCTTCGTTGGCTTACTTCACGAGTATAGCCTTGCTGACGCCACCTGTCTTGACAATGTAGACGCCCGAAGGAAGTCCGATTGCCTGGTTGCCGGTTATCTCGCCGTCGTAGACATTGTTACCGTTGAGCGAGTAAACCTTGACCTTGATGGTTGAGCCGGCTGTGATATCGAGTTCGCGGTTACCACCCTTGATGGTCACGTTGGTTGTGTTCCCGATAGCATCGATGGCGCTTGCGAGTGAGAACTCTACAAGAACCTCAGTGTAAACCTTAGGACTGAAGCTGTCGGTGAAGTCCTCGCCGTTAGCCTTGCGGCTCTTGACAATGTAGCCTTCGGCAGGTGTTGCAGTCACGGTGACGGCCGTATTCTTCTTCACCTTTGAGCCGCTGAATATCTCCTTGTCGTCAGTGGTGTACAGACGGACTGTTCCGTTCTCGTAAGGCAGAACCTTCACGTATACGCTGTCACATCCGGTGGCATCGCCCTTGATGTTAACAGTCCAGCCTTTGCCCGTTGCGATGAGGCTCTCGGCATGTGCGGCGTCGTTCTGAGTCTTAGAACTTGTTGAGTTGCCTTGTGCCCACAGCGTTGTCTTCAGGTCCAAATCGTCAGGGTTGACACCAGCAGGAAGCTTCCATTCCGGTAAGTTCCAATAGAAGTCATTGAGGTCGCAGGCAGTCCAGCCATTGTTGCTGACGTTCACATAGAGCAGCGATGTGTTTCCTGAGAGGTCCAGCGGAGCCAGATTATTGCCCGAAACATACAGCTCAAGAAGCTGTTTGTTGTTCGAAAGGTCGAGGGTTTCGAGCATGTTATCACTCAGATTCAAGTCGTAGAGCTGAGTGTTCTTCGACAAGTCAATATCTGAGATGTAGTTGCCTTGCGCTTCAAAGAATCCCAGTGCTGTAAGATTAGACACGTTGATGTCCTCAATAGCGTTGTTCTGGAGTTGAAGTTTCTGTATCTTCGGGTTCTTCGAGAGGTCGATAGACTCAAGTTGATTGTTCTTGAGATTCACGTCCACGAGGTCAGGAGCAGTCGACAGGTTGACGCTTGTGAGCTCGTTGCCATACGCATACAGCTTTGTTAGCTTCGGATTGTTGGCAATGTTAAGAGCCGTAAGTCCGGTGTATGAAGCGTCGAGTTCCTCAAGGTTAGGCTCGTTGCTGACGTCTATGCTTCCAATAGCTTCGTTCATGTACGTTAAAAGGCTGCGGAGAGAATCGTTACCGGTAATGTCGAGAGCCGAAATCTTATTGTCCGTTGCCACGCCAGGATAACTGCTGAGGTCGAGATAACGCACCGGACCAGTAATGGTGACGGTCGTTCCCTTCGTGCCGTTGTCGTTATAGACCGGTGTGGTACTGTTAGTCAGAGTGTATTCGACAGGATTGCCGTCACCCCAGTCAACCGTTATCTTGTCGCCAGAGTAGCGTCCGCCGATGGCATACTGCTGTGCTGCGCCGTTAGGAACAGTCAGTTTGATGACCTGCTCATTGCTGTTTGCCTCGAAGACAGCCTTGATGGTGTTCGGAACAGAAGTAACGCAGATGGTATCGTTGTACAGTTTGTCGCCTACCATTACACCGACGTAGTGGTATCCCTCAGCCGGTACAGCCTGAACGGAGATAGGATAGCCCGGCTTAGCTTTCGTTGTGATGGCGTGCCATGAGTCGTCAGAGCCGTAGTCGCCAACTTGTGTGAGCGAATAAGTTCCGCCTTCCACTGCCGGAGTTGTGATGTCGACAGAGTCCATTGATGCAGTGCCGTCGCCTTCGACGTCCACGTTGTAGCTGTTCTCAGCGTCGCAGGCAAGCAAATTAGTGTTGGCGTGCTCGCCGTTGGAGCCTGCTATCCACACGTTTGTGCCGTAAGATTCACCTTCATGAGGAGGCATGGCGTCGAAAGTGAAGTTCAACGTCTGCGCAGTCATGTTCTTATTGTTGCGGATATCAAGCATTTTCAGACGGTTGTAACCAATTGCGTTGTGCATGTCGAGGAACTCTATCTGCGTGTTCTTTGCGTAGACGTATTGCAGGAAACGCTTCTTAGTGAGGTCGAGACGTGCAATGCTCGTGCTGTCAATATTGATAGTCTTGAGTCCCGTTATCTTGCTTACGTCGAGCTTCGATATCAGCGTGTTGCTGACATTAATGCTATTCAGAGCCGTATTCTTCGAAAGGTCGAGCGTCTTGACGTTCGTATGGCTGATGTCAATGCTGTTGAGCGATGGATTGCTTGCAATGTTCACGTCCGTGATGCCCGTGTTCGCGAGCGAGAGAGCATACAAGTCAGGGCATCCTGTCACGTTAACGCTCGTCAGCATCTTATTTCCCGTGAGGTTCAGACTTGACAGGTTGGGGTAGTGGTCGGCAATCTCAATGTCCATCAACGAGCCGTTTGCTATATTAAGGTAATACAGATTTGGCAGCGAAATTGGATAGAAGTGCACAATATCGCAGTTGTTCATGCTGATGTTAGTCAGATTGCTGTTGCCGTTAGCAAAGACAGCAGTGTTGAATTCGGGGTTGTCGTCGACCGAGAAAATCCGCAATTTGTCGAACGGAATAAGGTTAAGGTTCGTCAGATTGTTCTTGCTGAGCTCGATAACCTCGAGGTTTGTAGCGCCGCTAAGGTCAAGACCGTCGTTGGTCAGTTTGTTGTTCGAAGCATAAAGCTTTGTCAACTTCGACTGGTTTTTAAACTGAAGCACTGTCAGCGAGTCGCCATATTGACTTCCATTGATGTTGAGTTGAGCGAGACTACCATACACATGGATAGTGTCGTTAAGCAGTTTGCCGGAAACGTATGTATCCCAGTTCCATGAGTTACGGCCTTTCTTGTATGACACACGCTTACCGTCGCCCCAGTCAACGTATACCGAGTCGGCAGAGTTAGCTGTCTCGCATTCAAAGGTTAGCGTCTCACCGTAAGGCAATGCTGTTCCAATGACGATTTCGCTCTGCGCAATAGCCGTTGCCGTTGTTGCCAGCAACGTCATTGAAAGTAAAATCTTCTTCATAAAAAGTAATGTTAATTATAATAAAGTTAATATTTAAAAGAAATGTGGTGCAAAGATAATCGAATTATCTCAAAAGTCAAAGCGATAATTCGAAAATCTGCGTTTTATGCCGAAAATAGTACAAATCCGCAAATTGGAAGACAGCGTTGCCATTATCCCCTTATCTTCGCTAGGATGATGCCGCAGACAAGTGCCACCGTAGCACCTATGGCGTCGGCAGCGAAGTCGAGCCATTCGCCGCTGCGCACACCGTTCGTACACGTTGCCTGCACTATCTCTATGAGACCGCCCATGGCAATAGGCAGCAGCCATTCCCAAAGTATCAGTTGCCGCGCTGTTGTTTTTTCGTGAGCCTTGAAGAACTCATGTCCGATTATGGAGCTAAGAACGAAGTACAGCGCTATGTGTGTCCACTTGTCTATAAGATGCACTTCGCTGAGTGGATTGTCGGGAATTGGGATTAGACATATTATCCAAATAAATACAACAAAAGTAGTTGAAAAGGGGTATTTTCTTAAAAAACTTGCCATAAAAACTATGTTTACTTTCAATTATGATGCAAAAGTAGATATTTTTTTATAATTTTGCAGTGATTTTAAAGACTTTTATTAATGTCACAAACAGAGAGAGCTAGTTTTGGAAGTAAGATAGGAATGGTTCTGGCTACGGCAGGTGGCGCAGTCGGACTGGGCAACGTCTGGCGTTTCCCGTATATGACGGGCGAGAATGGCGGAGCCGCATTCATCATCATTTATATAGGCTGCGTGCTGCTGCTTGGCATGCCGTGCATGATTAACGAGTTCATAATCGGGCGCCATGCAGCGTCGAACACGGCTCGCGCCTACACAAAGCTGTCGCATGGAACGGCATGGAAGTGGGTCGGATACCTTGGTGTCCTGACCGGATTTCTTATCACAGGATACTACGCCGTGGTATCTGGCTGGTGCCTTGAGTACGTGTTTGCCTCACTTGCCAACCAACTGCACGGCTCACCAGAGTATTTCCAGCAGTTCTTCTCCGACTTTAAAGCCAATCCTTGGGAGCCTGTCATATGGACTGCGGTAATACTTCTTATTACCCACTTTGTCATTATCCACGGCATAAGGAACGGTATTGAGAAAGCATCGAAGATAATGATGCCGATACTGTTCATACTGTTGCTCGTCATTGCAGTTTCCAGTTGCCTGCTCCCCGGAGCTGAAAAGGGAATCAGCTTCTTGTTCAAGCCCGACTTCTCGAAGGTCTCCAGCGACGTCTTCCTTGGCGCATTGGGGCAGAGTTTCTATTCTCTGAGCATCGCAATGGGCTGTATCTGTACCTACGCGTCGTACTATACCCGTCAGACAAACCTCGTCAACACAGCCGGACAGATATGTACCATCGACACGATGGTAGCCATTCTTGCCGGACTGATGATATTCCCGGCAGCCTTCTCCGTAGGCGTGAACCCCGACAGCGGTCCTTCGCTCATCTTCATCACGCTCCCCAACGTCTTCGAAAAGTCGTTTGCAGGCATGCCGATAGTAGGTTTCATCATCTCATTGGCATTCTACGTGCTCCTTTCTATGGCTGCCCTGACATCGCTTATCTCACTCCACGAAGTCAGCACGGCATTCTTCCAGGAAGAACTGCACATCAGCCGCAAGACAGGCGCTACCATTGTCACCATCGGCTGCTTTGTCGTTGGCTCTCTGTGCTCGTTTTCCTTGGGCGACTGGAGCTTCCTTTCTATTGGCGGAAAGGACTTGTTCGATGTCTTCGACTTCGTTACCGGACAGATATTCCTGCCTATTGGCGGTTTCCTGACTTGTCTGTTCATAGGCTGGTACGTTCCGAAGAAACTTGTGAAGGATGAGTTTACGAACTGGGGAACACTGCGTGGACGACTCTTCGGAGTCTATTATTTCCTTGTGAGGATAATCTGCCCGCTGTGCATTCTGGCAATATTCCTCCATCAGTTTGGACTAATCTGATAATAAAAGTGTAAGTAATGGAAGCAAGAGCTAATTTTGGTAAGATTGGAGTGATACTCGCCACGGCCGGCAGTGCTGTCGGACTGGGCAATATATGGCGGTTCCCGTTCATGGCGGGACAGAACGGGGGCGCAGCCTTCATCGTCATTTACTTCGTCTGCGTACTGCTTCTTGGCATACCGGGAATGATTGCCGAGTTCGTCGTCGGACGTCACGGAGCTTCGAATGCCGCACGTTCCTATCAGTCGTTTGGCAAAGGCAAGGTGTGGGGCGGCGTCGGACTGCTCGGCGTCATCACGTCAACCATCATCCTCGGCTTCTACTCTGTCGTCGCCGGATGGTGTCTTCAGTACCTCTTCGCGTCCATCTTCGGATTCATAGCAGGTGATGTCAATGCCGTGAAGGAATACTTTACCATGTTCTCCTCCGACCCGATAAAGCCTGCCCTGTGGGCTGTTGCCTTCGTGCTGATGACCCATTTCGTCATAACAAAGGGAGTTCGGAAAGGCATTGAGAAAGCATCGAATCTCCTTATGCCTACGCTCTTTGTTCTGCTGATAATTATTGTCATCGCATCCTGCTTACTGCCGGGCGCCATGAAAGGCATAAAGTTCCTCTTTCATCCCGACTTCTCGAAGCTGACACACGACGTATTCCTCGACGCTCTTGGACAGGCGTTCTTCTCGCTGAGCCTCGGTACGGCATGCCTGTGTACCTACGCATCCTACTTCAGTCGTACAACGAACCTCTATAAGTCAGCAACGCAGATTGCACTCATCGACACTATGATAGCCATACTTGCCGGATTGATGATATTCCCGGCAGCTTTCTCGGTTGGAGTGAACCCCGACAGTGGTCCGTCGCTTATCTTTATCACTCTGCCGACAGTGTTCGACAAGGCTTTCGCTTTCATGCCAGGGCTGGGTTACGTCATTTCGATTCTCTTCTATGCGTTGCTCGTCCTCGCTGCACTGACGTCTACGATTTCAATGCACGAGATTGGAACAGCATTCTTCCGTGAAGAGCTGCACACCAGCCGTACCAGTGCTGCCGCCATCGTGACGCTCACGTGCTGCATCATTGCCGTGTTCTGCTCGCTGTCGTGTGGTGCCGTAAGCGGACTGACGGTGATGGGCAAGAGCCTTATGGATTTCTGCGACTTCCTGACGGCACAGATTCTGTTGCCGCTTGGTTCGTTCCTGACCTGCATCTTCGTGGGATGGGTGGTGCCAAACAAACTTGTCAAGGCGGAGTTTACCAACTGGGATACTGTCAGCGGAAAGCTTTACGGTATCTGGTTGTTCATGATACGCTTTATATGTCCGCTCTGTATTGCTGCAATATTCCTCCATCAGTTTGACGCAATATAATCCCCTACATTATATAATATGAGTAACTGCGAGTGATAAAACATATAAATAGCTAAACTACTGAATTTTTCAACCTGACCATTCCCCATGCATTTGCGCGAATTCTTCTACTTTCAGAAATCTGACCGGAGTGTGCTGTTCTTCATACTGAGCCTCCTTGTGCTCGGCGCGTCGCTGTTTTTCTTCTTTGGCGGACGCGAGACGAAAACGGAACTGACTGCCGCCGACTCTGCTAGGTCAGTCGTCGACAGTATCCGTCAGGGCAGGAACTACCCGTACGTGGCACCCCGCAGTTACCAGACGGAGGACGGACGGCGTGCGGAGTTGTTTGCTTTCGACCCCAATACTGCCGACAGCACGCAGTTGCTCCGACTCGGATTGTCGCCGTGGCAGGTACGCAATATCTACAAATACCGTGCGAAAGGTGGCGTCTACCATAGTCCGGAGGACTTCGCAAAGCTGTATGGACTGACCCGGAAGCAATACTACGAGATGCGGCCATACATACAAATCTCCGACGACTATGCACCTGCCGCCAACTTTGTGGAGCCCCGTCAGCCGGGTATGGGAAAGGAAAGCCCCCGCCAGTTTGAACGTGATACGATTGCCTTTCCAAACAAACTGAGGAAAGGAGAATACATAAACCTTGCCGATGCCGATACTACAATGTTGAAGAAGATACCCGGCATCGGCTCGTGGTGGGCTAAGCGCATCGTCCAGTATGGCGAACGCCTCGGCGGCTATACGCATGTGGAGCAGCTGAAGGAGATAGAAGGTTTCCCGCAGGAGGCTCTTGGATATCTCAAGGTGGTAAATCCGAAGACGGCAAAGCTCAACTTGAACACGCTGTCGCTGAACCAACTGCGCCGCCACCCATACATAAACTTTTATCAGGCTCGTGAGATTGTCGATTACCGGAGGCTAAAGGGCAAGATAACTGATATTTCCCAGCTCAGCCTCCTCCGTGACTTTCCGCCCGAGCAGATAGCCCGCCTGCGCCCCTACGTCACCTATTAGGGACCTTGCCAGTCCTGTGTGCTTCTGCATTGCAGAAGCAAACCGAACGCCAGCTACTTCTTTACGCCGCCCACGACATCGTCGTTCTGGATGGTGGTGTCGGCTTTCTTGACCTGCGCCTTTAGCTTTCCAAAGTTCCACGATATAGTAAGGCTTACGCTCTGTGCTCTCGAATGCGAATTATTGAAGCCCGTATAGTCGCCTTGGATTACCCTCGACATGCTTGCATTGCGGTGAATGAACGGGTTGCTCCAACCTATTTGCGCCACAAGCTTATCGTTCAGGAACTTCTTTTGCAGTGTAAGGCGATAGAAGAAGTACTTTCCGCTAAGCGAATAGACATCCGCCGGCCATCTGCCGTAGGCTCCGCCGGCGCTCGCCGTTACCCGGAACTTCTTCGGAAGGTCCTGAGATAGAAATCCATAGTAGCTCCCGCCCCAACCGTCGAGTTTCATTCTGAGCGACTTATTGCGCAGATAGCGGTGCCATGTCTCACCTTGTACATACAGGTTCGTCGTCTTTGTAATCTGCCACTGTGCGTAGTAGTTGACGGCAAAGCGCCTTCCGCTAATCACATTGCCGTAGGTATGCAGCACCTTGTCGTCCACTGCGCTGTTCACCTCGCCTATTTGGTCGCCCGTGAAGTTGTAGTAAGGCATTATTTGGAACGAAAGCTTCTGGCTCATGTGAGTGTATGCCAACCCGATATGGTGTCCGCGGTTACTGCTCAGGTCAGGATTTCCGATATAGATGTCCGACCCCGTCTCGAAGCGCATCGGATTAAGGTAACTTATTCCGGGGCGGTTTATGCCCGTGTAGTATTCTAACTTCAGCGAGTTTTCATCATCAATCCGGTACATGACGCTTGCCGACGGACACCAGTCGTTGAGGTTCGTGTGGAAGTCGGGCTGGCTGCCGTCCTTGAATTTGGCGCGAAGGTAACTGTATTCGTAGCGCAGTCCGGCACGTGCCGACCAGTGTTTGCCTGAGTAGATGTACTGAAGATAGAAGGCGGCGACCTGTGTCAGATGGTTGAAATCCGATGAAGTGGAATCGGGAACGTTGCCTTCGCCGAAGTAGTTTTGCTCCGCACGACTTTTGTTGGAGCGGTTTATGTACTTTGCTCCGGTCTCAATCTTATGTCCTTTCCACAGCGGCCGCACGTAGTCGATTTGGAACGTGTTCTCAAGGAAGTCCTCATTGTTGCGCGACGAGAAACAATCATAGCCTAAATTCGGGCGATGCTCCTCGTCGGGAAACGTCAGAAAGTCATTCTCCCGTTGGTGATTTCGCATGGCGGATATCATGTAGCTCAGCGTCAGAACCTCTCCGTCGAGATGCGTCTTGTGTTGGAAGTCGACTCGTCCGCTGCCGCTCAGGTAGTTGTACTTCGGAAATGTCCTTTCCCTACGGTATCGGCTGAGCAGTTTTCCTGCATCGTCAGTGGTCGTATAGTTGTAGAGTTTATGGGTGGCACCAAGGGTATAGTACACCATCGATGCCGACATCGACAGCAGGTTGAGAGAGTCGATTTCGTAACTTGCCGACGGTGAGTCGTAAAGGACATTTATATGGGTATGCTGTTCGTCCTCGACATGCCTCCGCTGACCTATCTTCGGGAAGTATGTCTCTGAGATATCGTCACTGTAGTTCATGCGCTCCGGCTGATAACCGTATCCGAGCTCGTTGCTGACAGTCCATTTTCCTTTCTGCGCCGTAATGCCGAAGTTAGGTGAAACGTAGCCGTTGTTGTCGACCGTTGCCGATGTCCAGCCTGCCACCCCGACGAGCGATGCATCGTCGTTCATGACTATATTCAGTATCGCCGTTGTGCCCTCGGCATCGTATTTGGCACCCGGGTCGGTTATAACCTCAATCTTCTTAATCGACGATGCAGGCAAACCGCGGAACACGTCCTTTGCGTTGCTGCCGCTGAACGTCGGGTCGGGGTGCCCGTTCTTGTAAATCTTGAAACTCGTTGAGCCGTTGACCATTATGTTGTCTTGCCCGTCCACGGTGACGAGCGGTACCTTCTTGAGCATCTCGAGTACACTGTTCGACTTTGAGTCCTCGTCGTGAACTACGTCGTAGGTCAGCTTGTCGATGTCGTTCTTGACGAGTTTCCGCTTCGATGTTACTGTAACCTCGCCGAGGGTCTGTTCCTTCAGCGTGTCTGTCGGTATCGTGTCGGCTTTTGCCTGTGCCATTGCTGCGACGGGGAGCTGTGCGAAGAGTGCGACGTAGATTAAGTTTCTCATGCGCATAAATGTGTTGTGTGGTTGTCGAAAAAAAACTTTCGGGATGTGAAGGATAATCTATTGGAATGCGAAAGAATAACTTTCGGATTCATTTTTAATTTATTTTTGTTAGATTTTTAATTTATTTTTCCTCGATTTTTAATTTATTTTTCTCACAAAAATAATTTATTTTTCGACCTCAAACATATTCTATTGGATTTCAATGGATTACCTTTGACGGTCACGAAGGACAGCGGCTGCATTCTGAAAGTTGAGGGGAACGGTTGACGGAAGCCTGTGTCCTGGCTCAGAAGCGATACCGCAATAGCCTTGAAACCTTCTCCGATATTTTTGTCCTTCGACTCCTTAGCCATGTCGCGGAGCTGGTCGGCGACGAACTTCTTCATGTTCGAGTTCAGAACATTGTAGTAGTTCGAGCACATATCGTTGGCTTTGTTGAGTACGGCGACCATGTACGACATCACCTTCAGCATCTTCGTCTTCTCCTGTCCGGTGCAATTGCGGTAGTCCTTGTACTTGTCGTTGAGCGAGGTATACAGTACATGGAGGTTGTTGAACTGAGAGATAAAGTCGTTAGATGTTTTTATCTTCGTCTTGCCGGACAACTTCACAACCTTGCCGTCAGTGGTTCTGAGTGTTCGGGAGTCGTCGCCGATGACGTAGAAGTCGCTGTTGTCGGTATTGTCGGAGTCGATATTAACGCCGCCGAAGGTTCTGTCGAATTCCCTGCCCATGCTGTCCATCGACTTGCTGAAGTTTATGAGGTTCTTCATTCCTTCGTCGGTGATTGTTACGTTGTCGTCGTCAATCACCACGCCGGGGCCTACAATGCCATCGTCGCTGATAGTCCATCCGTCCTTACGGATGACGGTTGAGGATGTTCTTGCATTCTTTTGTTGTGGGTCTTTACCGTAAAACTTGTAGACGTTGCCCTTCAATCCGCCGTTGTTGTCATACCAGACGAGGGCGTAGATGTAGCGCATTGTGGAGTCCTTGCGGTCGTGGAACGTCTGGACGTTGTAGTTATGGTCCTTGTTAGCGCCAAATATTTCGCGCTCTTCATTATTCTCGCCATACGCCACGGTGTATATGCTGCTGTCGGTTGTCCCGGCTTTCTTGACGAAGAACGAATAAGAAAACTTTTCGTTGTCAGTCAGAATTCTGTTGAAATCATTTATCGTCTTGTTCGTCTTCTTAGGTATCTCGAAGTTGACGACTTGCTGGCTGCCGTTAGAATAGTTGTTGCGGCGTGATGATGTTACGTATCCGTCCTTCGACAGGGTGCTGACGCATTCGTCGAAAGCTTGTCCGATGGCCTGTACCGGTTTCTGTGCGCTGGCGGTGAGGGTGGTCAGCATGAAGGTTGCTGTTAGGATTATGATGTTTGTTCTTTTCATTTTTGTGGGTCCTTTCTTTTTTGTGGGGATAGACTTTTATAGATATTATAGATGAGGATAGACTATTTATTGATGGGGATAGACTTTTTATAGACGGGGATAGATGTGGACTGGAGACTAATAGACGTCCTCATCGTCGGTGGTCTCGTACCAGTCGTCGGAGATGGTTGCAGTGATGATGTCGTCGAGGATAGTGCTCTGCTCGTCAAGCGACTGGAGGGCGGCTTGCTGCGTGTGTCCCATGTGGGCGAGAGTGGCGTCGATGAAGAGCTCGGCATCATGCGTTACGGGTGCCATCTTGTTGACTTTCGCTATGATTTCGGCAACTTTGGGCTCGCCGGTCGTGACAGTACTGTCGGCGGAAGCGTAGAGAAGGGGAGGCGGCGCAGGCTCGAGCATCCGCCGATGGAAGCGGCGCCGCTCCTTCCTTTCCTTTACATTTATTTGAGGTTTAACAGTGTCTGCGGACAGTGGGGTCGTAACGGCGGCATCGGAAGATACGGTGTCGTGGGGCGTGACGATGGCAACGGGCTGCTTCTCAACCCTTATCGCGCCTTGATTTCGGGTGCTGCCGGGCAGGAAAATACCGAGGACGATAGCCGCTGAGGCTGCCACTGCGACTGCTGATAGCAGCCACTTGCCGTGACCGAGACGGTAGACGAGGGGCTTGCTGGTGGCAGGCTGCTCCGCTTCTTTGCTCGACGGTGCTGTGACAGTTGCACGTTGCTCTGGCGAAGGAGTATCGCTGAAGTCCGGTTCGCCGTCTTTGAGAGGCATGCCGTCGTCGAACCACGCGAACATTGTGCGGTATTCGGCAAGGTCGTCGGGCACCGTCGGGTGCTCACGGAGCCATCTGCCAATGGCTCGCTCCTCGTCGACGGTCGTCGTGCCATCCATGAACTTCGTGAGAAGTTGGCGTATATGTTTCTCGTCGTTGGTCATAATTCGTTACTGTTCCGGTTCGTTCCCTTCATCTTCTTTTTATCTTTTCCATCAGCTTGCGGCGTGCACGGGAGAGCAGTGTGGCAACAGACTGAGGCGTAATTCCTATTATTGATGCTATTTCTTCATTCGTTTTGCCTTCTACCTGACGCAGGTGAAGGACTTGGTACTCGGTTGATGGCAGTCGGCTAAGCTCTTTTTCGAGCCATTCGTCGTTGACTTTGAGTTCCAGGTCGGTTTCGGGGTCGTTCGAAGAAGGTTGCTCATTGACTATGAAATCATCGGAGACGGTGCGCCGTCGTCGCAGTCTGTCGATGGCGAGATGGGCCGCAATACAGACAGCCAGGCCACGGGCGTGACGCAGGGAGTTGACCTTACGGCGCAGAGCCCACAGCCGGAGCATCGTCTCTTGGGCAATGTCGTCGGCGTCGTCGGTGGCGAGCGGGTAGCCGCGTCCTTTCTTCAGGGCGAGCTCCCGCAGCTCTGTCGCTATGTCGGTGAATTCGTTGTCGGTCATTGTTTTTTGCCGTCTCTACTTATGAAACGCAGAGGCTATTGTTTTCTAAACGAGATTAACGTTCGTTAACTCCACTCTTCCACGTTTTTGTTTACAAAAGTACGCATTCGCTTGCATAATCGGAAGGAAATTGGTATATTTGTAGGTGAAAACAGAAATAACTAATTTTTCTATGGCTACATTCCTTTTCATAGCTTGGATTGTTGTTTGTATTGTGCTTGCCGTTGGTTCAAACCGCAGCAAGAACAAACATTATCCTGATACTAAAAACCTGGATGCAAAACATGAAGAATACCTTAAGACATTGGAAAAGGACGAAATCGACTTGCTGAAAATAAAATATGGTCCCATGAAATTCAAGAAAATGGTGAAGGACGGGCGGATAAAGATAAAGTGAATTTGGGCTTTCGAGTTTAATAAACCTATCTGCAAATATCCAATAGCCATATAGAATGTATATTCACAGATAATCATTTAAAGTTAATATAGACAGTTCTTAAAATTTAATTCATTGTGTTATGGAATTCATAGTAATCTATTTTATCTACGTTGTGATAAGTTATTTGCTGATAATGGATGCACCGGATGAAAGAAAAAACTTCAATTCTCTACGTGTATTGGGAATAATGATATTGCTTACACCTATAGGAGCACTGTTATATATATTATGCAAGAATTCACAAAAGTAGCAAGGTGAAATAAAAGAAAGGGGTTACCTAAAATACAAAAGCAAGCGACTGGAAATCCAATCGCTTGCTTTCACCTCGGTCGGGATTACTGGACTCGAACCAGCGACCCCTACGTCCCGAACGTAGTACGCTACCAACTGCGCTAAATCCCGAGTGCCATTTCTAATAGCGGGTGCAAAGTTACGAATAAAAAATGTAACGGAATAATTTTAATCCGATTATTTTTTATTTTGGCAACGGCAAAAAGATGAAATCGGTTTCCTTGCCGTTGTATGAGCATTTTACAATAGCTGAGGAAGCTCGAAGAGACGTATGCCGTTGCTGCCCTTTATCAATATGTAGTGACCTTGTGGCTGGTTGCGGTTGATTTCAGCCTTCACCTCGTCGACATTGGCAAACTTGCGGAAGTCGGTGCGGGTCTTGCTGAACTCCGGTCCGACAAGCCATACGTTGGTGATGCCTGCTGCTTTCAACTCGTCTACAACCTTCTGGTGTTCCTCTTCGCTGTATTTGCCGAGCTCACGCATATCGCCAAGAATAGCCATCTTCGACGGAACATCCATCACTTTGAAGTTGTCTATTGCCGCAGCCATCGACGACGGATTCGCATTATATGCATCGACGACGAGGCTATTGTGCTCAGTCACGGTGAGTTCACTGCGGTCGTTGGTCGGCTTATAGTTCGAAAGAGCATGCTTAATCTGCTCCGGTGTGACTCCAAAGTGCAATCCGATGGTTATTGCAGCCAACATATTGTCGATATTGTAAGCGCCGATGAGATGTGTGTGTACTTCGTTGTAGGCAGCGTCCTCAGCCTTCTTCCACTTGAAATTTAGGAACGGAGCGCAGTTGACGACGCTTCCCGTGACCGTACCCTTGCCGTCACGGCCGTATGTTATGACGTGTGGCATATTGCGCTGCTGTGCCATTCCGACCAAATCGGCGTTGCTTTCGTTGAGGAAGATGAGGCCGCCGGTTGCCTTTATGAAGTCGTACAGTTCGCCCTTAGTCTTCTTGACGCCCTCGAAAGAACCGAAGCCCTGCAGGTGGGCACGCCCAACGTTGGTTATCATTCCGCATGTAGGCTCTACGTAATCGATGAGTTTCTTGATGTCGCCGGGATGCGATGCGCCCATTTCCACTACCGCAATCTCATGCTCCGGAGCAAGGCGCAGCAGCGTCTTAGGCACTCCTACGTCATTGTTGAAGTTGCCCTCGGTGTGCATTACGTTGTACTTCTCGGCGAGAACGGCAGAGATGAGCTCCTTGGTCGTCGTCTTTCCGTTCGTTCCCGTTATGCCGATGACAGGGATATGGAACTGGCGACGGTGCTCGCGGGCTAGCTCCTTGAATGCCGTCAATGTATCAGGTACAAGGATATAGCGGTCGTCGCCTTCCACAGCATACTGCTTTTCGTCGACAACGGCATAGCTGCACCCCTTCTTCAATGCTGATTCAGCAAACTTGTTGCCGTCGAAGGATGCGCCTTTCAGTGCTATGAAGATACTGCCTTCGGGACAGTTGCGGCTGTCGGTGGTCACCAACGGGTGCTTCTTGTACAATTCGTAGAGTTCCTTTGCTTCCATAATATCTCTTATTTTTGCTGCAAAGGTACGGCAAACCGTAAACAATGCAAAACAAAGTTGAAGTTTATTTTCATCGAGTTGCGCAACTACACATTATTATATAATGTTGACTTTGAATAAGAAATGTAAAATAGTAAAGATTACCAGTGATATTGATTGCCGCATTTCGGAATTTAATGCGTACCTTTGCACTCGCAATTAGAATGTTTTCAGAATAACAACAATTTCAGTAGTAAGAGTTATGTATATTGAGAAAATCAACTCCCCGGCCGACATGAAAGGCCTGAGTATGGACGAATTGAAGACCCTCGCAACAGAGGTACGCAAAGGAATACTGAACCGTGTCAGCGTTCACGGAGGCCATGTAGGACCGAATCTCGGTATCACTGAGGCTACAGTGGCAATGCATTATGTCTTCGACAGCCCGAAAGACAAGTTCATCTTCGACGTAAGCCACCAGAGCTATCCTCACAAGATGCTCACCGGACGTAAGGAAGGCTTCCTCGATGCAAAACTGATGGACCACATTTCAGGTTACAGTTCGCCAGCCGAGTCGCCGGAATATGATAATTTTGAGGTCGGACACACGTCTACTTCTATTTCGTTGGCAAGCGGTCTGATGAAGGCACGCGACATTTTGCACGAGAAGTACAACATCGTTGTCGTCATCGGCGATGGCTCGCTGTCTGGCGGAGAGGCTTTCGAAGGCCTTGATACGGTAGCCGAGATTGGCACCGGCATTATCATTGTCGTCAACGACAATGAGATGAGCATTGCTGAAAACCACGGCGGACTGTACAAAAACCTCAAGCTGCTGCGCGAAAGCAATGGCGAGGCAGAGCTGAACTACTTCAAGACGTTCGGCTACGAGTACCACTACCTTGAGGAAGGCAACGACGTTGCAAAGCTCGTCGAGCTGTTCAAGGAAGTCAAGGACACTAAGGTGCCGGTCGTTCTGCACATCCACACGGAGAAGGGACATGGCTACAAGCCTGCCACCGAGGACAAGGAGGCATGGCACTGGAGTATGCCTTTCGACCTGAAGACAGGCAAGATTCTCAATGCCGATAATATGCCGAAGGAGGATTACAGCGATATGGTGGGCGAGTATCTGCTCAACAAGATTAAGGAAGACCCGAAGCTGGTTGTCGTCGGCTCTGCCGTTCCTGCAAGCTTTGGCTTCGACAAGAAGCGTCGTCGTGCTGCCGGAAAGCATTATATCGATGTCGGCATTGCCGAGGAAGAAGGTGTCGCAATGGCATCGGGCCTCGCCAAGGGCGGTGCACATCCTGTTTACGGCACGTATGCTACCTTCCTGCAGCGCACTTACGACCAGTTGGCCCAGGACTTGGCTGTCAACAGTAATCCTGCCGTTATCAACGTGTTCGGCGCAAGCATATATGGCATGAACGACTTCACGCATATCTGCTTCTTCGACATTGCAATGCTGTCGCACATTCCTAACCTTGTCTACCTCGCTCCGACTACGTGGGAAGAGTGGAAAGCTATGGAAGACTGGGCTATTGCACAAGAGAAATACTCTGTAGCAATACGCGTTCCGGCAATGGCAGTACAGCATAGCGCAGAGGAATACGACACTGATTACAGCGAACTGAATAAGTTCAAGCTCGTGAAGAAGGGCGCAAGGGTAGCTGTAATTGCTGCCGGTGACTTCTTCCAGAAGGGTCAGGCACTCGTTGACGCTCTCGACGCGAAGGAGAATATCCAGGCAACGCTCATCAACCCGCGCTTCCTCAGTGGCATCGACACAGAGTTGCTGCAAGAGCTGGAGTTCTCTCACGAACTCGTAGTGACACTCGAGGACGGTGTACTTGACGGTGGATTCGGAGAGCGCATAGCACGCTTCTATGGTCCGAACCAGATGAAGGTGTTGAACTTCGGTGTCAAGAAGCAACTTTACGACCGCTATGATGTCAACCAGTTGCTTGAGGACAACGACCTCACCGACGACAAGTTGCTTGCCAAGGTCAAGAGAACATTGAATTCATAATAAATGAAAAGAACCATTATCTTTGTACTGACGCTGTTTGTCAGTATTACCCTTTTTGCCCAGGGACGCCCTAAAGTTGGGCTCGTCCTTGGCGGTGGCGGCGCAAAAGGTGCCGCTGAAGCCGGTGCACTGAAAGTAATTGAGAAGTCGGGAGTACCTATCGACTACATAGCCGGTACCAGTATCGGAAGTATTGTAGGCGGACTGTATTCCTTGGGATACCGTTCGGAGGACATTGAGGAAATGTTCCGTTCGCAGTCGTGGACCTCTCTGCTTACCGACCGCAACGACTCGCTGAGCCATAAGCTGTTCGGAAGGGACAGTACTGGTGTCCGCTATATCCTCGGATTTCCTGTCCGCCGTCGCGGAACAGCTCAGGCTGACAGTCTTCATGGCGCATTCAAGGGTGCAAAGATAATGGCTCTGCTCGACTCAATGGTTGAGCTGAGCCCCGTGGAGAGACACGTCCGTGGTGCACGCCGTATTCCGTTCCGTTGCGTAGCTGTAGATGTGTCGCACGGAGAGTTTCGTGAGATAGTCCTTTCGCCTGACAGTGCGCCTCTGGCATGTTGCATGCGGGCGAGCATGGCAATACCCGGTGTGTTCAAGCCGATGAAGATTGGTGAGAATACGCTCATCGACGGCGGTGCGCTCAACAACCTTCCTGTCGATGTCGTGCGCAATATGGGTGCCGACTATGTCATCGCCATCGACTTACAGCAGAACAAGCACGACGATTACAAGTCGCCATTGCGCTTCCTGAAAGGCAGGAGTGGTGCTGCGTCGTGGCTCAAGAACCGTCCCGATGTTGCCAAATACAACAACATGCGGCACAGTGCTGACATTTATATAAACCCCGATTTAGGCAACTACGATGTCATGAGCTTCAACAATGATGCCATCAACGACATGATAGATATGGGGTATAAGGCTGCAAATAAGGAATACAAGCAACTCGTGAAGTTGGCGAAGAAAGTCAACGGAGCGAAAAAGAAGAAGAGGAGAAAATAGAGTCATATTGCCAAATTCAATTTTTATAGCGTTTCAAATGTATGAACGACGAGGGCAATATGTCTATTTTTCATCCGTTGAACGTCGATGCTGCAAAGTTAAATAAGCATCAGAAGTTCAATAATCCATTCTATTATACACCAGACGAATTGACTCTTGAGGCTGCGCGTCAGCTTCAAGAGCATTTGCCTTTGCACCCAACGGAAGGCAAGATGTGTGGAGTTCTTGTCGTCGAATACCATGGAGCAATCGGCTTCCTGACGGCTTATTCCGGTCAGATAAGTGATGATATGGCGAGAGAAGTTGGACAGTCGTGGATAGGTTGTCCTCCGATAGTCGACTATCTACAACCTGACGGATATTTCAAGACCCGCGAACGTGAAATATCCGATATTAATCGACGTATAAAAGAAAAAGAGACGTCGCATGATTTCATATCGACGAAATCAGAATTGCAAAACTTAAAAGCTGAGGCTGAAAAGGAAATAGCACGCCGGAAGGCTGTGATGAAGGACGCCAAGGCTAAGCGCGACAAATTGAGGGAAAGTGACTCGGCTTCTGATGAGGCATCATTGATTCGCGAAAGTCAGTTTCTGAAGGCAGAAGTGCACCGTGCAAAGGTTCGTTACCGTAAACTTGTGGACGAGGCAGAAGCTAAGGTGAAATCTACGGATGACGAAATTGAAGGCTTAAAGCGCAAGCGCAAATTGCTTTCCGACCATTTGCAGTCGTGGCTTTTCAATCAATTTGTCTTGCTCAACGCACGCGGGGAGAGTAGGGCGATGCCTGATATATTTCATGATTATTATCGTTCTGTAGGCTCAAAGATGCAAAACGCAAGCACGCCGTGCCCGTCCGGTGCCGGTGAATGTTGCGAACCGAAACTCTTGCAATATGCTTTCGCTCACGGAATGCACCCGATAAGCATGGTTGCATTCTGGTGGGGACCGTCGCCAAAGAATGAATTGCGACGCCACGGCAACTTCTATCCGGCATGCAGCGGGCGTTGTAAGCCGATACTCGACTGGATGTTGCGGGGGCTCGACGTAGAGACCAATCCTCTGCACTCTGAGGTTCATCAGCCTTTGAGTGTCGTTTACGAGGATGAATATATAGCTGTGGTCAACAAACCGGCTGGCATGCTGTCGGTTCCGGGTAAGAGCCAGCGGGAGAGTGTGGTAAGTTTGCTTGCTAAAAGATGGGGCGACGGCGCAAGACCGCACACTGTACACCGGCTCGACATGGCAACCAGCGGACTCATGGTTGTGGCTAAGAACGAGCATTGCCAAAGGAATTTGCAACGCCAGTTTGAAGCGAGAACTGTCAAGAAAGAGTATATTGCCGTCGTGAAAGCCTCGAATGACGACTTTAAAATCGGCAATAAGAGCAATGACGTAGGTTGTTCCAAGGAGATACCAGTGAGCGGTCGTATCAGTCTTCCTTTGCGTGCCGATACCAACGACCGTCCACGGCAAGTCGTAGATTATGAGAATGGCAAGCCGGCAGTTACACTTTACCGTGTGTTGAGCAGAGTTTCAGAAAGTGACGGGCAAGTCGTGACGCTTGCCTTGCGTCCCTTGACAGGTCGGACACACCAGCTTCGTGTCCACTGTGCCTCACAGGATGGACTGGATGCGCCAATCATCGGCGACTCTCTTTATGGCAGTCCTGCTGAGCGTCTGTACCTTCATGCAGCTTTCTTGGAATTCATTCATCCCATAACAGGCAAGCGTCTGCATTTCAGGCAGGATATAATAAAATAATATCCGCAATCAAAAAGATGATTGCGGATATCATTATGTTGTTTAGTAGGCGAACAATGGATAATTCTTCATTGTTGCGTTGACTTTCTCTTTTACCTTCTTGATGACCTGGTCGTTCTCCGGGTCGGCGAGAACTTCGTCGATAAGGTCGGCGATGAGGTGCATCATGTCTTCCTTTGCGCCACGGGTCGTCATGGCTGCGGTGCCGAGACGAATACCGGATGTCTGGAAGGCTGAGCGCTCGTCGTAAGGAACTTTGTTCTTGTTGACAGTGATGTCGGCTGCGACAAGGGCATTCTCAGCAACCTTTCCGGTGAGGTCTGGATACTTCTGGCGAAGGTCGAGGAGCATAGAGTGGTTGTCGGTGCCACCGCTGACGATGCTGAAGCCACGGTCGATAAGGTCCTGTGCGAGAACGGCAGCGTTCTTCTTGACCTGTGTGGCGTACTCTTTCCAACTCGGTTCAAGGTTCTCGCCGAAGCCGACAGCCTTGGCAGCGATGACGTGCTCGAGAGGTCCACCCTGGTTGCCTGGGAACACTGCTGAGTTGATGAGGGTACTCATCTTCTTGATAACGCCTTTCTTTGTCGTCTTGCCCCATGGATTGTCGAAGTCCTTACCTATGAGAATGACTCCGCCACGAGGACCACGAAGGGTCTTATGTGTTGTCGTCGTAACGATATGTGCATACTTGACAGGGTTCTTGAGCAGTCCGGCTGCGATGAGTCCGGCTGGGTGTGCCATGTCAATCATGAGGATTGCGCCTACCTCGTCGGCAATTTTGCGCATGCGCTCGTAGTCCCACTCACGGCTGTAGGCAGAGCCACCGCCGATGATGAGCTTCGGCTTGTTCTCGAATGCGAGACGTTCCATCTCGTCGTAGTCGACGCGACCGGTCTCACGGTTGAGCGTGTAGCCAATGTGATGGTACAGAATGCCCGATGTGTTGACAGAGCTGCCGTGTGAAAGGTGTCCGCCCTGGTCGAGGTCGAGGCCCATGAATGTGTCGCCCGGGTTCAGAACGGCGAGCAGAACAGCCTGGTTTGCCTGTGCTCCGGAGTGTGGCTGCACGTTGGCATACTCAGCGCCGAAGAGCTTCTTCACTCTTTCGATGGCGAGAGTCTCTACCTTGTCGACGACCTGGCAGCCGCCATAGTAGCGCTTGCCGGGGTAGCCTTCGGCATATTTGTTCGTTAGATAGGAGCCCATGGCTTGCATTACCTCGTCGCTGACGAAGTTCTCAGAGGCGATAAGTTCCATTCCGCGCAGCTGGCGCTGGTGTTCTTCCTCTATGAGGTCGAAAATCTCGGTGTCTCTTCTCATTGTGTGTGTTATTTGATTTGTGATGTTTATGCTGCTTGTTTCAATTTGATTGCAAAAGTACTTTATTTATTCCGATTTACCAAGTCTTTCAGCACAATTCTACCTTGTCTATCTGCTGCTCCTTGTCGCAGTAATGGCACTTCACGATACCGTGGGCTTTGTCGATGACGTTGAATATCGTTGCCATCGGCTCGTTGTTGGTTATGCACTTCGGATTATTGCACTTGATGATGCCGCGGAGCTCGTCAGGGGTCTCAACGCGGCGCTTCTCTACGACTTCGTAGTTGCGGATGGTGTTGAGGACGATGTTAGGGGCGATGACGCTGAGGCGATTTATCTCGTCGTCGGTGAAGAATTTATCGCTGACTTTTATAATTCCCTTGCGGTCCATCATTTCCGACTTGAAGTTGTAGCCGATGGTGACGGGTGTCGAAAGTTCCTGAAGCTTCAGGAGGTTAACGACCTGGAAGGTCTTCTCTGTTGGTATGTGGTCGATGACGGTGCCGTTTTCGATGGCACTCACCAGTAATTCTTTCTTTGACATGATTTAAGAATGTGATAGTTGTTTGTTAGTCGATTATAGTCTTGTCGTTCTTTACATCGTCGAGAGTGATGCCGAGACAGTAGCAGAAAATTGCCTCGCGGGCATAGAGTCCGTTCTTTGCCTGCTGGATGTAGTAGGCGTGCGGGTTGTCATCGACTTCGTATGCAATTTCGTTGACACGTGGCAGCGGGTGTAGTATCTTCATGTTGTCGCGTACGTCGGTCAGCATGTCAGGGGTGAGGCGGTAGACGTTCTTTACGCGTTCGTACTCCATGAGGTCGGAGAAGCGTTCTTTCTGTACGCGAGTCATATATAGTATGTCGGCATCGGCAATCTCTTTGTTGTTGAAAGCGGAGTGCTCCACATATTTAATATTATGCTGCTTGCAATATAGCTTGTACTCCATCGGCATTGCGAGTTCCTTTGGGGCGATGAAGTGGAATGTCGGGTTGAAGTGGCGCATTGCCATTATGAGGGAGTGGACGGTGCGTCCGTATTTGAGGTCTCCTACGAGATAGATATTCAGATTGTTTAGTGTGCCTTGTGTCTGGTAGATGGTGTAGAGGTCGAGAAGGCACTGTGAAGGGTGCTGGTGGGCTCCGTCGCCGGCGTTGATGATTGGAACTGGGGCTACTTCGCTGGCATACTGGGCGGCTCCCTCTATGTAGTGGCGCATGGCGATGGCATCGGCGTAGTTGCTGACCATAAGGATGGTGTCCTTGAGGGTCTCGCCTTTGGATACGCTGGATACCTTTGCGTCGGTGAAACCAATCACGCGGGCTCCGAGACGGTTGGCGGCTGTCTCAAAGCTAAGGCGGGTGCGGGTGGAAGGTTCGTAGAACAACGTTGCAATGACCTTGCCCTTGAGAAGCTCGCGGTTAGGATGTTTTTCGAATTCCCGTGCCATACTGATGAGGTAGAGTAGCTGTTCTTCGGACAAGTCTTGAATGTTCACAAAATCGTGCTTTTTCATTTTGTTTGGGAGTTTATAGTCTTTTCGACTGCTAAGGTACGGCTTTTTTCCCAAAAAAGGCTTTTTTGTGATTAAAATCACTGCGTAGAATAATTTTTTTGTTGTTTGCTTTTTAAATCTTCGAAGTTTTGCTATCTTTGCAAAGTTTTATCGATAAACCTAACATGAGAAGAACTTTTGTACACTTCCTTTGGGGAGCGCTTATCTTTATAATTGGTTTCACTGCCGTGTTCTTTGTTGCGGTGTGGTTCGGATGGATTGGTTATATGCCTGATATGGATGAGCTTGCCAATCCTATTGATAAGTATGCCTCGCAGGTATATTCGTCTGACGGACAACTTATTGGTACGTGGAACCTGGATAAGGCTAACCGTGTAGCTGTGGATTATAATAATCTGTCGCCGCATTTGGTGCATGCACTGGTGGCAACGGAGGATGAGCGCTTCTATGAGCATTCCGGTATTGACTTCATTGCACTTGGCCGTGCTGTTATAAAGCGTGGTATCATGGGGCAGGCAAGTGCCGGCGGTGGCTCTACGATAACACAGCAGCTGGCAAAGCAGTTGTATTCGGAGAAAGCGCACAATACTTTGGAGAGGTTGTTGCAGAAGCCTATAGAATGGGTTATTGCAATCAAGCTGGAGCGGCATTTCACCAAAGAGGAAATCATTGCAATGTATTTCAATTACTTCGACTTCCTGAATAATGCGGTGGGAATAAAGCATGCAGCCAATACATATTTTAATAAGGAGCCGCGCCAGTTGAATATCACGGAGTCGGCAACGCTCGTCGGAATGTGTAAGAATCCGTCGATGTTCAATCCGCATCGCTATCCGGACAGATGTCTGTCGCGCCGTAATGTCGTGTTGCAGCAGATGAAGCGCTCGGGTTATATAACTGAGGCTGAATACCAGGAGTATTCGGCAAGGCCTCTTGACGTGCCGGAGCATTTGTTCCGTGCTAAGGTCGTTGATGGTTCTGCTGATTATTTCCGTGAGTTCCTTCGTCTGTATATGATGGCTAAGAAGCCTTCACGCGATGATTACCCGAAGTGGAACGAGCGGCAGTATGTTATCGACTCCATTGCTTGGGACGAAGACCCGCTTTACGGTTGGTGTAACAAGAACTTCAAGAGAAACGGCGACCCTTACAATATATATACTGACGGTCTGCGTGTGTTCACTACAATAGACACGCGTATGCAGAGGTATGCCGAGAATGCTGTACGCAGGCATGTCGGCGGATACTTGCAGCAGCAGTTCAACTTGAGTATGAAGTATAAGAAATATCCTCCATTCTCTTCGACTATAAGCCGTAAGCAGATTAAGGATATTGTGAATAGAACTATTAGACAGTCCACAAGGTATATCACTTTGAGGGAAAACGGAGCGTCGGCGGATGAGATACGGCGTTCGTTCCGTACACCGGTGGAAATGACTCTGTTCTCGTATCATGGGGAAATCGATACTGTCATGACGCCTATAGATTCTATAATGTATTATAAGAGCTTCCTGCGTTCGGCTTTCTGTAGCATGGAACCGCAGACGGGAGCTGTGAAGGCGTATGTCGGTGACATTGATTTCGACCACTTCAAGTATGATATGGTGATGATGGGACGACGTCAGGTAGGTTCAACCATCAAGCCGTTCCTGTACGCATTGGCTATGCAGAGTGGCATGACTCCTTGCTCTACTATTAAAAATGTACAGCGTAACTATGGTGGATGGATGCCAAGAAACGGAAGCCGGGCGGCATACGGGGCTATGGTTCCTCTGAGATGGGGATTGCAACACTCTAACAACTGGGTGTCGGCAGCGCTCATAACTCAACTCGGACCTCAGCAGTTCGTTTCTATCTTGCATGATTTCGGATTGAACAACCCAGACATCGACAAGAATGTATCGCCTGTACTTTGTCTCGGTCCTTGTGAGGTCTCGGTCGGTGAGATGGTTAGTGCCTATACGACCTTTGCTAACCATGGAATCAGATGTGCGCCTATGTTTGTCACTCGTATCGAGGATAGTCATGGAAATGTTATCGCTCAGTTCCAGCCTCTCATGAATGAGGTCATCAGTGAGGATAATGCCTATCGCATGATTGATATGCTTCGTGCAGTTGTTAACGGTGGTACGGCAAGCAGGTTGCGTGGATATGGACTTACTGGTGATATCGGCGGTAAGACCGGAACTACTAACAACAACTCTGATGGATGGTTCCTGGGTATTACTCCTAAGCTTGTCAGCGGATGCTGGGTAGGCGGTGAGGACCGCGATATACACTTTGACGTGACGAGCATGGGACAAGGCGCTACTATGGCACTTCCAGTTTGGGCATACTACATGCAGCAGATTTATGCTGATAAGTCTCTCGGTTATGATAAGAATGCTAAATTCGACATTCCGAAAGATTTCGATTTCTGTGCTACAAGCGACAACGATGATAGCAATGGAATAATGGATGTGTACCAATAAAAAGTTCATTTTGTAAAGGTTTCCGAAAATTTTCATTCTTTTTAAAAAATAGTTTCGAAAAGATTTGCGAGTTTGAAAAAAACGGGATACCTTTGCATTCGCTTTTCGGGAAAATCCAAATACACATGGTAATAACGATTAGCCGGGCAAAACTCGGAAGAGAT